>Ga0114129_10014840_pt1 | contig 11102 bp, 11 predicted proteins | sample RhiMetdeltSRZDD1_FD_80071 | JGI IMG/M metagenome (GOLD analysis project Ga0114129, IMG submission 80071) | Populus rhizosphere microbial communities from Tennessee, USA - Rhizosphere MetaG P. deltoides SRZDD1 (version 2) (version 2) | ecosystem: Host-associated > Plants > Roots > Rhizosphere >... | reverse complement strand
ACATGTAGCCCGCGCGTAATTACAAGGTATTTGCGATACAGGCTTCGATTTCGGCAATGACTTGAGCGTTATCCTTGTACTCGATACAATGCATACCCATTGCCTGGGCAGAAGCATACACTTCATGATGGTCATCCACAAAGATGACTTCATTTGGTTGCAACCCCAGCCTTTCACAGGCCAGTCTGAAAATTTTTGGATCAGGCTTCCGTAAGCCGACTTCGTGGGAATAGAGGATGAAGTCACAAAGCGTGTCGAACTGATAATAGTGCGCTTCCTTTTCGCGCGCTCCTACAAAGCTGTTGCTGATGATGGCCGTCTGATACTTTGGGCGCAGACTGCGGAAGTATTCGGCCAATTCCACATTGAGCGTGCCGAGATATTCTCGCCAGATATCTAGCATGAATTCATTGACCTGTGCTTCGCTCCAGCCCATGATCTCGCCAATGCTTGTGTGAACCTGCTCGATTGAGATCATACCAACACTGCCGCCTCTCCAAACATCACCCAGGCGCTGATTCCATTCTCCTGGTTTTAAGTCGAGCTTTTGCTCCCATTTTTTATCCAGTTCAAGGTTGGGTGTGATTTCCAGCACACCACCAATGTCGAAGATAATTGCTTTGATGGCCATAGGAGTTCTTTTCTTCGGTCGGGATGCTCCATCGCGATGCTTCCCGAGCATCCGCCTTGCAGTTCTATTTGCCAGTCAGCACACCCAAACGATCAACATATTCCTCCAACACCGCGAATGCATCTTCAACGGGTTGTGTGGTTGTCATGTCTACGCCCGCGACCTTATAGACTTCCATCGGCGGCCTGGAGGAACCTATCTTGAGAAAGTTGATGTGATCCTGCGCGGCGTTGGGTGTGCCATCCAGAATCCGTTTGGCGATGGCGTTCGCAGCGGAGATTCCGATTGCGTACTGGAAGGAATAATAGTCGATGTAAAGGTGCGTTGTGAACGTTCCCCAGGTGATGCCCACGCGTTGGCGATCCAAATTCATGTACCCGCCAAAGCCTTCGCTGAAGAGATCAGCCATCAGTTCGATCATGGCATCGGCGGTGAGAGGCTGTCCCTTTTCCACGCGTTGATGTGTTTCCAGCTCGAAGCGGGCCAGAGTCGGCATGATGAAAAAGTAACGGTGGAAGTTATCCATGGCTTCTTCGAGCAGGGCAATCTGGAAATGTTTGTTGGGATTGCTCTTGAGCAAATAGGCACGCGTCATTGCCTGATGGAAGTTTGAGGCGGTCTCCGAAATAATGGACGGGTAGGAATAGTAGATCATCGGCTGGGCCCGGCTGGAATAATACGCATGCATTGAATGACCCAGCTCATGTGCCAGCGTACTCATGCTGCCAACATCATCGGTATAGCTCATCAGAATAAAAGGATGAGTATCCTGCGGAACGCGCGTCGAAAACGCTCCCTGACGTTTGCCTGTGTTGGGAGACCAGTCCACCCAGCGCTCTTTGAGACATCCCCTCCGCATGATGTTCACGTAATCCTTGCCCATCGGCTCCAGCCCATCGCTTATCCAATCCACGGCTTTTTCAAAGGGGACATTGTGTTTCTTCGTTGTGAGTGGCGCCCACACATCATACGGATTCAATACCTTCACACCGAGTGCTTTGCGGCGAATCTGCCAGTACCTGTGCCAGAGCGGCAGATTCTTTTTGAAGATGTTGACCAGGTTATGGAACATCTCCACCGGCACGTTCCGATTGAAGAGCGTTGCTTCAAGGGATGAGCTGAACTTCCGCGCCTTCATGTTGAACACGTTTTGTTTGATAGACGCGGCCAGATTGCTTGCCAGCGTATTCTTATATTCAAGATATTTATCGTTGTAGTTTTCCCAGGCTGTCCGACGCGCCTTGCGGTCTGACCCATTGAGGATGGCATCGAAGGTGCTTTGGGTCAATTCCACCTTCTTGCCCTGACTGTCGCGCGCCGGCTGGAATTGGAAATCGGCATTTGCCAGCATATTTGCCGTAGTGCGGACCGTCCCGAACGGATCGCTCAACATGCCGAGCAATTCCTCCACCTCCGCATCCCGGACGTGTGCCTGCCGGCGGAAAAGGTCGTTGACGTAGTGCTCGTACAGTCCTAAGCGCGTATCCTCTTTGAGCCATTGGCGCAATTTCGCACCGCCGATCGATAACAGCTCGGGGTCCACAAACGACAGCGCCGCGGCCACCTGAGCCAGCGCGCTCATGGCTTTGCCATTCATCGCCGCGCCCTGCTGATTCGCTGTATCCACCGCGCTGGACATCGTAGCGTACACCTGTACTTTCGCGGAGCGTTTTGAGATACTCTCGATCACCTCCATTGCTTCCAGGAAAGTATCGGGACCGTCTCCGAGATGGCCCTGGAATTTCTTGATGGAACCGAGACTGTCGACAAGGCTGTTCACTTCCGCGTCAAACGCTTCTGGCGCCGAAAAGACGCTTTCGGCATTCCAGGTTTGATCTTTCCTGACTTTGGAACGGGGCAGGGCAGTGGTCATGGACGGGTCTCCTCATGAATTTCATTGCGAGTTTTACAAAACCTCTGGCTCACCGAGAGTATCTCATTTTTGCTTGAAGCCTAAATTCCTGGCGATCATATTGTCCACCATACGCCTGGGCAATAACATTTGCATGATGCGTCTAAAAGAACTGCCAGGTATCACAGCATATCGCACACGTGGTTTTTCTGTGGTCAACGCGTGCCAAACGACTTCACCGACTTTTTCCGGTGGATAACCTTTTCTTCCATCTTCGATCATATACTTTTGCACGCGCTTCGCGGACTCAACATATTCGGTATTCGCATACAAGGATACATCAGCTTCCTCAGCCTTATCCCAGATCGGCGTTGCTATGGATCCTGGTGCAACAATGATGACATCTATGCCAAATAGCATCAACTCACGCCTAAGACTTTCTGAGAATCCCTCCAACCCATGTTTCGAGGCGGCGTAGGCTCCCAAAAATGGGCTCCCAAACTTGCCTCCAACCGAACTGATGTTAATAATACGACCGGGCTTTCCACGCAGCGAGCGATCCGTACCGAGTAAAGGGACGAAGGCCTTCGTAACGATCAACACGCTGATCAGATTCACTTCAATTTGATGGCGAAAATCGTCCGTGGCTTGATGGATTAACGGCGCCGGCGTCGCAATCCCTGCATTGTTGACCAACCCAAACAGAATCCCCCCGGCAAGCTGTTCACGAACTTGCGCCGCAGCGGCTTGAACTGCGGGTTCATCGGTCACATCAAAAAGTAGAGGAATAAACTTTTCCCCGAACTCCTTTTGAAGCCGTGCGGCATCCTGTATCTTTCGCACACTTCCAAAAACACGTAAGCCCTGCTGGATTAAGACCTTTGTAGTGCCCCAGCCAATTCCCGTTGCAACGCCTGTCACGACCACACTATTCATAAGTACTCCTAATAAATTTCAATGCCGCTCTGCTGTGGCTTCTAGCGTTGACAATTATATCCATAATGAATATACTCAATGCCACTATGATGATTCGAAACCGCGAACGACATTTGGACGGGTCTCCACGCCTTACCCATATTCTTCGCGGTATGTTGTCTACGTAAATCAGTCTTTATAGAAAACACATATGCCATGAACGAGCGATGGGAGTCGCGTGTTCATGGCTTTTTATTTCGGACACGAGCCATGACGGGGAGATCCGTCCGGACTCGCGTTTTCGTTTCACCGTTTCAATCCATGAAAGAGGTGAAACATGTCCAAAACATCCTGCCACCAGCGTACGCTGGCCCAAAACTTCCTTAAGAGTTCAAGACTCGTGCGCTCCCTGTTGAGTGCCAGTTCGATTGCAGCCGGTGATATTGTCTACGAAATCGGTCCAGGTCGTGGCCGAATTACCAAGGAACTGGCCCAAATCGCAAGGAACGTGATCGCCATCGAAAAGGATTCCTTTCTGGCGGAGGAACTCTGCCGTCGATTTCAAGATGTTGAGAATGTCCAGGTTGTCTCAGAAGATTTCCTGCGATATCCCATTCATCACAAACAATACAAGATATTTGCCAATATTCCCTACAATATAACGGCCAACATCATGCGCAAAATACTCTACACGCCGCCTTTTCCGAGTGAAGCATATCTGGTCATGCAGAAAGAAGCCGCGCAGAAATTTTCGGGTAGCCCATTTGAAACGCAGTTCTCGATTTTGGCCAAGCCCCTGTTTGATATTCGAATCATTCGCGAACTGAGCAGAACAGACTTTGAACCCGTTCCACACGTGGATTCAGTCCTTTTGCGAATCGAAAAACGTCCTTTGTCACTTGTCCAAAAGGAAGAGATTTCGTTGTATCGCAGTTTTGTCCGCTATGGGTTTGGCGCGTGGAAACGCAGCCTGAAACTGAGCTTCAAGCCGATATTTACGTACCCACAGTGGAAGTATGTAGCGAAACATTTGTATTTCCCATTGGATGCAGCTCCATCCCAGTTGACCTTCCCGCAATGGCTGGGTTTGTTTGAATGTTTCAAACAAAGAGTCCCTCCTTACAAACAGGGCTATGTACAGAAATGAATGACGAAACGGCAGACTTTACGAAGTTAGGTCATGCCCCAATGTGGCTGTTTGTGGCCGATATTGCTTGAACCGCTTCACGTACGCGCTGACGCGTTGATCCAGGTCATAAGGATACGCATAACCTAAATGAGTGCCGACTTCGATAGCGGCCCGGCGAAATAGAGCCATTGTGTTTGCCAATGCCTCCCAATTATCGTCCGTTCGCGCGCCCGCGTAGGTTTGCTCCAGTTCAGTCCACATATCTGCTGGCAGGTACTTTTTCAACCCTTTGCCGAGTGAGCCTATCGGGACTGACCAGTTATGATCGATCTGGGCGCGCCATTCCAGGAGCTGTCGTAGATACACGTGCTTCATATCGTAATCCAGGCACCATTTGACGGGCAGGAGTTCGCCGCGCCACAGACATTTGGCAACATAGGGAGCGTCGCTGAAGAAATCATTGATCCAGGTCAGGTAGGCCTCAAGAGTCGGCCGCTGAGGGATATAGGCCTTGCCCGTAGGCGGGAGCATGGATGTGGTCAACCCGTCTTTATCAAGCAGGACGCGGTGGCCCGCATCCAACTCCGCAGGGAGGGCTGGCGCGGCGACAATTTTCTCGAACAAGCTGACAGGCCACAGCGTGAAATCGATCTTAAGTCCAGATTCGTATTGGGTCACGTTGGCTATTATTTCATCGCCAAAATCAGGGTCGGGATGAACCGGATCCCAATATACTACGAGCACCTCCCCAAAGTCGTTAATCCATGTTCGATCCTCTACAAACGGTTGGAGGCTACGAACAATTAGAATCACATCATGATCGGACAAAGCATCCACATGAGCGTTTGGAACGGCTCGTGTGCTGGTGAGCAGAACCGCGCGGACCTCAGCCTGCCCCTCTGCCCATTTGATGATTCGCTCTTCAGTATTGGGTGGTTGCATATTTCCTCTCTTCAAACTGCTCCAGCCATTGTGCAATGGCAGCTTGCACGAGATCCGGTTGTTTCATGATAAGGAAGTGATCGCCATTCAATTCCACATACGTTGCAGCCTTGCCAATTTCCTCCGCAATTTGACGCGCCTGTGTGACAGGCATCCGCTCATCTTGCGAGCCCTGAAGGATGAGAACAGGCAGACCCGTAGCCCGGATGTCTGCACCATAGTGGATGCCGTCTATGAAAATCAGTCCGCTGAGTCCGATTTCATTTTTAAGTTGGGGCGCCAAACGGCTTATCCCTGACCCGCCATTGGAAAAACCGCCCAAATAGAATCTCTGTATTCCTCGTTCTCTTACATATTCAAAGGTTGACTGCAAAATCGCCTGGCCCTGTGGCTGCCACCAATCTCCTCGCCAGCCTGTGGACGGGCAGACCGTAACGCCTCCAAAAATTTTTACTGCCTGGGCGATCTCCCAACATTGCGAGGTGACATTTCCCATATATCCATGCAGGAACACAACAGCAAATACAGGCGGATGATTGACTTCCGGTTCAATGACGATTGCATCGAAGTGAGTAGATCGTTGAAGATTGAGATATGTACTGATGAAAGGAGATGGGAAAACTTTTTGCACAGCTCTCATCTCTGAATACGCAGCATACAAGGCCGAGGTAGTGTTTTCATGCTCATTGACAGAATCGCCGCCAATATAGTGGAATAGCGTTTCACCAAAAATGAGGCTATCCTGTTCATCGATCAGGTAATTGACCCAGCGGGCTTCTTTTCCCTGTGGAAGCGTAATCATGCGTATGGATGGGGACGTATCCTGTCGCGCCAGAATCAGTCTCAGGCCGGCAATCAATGCGATCAGGCTGAAACCAGTGATCGTGAGCAGGGTGGAATATCTGCGTACCCGAGGCGCAAGAATCAGCCCCGCAATGATGAGGCTACTGCCTGACAGATATCCAATCCCCGAAGTTGTTATTGGCAATGTGAAAGCCATCCATAGGAGTGCAAGCACTGGCAGAGCCAGGAGAACGCCAGACACAGAGGACAGATAAAGATGATAGTCTGGCTTTGATGGTGTTCTCATTTGCTATAGCCTTCTGGATTCTCTTTTCCCTCCAGGATAGCCCTGAAATCGCGTAATGATTCGCTAAAGCTTTCGGGCTTGAATTGGTCGAAACTCCCCTCTCTGGGTAGAGTTATGCTGAGACAGTGCATCGCCATTCGAACCCGCATACGAAATTTGAATTCGTCATCGTAGGCGTAGCCTGTGGTCTTCAAAAAGCGTTGTCTTAATTCTGGCGGGTAATACCACCATAAGAGCGCGCCCATATCAACGGCTGGATCATCCATGGACATAGATTCAAAGTCCACGATGTAGATTTTTCCATCCGAAGCAAAAAGCCAGTTGGCATTGCAGATGTCATTGTGGGATGCAACCAGCCCGTCGCCTGAGAATAGACTGACTTGTTGGATAAGCTGGTCCAAACTTCGTTCTACAAAATCAGCGACGGTTGGAACGTGTGCTTTGTACCTTTCCCATTTTGCGAACAGCCGATTTAGTGCGCGTAGACCCGCGTTACTAAAGTCGTTGGAAGAAGTCGAAGGTAATTTTGATCGTGTTTCTGAATCATGATGCATTTTGTGGACGATCGCAGCGACTTTTTCCAGCTGATCACAAAAATCCTTCGGAGAAGGTCTGCGTCCCTCAAGGAACGGCTGGATCAGGATAGATGAACCGTTTTCCAGCACCCCATGCGCGATTATCGGTGGCGTTAGTCCGATTTCTGCCATGGCTAAATATCTTTCAACAGACGGGCCAACTTTTACAAAGTAATCCTGTCCATTTCCCCTTGCGAAATAAGTTTCCGTTCCACTGCCGCGTGGAAGTGAAAAAATCCATGAATGGATTCGAAAGTGTCTCTGTAAATAGCTTCGTACTTCCTCCTGATGTTCTTGTCGGTGAGGCATGATGTTACTATCTTAAAACAAGTTCAGGAATAACTATGGAGCAGTTTTATCGACTGCCAGTCTCCCGCAATTGTTTCTCAGACTTTATTTTCTGAGATGCGGAGAACATGGACACCCGTTGGCTCAGACTTGCCCTTCAACTCAAGTTGTCGATGTTCCAGTTTGCCAAGCTTGATGTCAGCCGCAGCGTAGGCTGCGTCGCTGATCAGAATCTCACCTGGTCCGGCTTGAGAAGCGAGGCGGGCGGTGATGTTGACGTTATCGCCGAGAGCCGTGAAATCCGCGGTGCTGCTCTCGTCTCCTACTACACCGACAAAGGCGGACCCGGTATGAACACCGATTCCCACCGGCAGCCAGGGTCCCTTCGAATCGCGATGACCCGTCTGTCGCAGCAACTCCTGTGCGGCCTCGATCGCTTTACGCGGATGTCCTGGTCCCGCGAATCCCGGAATGTAAAGCCCGATCGCTTCATCGCCTACGAGGCGATCCACTAATGCATCGGTTTGTATCAGAACATGAGTTGCGACTTTATAAAACCGATTAATGAGTTGACTGTACTCACGTGCGTTCATTTGCTCGGCCAGCGCCGTGGAACCGCGCACGTCTGCAAATAGCATGGTCAGAACTATTTCTGCCCCGCCGGGATGTTCCCATACTTCGCATTTTTCACAGAAACGAGGGTTATATCTGGATTGGTCCCTGCCCATCAAATGCATGATAAATCCGCCCCAGCCTTTGAAGGGTGAGCCGCATAACTTGCAGCGCGGATCGGAAGGAAGGAAGCCATGCAGATGATAAAGGGGACGTGGAACTGGCTCGCCCTCGGTCAACATCTGGTACCATTCTTCTTCTAGTGTTCGTTCCGTGGGCATAACGCACTCTATTGTAATTATACGCTGGAAGAAGTTCCTGCTCACCTAGGAAAAAAGAAGCCCCGAACGAAGTCGGGGCAAATGGAAATCAACCGGAAAGTACCAGATTAATAGGGTTCTATCTGCGGATCTGTAAAGTATTTGCCAAGCTGGTCCCGCACCAGCATCCAGCCTGAAGAATATCCTTTTACTGCCGGGTACAGATGGACTTTCACCCACACTTTTCCTTTACTATCCGTGAAGACGGAGCTTGGATCGTAAAGCCATGCACTGTTGTTCCGGCCGGATGCGATGATTTTGCCGCCCGGTTGGGCCCGGACGAAGAGACCATATTGATAGGCAATCCTCAGTTCGGAATAGGAATCAAGAGGAGAAGATGGTGGGCAGTTGCAGGTTGGAGGTGGGGGAGGAGTAGAAGGGACGTTCGCTCCCGCCGGCAGGTTGATCACCTGCCCCACATAGATAACGCTCGGATTCACAATCTGGGGGTTCGCCGCCAGTAGTGCACTCAAGGTACATCCCGTCCGTGCAGCGATCTTCCCGAGCGTATCTCCCGTTTGGACCACATAGGTCCCGCCGTAGCTCGGCTGGTTGACTGGCTGGGAATACCATGATGGGATGTACAACACCTGCCCCGCATAGACCCAATTACCCAGCCCGGGGTTCGCCGACTGGATGGCAGCTATCGTGGTGCCGCACTTGGCCGCGATACCGCTTAATGTATCGCCCCATTGGATAGTGATGTAGCTGGCACAATTAGACGATGCTGAGGCGCTGCCGCTTGAGGCAAAAACCGTAGCCAGGATTACCACGACGACCACCCATCGGAAAATTCTCTGTGTCATACACGCTTCTCCTTGGTTGTGTAGGTTGGATTAGACAAACGTGCTCAGGGTCCAGAATTGGCAATCTGTATATAAGAATACTCAGAAAAAGGCGCCTGTCAAGAGAAAACTCTTGGAATTTCCGGGCCAGCCTACTTCTCTGCCAGGAAAACAAACCGTGACAAACGCCGTTGGCTGGTCAATGTATGGACGGTAGAGAAGAAGTTCTGTAATCCCTCAAATCGTTCTTGGCCTTCCATCCTGATCAAGTCCTCTCGACGTTTTTCACGGGCGGCATGCCAACGTCCCGATGTCAGTTCGATATTGGGGGTCACATCTTCACAGCGGAGCAGGTTGAGTCCTGCCTCTCGAATGTATTGTTTTGTCACATCCAGCGGTACGAACAGGAAGAAACCAATGTTGCTGCGGGCAGCCAATTCTTCATTGGAAATAGGGCCAGTGATGACCACGGGATCAGTAAACAGGACTCGCCGTCCCGTTTTTAAGACGCGCTGCCACTCCCGGAAAATCCTGGCCCGATCACGAAAATGATTCATGGAATCCATGCACATCACCGCACCGAAGGTTTCATCGTCAAACGGCAGGCGTTGATTCACATCCGCAAACTGAAATTTGGCACCTGTAATGCTGGCCTCTCGCGCACTCTGGTTTGCCGTTTTCAAGCCCTCCTCGTTGATGTCCAACCCAGTGATTTGACATTGGAATTTCCTGGCCAGGTAAAGCGCTGGACCTCCAGAGCCGCTGGCCACCTCAAGCAGGTGGTCACCGGCAGAGAGGTTGAGCCAGCTGTAAAAGGCGTCATATTCACTGGTGGTGATCCAACTGTTTTGACCGATATCCTCTCCGTAGGTTTCCCGTCGAATCTCAGCCAGCACTCGCTCCTGGAAATTGCCATAGGTGCTGTTATATAAATCAACCTGATTTGACATTGCAGACTCCAACCGCTAGGCTGCCTATCTTACTTCTGGCCGATCCGCCCACATAAATGCCAGTAGGAACAACTCAGCGGTCTTGGCGTAATAACCGGTAGCGGCTGTGGTTTCTAGTAGGAAAGTCTTGTCGCCAAATATCAACCACAACAGAATTGTGAGCCAGACGTACCCAAACAGCGCCCAAAAGACCTTATCACGTCTTTTTTGAAAAAACGGAATCGGCAGGAAATATGCGAGTAGCAAGGCAATGGTCCCAAAGCCATTTAATACCACCCAGTCAAAGTAGCCAAAATCCGGGTAAAGCGAGATATGCAGGTAAGCAGTGGTGAGGCCGCTGATGATTATTCCAAGGTGTCTTAGCGAAAGCTTCATAAATCATCTCCTGAGTCGTTGATGGATGGACGAAACTCATTTCCTATTAATTGCTCACTCCACCTTTTTCTTGAAATTTTTCGTCATCTGATTTTGTGGCGTATCCAAAGATCCTGCCCGTTAAGTGCTGCTGTTGAAATGTTCTTTACAGATTATATTCCATTCATCTGATAACGCCGAAACAAATAAATGTCAAAATTACTCCAAGATACTTGACAAAGTCAAGTATTAGGTATTATCATGATTGTATGTCACCCGATCAGGACTTGATCAACAGAATCAGAATTTTCAACCGTTTCTACACAAATATTATAGGGGTACTCGACCGGCATTTCCTGGAAACTCCGTTTTCGCTTACAGAGGGGCGGGTACTTTATGAAATCAGCCATACCGAACTTTGCACTGCGAAGAAGATCAGAGCGATTATCGACATAGACGAAGGTTACCTCAGCCGGATTATTGATAAATTCATCAAAAGCGGTATGGTCAGGAAGGCTGCGACCTTGGAGGACAGGCGTTTGCACATCATTGTACTAACCGAAAAGGGGCAGCGGGAATTTTCGAAGTTGAATGCAAATTCAAACAAACTGATTGCTCAACTGATCGAAAAGTTATCAGAGCCGGAACGCACTGAGCTT
>Ga0114129_10014839_pt1 | contig 11103 bp, 1 predicted proteins | sample RhiMetdeltSRZDD1_FD_80071 | JGI IMG/M metagenome (GOLD analysis project Ga0114129, IMG submission 80071) | Populus rhizosphere microbial communities from Tennessee, USA - Rhizosphere MetaG P. deltoides SRZDD1 (version 2) (version 2) | ecosystem: Host-associated > Plants > Roots > Rhizosphere >... | reverse complement strand
TTATATTATTTATACCTCCGGCTCTCAGGGGCGCCCCAAAGGCGTTATCGGCAGCCACGAGAGTCTGATCCACTACCTGAGATGGCAGGCTAAAGAGTTCTCTATAACCGAATCGGACAGGTTCAGTCAGACCGCCCCCTTATCGTTCGATTTTTCCCTGAAAGAGCTTCTCGTCCCGCTAATATCCGGCGCATGCGTGTGCATAGCCGATAGAGCTACTGTTATAGACCCCGGGAAGTTTCTCGAATGGGTCGGCGGCGCCAGGATTACCATCATGTGCTGCGTGCCCACCTTGCTGCGTTCGATTTTGCAGGCATCCGGCAATCCTGGCGACGACCGCGCATTTCAATATTTGCGGTATGTTCTTATTTCAGGCGATATGCTGCGCTGGGATGATGTCATCAGTTGGCGCGGGCGTTTTGGTAGTACGATACCGCTATATAACTTGTATGGCCCGACGGAGTCGACGATCATAAAGTTGTTCTACCCGATTCCTGACACGAGGTGTCTCGAATCCGTAAATGTCCCCGTCGGCAGGCCAATCCAGGATGCGGATGTGTTGATTCTGGATGAGCATGATCAGCCCTGCTCGACCGGTCAGGTCGGCGAGATCGTTATTCTTTCCGAGTGGATTGCGCGAGGTTATGTGAACGGGGACCAGGCGGGGAACCGTTCATTTTGCCACCTCTTCCATAACGGGGTGCGGACCCGGGCATACCGGACGGGAGACTTAGGGCGATTGCTCAGTAGTGGAGACGTCGAGTTGATCGGACGAAAGGACCGGCAAGTAAAAATCCGGGGGTATCGCATAGAACTCGATGAGATAGAGTGCGCTCTTTCAGAGCATCCGGGCATACGAGATGTGGCTGTCATCGCGCCGAACGGGTCCAATAACACCGAGGCGGACAGCATACAAATGATCGCCTGTTATTTCACAGCCAATCAACCCGGCGTGAACGAGAAAGAAATAAGAGATTACGCTAAAGAGCGCCTGCTTCCCCAGGTGTTATCTTTGACGCAGTTTTCGCGCCTTGACGAGTTGCCGCTGACCGCTAATGGAAAGGTGGACCGGCTTAGACTTGAATCCCTGATCAAGCCGAATGAGAGTCGCTCCCTCGGTCAAGCTCCGCAGGCTCCATCGACTGTTCAGCAGCGTATTTTGGCGATGTGGGAAGAGCTACTGGCTCTCGACCGCATCGAACTCGGGGCGAATTTCTTCGAGCTTGGCGGCGATTCGATGACGGCGATTCGTCTGTTGCGCAGGCTACGTGAGGAATTGTTCCCGGAAATCAAGCTTGGCGATGTATATAACTATCCCAGCGTTTCCGAGCTATCGGAGCGAGTAACACAACTGCTTAAGGGCGGTAACGTCGAAAACGAAGGAGCACACGTATGAGCGAGATGAAACTGGTCGAGGCGGTCAAAGCCGGCGCCCGCGCTTCCTTTCGAGAGCTGATTGAGTCGGGAGCGGAGATCAATCAACAGGATGAACAGGGATGGACGCCTCTGAACTGGGCGGCGGCAAGGGGCGATTCGGAGATGATCGAACTGCTGCTTCAGCATGGAGCCGATCCGTTCAAAGTAGGGCGCGATCTACGGACGCCCGAGATGATCGCTCTAGCCGCCGGTCATGCGGAGGCGGTCAAGCTCTTGAGGCGGACCGTGGCTGAGATCAAAGGCGAAGAAGCTGGCGGGCCTGAGCGCAAATACTGCAGGGCGTATCGCCTGGGAGAGCTTCGCCGGTTCTCCGCGTGGACCGAGAATAAGATCAATGGAGCGGAAGAAAGCGATGGGCGGTCCGGCAATCAGACGCAGGGGCGCCACGCGCTGTCGGACGGCGCCATTGTGTTTCTCCACCAGGACTATAAGGTCACGAGGTCAATCTGGCCCGACGAAGACGTGATCTTTGATCAAGTGACAGAGCAGTGGAAGGACTATTGCGCCACGTCGATCGGGTTCGTCGCGCCGGATAGTTTAGATCTCATCGTTCAGCCCAATGGGGCTTCCAAGAACGCCGCTTAATTTCCCCGCTTTTATACCTTCAACGCAGACAATTCAATCGAGCTGGATTGCAAATGGATGGCGCAACGCTAACCCACCGTAGAGGCTTGGCCCGGTCCCGTTCGGAGCAGGGAAGCCTCGTAGACCTGCTGCGCTCGAGAGCGAAGAGCCAGGCGGATCATAAGCTCTACACTTTCCTTCCGGATGGTCCGGAGCCGGAAAGAAGCTTAACCTATGCGGAACTGGATCAGCAGGCGCGTTCTATCGGCGCCTGGCTGCAAAGCGAAGGCGCGCCGGGGCAGCGAGCGCTGTTACTCTTCCCCCCCGGCCTGGATTACATTGCCGCCTTCTTCGGTTGCCTTTACGCAAAAGCGGTCGCCGTCCCGGCTTATCCGCCACGCCAGAACCGCAACGTCGACCGCCTCCGAGCCATAGTCAACGACGCGCCCCCCGCGCTGGTCCTCACGACACAAGCCATCATGTCTCAGATCGGCTCTCGGTTGAACGAGACGCCGGACTTGAATGCCCTGCGCTGGAAGCCGATCGATTCCATCGAGCGCCAATGGGCCGAGCAGTGGCGACAACCGAGCGTGGACGTCAATACTCTGGCGTTTTTGCAGTACACATCCGGCTCTACCGCCAACCCCAAAGGGGTGATGATCAGCCACGGGAACTTGCTTCATAACGAACGCATGATTCAGCGCGCCTTCGGGCAAACCGAACAGTCCGTGATTGTCGGATGGCTGCCCCTGTTTCATGACATGGGGCTTATCGGCAACGTGCTCCAACCTCTATACATCGGCGCCCAATGCGTCTTGCTCTCCCCCATCACATTTTTGCAAAGACCTTTCAAGTGGCTCGAAACAATCTCGCGTTATCGGGGAACGACCAGCGGCGGGCCTAATTTCGCTTACGACTTGTGCAGCCAAAAGATCAGCCCCGAACAGGCGGAAACGCTGGATCTCAGCAGCTGGACGATCGCCTTTAACGGCTCTGAGCCTGTGCGGATGGAGACGCTCGATCGGTTTTGCGCCGCCTTCGAGCCTTGTGGGTTTCGGCGCGAAGCGTTCTATCCCTGTTACGGGCTTGCCGAAGCGACGTTGTTCGTTTCCGGCGGTCAAAAAAATAGCCGGCCTCGAATCCGGGCCTTCCGGCGAACGGAACTGGAGCAAAACCGAGTCGCGCCAGCCTCGCCCGGAGGGCCGGACGCCCGAAATCTGGTGAGTTGTGGCGACGCATGGCTGAAGCAGCAAATCAGGATTGTGGACCCCGAATCGGGCGCCTTATGCCCGTGGGATCGAGTGGGAGAAATCTGGGTTTCAGGCGAAAGCATTGCGCAGGGCTATTGGGATAGGCCCGAAGAGTCCGGCCACACTTTTCAGGCTTATCTGGAAGATACGCGCGAAGGTCCCTATCTGCGGACGGGCGATCTGGGATTTATCGAAGACGGGCAATTGTATATTACCGGGCGGTTGAAGGACCTCATCATCGTCCGCGGGCGTAATTATTACCCCCAAGATATCGAGCATACCGTGGGGCAGTGCGATCCGGCTTTGCGGCCTGGAGAATGCGCGGCGTTCTCCCTGGATATCGATGGAGACGAGCGGTTAATCATTGTCCACGAAATTGTCCGCGGGTATCGCGGCGATAATCTGGCAGGGGTCGTGGAGAACATCCGTAAAGCCGTCGCCGAAGAACACGACCTTCAACTCTATGCGGTCTGCCTCATCAAGCCGGGCAGGCTCCTGAAGACTTCGAGCGGAAAGATTCAGCGGCATGCGATGAAAGCGGCCTTCCAAAATGGAAGTCTCGAACCCCTGCTACAGTGGCGGCTCGCCGGGCCGATAGAAGTGGAAGAAGCAGGCGGCGCAATCGCGGCTCCGGGAAATCTAGAAGACATAACAGAGTGGATAGCCTCGAAAGTCGCAAGCAGGTTGGGTCTGAGTCGCTCGGAGATTACGCTCGACCAGTCGATTGTGCGCTACGGGCTGGATTCGCTCTCGGGCATAGACCTCGTCCACAGCATTGAAGCCGCTACTGGCGCATCGCTTCCTGTGACGGCTTTTCTACATGACGTGAGCGTTTCGGAAATAGCGTCTCAGGTATTAGCCCAACTCGACCGGCCAGCGGTCTCATCCGGCGCTTCGCTTGCGCAGGCGCAGCGGCAGAAAGCATACCCACTATCGCATGGACAAGCGGCGCTTTGGTTCTTATACCGGCTCGCTCCGCATAACGCGGCGTACAACGTCGTCGGGGCGGCGCGGATTCCAGGCGACGTCAGCGTGGCGGCGTTGAGAATCGCCTTTCAGACCTTGATCGAGCGGCATCCGTCCCTGCGCGTCAGGTTTGATTCTCGCGGCGGAGACCCGGTTCAAATTATTCAGGATGATGTCGAAGTATCTTTTCACCTGGAGGACGTTTCGGGCGGGGCCGAAGCCAGGTTGAGCCGGCGGGTCATGGAAGAAGCGCGCCGGCCTTTCGACCTTGAAAATGGCCCCGTGTTTCGCGTCATCCTGTTTAGCCTGGACGATGGAGGGCATTTACTTCTTCTTGCAGCGCACCACATCGTGATCGACCTGTGGTCCCTGGCTGTGATGGTGAAGGAACTGGGAGCGATTTACGAGGCGGAAACTTCCGGGACGGGGGCGAATTTGCCAGCGCTGGAAGTGGGCTATGAGGATTACGTCCGCTGGCAAGAGCAGGCGCTTGCGGGAGCGCGGGGCTTACAGCTTCAGGAATACTGGCGGCGGCAAATGTCGGGCGAATTGCCCGTCCTGAACCTCATCACCGATTGCCCGAGGCCTCCTGTGCAGACCTACGAGGGCGCGTCGGAGGCGATCAAACTCGGCGGCGAAACCACGGACAGATTACAAGCATTGGCTTGTCGCAATGGGACGACGCTCTACACGGTTCTGCTCGCAGCCTACCAGTCGCTCCTCTATCGCCACACAGGTCAGGAAGAACTGTTAGTAGGCTCACCGACCAGCGGCAGAACGGACGGGCGGTTCCAATCACTGGTTGGGTACTTCGTCAACCCCGTAGTTATTCGCGCCAGACCGTCCGGCGATCTGACGTTTCAGCAATTCCTCGCCGAGGCGCGGGAGACAGTCCTCGCGGCGTTCGAGCATCAGGAATATCCATTTGCGTTGCTGGTTAAGCAGACGCGCGCTGGCCGTGACCCGAGTCGTTCCCCGGTGTTTCAAACAACATTCGTTTTTGAGAAGGCGCCGGCGTTCAGCGATCAATCGCTCGCGGCTTTCGTCCTCGGAGAAGAGGGGGCGCGGTTACGGCTCGGCTCGCTGACTCTCGAATCCATAAAGCTCGATCAAGAGATAGCCCAGTTCGATCTGTCGATGGTCGTGGCGCAGTTTGAAGACGGTCTGACAGTCTCGCTGCAATACAACAAAAACCTCTTCAAGGCGGCGACCGTCAAGCGGATGCTGGGCCACTTTCAGACGCTGGTTGATGAGGTAATCGCGGAGCCTGATTGGCGAATTTCGGAAATACCTATTTTAACAGGGGCCGAACGGCGCCAGTTGCTCGCGGAATTCAACGACACGAGGGAGGAATACCGCTCTACCGGTTATCTCCACCAGTTGTTCGAGGAACAGGTGGAAAAGACTCCTCACGCCATCGGCTTGATATATGAAGGCGGGAGTTTAACGTATCGAGAATTGAACACCAGAGCCAACCGGCTGGCGCGGCGCCTTCGGAGGCTGGGGGTCGCGTCCGATGCGCCCGTCGCCATACTGTTGGAACGTTCGCCTGAGATGATCATCAGCATGCTCGCGGTCCTCAAGGCCGGCGGAGCTTACCTGCCTCTGGACCAGACCTACCCAACCGAGCGGTTGTCTTTCATGGTGGAGGATACTCGCGCGTCGGCGCTGATCTGCCGGCAAGGGCCGGCGGGCCGCTTACCGCGGCATACGGCGAAGGTCGTGGACTTAAACAGTCAGGCGGATTTGATCGAGCGAGAGAGCGGGGAGAACCTGCTTGATTGTCCGGAGACGAAGAATCTGGCCTACGTGATTTACACTTCGGGTTCCACGGGACAGCCCAAGGGCGTCGCCATCGATCATTCCTGCGCCATTAATTTTATTCACTGGGGATACCACACTTTCTCCCCCGAAGACCTCTCGGGAGTATTCGCTTCCACATCCATATGCTTCGATCTCTCCATCTTCGAGATCTTCGTTCCGCTCTCCATTGGCGGCGCCGTCATCCTTGCCGATGACGCTCTACATCTCGCCACGCACGCGGCGTCGGCGCAGGTCACTTTGATCAATACCGTGCCTTCAGCGATGGGCGAATTGCTACGGTTGAAAGCCGTGGGCGCCGGCGTGCGGACGGTCAATCTGGCTGGTGAAGCGCTCAAGAATAGTCTGGCTCAACAGGTCTATGCGGAAACCAGTGTCGGGCGTGTGCTCAATCTCTACGGCCCGACCGAGTACACGACATACACCACCGGACAAGAGGTTGAATATGGCAGCCAACGTCAACCGACCATCGGACGGCCTGTCGCAAACACGCAGGTCTATATTCTGGACGAAGCGATGGACGTGGCGCCGATTGGCGTGGCTGGAGAGATTTACATCGGAGGCCGCGGATTGGCGCGGTGTTACTTCAACCGTCCGGAAATGACAGCGGACCGGTTTATTCCCGATAACCTTGGCGTTGAAACAGGAGCTCGGCTGTACCGTACGGGGGACCTGGGGCTATACCTTGAGAACGGGGAGATCGAATACCTGGGACGGAAAGATCACCAGGTCAAGATTCGCGGCTACCGCATCGAATTGGGTGAGATCGAATTGGCGCTGCTGAGTTGCCCCGGGATAAAGGCGGCGGTTGTGGTAGCCAGGGAAGATCATCTTGGAGAGAAGCAGATAGTAGCTTATATAGTTACTGGCAGAGTTACTGAGCAAGACCAGCCCATAGCCAGCGGCGAACTCAGAGATTACCTGAAACGGACTTTGCCGAATTACATGGCGCCGCAAGCGTTTGTGACGCTGGAGGCATTGCCGCTGACACGCAATGGCAAAGTGGACCGCCGGGCGCTGCCGGCTCCGAGCGCAAACGGGTACGCTCCGGCGCGAGAGCTTGTAAAGCCGCGGAATCCGATCGAGGAAATGGTAGCGGGTGTTTGGATCGAGGTGTTGGGGCTTGAGCAAATCAGCGTGACGGATAATTTCTTCGTTCTGGGCGGTCATTCGCTCAAGGCTGTTCAAGTCGTTTCCCGATTGTCCGACCTGCTCCGGGTAGAGCTACCCGTGAGGGCGCTGTTTGAAGAGCCGACCGTCGAGTGCCTGGCGAGCGTCCTCAATCAGGCCGTAATGTCCGAGCGCGGCGTCACGAGGCCGCCCATTGAGCGCGTCTTGCGCGATGGACGCTTGCCGCTGTCGTTTGCGCAGCAGCGACTGTGGTTTCTTCATCGCCTGGAGCCGAATAGCGCCGCTTACAACATCTCTTTCAGCGCTCGTTTCACAGGGCGGCTCAATGTTCCGGCGTTGGAGCAGAGCGCCAATGAGATCGTAAGGCGCCATGAGACGTTGCGCGCTACCTTCCCTCAGGCCGAGGGAGAGCCGACGCAAGTCATCGTCCCGCATCTGGCCCTGGCGCTGCCGATCGTGGACCTGCGCGACATCCCCGAGGCTGAGCGGGAAGAGAGCATCCGGCGTCTGGCCGCCGAGGAGGCGCGACGGCCCTTCGATCTGGAACATGGCCCGCTTTTACGAATGAGCTTGCTGTGGCTCGGCGAAGAAGAGTGCGCGCTCAGCATGAGCATGCACCATATTATCTCTGACGGATGGTCGCTCGGCGTTTTCGTTCGCGAGTTGACGGCGCATTACGAGGCGTTTTCCGCGGCGACGCCTTCGCCGCTGCCGCCTTTAACCATCCAGTACGCCGACTTCGCGGCCTGGCAACGGCGCCGGCTGAAAGAAGACGCTGTTCAACCTCTGCTCTCTTACTGGAAGAGCCGTCTGAACGGCGCTCCTGCCATGCTTGAGTTGCCGGCCGACCGGCCACGCCCGCCCGTGCGGAGCCAGCGCGGCGCGGCCCTGAGGTTCGCCCTGCGGGGGGAACTGATCGCGGGGTTAGAGGCGCTGGGCCGGCGAGAAGGGGCGACTCTCTTCATGACGCTGCTGTCCGGCTACCAGTTGTTGCTGTCGCGCTACAGCGGGCAGACGGATATATCGGTCGGGGCGCCGGTCGCTAACCGCAACCGTCCCGAAGTCGAACCGCTGATCGGATACTTTATAAATACACTCGTGATGCGCTCGGATCTATCGGGCGATCCTACTTTCCGAGAGTTACTCGGGCGTGTGCGGGAAGTAGCGCTCGGCGCTTATGCGCACGAGGAAGTACCGTTTGAAAGGCTCGTGTCAGAGTTGCATGCGGAACGGGATCTGAGCCGCACGCCGCTATTTCAGGTCGTGATGGTGTTGCAGAACGCGCCGCTGGGAAGTTTGGCGCTGGGCGGGACGCGTCTCGAACCGGAGGAGATAGACAACGGCGCGGCGAAGTTCGATATGACGGCGCAACTGACGGAGACCGAAGACGGCGTCGTGGGGAGATGGGAGTACAGCGCCGATCTGTTCGACGCCGCCACCATCGAGCGTATGGAGACTCACTTTCGGACGCTGCTTGAAAGCATCGTCGAGAACCCGCAACGGCGTATATCCGAGCTGCCATTGCTCACTCCGACGGAGCGCCGGCATCTGCTCGCCGAATGGAGCGGCGCAACAGAAGAACATATCGAGCCACGCGGTCTGCACGAACTGTTCGAGCGGCAGGCCGAATGCGCGCCTGACGCCGTGGCTTTGGTTTACGAAGGGGAATACGTCAGTTACGGCGAACTAAACGGCAGGGCCAATCAGCTCGCGCATTATCTGCTCGAGATGGGAGTGGGACCGGAAGCATGCGTAGCTATTTTACTGGAGCGATCGATTGAGATGGTCGTGGCGATGCTCGGAGCGCTCAAGTCCGGCGCCGCTTACGCGCCGCTCGACCCGGCTTACCCTCAAGACCGCATTGTTTACGCGCTTGAAGACTGCGCCGCCGCCGTAGCGCTCACCCAAACGAAGCTAGCTGAGAAGCTACTTGCCTCGCCGGCGATCCGCAGTATCTCGGTGGATGACGAATCCGGAGAGATTGGTAAGCGCAGCAGGGAGAACCCGCGCTCACGGGCAGCGGGAGAAAACCTGGCTTACGTAATTTATACCTCCGGCTCAAGCGGCCAGCCGAAAGGCGCGCTCGTCACGCATCACAATGTGACGCGGCTTTTCCGGGCCACTCACCATTGGTTCAACTTCAATCGGCAGGATGTCTGGACGCTCTTCCATTCCTTTGCCTTTGACTTCTCGGTTTGGGAGATGTGGGGGGCGCTTCTGTACGGAGGACGGCTCATCATCGTTCCTTACTGGATCAGCCGCTCTCCGGAAAGCTTCTATGACCTGCTGCTCTGCGAGCGCGTAACAACGCTCAATCAGACGCCTTCGGCTTTCTACCAACTCAGTCAGTACGAAGAGTTGAGCGTGAAGTCCGATCCCAAGCTCTGCTTGCGGTTTGTCATCTTTGGCGGGGAGGCGCTGGAGTTTCAAAGCCTTCGGCCCTGGATCGAGCGGCGCGGCGATGAGCAGCCCCGGCTTATCAACATGTACGGTATTACCGAGACGACCGTGCATGTGACTTACCGGCCCATTTGTAGCGATGACGCGCTCAGCGGCGCGGGCAGTCTTATTGGCCGGAGAATCGGCGACTTGCGGTTGTACGTGCTGGACGAACGGATGGAACCTGCGCCGCCGGGAGTTGGCGGAGAGTTGTATGTGGGTGGGGCGGGCGTGGCGCGCGGTTACCTGAACCGCGGCGAGTTGACCGCCGAGAGGTTTGTGCCCGACCCGTTTAGCGCGAGTTCAGGCGCGAGGTTGTACAGGACCGGCGATCTGGGGCGGCGCCTGGCGCATGGTGATATTGAATATCTGGGCCGGCGCGACCAGCAAGTGAAGATACAGGGCTTCCGCATCGAGCTGGGAGAAATCGAGGCTATTCTGGCGAGCTACCCAGGAGTGCGCGCCGCCGCGGTCGTGGCAAGAGAGGACGAGCCGGGGCGCAAGTACCTTGCCGGTTATCTCACCGGCGATGGCGTGGCTAGTGTTACTGACCTGCGCGCATACCTTCAGTCAAAGCTGCCGAGTTATATGGTACCGACCACTTTTACGTGGCTGGAGCAATTCCATCTGACGCCCAACGGCAAGATCGACCGCAAGGCTCTGCCCGAGCCGGAGCGAGAAGGCGGCAGTCAGCGATATGTGGCCCCTCGCACACCGGTTGAGAAAGTATTGGCCGCCATCTGGGCGCAGGTTTTGCAAGTCGAGCGGGTCGGCGTCAACGATAACTTTTTCGATCTGGGTGGAGATTCAATACTGAGCATACACATCATAGCTTCCGCGCGCCGGGCTGGATTGAATCTAACCCCTCAACAACTCTTTCAACAACAAACTCTGGCTGAACTGGCGCTCGTGGCGGAGGAAATCGCGACAAACCAGGTTGATCCGACTACACCGCGCTCACCGCTCGCGGGCGGCCTCGGCGCGGAATCGAGCGGTTATAAGCCATCGGATTTCCCCAGAGTAAATCTTAGCCAGGCGGAGATTGACATCCTCGTAGAAGGAACGGAGACAGTAGAGCTTGACGATATCTACCCGCTGACGCCTCTGCAACAAGGCATGCTTTTTCACATCCTCGATACTCCCGGCTCGGGAATATACCTGAACCAGCAAAGATATACTCTCCAGGGGGAGTTGGATGTCACGGCGTTTAAGAGCGCCTTCCAAAAAGTAATAGACCGGCATCAGATCTTGCGTACGGCTTTCTTTTTGTCGTCCCTTGGAGAGCCGCTTCAAGTAGTTTATCGCCGCTTGAGATTACCCTGGGAGCAGCATGACTTGAGAGATCTTTCGGAGGCCGAGAAGTTACATGCCGTGGAGGCTCTGATCCAGACCGACCGGGAACTGGGATTCGAACTGTTCAGACCACCCTTGATGCGCATGACGCTCGTCAGGCTGGAAGCGAATCTCTATCAATTCATTTGGAGCTTCCACCTCA
>Ga0114129_10014838_pt1 | contig 11103 bp, 8 predicted proteins | sample RhiMetdeltSRZDD1_FD_80071 | JGI IMG/M metagenome (GOLD analysis project Ga0114129, IMG submission 80071) | Populus rhizosphere microbial communities from Tennessee, USA - Rhizosphere MetaG P. deltoides SRZDD1 (version 2) (version 2) | ecosystem: Host-associated > Plants > Roots > Rhizosphere >... | reverse complement strand
GTCGAAGAGCTCCTTACTTGAAGGGCGTGAAGGTCCCGGGCGCGAGCGCGTCCAGCGAACTCGACAGGACCCCGCGGTCGGACACGGTGAACAGGCGTCCCTGAGCGACGAGTGAGCGGGCGATGTATCCGCCCTCGTGCTCGGCGGTGCCGACCCGGCTGATCCCCTTGTCGCGATCGACTCGGAAGCCGACCGCGCCGTTGAACGAGTCCTCCGGGCTGTAGGCGCTCACGGGCACGACAGTCAGCTTGGTCGGCGGCCAGTAGAGGAAGGCGTGGTGGTCGTACTCGGCGGCCGAGCTCGTCGACTTGCCGAGCACCGTGTTGTGCAGCCGCCTCGGCGCGCTGAGGTCGGAGACGTCGAACAGCGAGAGCTGGGTGCCCTGGCTCTGCCCCTGCTCGTTCGCGTCCTGGCCGAGCCCGAGCAGCAGGTCGCCCCCGATCGGATGCAGGTACGACGAGAACCCGAGCAGCTCGAGCTCGCCGCGCACCGCCGGCTTCTCGGGATTCGACAGGTCGAGCGTGTACAGCGGGTCGATCTGCCGGAACGTGACGACGTATCCCTTGTCGCCGAGGAACCGCACGGCGAATATGCGCTCGCCACGGCCCAGGCCGCCGACCCGCCCGACCTCGTTCAGCTTCTCCCCGAGGACGGTTACGTAGCTCTCGCTCTCGCGCTGCTCGGCACCCGCGCGCCACGGCGGCTGGTCAGTCGTCGCGACGCGCAGCGCGCCGTCGTGCTCGGACAGCGCGAACTGGTTGAGGACGAATCCGCGCACCTCCCCCGAGCCGCGGTATTCCGCCGACTCCGAATCGAGCGCGAACTTGTGGATCGCGGTGAAGCGACCGGCGTCGACCCTCTGCTCCGGATCGCTCACGGTCGGGTCGAACCAGCGCTCCGCGGCGACGAACAGGCTCTGCTTCGACGCGTAGATCGTCTGCGCGTCGGTCATGAGCGAGTCGGAGTCGAGCGGCTTGAGCCCGCGTGCGAGGTCGACCGTCAGCACGGTGAGCATCCCTGGGCCCGAGTACGCCACCGGCCTGCGCACGTCGTCGCACGCGACCATCCGGCGCACCCGCCGCTTGTCGCGCACCCTGTCGCGCAGCACGCCGTTCGGCATCCACGTCGACAGGCGCGTGTGGCGGATCGCGCGCCGCTGTGCCTGCTCCTGCGACGGCGCGCTTTCGTAATCGACCGGCCACGGCGACGGCGGCGTCGTGATCACGACACGCGCCACCGACCCGCGCATGCGCGCGGAGACGTAATAGCCCTCCATCGTCAGCGTGTTGAGCAGCTTCGGCTCACCCGGGTCCGAGATGTCGATCTCGAACAGGCGCGTCGCCGGCTCGGGCACGGGATAGGGCTCCGGCCCGATCACCTGTGCCGGCTGCGGCTGCAGGACGGGGTCGTCCCAGTAGGTGGTCAGCGCGAGCACGCGGTCGCCTGACAGGAGCAGCTGATGCCCGAACCCGCGCAGCTCGAGCGAGCCGACCAGCTTGGGCTCGCCCGTCTTGATGTTGAAGACGTAGAGCGTGCTCGCGTTCATCACGTACAGGTGCCGCCCGTCCGTCTTCACGATGTCCGGCTCGTCGACGCCCTCCTCCTGGACGTTCGTGGTCGAGTAGTCGACGCCGTCGCCGTCGCGCACGGCGCCCTCCTGAGGCGATGTCGGCGCCGGCTCCGGCCCGCCGTCGGGCGTGTCGCCCTCCACCGCGAACCCGAACCTGGGCGGCAGCCCGCCCGGCTCGACGATCTCCAGCGCGTGCTTACGCGCGTAGTCGCCGACCGCCTCGCAGGAGGCGAACGCCTTAGCGCGGCTCTTCGACGCCCCGTCGGCCAGCGACGGTGCGGCCAGCGTCAGCCCCAGGGCCAGGATCGCCGGAAGGCGGCGAGTCGTCACGCACCGATTGTCGCAGCGCTTCGAACTCACCGGTAGTCGGCGGGATGCAGAGCGAGCAGAAGTCGAGGCCGAACGGCGTGAGGTGGATCGAGCGCCGGATCGTCCGCGCGCCGCGTCCGGCTTCGTCGAGCGCCGCCACGACCTCGGGCTGGGCCTCCAGCACCTGGTAGCGCAGGTGATCGCCCACCTGCTCGCGCGAGAACCAGATCAGGCCGAGCCGGAAGAGGTTGTTCAGGTAGGCGGGCACGCGATCGAGGTGACGGCAGCCGGCCTCGGCGCCGAGCATGTTCAGGCCGGGCGCGACCAGCTCGGTCGCGACTACGCCGACGCCGAGCGGGCCGCCCGTGCGCACGTCCACCGCCGGCTGCGCCCCCCTCTCGCATAGGAGCCGCAGGATCCGCGCCTCGTCCGGGGCCATCACGTCGAGGATCCGCGCGTACGCGGGATGGCTGTCCTCCTCGTAGTTGACGTCGGCGGAAAGCCGGAGGAGCTCCTCGCCGCGGGCGCGGAGCGCCGCGGCCGACGTGTCGTCGCGCTGCTGGGGCGGCTTGTCGACGGGGACGTCCTCCGTCTCCTTCATCCCGAGCGCCTCCTGCACCAGCTCCGCGCTCCAGAGCAGGCCGCGAACCCACGCGGTCGCCGCCATCCGCACAAGCGCCGGCGCGGCCTTCAGGAGGTTGTCGTTCTCTTGTGTCATCACCCAAAGATCAGCAGATGCACGAGCCCGCCGCCGAACCCGAGCACGGCGCCGTGCAGCAAGAGCAGCCACTCGTCCTGCTTGGTGACCGAGCGAAGCATGTCCGAGAAGTCCTCGTGCGGGAGGTCGAGCATCCGGTCGTGGATCAGCTCCTGCACCCGCTCCGACTGCTCGCGGTTGAAGTCCTCGTCGGTGAGCGGGGTCATCGTGTACTCGACGCCCTCGCTCGCGATCGAGTCGCGGATCGTGTCGTACTCCTTCGTCCCCATCGCGACTCGCACGGCGGGCTGGACGACGCCGAGCGAGCGGTCGACCGCTGGCTTGAGGCCCTCCTCGATCATCTGGCGCGTGCGGTCCGAGCGCGGGCCCTGCAGGAGCTCCGCGCCCATGTTCTGCACGGTGATGACGTCGTCGGCGATGATGCTCGCGTAGACGCCCGCGACCTCCGGCTGGCGGCGGATGAACAGCCCATGGACGGTGAAGCGGCCGAACAGCTTCCTCGGCTCGACGGGCTCGTAGATCATCCACAGCGCGAGCCAGTTCGTGACGTAGCCGATCAGGACGCCGAACACCGGCAGCAGCCACCAGACGTCGAACACGACCTCGGTGAGGATCGCCGTCGGGATGCCAATCGCGAACCCGAAGAAGAAGCCGAAGTTGATGATGAACCGAAACTCCTTCTTCCCGACCTCGAGGAAGACGCGGTTGCAGAGCTCGGGCTGCTCCTCCATCCGCCGGATCACCATCAGCTTGACGTCGAGCAGCTGCTCGATGTTGTCGCCCACGTCGTCCATGACCTCGCGCACCAGCGTCGGCAGCTGCTGCTCGACGCGCTCGTGCACGGCCTCGCGGACCTGCGGCGGCAGGTCGTTCCAGAGCCGTGGGTTCTCGCGCTGCATGATCCGCTCGACGATGTCGCGGATCTCGCCGCGGATGCTCTCGAGGACGTGCTCGACGATTCGTTCCTGGTCGAGCTGTTTGTAGAAGTCGGACGTCGAGCCGAGCTTCGCGATCCCCTTGTCGACCGCGATCGACCCCATCTTGGCCGCGCGCGACGGGATGATCCCCTGCCATCCGACGCCGCCCTGCATCACCCCCGGGATCTGCTGCACGCGCCGCGGGAGGATGTTCGCCAGCGGTGCGAGGCCCGGCAGCCTGACGCCCCTGAAGCGCACGGGGTAGAACAGCATCCAGACGCCGCTCCAGTTGGTCACGTAGCCAATCGCGCCGGTGAAGAACGGCACGGTGATCAGGCTGATGGTCTCGCTGTCCAGGTTCTGCTCCCCCCTCCCGCCTGCAAGCATCTCATCCGTGGGGAAGCGCGCGCGCAAGCGGCTGAAGCCCAACCGCTCCTCGGAGACCTTCGACTACACGGACGCCGAGGGCAACGTGCTGACGCTGCGCGAGCGCGTGTCGCGGGGCACGGTGTCGAAGCTGACCGAGCCGGCCGGCGGCGCGGCCGCGTCCACCGACGACCTGTGGCGGCGCCGCACGGAGCTCCTGTTCGAGCGCTTCGCCGTGTCGTGGACGATCGCCGGCCTGCCGCTCACCGCCCAGAAGGAGCTGCTCGGCCGGTACCGGATGGCCGACCAGGCGACCCAGCAGTGGGTGCGCGAGACGCTCGACCGGCATGTAGCGGAGCACCAGCCCGAGCTCGCGGAATAGGCTGCCCGCCGTGAACGCGCGCGAGGCGGTCTACGACATGTGGCGCGAGCGCGGGATGACGACGATGTTCGGCAACCCGGGCTCGACCGAGCTGCCGATGCTCAAGGACTTCCCAGAGGACTTCCGTTACGTCCTCGGGCTGCAGGAGGCGGTCGCCGTCGGCATGGCCGACGGGTTCGCCCAGGCGAGCGGCACCGTCGGCCACGTGAACCTCCACACCGCGCCCGGGGTCGGCAACGGAATGGGCGCGATCTTCAACGCCCAGGCGAACAAGACCCCGCTGCTCGTGACCGCCGGGCAGCAGGCACGGTCGCTCATGACGCTCCAGGCCAACCTCACGAACCGCGACGCCACCCGCATGCCGCATCCGCTCGTGAAGTGGAGCTACGAGCCGCCGCGCGCGCAGGACGTGCCTCACGCGCTCGCGCGCGGGACCTACCTGGCGTCGCTCCCGCCGCGCGGCCCCGTGTTCGTATCGATCCCCTTCGACGACTGGGACGCCGACGTGGACGAGGCGGAGGTCGCGCATCAGACGCGCCGCCACGTGAGCGGCCGCCAGGGCCCCGACCCGAAGCGGCTCGACGATCTGGTCGAGAAGCTGCGCGAGGCGAAGAACCCCGCCTTCGTCGCCGGGCCCGACATCGAGATGTGCGGCGGCTGGGAGGCCGCCGTCAAGTTCGCGGAGAAGCTGAAGCTGCCGGTCTGGGCGACACCGGCGCCGGGCGGCGGCCGCCTCGGGTTCCCCGAGAACCATCCCCTCTTCCGCGGCATCCTGCCGCCCGCGATCGGGCCCGCCGGCGAAACGCTGAAGGAGTACGACCTCGTGCTCGTCTTCGGCTCGTCCGTCTTCCCGTACTACCCGAACATCCCCGGCCCGCTCCTGGGCGACGACACGACGCTGATCCAGGTCACGAACGACCCCGACGAGGCCGCGCGCGCGCCGATGGGCGACGCGATCCTGGCCGATCCGGCGCTCGCGCTCGAGGTGCTCCTCTTCAAGGTCGACGAGTCCGATCGCGAGGCGCCCGATCCGCCATGGCCGCCTGGCGAGCCGGAGGAGTCGGACCCGATCAGCGCGTCCGCGGTGGCGGCCACCCTCGCCGAGGTGTGGCCGGCGGACGGGATCCTCGTGCTCGAGTCGCCGTCCAGCACGCTTGCGATGCGCAGCCGCCTCAAGCTCTCGAAGCCGGGCTCGTACTACTTCGGCGCCGGCGGCGGGCTGGGCTTCGGCCTGTCGGCCGCGATCGGCGTGCAGCTGGCCCAGCCCGAGCGCCAGGTCGTGTGCGTGATCGGCGAAGGCTCCGTGCAGTACGCGGTGACCGCGTTCTGGACCGCTGCCGCTTACAACGTGCCGCTGAAGGTGCTCGTGCTCCGCAACGAGGAGTACGCGATCCTCAAGTGGTTCGCGGAGATGGAGTCCGTCAGCGGGTCGCCGGGGCTCGACCTGCCGGCGCTCGAGTCCGCGGCGATCGCGGGGAGCTACGGCGTCGAGTCGCAGCGCGTGGACGGCCGGGACGCGCTGCACCAGGCACTCACGGATGCGCTGTCCGCTGAGGGCCCACGGCTGGTCGAGGTGAAGGTTGCGCCGGGGATGGCACTCGGCTAGCGCTGCTGCGGTCGCTGCGCTGCTCCTCCCGAGTGCCGCCATCGCCCAGGACCCGGCCGACCCCGTTCACGAGGGTGCGGTCGAGCAGAGCTGCAAGTCCCTCCAGGGCGGCACGGCCGGGCTACCCGACCACGTGCCCGCCGAGTCGGGCGCCGAGCCGCCGGCAACCTGGCCGGAAGCGCCGCCGGGCCTCCTGCCCTCCGAGGTGGACCTTCGGACGCCGAGCGAGAGCTTCAACCGGCTGTACGAGTTCGCGACGCGTGAGGGGCGCATATACGTCCGCGCGCGTGAAGCGAACGGCCCGTGGCGGCAGATGCCGCTGCCGCTGTGCTTCGACGGCCGGGTGGCGTCGATCTCGCTCGACGACGACGAGCTGATCGCGCTCGACGATTCGCGCCGCGTCTACACGATGGACAACGCGCTGAAGGACCCGACCGCCTTCAACTGGACGAACCGCTGGGGCACGCCGTTCTGGACCGGCCCCGGGTACACGCTGCCCGCGACCAGGGCGTGGTCGTGGTCGGTCATCTCGCCGCTCGAGGACGAGAACTGGACCGACCCGGCCGGCAACCGCACCGCCGTCGGGTCCGGGAAGGTCTCGCACATCTGGGGCCTGCGGCCCGGTGGCCGCCGCATCACGTTCTGGGACCCGTGGCTGCCGCTCGACGAGAGCTACGAGATGTGCGGGCCGCACCGTGGCCGCTTCAAGGCGGTGAACCTGTCGGCGAGCGGATCGTTCGTGTTCGTGATCGGGCGCCGGGGCGACATGTTCACGCGCTTCTACGACTTCGACATCTCGGGCCACGACGCGGTCTTCTTCGACTACTCGTACGAGGACCAACGCGGCAAGGGTGACGGCGCGCCGATCCAGCTGCCGGCGGCGCGCTGGGTGGAGCAGCCGAAGATCGCCGGGCGAATCACCTCGGCGATTTCGATCCACAAGACCGGCGTCGACGCGATCCACCGCATCCTGCGCGTCGAGGGCAAGCGCCACGGCGAGACCGGTTACTGGGAGCGCGACGTCGCCGAGCCGAGAGCGGACGGCTGGCAGTTCCATGCGACTGGGCTGCCGCTCGCTCGCAAGCGCCTGCGCAACCCCCGCCGCGACACGTCGCGGCGCCGCCTCGGCCGTAGCGAGAACCGCCGCTACGGCGATCTCCTGAACTACAACGTGTACTGCTCGCCCGCGCGCATCCGCCGCGGCGGGCGGACGCTGCTGCTGCACCACGTGGACGGCCTGCGCCAGCAGGCGCGCAGCCGTGGCCTCGACGACGTGCCGCGCATGCAGTACGGCGCGGTCGAGGACGACGGGAAGTTCACGGAGGTCACCGTTCAGGCGACCCGCGACGAGGTCACGCTCGAGGAGCTCGGGTGGACGTTCTCGCGATAACCGAGAAGGCGCAGGAGGCGCTCGACATCCTCCGCGACGGCGACACGTTCGAGTGGTCGACCGTCACGCTGCTGGGGCTCGCGCTCTACGTGTACGCCGTCGAGGTAGAGCGCCGGCGCTGGGACATCATCCTCGCCGGGCTCGCCTTCTGGCTGATGGACTGGTTCAACGAGCTCGTCAACTCGGCGATCTTCCACGCGACCGACCGCGCTCCGCTCTGGACGGTCACGGGCGATACGAGTTTCCTGATCCTGATCGGGCTGAACATCGAGATCTGCCTGCTGTTCCTGGTCTCGGGAATCGTGTTCGTCAAGTCGCTGCCGCCGCGCGGTTATCGCGTGCCGCTGATCTTCGCGTTCTCGACGCTGTGCGTGGTCGTCGAGCTGTTCCTGGAGTGGACCGGCTACTTCACGTGGGAGTACTGGTGGTGGAACACCGAGACGTTCCCCGTGATCATCCTGTTCGGCTACGCGACGTTCTTCGCGATGGCGGCGTGGGTGTACGACATGGGCAACGATCACCGGCGCCAGCTGCGCGTCGTCGGGACGCTCGCGGCGGTCAACCTCGCGCTCGGCGTCGGGCTAGGGCTGGGCGGCTGGCTCTAGCTCGAGCTCGCTCTTGCCGGCCGGCAACTCGTAGGTAGCCACGCGAGGCCGGCCCGGACCCCAGTCGGCACGCAGCTCGAGTGTGAGCGGCGCGTCCGTCTCGATGGAGCCGGTCGCTCGCTTGGTGACGTCGATCCCCATCCGGTCGAGGTCGAGCCGCACCCGCCGCGCTCCGGTCAGCGTCGCGGTGAACTCGTTCGCCGGCTCAGGCGCGGCGCCATTCAGGTCGGTCAGCCAGCGCAGCCCGGTCATCACGAACGGACCCGTCTGGCCGAGTGCCGTCGGGCCACCCGCCTCCGGGACCGCTGTGTAGGGCTCCTCCGGGATCGCCGCGGAGCTCCCGTCGAACTTCGCCACGCCCTGCTCGGGATCGACCGGCTCGAGGTGCGACATCCAGTACGCGCGATCGAACGAGAACGAGAGCGGCACGCCGTCGGACTGGATCGTCTCGGTCGCGCGCTCGAACGGCATGTCGCGAATGTACGTCACGCGCGGCGGGTTGAGCGGCCGCGTGAACTCGTGGAGGTAGTGGGCGCCCTCGGCCCATTCGTCGGTGATCGGCGGGCCGTAGTGCTCCTGCGCGGGGAAGAGGTAGTAGCGGTGGCGGTAGCCCAGCTGCACGAGGCGCTCCACCTGCCGCGTGACTCCCGACACCGGCACGAGCTCGTCGATGGCGCCGTGGTAGATCGCCCACGGCACGTAGCGCACGTTCTCGAGCAGCCGCCGCGTGTGCTGCACGCGCGCGTCGCCGTCGTTCGCGCCGCCGTAGCAGGGCGTGTAGCCCTCCGCCTCGAGGTCGTCGCAGCCCGCGAAGTCGAGCCCGGTCCACATGCCCTGCGTGACCGGCGGCGAGGCCGGCAACGCCGCGGCGAACCGGTCCGGGTAGAGGATCGTCAGCAGGAACGACGCCCAACCGCCCATCGAGTGGCCGGCGACGTAGGTGCGGTCGCGGTCGATCGCGAAGCTCCTGTGCACGTTTCGCCAGACCTGGCGGAAGTCGACGTGGCCCTTGCCGACGTACCAGCGCGACGTCCCGCGTCCCCGCGGAGACACGACGATCGTCTGAACGTTCTCGCCGAGCTCCTGGAAGAGGCGCGGCGCGAGTGCGGCGCCGGCATTCGCGGTCCCGCCGCGCCAGTGCATCCAGAACTGGAGCGGGCTCGGCGTGCCGGCGTCGTAGCCGCTCGGTAGATAGACGCCGTAGTGCTGGAGAATCCCCTCCCTGCTCCGCTCCTCGGAGATGTTCGCGCTCGAGCGGAAGATGCGCTCGTGGTAGCCGGGGCCCGGCGTCCAGCGCTCGTTCGCACCCGAGGTGAGCCGCGCGAGGTCCACGTCCTGGAAGAAGGGATCGATAGTCCCCGCGTGAAGCGTGAGCGCCTGCCGCTTCTCCCACCAGTCGCGGACCGGCTCCTCGGTGCGGAACGCGACGTTCACGACGTTCGCGCCTAGCCCGAGATCCTTCAGCCGGTCGGCGCCGGGGTCGGCGAGGCCTGAGGCGACCGCGACGGCGGCCACGTCGCCGAGCACGTCGCGCGACACGCGCGCCTCGATCGCGTTGTCCCACCCCGCGTCGTTCGTCGCGACCGAGCCGGCCGGCAGCTCGACGACCGCCTGCGAGCGCAGGTCGGCGAGCCAGCCGCGATCTCCGACAAGGAGCAGGGCGTTGTCGGCGCGCGTCGTCTGAATGCCTGCGCCGAACGGGACATCGAGCGGTTCGCTCTCCTCCCCACCGGTGTCGAACAGGACCAGCACCGCGGTCTGCGCCGGCGCGTCGGGAACCATCGTCGTCGTACGCGCAAGCAGGTACAGGTCGCTGCCGGACGCGGCGAGCCGCACCTGGCTCAGGTCAGCCTGGTCGGCATGTTCGAGGTCGCCGTAGTTGGTGCTGTACTCGAGCTGCTCGGGCGCCGGCAGCCCGAACTCGCCGGGAAGGTTGGCCTGCAGCGCCGGGTCGATCCGGTAGGTCTCGGGCAGCGCTTCGAGCAGCGGGTCCTGCACCGCCAGCCTTTGCGCGTCCCGCCCGTCGTCGGCGCCGTATGCGTCGAAGAGGTGGTCCTGGTAGAGGAGCTCACCGCGCGAGTAGAAGAGCGCACCGCCGAAGCCCGGCGCGCGCCCGCGCCAGTCGGCGATCGAGCCGTCGACGGTCTTCGCGCTCGGACCGGCGCTGGGCATGCTCGCGACGACTCCGGTGCCGGCCGGCACCTCGGTGGACAGCACCGGGGCGGCCATAGCCACGCCCGGCACGAGCAGCAGCAGCAGCGCTGCCGCGCAGACGACCACCCCCCGCCTCATCGGGGTGATTATCGCGGACCGCGGGAGCTAGGGCGCCAGCCGGACCGGCAGCGTCTTCAGCTGGTTGATGAAGGGTGACTCCGCGTACGCGGAGTCACCCGCCTGCTCCATGTTGGGGTAGCGCTTCAGCGTCTCCTCGAGCAGGATCTTGAGCTCGAGACGTGCGAGCGCGGTGCCGAGACAGAAGTGGCGGCCGCCCGCGCCGAAGGCCTGGTGCTCGGGGTTGCGCGTGACGTCGAAGCGCTGCGGATCCTCGTAGCGCGTCTCGTCGCGGTTCGACGAGACGTACCACATGACCACCTTGTCGCCCTCGGCGATGTCGGCGCCGTTCAGATGCACCGGGCAGGTCGCGGTCCGGCGGAAGTGCGCGAACGCGGGGAACATCCGCAACGCCTCCTCGACCGCGCTCGGGATCAGCGACGGGTCGTCGAGCAGCTTCTGGCGCTCCTCCGGATGGTCCATCAGCGCCTTCATCGCGCTGCAGTAGGTGGCCTTCGTGCTGTCGTTGCCGGCCGCGACCAGCAGGAAGAAGCCCATGACGATCTCGTGCTCCTCGAGCTTCTCACCGTCGATCTCCGCGTGGACGAGCACGCTCGTCAGGTCGTCGGTCGGATTCTCGCGCCGCGCAGCGATCATCTCGTTACAGCGGCGGAAGATCTCGGGGATGATCTCCGCCATCAGGGCCTCGGTGCCGCCCGGGTTGAGGTCGGGATCGCCGGAGCCCAACGCCGCGTTCATCAGGTCGGCCCATAGCGCGTCGTGCTCGGGCGGGATGCCCATGAAGCTGCCGATCACGCGCGAGACCACCGGCTGCGCGACGTCGAAGACGAGCTCGGCGGTCTCCTCGCCCTCGAGCCGGTCGAGAACCTCGACGGTGATGGCGCGGATCTCGTCCTCGTGGTCGGCGATCCGCTTCGGAGTGAATCCCTTCTGGAAGAGCGCCTTGAC
>Ga0114129_10014837_pt1 | contig 11103 bp, 6 predicted proteins | sample RhiMetdeltSRZDD1_FD_80071 | JGI IMG/M metagenome (GOLD analysis project Ga0114129, IMG submission 80071) | Populus rhizosphere microbial communities from Tennessee, USA - Rhizosphere MetaG P. deltoides SRZDD1 (version 2) (version 2) | ecosystem: Host-associated > Plants > Roots > Rhizosphere >... | reverse complement strand
ATCGAGATCACGCTGGTCAACCGCGAAAACTTCTTTCTGTTTACGCCGATGCTGCACGAAGTGGCAGCCAGCGACCTCGACATCACGACAATCGTCAATCCAATTCGAAAGATGTTGAAGCGTACCATCTTTTTCGACGGCGAAGTCACGGCCATCGACCTTAATGGCAAACAAGTCACGGTCTCTCACGGGATCGACGCAAGCCATGCGCACGCACTTTCTTACGATCATCTCGTTCTCGCCTTGGGGTCGGTCACCAACTTCTACGGCATTCCCGGCCTTGAAGAACGGGCGCTGACGATGAAATCGCTGGCGGATGCTGTGTACTTGCGGAACCGATTAATCGAACATCTCGAAGAAGCCGACTTCGAGTGCTCCACGATTCCTCCAGAGCAGCTACTTACCTTCGTCGTTGCCGGCGGCGGATTCGCCGGGGTCGAAACCATTGCCGCCGTCAATGACTTTCTGCGCGACGCCCTGAAGTTTTACCCCCATTTGACTGAAGCCATGTTGCGCGTCGTGTTGGTGGAATATGGATCCATGATCTTGCCCGAGCTCGGACCTGAACTCGGCAAATACGCGCAACAGAAGCTGGAAGAGCGCAAAATTGAGTTTCGTCTGGGCAGGAAAGTCACCGGACTATCCGACCGCGGCGTGGAGCTGAGCGACGGCTCGATCCTCCCGGCGAGAACACTCATCTGGACCGCCGGGACGGCGCCCTGTCCGATGCTAGAACCGCTCCCTTGCAAAAAAGAGCGCGGGCGTATCGCCGTCAACGAGTTTCTCGAAGTTCCCGGCTATCCTGGTGTCTGGGCCTTGGGGGATTGCGCTTTTATCGCCGACAAGAAAACCGGTTCTTCCTATCCGCCGACGGCGCAGCATGCCCTGCGACAGGGAAAAATCCTCGGCGCAAACATCGCTGCGTCGCTCACGGGCGAAAAGAAAAAGCCCTTCGTGTTTCAAACCATTGGCCAACTAGCCGCTATTGGCCGGCGTACCGGTGTGGCGAGAATCCTCGGTTTCAAATTCTCCGGCTTCATGGCCTGGTGGCTATGGCGGACGGTCTATCTGAGCAAGTTGCCGAGGCTGGAAAAAAAGCTCCGCGTAAGCTTGGATTGGACGTTGGATCTGGTCTTTTCCAAGGATCTGGTGCAGTTCATGCCGCTGCGCCGGGCATCTGCCGTGGCCGAAGGATGGCAGACCGACGACCGGCAAGCAGAACGACCCAAAGTGGAACCGCAACAATTGCCGGCGCACTGGTCCTAACTCCCTGTTAGCAGCATCCTTTTTCCGGCAATTGACATCTAATTTACCGGGGCCATAAAACGGTAAATAGCGGTCAAACAGGCCTCTCTCCAGCGATTCACGGAGGAAAAACATGACGGAAAGCAATCATTACGACGTCATCATCATTGGTAGTGGCGCCGGCGGTGGCACCCTCGCTCACAAGCTCGCGCCGACGGGAAAGAAAATACTCGTCCTTGAACGCGGCGGCTATGTGCCTCGCGAAAAAGACAACTGGAATCCTCGCGCAGTCAATCTCGAAGGCAAATATCAAACGAAAGAGATCTGGCACGACAAGGACGGCAAGGAGCTTCACCCCCACACCAACTATTATGTCGGCGGCAATACGAAATTCTTCGGCGCCGCATTGTTTCGTTTGAGAAAGGAAGATTTCGGCCAAATAAAGCACCACGGCGGTCTGTCGCCGGCATGGCCGATTTCGTATGACGATTTGGAGCCTTTCTATACTGAAGCGGAAAATCTTTACCACGTGCATGGCAACGCGGGTGAAGACCCGAGTGAACCGCGACGCAGCGCGCCCTACCCTCACCCGGCCGTCAGCCACGAGCCGCGCATCCAACAATTATCAGATGACTTCGAAAGCCTAGGCCTACGCCCGTTTCATACACCGCTCGGCGTTATGCTCGATGAAAAGAATCCGCAAGCAAGCAAATGCATTCGCTGCGGAACCTGCGACGGCTTCCCATGTCTCGTCTATGCGAAGGCGGATTCCCAGGTGTGCGCCGTTGACCCGGCGCTGCAAAACCCAAACGTCTCGCTAATGACCGATTCTTATGTCGAGAAGTTGGAAACGGACGGCTCCGGACGCAAAATCTCCAAGGTCGTCATCCGCAACCACGGCAGTCGCGAAGAATTGTCGGCGGATATCGTGGTGTCGTCCTGCGGCGCCATCAACTCGGCGGCGTTACTGCTTCGCTCGGCCAACGACAAGCATCCGCGCGGCCTGGCCAATAGCTCGGATATCGTCGGGCGCCACTACATGGGCCATGTCAATTCGGTCCTAATGGCGCTTTCCAAGTGCCCGAATCCGACAATTTTCCAGAAATCGCTCTCGCTCAACGACTTCTATTTCGGCGCCGTGGGCTGGAACTATCCCATGGGACACATCTCCTTCGTCGGCAAGCTCGACGGGGAAACCTTAAAAGGCGGCGCCCCCGCGCTCACGCCCGGTTGGACGCTGGATTTGATGGCGAAGCACTCCCTTGACTTCTGGCTCACGTCGGAAGACCTGCCTGATCCCAACAACCGTGTGACCTTGGACGCGGAGGGCGGCATCGTTCTGAGTTATAAGCCCAACAACGAGGAAGGTCACAAACGTTTAATCGCTAAATTGAAAGAACTCATGGAGCAGCAAACCAAGTGCAAAGCGCACGGCCACAACTGCCATGAGGGGTTGTTCTCCCGCAATCTATTCGTCGGACAAAGAATTCCGCTGGCCGGGGTCGCGCACCAGGTCGGCACGGTGCGTTTTGGCAACGATCCAAACACCAGCGCGCTGGATGCGAACTGCAAAGCGCATCACCTCGATAATCTCTACGTCGTCGACGGCAGCTTCTTCGTCTCGAGCGGCGCAGTCAATCCCGCGTTAACGATCATGGCTAACGCTTTGCGCGTGGGCGAACATCTCATCGAGCGAATGAAATAGGAAAAGCGCAGCATGAGGCAACAGGCATTACGCACCAGGCAAAAAGTCATCGTGTTCGTGCTCGGCGCCGTGCTCGCTAGCGCGTGGAACGCAGCATTCGCACAAATCGTAAAATCTGTTGATGTCGTGGGAATGACTGTTTCCGACATGGACCGGTCCGTAGATTTTTTTTCCAAAGTTCTGAGCTTTGAAAAAGTCACTGACATCGAAGTGCACGGCAGCGAATATGAGAAATTGCACGGTGTTTTCGGCGTACGCATGCGCCTGGTACGCATGAAGCTCGGCGAAGAGATGATCGAATTGACGCAATATCTCGCGCCGGAGGGAAGACCTATCCCGGCCGATTGGCGCAGCAACGATCACTGGTTTCAGCACATCGCCATCGTTGTGAGCGACATGGACAAGGCCTATCACCACTTGCGTCAGCATAAAATTCGCCATGTCTCAACCGGGCCGCAGACGATCCCTGCGACAAACAAAGCAGCAGCCGGCATCCGCGCTTTCTATTTCAAAGATGCCGATGGTCACAATTTGGAAATCATTTACTTCCCGCAGGGCAAGGGAGACCCACGCTGGCAGCAAAAGACCGACAAATTATTCTTAGGCATTGATCATACGGCGATCGTCGTTTCAAATACCCAAAACAGTTTGAAGTTTTACCGCGATATACTAGGACTCAAACTTGCCGGTGAGAGTATGAACTATGGTCCTGAGCAGGAACATCTGAACAACGTCGCAGGCGCGCGCTTGCACATTAGCGGCCTGCGGGCCTCCGCTGGCCCTGGGATCGAGTTTCTCGAATATCTCGCCCCACGCGACGGACGCCCCGCGCCAAAAGACACGCGCGGCAATGATTTGTGGCACTGGCAAACGACGGTCTCGACGACTAGCGCCGAAGCCGCAGTGCGGAGCCTCAACGGCAGCAGCGGGCGAATGATTTCTCCTGGTATTTCGAAGACTGTCAGCAGAAATCTCGGTTTTACAAAAGGTTTTCTCGTGCGCGATCCGGACGGCCACGGGCTGCAAATAATTGAGAAGTAACTGGGATGCAAATTACGAATGTACGCAAAGCATCCCCTCCGTCATTCCGGCGAAAGCCGGAATCCAGATTAATTCAATTCGCCTGGATCCCGGCTCGTGCTTCGCGTGGCCGGGATGACGACCTCGATCCAACGCACCCGACTGACTGCCAAGGGATCTAAGGTGGAACTAGGAATGCGCAATTTAACAGAATTGAGCCAAGACGAGTGGCTGGAAGCCGATGGGCTCGGGGGCTTTGCCTCGGGCACAGTTTCCGGCATTCGCACACGCCGTTATCACGCCTTACTCCTCACCGCCACCAAACCACCGGCCGGTCGATTAGTTCTCGTCAATGGCTTTGACGCATCCGTGGAAACCTCCAGCGGAACCTATGCGATCTCATCCCAGCTCTACCCATCCGATGTCATGCACCCCGACGGCGCCAAACGCATCGTCGAATTTGACCGCGAGCCCTGGACGAAATGGATTTTCGCACTCGAAGACGGGACGAAGATTCAGCAGGAAATATTCGCAGTCAACGGCTCCTCGATCGTTGCGTTATCGTGGCGGGTCGTGAACGCGACCGCAAAAGCGCTCCTGACCGTTCGCCCTTTTCTTTCAGGGCGAGACTACCACGCGATGCACCACGAAAATTCTGCCTTTCAATTTCTCCCAGAGATGGGCGATAAGCGGCTTGTTTGGCGTCCTTACCGGGGCATTCCCGGAATCATTGCGCTGCACAACGGCAGTTATCAGCACCAGCCCGATTGGTATCGCAATTTTGTCTACCGGCAAGAGCGCGAGCGCGGCCTGGATTTCACCGAAGATCTCGCCGCGCCGGGCGTATTTCACTTCGATCTAAGCGCAGGCGAGGGAATCCTGATCTTCGCGGCGGAAGGATATACTGAAAAGTGCGCGACGCCAGAGCAGAGCGGCGAACAAGTGGCCACTGAGATTCGCGCTTCTGAATTAAGACGGCGCGCGTCGTTTTCCACGCCGCTTGATCGCGCCGCCGACGCGTACCTGGTCAAGCGCGGCAACGGAAAAACCATCGTTGCCGGCTATCCCTGGTTCACCGACTGGGGACGGGACACGTTTATCTCACTACGTGGCCTATGCTTGGCGACCGGGCGCCTCGACGTCGCTCGCGACATTCTGCTTGAATGGTCGAACGTTGTCTCGGAAGGCATGCTGCCCAATCTTTTTCCCGATCACGGTGATCGGCCGGAGTACAATTCCGTCGACGCCTCGCTTTGGTACATCGTCGCGGTGCATGATTTCCTGGCCGCGACGCAAAGCAAGCGCGGCATGATTTCTCAATGGCAGAAAAAGTCGCTGCAACAAGCGGTCCAAGCCATTCTCAACGGTTACTCCCAAGGAACGCGCTACGGCATACGCATGGATCAGGACGGGCTGCTAGCAGCCGGAGTTGCCGGCGTTCAGTTGACCTGGATGGATGCCAAAGTCGGCGTTTGGGTGGTGACGCCGCGGATCGGCAAGCCGGTGGAAGTTCAGGCTCTCTGGTTGAACGCGCTGTGGATCGGCAGCCAATTCAATGAACGATGGAAAGAGCCGCTGGCGCGAGGCCTGGGTAGTTTTCGCTCTCGTTTTTGGAATTCCCAAGGCGGCTACCTCTACGATGTCATCGACGCCGATCACCAGCCGGGAAAACTCGATCTATCGTTTCGACCCAATCAGATATTCGCTGTCGGCGGGCTACCGATGCAAATTATCGACGGCGAACAGGCAAGGCAGATTGTCGACGCTGTGGAGCACCGTCTTTGGACGCCGCTCGGCTTGCGCTCCCTCGCGGCCGAGGAGCCCGGTTACGTAGCCCGTTATGAGGGCGGCGTGCGCGAGCGCGACGGCGGCTATCATCAAGGCACGGTCTGGCCTTGGCTGATCGGGCCGTTTGTCGAAGCGTGGGTGCGTACGCGCGGTGGCGATGAGGCGGCGAAACACGAAGCACGCTTGCGCTTCGTGGCGCCGCTTCTCGAACACCTAAATCACGCCGGGCTTGGTCATGTTTCCGAAATCGCCGATGCCGACCAACCGCATGTTCCACGCGGCTGCCCCTTTCAGGCCTGGTCTCTGGCCGAATTGCTTCGCCTCGATCGCGTGGTGCTCGCCCGGTGCAATGACTCGAGCGCAGCGCACCGCAGAACGGTCATGTGACATCTAAATAAATAGACACTGGTGCGCGACTGGCGACCGAATGATAATTCAGGATGTGCTATAATGGCCGATAAAAGAATTGGAAGTCCAACGAAAAGGACCATGACGCAGGAAGAGCTGAGACTCCAGGAAGACCGCAGCCGGAAAGTCAATTGGAAGCGCTGGGGCCCCTATTTGTCCGAGCGCCAGTGGGGCACCGTGCGCGAGGACTACAGCGCTCACGGCACAGCTTGGGAATATTTGCCCCACGACCACGCGCGCAGCCGCGCCTATCGCTGGGGCGAAGATGGCATCGGCGGCATTTGCGACCGGCATCAATATATTTGCTTTGCGCTGGCCCTTTGGAATGGCAAAGACCCGATTATCAAGGAGCGGCTCTTCGGGCTCACCGGCAATGAAGGCAACCATGGCGAAGACGTCAAGGAGTACTATTACTACCTCGATTCAACGCCGACGTATTCCTACATGAAGTTTCTCTACAAATATCCACAGCGTGAGTTTCCTTATAACCGTCTGGTCGAAGAGAACCGTCGCCGCGGCAAGCACGACCTCGAATTTGAATTGATTAATACCGGGATTTTCGACGACGATCGCTATTTCGACGTTTTCATCGAGTATGCCAAAGCCGGGCCGGAGGATATTCTGGTCCGCATCGAGGCGATCAATCGCGGCCCGGAATCTGCTGAGTTGCATCTTCTACCGACCATCTGGTTTCGAAACACGTGGTCCTGGGGCCTCGATGAGCGACGACCCAAGCTGCGGCGAGACAGTTCCGCGGAAATCGCGGCGATCAAACTCGATCATTATTACTACGGCGCGCGCTGGCTTTACTGTGAAGGCAGTCCGAACCTATTGTTCACGGAGAACGATACTAACAACCAGCGTCTGTTCAATGCTGACAACCCGTCGCCATATGTCAAAGACGGCATCAATCATTTTGTCGTCAACGGCGTTAAGACCGCGGTTAATCCAAACGACTACGGCACCAAGGCGGCCGCGCATTATACACTGACACTACCGGCCGGCGGGTCGACAGCGCTGCGCTTAAGGCTTTCGCCGGCGGCGCCATCAAGCGCGCAGATTGTCAATGGCACATACGACCGGCAGATCGCACAGCGGCGGGACGAAGCAGATGAGTTTTATCGCACTGTTGTTCCTGAGGGTATCGCATCCGATCGCCAGAATGTCATGCGCCAAGCGCTGGCGGGTCTGCTTTGGAGCAAACAGTTCTATCACTATGATCTGAACCGCTGGCTGAAAGGGGATCCCGCGGGACCCGAACCGCCTCGAGAACGGCTCAACGGGCGGAATCACGAATGGCGCCATCTATACAACGCGGACGTCATTTCGATGCCGGACAAGTGGGAGTATCCGTGGTACGCCGCATGGGATCTGGCCTTCCACTGCATCGCCTTGGCGCTGGTCGATTCCGATTTCGCAAAAGAGCAGCTTCTGCTCATGACACGCGAGTGGTACATGCATCCGAACGGCCAATTACCGGCCTATGAATGGGCCTTCGGAGACGTCAATCCGCCGGTCCACGCCTGGGCCGCCTGGCGTGTCTACAAGGTAGAAATGAAGCGCCGCGGCGTAGGTGACCGTAAATTTCTCGAGCGAATTTTTCAAAAGCTCCTGCTGAATTTTACCTGGTGGGTCAATCGCAAAGACACCGAGGGCCGCAATGTATTTCAAGGCGGCTTTCTCGGTCTCGACAACATCGGCGTCTTCGACCGCAGCGCCCCGCTGCCGACCGGCGGTCACATCGAACAGTCGGACGCCACGAGCTGGATGGGCATGTATTGCCTCAACATGTTGGCGATCGCTCTCGAGCTGGCTAGAGAAAATTCCGCGTACGAAGACGTCGCCAGCAAGTTTTTCGAGCATTTCGTCTATATCTGCGAAGCCATGAACAATCTCGGCGGCCAGAAGATCGAATTGTGGGATCGTAACGACGGCTTCTATTACGATGTGCTACACCACGACGATGGGCAAAGTATGCGGCTTAAGGTGCGCTCTATGGTTGGGCTAATTCCACTGTTCGCAGTGGAAACACTCGATCCCACCATCGTCGACAATCTGCCGGGCTTTAAGCGGCGCATGCAGTGGTTTATCGAGAACCGACCGGAATTGAGCGAGCACATCGAGACCGAATCCACCGAGGATGGCCCGCGTCGCTTTCTCTCGCTCGTAAATCGCCATCGGCTGAAACGGGTGCTTGGTTACATGCTCGACGAAAACGAGTTTCTCTCTCCCTATGGGATCCGCGCGATCTCGCGCTACCACCTCGACCACGCTTATAGACTGCCGGTCAACGGCACTGAGTATCGGGTCGACTACGAGCCTGCGGAGTCGACCACCGGGCTTTTTGGCGGCAACTCCAACTGGCGAGGGCCGATTTGGTTTCCCGTGAACTATCTGCTGATTGAATCGCTGCAAAAATTCCACTTCTTCCTCGGTGATAATTTCAAAGTGGAATGCCCAAGAGGGTCGGGCGAACTATTGAACCTGTGGGACATCGCCGGTGAAATCTCTCAGCGACTGACCAGAGTATTTCTGCAGGATGAAGATGGCCGCCGCCCGGTCTTCGGCGGCGCGGAAAAATTTCAAAAGGACCCGCATTGGCGCGACCTCATTCCGTTTCACGAATACTTCCACGGCGACAACGGCGCCGGCATCGGCGCCAGCCATCAAACCGGTTGGACCGCGCTGGTTGCCAAGCTGATTCAACAATACGGTGAATGAGACGAACAGTAGTCAGAGATCGAAGGTCAGATGTCGGAATAGATTAGTCGTTCGATGTTTTTGTCCGAATAAGTGTCTTATCTGTATTATGATGCCGAATTCGGGTTCCTGCGTTTCGTACTTCCAATCCGACCTCTGATGGCTGACCTCTGACTTCTGATCACTGACCTCTGAAATCTCTTTGTGAGGTAAAATCATGGACTACGATCTAATCGTCGTTGGTGGCGGAACAGCCGGTCTTAACGCGGCGAAAACCGCGCACAAACTTGGCGCGAAAATCGCGATCGTCGAAGAAGAAACTTTCGCCGGCACTTGTCTAACCAGCGGCTGAATTCCCAAGAAGGTGCTGGTAAGCACCATCGAGCTGTTCACCCGCGCGCGCCGCGCCGATCATCTCGGCATAAAGGGCGTCGGGCAGCTCAGCCTGGATTGGCGGGCGATGATCTCGCGAAAGGATGAAATCGTCGCGAGCTGGTCGAAAAGCAAGAACGCGACTCCGGGTAATCTGGGAATTCCCGCGCTGCGCGGTCACGCTACATTTGCCGGGCTCCGTGAGATTACGGTCGATGGCCGGAACTATTCCGCAGATAAATTCGTTATTGCCACAGGATCGAAACCGGCGCGACCACCGATCCCCGGGGCGGAGCACGCCATCACCAGCGACGAGCTGCTTCATTTAAAGGAACAACCGAAGCGGCTAGTCGTGATCGGCGGCGGCTTTATCGGTCTCGAATTTGGCTTTGCCCTCGCGCGCGCCGGAACGAAAGTCACTTTGCTGCAATCAGGGCCACAAATCGGACCCGCTCTGGATCACGACATTCGTAATGCACTGCTCGAGTGCGCCAACGAAGCCGGTATGACGATTAAAACCAATGTGAAAGTGACGAAAATCGCGAGCGATAGAACAGTGGAAGCGGAAATAGATGGGCGCAAGGAAAAATTTTCCACCGATCAAGTGCTACTAGCTACCGGCCGCCCGTCCAACGTCGAGTCGATGAAGCCGGAAAAAGCCAATATTGATCTCGATCACGGCGCTGTCAAAGTTAATGAATATCTCCAATCGGTCAGCGCAACCCACGTTTATGCGGCGGGCGACGCCGCCGGAAAGCATCAACACTCGCCGGTTGCGTGGTATGAGGGACCGATCGCCACGCACAATGCGCTCAGGGGCAATGAGCGCAAGGTCGACTTCAGCGTTTTTCCCAGCGCGATATTTACGATTCCCGCCATCGGTCAGGTTGGTTTGACGGAAGAAGAAGCTCTCAGGCGCGGAATGAAAATCAAAACAAGCAAGCTGCCCTACGAATATAATCCCGCGGCGGGTGTGCGTGATGAAACCGAAGGCTTGGTCAAAGTCGTATATGAAGAAAAGACGGAGAAAATTTTGGGCGTCCACGTCATCGGCGCCCACGCCGAAGATATCGTTCAAATCGCCGCGGTAGCGATCAAGGCAGGATTGAAGAAATCCGACGTCGGCGCGATGCACTATGTTTTTCCCACCTTCGGAGGGGCAATCTTTGATACGATGGCGGCTTAAGCGATAAGGATTGAACCAATCAAGGTGAACCGGGAAGATCGTCTCAAGATCGTTTATCCAGCGCTGGCCCTCGGGTCGCTGACCGCCGCATTCATCATCGCCAAGACCGGCCGCGATGCGTTGTTCTTCCAAGGCAAAGGCATATTTCAATTGCCGGTTGCCACGATCACTCTCGCCGCGGCCTCGCTGCCACTGGCGATGCTCTTCGTCAAAGTGATGAAAACCTGGGGCGCGCGTCCGGCCCGCATTGCGATTATGCTATTCGCCGCAGCTGTGATCGGCTTTACGGCGCCTTTTCTCCATCCCGGCGACTCGCGCCTGCTGTTCAATGTTTTCATTTTCATACCAGCGGTTTTCGGCATCATGTTCGCGAGCCTTTGGCTCCTCGCCGCAGACATATTCGAAAACACTCCCAAGTCTCAAGCCGCTCTCGCTTTCAGTAAGATCGGCGCAAGCTCCCTGGGCGGTGGCATGCTCGGCGGATTTATCGCCAAGGGGCTCGGCCTCTATCTGGAACCTAAGTGGCTCATTCTCATCGGTGCAGTGATCATTTTGGTGGTTACCGTCCTGGTCGCCGCGATCCATCGAAAGTTTCCAACCAACATCGTCGCGAAAAAAGGTGACAATAAAAACGCCGGTTACCTGGCGCCGCTGTCGAATCCCTACGCGCTGACGCTAT
>Ga0114129_10014835_pt1 | contig 11104 bp, 8 predicted proteins | sample RhiMetdeltSRZDD1_FD_80071 | JGI IMG/M metagenome (GOLD analysis project Ga0114129, IMG submission 80071) | Populus rhizosphere microbial communities from Tennessee, USA - Rhizosphere MetaG P. deltoides SRZDD1 (version 2) (version 2) | ecosystem: Host-associated > Plants > Roots > Rhizosphere >... | reverse complement strand
CGCTTCGGCATCGACGCGGGGTTCATGACGACCGTCCACGCCTACACCAACGATCAGCGCCTCGCCGACGTCGCCCACTCCGATTTCCGCCGATCCCGCGCCGCCACCCAGAACATCATTCCGACGACCACCGGCGCAGCCCGGGCCGTGGGGAAAGTCCTCCCCCAGCTCAAGGGAAAGCTCGACGGGCTCGCGGTGCGCGTCCCCGTGCCCGACGGATCGGTCGTCGACCTCGTCATCCGGCTGAAGAAGGAAGCGACCGCGGATCAGGTCAACGACGCGATGAAGGAGGCCGCGGCCTCCGGACCCCTGAAGCGCATCCTGCAATATTGCCTCGATCCGATCGTCTCCTCCGACATCATCGGCAACCCCCACTCCTCCATCTTCGACGCCCTCTCCACCCAGCGCATCGGGCCGAAGGAGATCCGCGTCCTCGCCTGGTACGACAACGAGTGGGGCTACTCCCACCGCGTTGTCGATCTCGCCGCACGGCTCTCCGAACTGATGGGCTGACAGGCTCCCACCGACTTCACGAGCGACGCCGAGCTCTTGCCCGTCGATAAGCGTAATCGTGTCTTAGCAGAGAACGGCGTTCAGAAAAAGATCGGCCTTCCGAGGAGGCCGGAGAGCTTGGGGCGGAACTGCTCGGTGTCGTAGAGCGTGGTGACGTCGACTTTGCGGGGGCCGCGGCCGGGATCGGGCAGCGGCACGTGATTGTATCGGCCGTTCTGGATGCAGAGCATCTGTCCCGTCTTCCCCTGGGCGATGAGATCGACGGCCAGGGTGCCGAAGGTGTTGGCCACCATCTTGTCGAGGGCGTCGGGCGGCCCGCTGCGCAGATCGTAAGTGATGTCCTGGGCCCGGGTGGGGAGCTTGGTCTCCCGGGTGATCGCCTCCGCCAGCGCCTCTCCGACGTTGACCTTCTTGCGGTGGCCGTAGGCGTCGGCGGGCCCATACTCCTCCAGCTTCCCTCCCTGCCAGATCGCTCCCTCGGAGCAGAGGACGAGGGCCGTGCGGGCGTCGCCATCCTGATAATCCTTCTTCACCAGATCGCACAGCGCCTCCAGATCGAACGGGTGCTCCGGGATGGCGCAGCGGACGTCGGAGACCGCCATCGCGGTTCCGAGCGACGTGAAGCCGGCGTCGCGGCCGAAGATCCGGAAGACTCCCACGAGATCGTGTGAGCCGAGCGTCGTCCGGTGGCGGTTGATGAAGTCCTCCGCCCGGGTCAGGGCCGTCTTGAAGCCGATGGCGTATTCGCTTCCCTGGACGTCGTTGTCCATCGTCTTAGGGATGCCGACGACCGGGAATCCGCGGGACTGCAGGCGGTAGGCGGAGCCGAGCGTGTCGTCCCCGCCGATCGCCACCAGACAGTCGATCCCGCACTCCTGCAGATTCCGGATCACCTCGTCCACGGCGTCGAAGACCTCCTCCTTTCCATCTACCCGGGGCAGATCATCTTTCCTTTGCTGCAGCCGCGGGGGGAGGTCCTTCAGCTTCATCCGATCGGGCCGGACGCGCGAGGAATGGAGGAACGTGCCGCCGGCGAGGTCGATGTGCCGGACGATCGCGTCGGTCAGGGGAACGAGATAGGCCGATTCGCCGCCGGGACCGGGCTTCTCCATGTGGACCGCCCCCCGCCAGCCGCGGAGGATCCCGGTGACGTTCGCCTCACGGCTTCCGGCCCGGATCCACCCGTGCCGGCCGGCCGCCCGGTACACCGCCTGAATGGCGGCATTGAGTCCCGGCACGTCTCCGCCGCCGGTCAGGATCCCGAGGTGCTTGGGCCGCATCGTCTTCTCCTCCGGCAAGAAACCCGGGCCGAATCACTTCCCTGCGGCCACAGTGCGGAAGCCGCGGGGCGATTCAGCCGCCGACGTTAGTCTACTACGACCCCGGCCGTCCCGCCGCGCGCGGAACACTCCCTTTCGGAGGGAAGAGGGTGCTCGGTCGAATGAATCCCGGCCCAAAAAGAGATAGACTCTGGCGCTCTCGGTCGCCTGAAAGGAAGCTGGATGCGCCCCGTCAGGACTTTTCAAGTCCGCCCCCTGATCCCGGAGCCCTTGAAGCCTCTGGAGGAGATCGCCTACAACCTCCGGTGGTCGTGGGACCACGACACGATCGCCCTGTTCCGGCGGCTGGATCGCGACCTGTGGGAGTCGACCGGCCACAACCCGGTCCTGATGCTGAACACCATCAGCCAGGAGACCCTCCTCCAGGCCGCGGAGGACGAGACGTTCCTCGTCCAGCTCGACCGCGTCGCGCGGGATCTGGAGAGCTACATGGCGATCCGCGGGACGCTCCGGGAGAAGATCGGCCCTTCCCCGCGCCCGCTGGTCGCCTATTTCTCCATGGAATTCGGCCTCACCGAGTGCCTGCCGATCTACTCGGGCGGCCTCGGGGTCCTGGCCGCCGACCACCTCAAGTCGTCGAGCGATCTCGCCCTGCCGCTCATCGGCGTGGGCCTGCTCTACCAGAAAGGCTATTTCCACCAGCGGCTCAACCCCGACGGATGGCAGGAGGAGCATTACCCGACCAACGATTTCTCCACGCTTCCCGTGCGCCTGTTCAGAAACGAGAAGGGGGAGCCCCTCCGGGTCGTCGTGGATCTCGCGGGCATGCCCGCCCAGGTCCAGTTCTGGCGGGCTCAGGTGGGCCGGGTCGTCCTGGTCCTGCTCGACACCAACATTCCCGAGAACCCGCAGGAGATCCAGGACGTCACCGACCAGCTCTACGGCGGCGACAGCGAGACGCGGATTCGCCAGGAGATCCTGCTGGGCATCGGCGGGCGCCGCGTCCTGCAGGCGCTCTCCGAGCGGCCGCGCGTCTATCATCTCAACGAAGGGCATTCCGCCTTCGTGTGTCTCGAGCGGGCTCGCATCTTGATGAAGCAAGCCGGGCTCTCCTTCCGGGAAGCCCGCGAGCTGATCGCCGCCACGACCGCCTTCACGATACACACGCCCGTGCCCGCCGGGATCGACGTCTTCCCCCAGGGCCTCATGGAAAGGTACTTCGGGGCCTACTGGCCCGAGCTGGGGCTGACGCGCGAAGAATTCCTCGATCTCGGCCGCGTCCGCTCCGGCGACGCGAGCGAGGGCTTCAACATGGCGGTCCTGGCGATCCGCTCCTCCGGCCGGGTCAACGCCGTGAGCCGGCTGCACGGCTACGTCTCCCGGGAGGTCTGGAAGGATCTCTGGCCGGGCGTTCCGTCCCCCGAGATCCCGATCGCTCACGTGACCAACGGCGCCCACCCGCTCTCCTGGATCTCGGAGGAGATGCGCCGGCTCTACGACCGGCACCTCGGCTCGCGCTGGGCCCTGGAAGGGGGCGACACGCGCGACTGGCGGCGCGCGGAACAGATTCCCGGCGACGAGCTGTGGCGAGTCCACGAGCTGCGGCGCGAGAGGCTGGTGGATTTCGCCAGGCGGCGCCTGGTGGAACAGTTGCGCCGCCAGGGAGCCGGCCGCGGGGAGATCGCCGCCGCGGAGGAGATCCTCGACCCGGAGGCGCTGACCATCGGATTCGCCCGGCGCTTCGCCACCTACAAGCGGGCCACTCTGCTGCTGCACGACCTGGATCGTCTCGCGAAGATCCTCAACGCCCCCGGCCGTCCCGTGCAGATCATCTACGGGGGGAAGGCCCACCCCCGGGACGACGCCGGCAAGGCCCTCATCCGGGACATCGTGCACGCGGCGAGGCGCCCTGAATTCGCGCGGCGCATCGTGTTCCTCGAAGACTACGATTCGGTGGTGGCCCGCTATCTGGTGGAGGGCTGCGACGTCTGGCTCAACACCCCGCGCCGTCCGATGGAGGCGAGCGGGACGAGCGGCATGAAGGCGGCGCTCAACGGAGCGTTGAATCTCAGCATCCGGGACGGCTGGTGGGACGAGGCCTACTCGCCTCGCACCGGCTGGGCGATCGGCCGCGGCGAGCAGGACCATCTCGATTCCCCCACCCTGAACCGCCAGGAGGCGGGGATGCTCTATACCCTCCTCGAGCAGGAGGTGGTGCCGCTCTTCTATACCAGGGGACCGGACGGAATCCCGCGCGACTGGATCGCGATGATGAAGAGCGCGTTGGGGGATCTCTGCCCGGTGTTCAACACGCATCGGATGGTCCGGCAATACGTTCAGGATGCCTACGCTCCCGCCGAAGCGCGGCGCCCCTTGCTGGAAGCCGATAACTACCGCGGGGCCCGGGAGCTGGCCCAATGGAGGGAGCGGGTGCTGGAGGCCTGGCCGGACGTGAAGGTGGCGCGCATCGACGCCGATCTGCCGGCTCAGATGAGCGTGGGAGACGGCTTCGAGGTGAAGGCCTGGGTCCTGCCCGGGCCCCTTTCCGCCATCGACCTCAACGTTCAGATCGTCCTGGGCCGCGTCGAGGAGAACCGGGAGATCATCCAGGCGCAGATCCTTCCCATGACCGCCGACGGGGCGTCGTCCGCCGACGGAATCTTGTTCCGCGCCCAAATCCCCCTGCGCCAGAGCGGCAACCAGGGGTTCACGATCCGCATCCTTCCGCGCCACGAGCTTCTCCTCCACCCGCATCATACGGGCCTCATCCTCTGGGCGAGTTGAGCGGAGGACCCCGCTCGCCGGCTCCAAGCCAAATGCCGGAAAGGCGCGTCCCGTCACCCCGGAGCGGCGCTAAAGGGTTGTAAAAATAGCTCTTCGAGAGTATAAATCGTTCATCTTGCGAAGAACGCGGATTTCGAAATCCGCGCAACAAGGAAGCGGAATTCCATCGGCCCTCGAGCCCGGAGGTCGTCGAGGCTCACGGCCGTGGGACTATCGGGAATGCCGCAAGGGCTGCAAGGCAGGTTGATGAAAAACCTTCGCATCCTCGTCGCCGACGACCATGAGCTTCTGCGTCGCGGGGTAAGGGCTCTTCTGGAGACGCATGCCGGCTGGGAAGTGTGCGACGAAGCCGTCGATGGGCGGGAAGCGGTGGAAAAGGCGATCCGGTTGCGCCCCGACCTCGTGATTCTCGACATCTGGATGCCGGGCCTCAACGGCCTCGAGGCGGCGCGCCGGATCCGCAAGGAGGCCCCCGGAAGCGAGATATTGATCCTCACGATGCACGACTCGGAGCAGGTGGTCCAGGAGGTCCTTGCGGCGGGGGCGCGCGGTTACGTGTTGAAGTCGGACGCGTCCAGGGACCTGGTCGCCGCCGTGGAGGCTCTTTCGCATCACAAAACTTTCTTCACCCCCAGCGTGACGGAGATGGTTCTCCAGAACTATCTCGGCGGCGGAAGCGGCGCCGCGGAGCAGGGGGAGATCTCCTTGTTGACTCCGCGAGAGCGCGAAGTCGTCCAGCTGCTTGCTGAGGGGCGAAGCAACAAGGAAGTGGCCGACGTCCTGCGAATCAGCGTGAGGACCGCGGAGACCCATCGCACCAACATCATGCGCAAGCTCGACTGCCACTCGCTGAGCGATCTGACGCGCTACGCCATCCGCAACAACATCATCAATCCCTAGTCTCGCGTCGCGGAAGTGACGTCGACATCGTGAAGGTTTTTTCCTACAGGGCATTAGTTCGGCGAATACGGAATTTAACGGATTGGCAGCGGACTCCCGGAGCGATTTCAATAGCGCCCGGTTTCAACTCTGGGAGACGACGATGATTCACCAATCCGATCGTTCCAATGCCTACCTTCTCGTTCCGGCCCCGGAAGCCGATCCCTTTCCGCCCTTCGTCCGCCATCTCCGAAGCAAGACCGAGGGACGCGGGGAGCTTCGACTGGCACTCGCGGTCCTCGAAGACGCCCTGGACTGCCTGGAGCGGTACAGGGACTCGCGGGAGCTTCTGGCGCGCCTTTTCCGGTGGGAAGCGCTGCAGTGGCTCGAGAGCCGCGATCGAGTGCCGGTCTTCTCGTTCGAGAACGTCTGCTTCCTTCTCGATCTCGACCCCGCAAATGCGCGGCGTAGCGTGGAGCGCTGGCTGCGGCGCCGCCCGGACCGCTTTTCCTTGATCGTACGCAGCCGATTCAGCCGAGCCCATGCGCCCTCGCGCCCGCCGCGGCCGGGCCTGATCGTGGCGCGGGCCGAACAGTCGCAAAGCGCCTGAGCGGCTTGGTGAACCGCGAGCCGTCTATTCCTTCTCCGCCAGGACGTCGCAGGAGATGCGGATCGGATTCTTCGCCTTGATCGTCCCTCCCGCCGCGGAGAGCCGCTTGATCTGATAGGCCGTGTGCAGGATCACGAAATCGGCGTGAGCATGGAGGCTGTTCCCGCTGAGGGTCACCCGGATCGGTATCTCCACGGGGTTCGTCACTCCGTGGAGCGTCAGCTCGCCGGTGATCCTGTATCGCTGGTTCTTCCTGGAGCCCCCCTCCACCGTGATGCGCGTGCTCTTGAACGTGATCTGGGGATACTTTCCCGTCTCCAAGGCCTCTTCCCGGACCGCTTGATTGACCTTGGCCCGGTCCTTTTCATCGAATTCCTTGCTGGATTCGGCGGCGGTTCCCGCCTCGATCGTCAGCCGAAGCGACGACTTCTGCCCCTCGGGAGTCAGCTCGACTTCGCCGGCAAAGCCTCCCATGGCAATGGCATGATCGTGCCCGAGCTTCGAGAACATCCCCCCTGACTCGACCGCGGCGATGAGCCGGCTTTTTCCGGGGATCACTTTGTAGCGTCCCGCGGGGCTCGCGCCCCCGGCGGAGCGCGGCTGGGCTCGCGGTGGCGAATTGGAGGCCTGTACCACCCCGCCGTTCTCACGGCGGATTTCACTCTTCTCGGAAATGGGCGGCCCGCAGGCCCACGACGCGATGCCCGCCGTCAAGACTACCAGCCGGAACGACAGGGAGATTCTCATTTTTTTTGGCCTCCTCGGGGGCCTCCGCGGCGTCTGCCCCCCAACCCTTCCTCACTCTTACAAGCGGCGTGCCAGAATCGGGGAGTCGGGCCTTGAAAACGAACCCACTGCAGCCGAATCCCCGGCCTCTCCGCGACCTCGACGGAGGCGCGCGGATTAGTTGGAAAGAGGTTGCAATAGGGCATTTCTGGTGTGGAGCGCGGGGAAGAGTCGAGGCATCCGGCGGCCGAGGACGACGTCAAGCAGCTCAGCTGGCCCGTGATTTGCTCTTAAGCTTGGCGATCCGGCGTTTTCGGGCTGACAGACCGGTCGGAAAGAGAAGAGGACCATGACGATCCTGATTGCCGATCAGGACAAGCGATTTCGGGCGGTGGTCAAGAGGCTTCTTCAGATGGGCGGCAACGTCGGGGTCGTGTGGGAGGCGTCCGACGGCGAGCAGGCGGTGAAGCTCGCCCGGGAGCTCCAGCCCGATCTCGTGCTCATGGAGATCTCGCTTCCCAAGCTCAACGGCCTGGAAGCCACGGAAATGATCAAGAAGGCGTTTCCCGACGCGCAGGTCATCATCCTCACGCCTCATGCCAACCAGGAATACCGCAGCGCGGCGCTGCGCAGCGGCGCGAACGCCGTCTTCCCGAAGTCCGCCTGCTGGACCGGGGTCGAAGGGCACTGATCTTCCTCATCGGATCCGCCCGTTCCGCGTGACCTTGCCTTCAACGATCTTCGCCGCCAGTCGGGGGCGATCCGGCTCTTGCTGTTCCGCAATCCTCGGCGCGCTCTCGCCGCGCTCTTTCTCCGGCGCGGAAACCCCCGCCAGATACTGGTCGATCCGATCCTCCAGCTCCAGCGGGAACTTGGGGACCGGCCCGGCAATCCCATCCTGGTAGATCCGGAGCATGATTTCCTTGAAGATGGGCAGCGCCGTGCGCCCTCCCGTCTCCTTCTCTCCCAGCTCCCGGTTGTCGTCGAAGCCCACGCGAACGGCGACCGTGACTCCCTTCCGGCCGAAGGTGGATCCGACGATCATCGCGTCGCGGAAATCGCTCGAAGTGCCGGTCTTGGCCATGACCGGAATGGGAAAATCGGCAGCGCTCAGGCTGTGCGCGGTTCCGTCCGGAAGGCGCACCACGCCGCGTAGCCCCTCCTGGATCTTGAGCAGATCCTCGGGCTCGACGCCCGCCGAGCGTATCGGCCGCGCCGTCCGGGGCGCCTGGTAGAGGAGGCCGCAGGAGTTGTCGGTCACCCGGTCGATGATGTGAGGCTCCGCCAGGACTCCCGAGGCCATCGCGCGGTACGCGCCGGCCAGCTCGAGAAGGCGGACTTCCGAAGCGCCCAGCGCCGTGCTGATGTAGGGTTGAAGCTCGGTGTGAATCCCGAGCTTCCGCGCCGTATTCAAGACGCTCTCCATCCCAATCTGGCGCGCCAGCCAGATGGCCACCGTGTTGCGCGATTCCGCCAGAGCCTGGCGGGCCGGAATCCGCCCCTTGAACTTCTTGTCGTAATTGGCGATCCACTTCACGCCGCGATCCCGGCCCATGTTGATCCGGATCGGCCTGTCGGGGACCTTGCTGTCGAGATCCAGACCCTCCTGGAAGGCGGCCAGGTAGACCAGGGGCTTCATCGCCGAGCCCGGCTGGCGGAGCGACTCGGTGACCCGGTTGTAATCGGAATAGGCGGTCTGGTGATCGCGGTAGATCTGCCGCCCTCCGGCTTCGGCGAGAATCGCCGCATCCGAGTTGCGCAGGACGACGACCGATCCCTGGATGACGCCTTTCGCCCGCGGGTGCCGCTTCTCGTAAAGCGCGAGGCCGTTCTCCAGGGCGTCGTTCACGATCGTCTGCGCGCGCTGGTCCACGGTGCTGCGCACCGCGATCCGGCCCTCGAACAGATCCTCGATCTCGAACCGGTCTCCACCATGCTTCTTCAGCTCGTCGAAAACGCTTTCGATCGCGGCGGGGGCGTAGGTCTTCACGGCGTTGCGCGCCGCCAGCTCGATCGGCTGGCGCCGCCAGCGCTTGGCCGCCTCGGGGGAGATGGCGCCGTTCCGCGCCATGAGAGCCAGGATCTCGTTGCGGCGCGACAGGGGTCGCGGATCGCCGGGAGCCGGTGCATAGTCCCGGGGGCACTTGCAGATCCCCGCGAGCGAAGCGGCGATCGCCCCGTCCTCCGAGGTGAACGAGGCGAGGGGCTTGCCGAAGTAGTATTCCGAGCCGGCTGCGAAGCCGTACCGGCCGTGACCCAGATAGATGAAACTGGCGTATCGCGCGAAAATCTCCCGCTTGGCGATCTCCGGCGAGCCGTATCGCCGGCGCATCTCTTCTTCCAGCCAGAGGGAGAGGCGGACCTCCTCCACCTTGCGCAGGAGCTTGTTCACGGCGGGCACGCCGATCAGGGTCGAGACGATCCCCGGCGCGACCCCGCTGCGGATCAGGTCGCTGCCGTTCTCGCGGCTGGTCAGATCCTGGAGGAAATAGCCGCGCACCAGCTGTTGCGTGAGCGTCGATCCTCCCTGCGGAAACACCAGCCGGAATCCCTTGCCGCTCCAAAGGGCGCCGAAGGACCGAACCGCGGTCTTCTGCGCGACGCGAGGCCAGGCGGCGAAGTCGACTCCGGAGTGCGAGAAGAAGTTCTTGTCCTCCGCCGAAAGGATCGCCTCCCGGAGGATGGGAGGCACCTGATCGTAGGTGACGACGCGCCGGTATTCCTTGGCCAGCTGGATCAGCGTCTTGCCGCGGGCATCGAACACCTCGCCGATGGTCGGCGCCTCGAATTGAATGAACGATTCGATGTCGGGGAGGTCGCTCCGGTCGAAGTAAACGTGATAGACGAGAAAGATCAGAGCGAGGAGAAGGCAGGCGGCGAGCGCCGACGCGGCCCGGCACACGAGCCCACGCGGCCTTCGTTCTTCCAGGGCATCCTGGCGCCCCACGGCCCGCGAATTCCTCCAGAGATGGCCGCGCGGGAGGACAGGCGCCGGTATCGGCGCCATCCGGCCGTGCGGCCGGGTGATCGCGGGCCCGGTCCCGGTCCAAGCTCTCCGAACCGGCGCGTGATGGCGCCCCAGGAGTCCCTGAAGCACGGCCCGGGGAGTCCGCCATCCCCAAGCAGCCCACCGCGAGGTTCTCGTTTCCATTTTTCGGCTCTTTGCCTAAGTATACGTGCAAATAGCGGAGGCCCGGGGAAAATTCCCGGGCCTCCTATCGAATCGCCCCAGCCGGATCCTTGCCGGAGCGTTTATGCGGAGTACGTTGCGTCGAAGCGCCGTCAATCGAACGGCCACGGTCCGAAACTCCCAAACTCAACCGGTCAGACGCAAGGCGGGGACTTTTGTCGAACTCCCGGCTCCCCGCCGGGCCGGTAAATTGAGTCGATGAGCTACTTGCCCCAGCGGAAAACAGCGCCGGCGTGCCAGTCGAGGCCCCCGAAGTCGATGTCGTCGTCGAACACGCCGAAGGAGATCGGAGCATCCAACTGACGCCACATCACCTCGGCGAAGAAGCGCGTGTTGTCCTCGCCGATGTCCATGCCAAGCTCGGCATACCATCCGGTGTCGTTATCCAGGTTACCCTCATCGCTGTTCAGAAAGAAATAAGTGAAACCAGCTCCGGCGTAAGGGTTCACCGGCTTGTCGGAGAGGAAGTTGAACTTCAGGCCTCCGTCGACGGGAATCGCCCGGATGTCGGTGCCCGGAGTGAATACGTCTCCTCTCCTGTGGAAATCGGGGTAGTAGGTGCCATGGAATTCCAGCTCGACCCAGGGCGCGAAGTTGAACCCTACGCGCGCCCCGGCTCCCCAACTGTTGGCCGCGTCCTCCGCGCCCCAGTAGGCGCCGTACACGCCGAAGCTTCCGGCCCACGTCGGTGCGGAAAAAAGGGCCAATGTTGCCAGGACCATCACGCACTTCTTCCAGTTCATGCTTTATCTCCTCTGTGACGAAACATGCTGCCCAACTGCGTGAGAAGGAGCCGCGTCCCTCTTCACTCGAAGCCTGCCCAGAACCCTGGGTCGAAGTCTTTCACCGGTCTCCTCGACTTCCACTGCGGGCAGAACAGGGTAAAACCGCCTCTCGGTTCTTCCGAAAGATCGGGCGGGGGCCCGAAGGGACAAACGAGCGATGCGTTTCCAAGTCTTCATGAACCATCTCTCCCGTCGTGCCTCCTCGTATTCGAGCAGGCCGTGTGCCCGGCCGTCTTCCTACAAAGCGCGTGCCAAAGCACCTCTCGCTTACGGACGCTCCGGCGCTCTGGTCGGCAACAAAGTGAGGAGTCGGCGTTTTCGGCTTCGCGCCCTCCGG
>Ga0114129_10014832_pt1 | contig 11104 bp, 10 predicted proteins | sample RhiMetdeltSRZDD1_FD_80071 | JGI IMG/M metagenome (GOLD analysis project Ga0114129, IMG submission 80071) | Populus rhizosphere microbial communities from Tennessee, USA - Rhizosphere MetaG P. deltoides SRZDD1 (version 2) (version 2) | ecosystem: Host-associated > Plants > Roots > Rhizosphere >... | reverse complement strand
TACTTTGTAGACACTTTTATGATCTGTTGTGCAATTTAGCCGAGGAGCAAACGCACATAGTGAAACAAGAGTACAATGGTTCTAGTTTAACTAATAACAAGATGATAAAATCTTCGTTAATCGCAGCAGGGCTGATTGTGATAGCATTGTTGATGTTGATCCAGTATCGTTAGGGGCCAAAGGCACTTTAGCTTGACGGGGAGCTGTCCAATTTGCGGCGATCAGCTGATAAAGGTGGATGAACGAGAAGGTGAAGATAACAAATTTGGGTTTGTATCTGACGATGATGATGATACTCCCACTTTGGTCTGTAGACAATGCAATATCTACTTTACCTTTGACATCCTAAAGTCCATCATAAATGGCCAATAATTTTTCACGCTTCATTGAGCTGTCGCTAAATCTTGTAAATAGCTATTAATTTGGGGTGCTCACCTTCATACATCTGAACTAACCTTCGCCTTTTTGTTTATACTCGATTATATATTCCGACGACTGCAGATGTGGTAATTCTAGAAGACAATCACATTATATGGTAATAATTACTGAACAGAAATTACAACAGTGCTACGATCATTTTTGTACATGCGACAGCGTCTCTCCCACATGCATTCAATGTTTTTGTAAAATGTCATCCCTCTCTCATCATGTCCCATCGCGATAGTTTGTTCTTGTTCTTTTCCCTACTTTTGAGTTGGGGTCCTGGCATGTGGAGCTAATTCCAGCCCGCTCATACTGCTATACAGATCCAGGAGTCTCAAACCTCTCTCTGTCGTCCTATATCGTTTTTTCGTAGAATCATATTCCAGTAAACCATTGCCAATCACAAGCTCAAGATAGGGATTCAGCTGGTGGGAGGATAAATACGACGTATACATGATTTTGGTCTTTTTAACTCCATGCCTTGCAGATTCCAACATGCTAACCATTATCTCTCTTCTACTTCTATTCTTCATGACAAAGAGAATCACACTAACATGCTATTTCAGGATATCCAGTTAAACTCTGCTATTAGACTTATTGATTCTCTCTTCAATTGGGCCTTACTTGGTAGTTTCGCCAGTAAATAAGAAGAAGATTCTATAGGTAGCTCCAGTTACGTATGTCGAGCAATTTCGCAATTAGTAGCTTGCAATAGTTAAGCCCGAGGAGGAAAGGCCAGTAAAAATGCAGATGCGGCCTGAGAACAACATAGATGAGAGAGAAGCAGATATTGAATCTACTGATGCCGGCTCTGAGGATATGCACGGTGACGGTTCGCCTGACTGGGATCCTGCCGTTGGTCCTGGAGTGTAGTATATATATGATATCTTAATTGCTACTATGGTTCCCATTCTATAAGCTCTGGTCTACATTCCTGTGAAACAGAACTTTGACAGCTCTTAGTCGTTCTCGGCAAGAGAAGACGAATGAATGTATTTATCCTCAGGAAGGGTTTCTTCTTCACTTTAATGTTGCTTGAGTTAGAAAATTGATCCTGTCAACAGTTAAGACCAATAGTTACATACGTTACTTGAAAAGCTATGCCTATATCACTTGAAAAAGACACTGAAGTTATTACCTCCGATGGCAAGAAGATTGGCAAGGTAAAAAGAATAGAAAATGAAGATTATTTTATGGTATACAAGAAGGGACTCCTGACAGATGAAGAAATTCGTGTCCCTGTCAGTGCAATTTTAAATAGAAAAGATGGCTCTGTCAACAGTGAGCCAATCAGGCTCAATTTGAGTGAGGAGACGCTAAAGCACGGCTATGAGTTTGTGCAGGGGCAGCCCAATTCAGAATTCATGCATGGAGCAAAAGAGTCGGAGCCAAAATTTAGGCTAGAAAAGCAACTAATACATTTCGAGCCTGTTGAGCCGGCAGAAGAGACTAACAAGACAGGCATATCTTCTCCACCTGTGAGCAAACAACATCAGGCAGTTTTGAAACCAGGCGAGGAGAGCCCTACTGATACTCTTTATAGTTGTGATATGTGTCCTGCCAAGTTCGACAAGTCAGAGGAGTTACAAAACCATCGTAGTGAAAGCCATAGGGGGCCTGTCAATATTTGATTAGGCACACAGACACAAAAAAGGAATTGCTTGTACATTAACCCGCGACAAAAACCATCTAATCTATTTGTTCTTGTTGTTTTTCATTTAGTCGACTTGACAATTAATCAAACGGCCGTCCCTTTTTTAACTGTCCTCAAAGATTGGCACACAGGATTCAGGATGAGGGTTACAGTCTGGACATTCCTCAAAGCAGAGTCTACCGTCGTCTTCAACTGCTAATATCAAAGCCGTTCCCTTGCAGGTCTGGCAAACAAACATATCGCTTACCTCACGTTACAAATATTATAGTATACCTAACATAAAGCTTTTTTGGTCTAAGCCTGAGAGTAATATAATAATATTATAGAATAATAATTTTAGCAACTGTACGGAACTTACATTGAGTTACCAAATTATGATATCTCCAAGCACAATATACCACCGCATTACAAAAACTGTTAGAAGGTAGGCGAAAGTTCTTCAGTTTTAGTTTATTTTTCTTTAAATATCTTAAGTTGCCCTGAGCCTTCGGAGGTTACAACTATACGGTTTCCCATCCTCTTGAGATACTCTGCCAGGTACTCCTCGGCTTCTTTGCGCGTCTCAAACTTAGCCTCGCCCCTAAATGAGCCATTCTTGTCTATATGGCTCACCGCGCTCCATAATCCATTCCTACCAAGCCTCTTGACCACAAACATAGTGTTATCCATGCTACTACATGCCGCACGTATTTAAGAAAACAGTTTTTGCTGCAATTGGCATTCCTGTCAAATGTCTCTTGTTGCTAGTCTGACTCACACAACACCAACAGCTTAATTAAAAACTTCCAGATGTTATAGCACGTCTTGACAAATTCTGAAGCCAGGTTTACGATTAACGTCAGGGATGGAATGGTTGAACTTGAAGGAAAAGAGAGCTTTGTGGATAAGCACCTTGAAAAATTTGAAGAAATTTTCAAGATGGCGGTAAAGGAAGCGATAACCCGCGGCGTAGAGCAAAGTCTTGAATTGAAAGCGCAGCCTGCCCAGACTGCGCTCCCTTCGGAACTATCCCAACACAAGGAGACTCCTGCTGTGATTGAGCAGCCCGTTTCGCAACCCCATAAGTCAAACGGCAGCGGCACAAAGCATTCTGCCAGACCAGCAATAACTATACACCCAATACCAGTAGACCTTAAGGCAAATGAGAGCAAGGTTGGGCTCCGTGAGTTCTACACCGATAAAAAGCCGGCCAACCACTACGAAAAAGCAGCGGTCTTTGTTTACTACCTGACAAAATTCAATAATCAGAGGGAGGTCAGGTTTGGCGAGATCCTATCGTGCTATGACGAAGTAAACGAGAAGAAACCCAGTATAGCCGACATTGTAAAGAACTCCATACGATACAAAGGGTGGCTTGACCAAGGCTCAGAAAAGTACACTGCATTACTTACGATCTCAGGAGAGAACTTTGTAAAATTTGATCTGCCAACGCAGAACGGAAAGGCGGAACAACATCCAGACGCCACCACTGCTACTGCAACTGCTACTACTAATAACTAGGCACGCCACCAATCAAACCCGACGAAATCTACCTTTTTCTGTTTTACTTTTGGGATTGCTAAAATGAATTGCTTTTTTACGGTGGTTGCAAGCCTGCCAGCCAGAACGATGCCGGTGGCAGCAAGTTCATCTGTGGCCCTAAAGACCTGAACTAGGTACGGCGCATGGTCAATCCCGGGTCCCTGTTCATAAACTGCAAAGTCGCATCCAAATTTGATCCCCGGCGTGACAATGTAGCCCTTGTCCCTCAGGTCATGATAAACAAAGTATTTAGCGTCAAAGTCGACGTACTCCTTTTTGCATATTTTCTTTATCTTGGCAAAAGGAACAGGTTTGCCGTCGATATGAAATACTTCCAATTTGTTCTTCTCAACAAGATAGCATCCTTCTATGAGGTCAAGCACAAGTGGTGCGTCAAATTCCGTACCCCTTGGCTTCGGGATTCCAAGTGGCTTACCATAATAGCCACTGCCAAAAAGTTTCCGTGAATAGGTAACATCCCAGACTACTATCCGGTTTTCAACCAGCCTGCCACTGATCATTTCTTACATGCTCAGTGCCAGAATTGTAAATGAGTCAGATGCTTCCTGACATTTATCTACCATTCCCTCTATTCCTTCAACTGCATCTTTGAGCAGCAGCAGATCCTTTGTATTTGAAATTTCGTTGAGCGCCTTGATAATTACAGCCCTGTGCTTCACATCTACCTGACGCTCAAGAGTTTGAACATCACGCGCGATGTCTATTGCATTTGGAGGATTAATTGAAAGAGCCCGGCCCATCTCATTCAACTTGAAAATGGTGTCTACAACCATACCGACGAGCTGGTTTAGGTCGTTGTCAAATGAGCCCTTTTTTAAGGTCATCGGTTTCATATTGGCAAGTCTGAATGCAACGCCGCTGATGTAGCCGGCAATATCGTCAATGATATAAGCAGTCCTTAAGATATCTTCCCTGTTTGCCATGAGACTGCCTATCTCGGCAACGTCGCGGGTTATGTTCCTACAGAGGTTTTCGACCTCTTCCTCGGTCTTTCTCATGCGTTCAAGACACTGATGGCTATTCATTTCGTCTCCTTTGACGAGTGAAGTGGTCAGACTTGATAAATCCCTTGAAGAGTTCAAGATTTTTGTGATTTCATCCTGCAAAACCGCCAGCGCCTTTCTTTTGGCCTGAACTTCTAGTTCCCCGCGGTACAATAGAACCAAAATATCCTGCCAGGCTATTAATTCTATCGCTGCTAAGCACATATGAATGCGTTTGCGCTGCACTCCTGTTCTATCAAGGACAAAATCTTGTGTCGATCGAACTGCCCCCTTTATTGTGGTATTAGCAGTTGTTGTCTTTTTTTCATGTAATCAACAGCAAAAGTATTACTTTTGCAACAGCGCTACAATTCCTCTTTCAAGAAAGCAAATGACTTACAGAGCCTAAAGAAGGTTTGAAAAAAAGTTATAGGTTTCTGGGTTGTTGTCAGGTGAGCGAGCAAAAGATTGTATCGTCTCCGCGGGCTAAATTCACATAACGTGGCGGAGTACATACATATCTAAAAGTTTGAAAAACATACCGCATAAGATCTAAAAAGAGCGAGCAGATCAGTGACGTCAAGCAAAATGAGCGAGGAAAAACAAAATAATGTGTAAGGACCACAATAGCTAAACAGACGGCACAGCAAAGCAACAAGAAGAAGAACAACAAAAAAGTTATTCTCGGCTTACGGCTACTAAAAACGCCTGAGGTACTTGGGCTTGAGCATATCTGGGTGGGATTTCAAGCTATTTATCAAAACAAGCAGCTTCTCTGTATCTTCAGGTATTGTACCGCCTATGGAATATACATTTGAAGCATGATTTGCTCGGAATATCACCTGCCTTTTGGGCTTCAAGTCAATGACGAGCCTTTCTAGCTCGTCTAGAATGTCCAAATCATCGAGTGGCAGAAATGGCTCTCCGAATTTGTTCATGAATTCCTCGTATATACCCTCTTCGAGGTGGAGCGTCAGCGCCCCAACAAAGTCAGGCGATGATTCGCTTAGTATGTGAGCAGTGTCTGCGATATGCTCTTTAGTATAGGTCTTGCCTCCCAGTCCCAGGATTACCATGCAAGACAGAATGTACCCGTGGCCCTTGAGCTTTTGGCATGCCTGCAGAATTGTTTTGTGCGTCGCGCCTTTCGTTACTTTCTTAAGCACAATGTCGTTTCCACTTTCGATTCCGACATACATCATGTGGAGTCCAGCAGCCCTTATTTCCCTGAGTTCATCATCTTTTTTCTGTAGAATGTTCATTGGCATAGCATAACATGAAATCCTTTCAAGGCTGGGGAAATTTGCCCAGAGATACTTTAGAATCTCTATCATCCTGTCCTTGGGAAGGTTAAGCGCGTCACCATCTGCCAGAAAGATCCTACGGGTATCCGGGTAGAACTTGGCTGCCATGTCGATCTCGGACTTAATTTCTTCCCAAGGTCGCTCGACATATTCTTTGGTACGGTACATATTACAAAATGAACACTTGTTGAAGGAGCAACCAAGCGTCACTTGAAATATCGTAGAGTCTGCCTCTGATGGGGGCCGGTAAAGAGGGTAATCATAAACTATTTCCATTCTAACAGCAGATATAGAGCAGACATGCATTAATAATTGTTTTATGCAGGAACGCCTTTCTGAGCAATGGCTAACTATGTCTTTTTGTATGAAGATATTCTTCTGTCATAGACGTCACTGTTAAGAGTTAAGAGGAATAATAATAGGAAAACGATGCTGCAAAAGCAAGATTTGCAGGATTATTAATGACAATGGGTTAGAAATTGAGACAAAGAAATGCAATCTTGAATTTAGCTTGACAGACAGACCTTTTGAAAAAAGATTAGGGTCAGTTCGTCGCGAGATCTTCATTGCTTTTTGCTCAGCCTGGAGCAGCAAACTCACTTCATCCCCTTTTTTCCTACAAGTATGAAGTCACTTAAATCTTAGCACTGAACGTTATATTAGAGCATAGTATTATTATTGTGTATGAATATACGGGGCAACTAAAGTATCAAGCCCATTTTGATGCAAATTCACGTGGCAGTGGTGGTGGTAGTGGTGATAACGATCAAAACAATGCCGTGGCTTGCATTACCACTCGCTTCACATTCGTTTTATTTGCATCGAAAGCCGACCATTCTCTATTCTATTCTCAACTTGCTATGGAAGCACATAACATGACAAGTCTAAATCCAGCCAAAGACTTAACAGAGTAGTTAAGAAGAATGTTATTCTTTATGATCTAAGATAACGAATTTACCAAAGGATCCCTTAAATGCGAAATATTATCATACATTTTGATGAAACCAAATTTTTACTATGCTGGATTCTTAGCCGCAGCCCTATTAGTATTAAGCGGGCCAGCTAGTTTCGCAACCCCTACCGATCCAGCCCTGTTGACAGACACAACGGACCAAACAGAGACTCCGCCAGAAGGAATTGTAACCGTAGCAATTGGTGAAGGCAGCAACGCGACTATCCAACACTATACCTACTCCCCACAGTCAGTTGAAATCAATGCAGGTGATAGCGTGACTTGGTTCAGCTCAGGTGAATTAGTGGATCTCCATACAGTAACCTTTGTGCAAGACCCAAGCATTCAATCTGACATAATATTGCCATTTGCTGTCCCTAGCGACCAGACAGACTTTGAGTTGCTGCCACCGTTTAACCTCGGTGAGCCTATCCTTATCCCGGCCCCAGATGGCAGAGAAGCAATTGTAGCGCTTAACAAAATTGCCTGGTATCCAGCAGTATTTGATGCAAACAATCAGACAACCTTCCTCGAAGGAACGGATATACAAGCAACGCTTAACAGCACTGTAAAGACGCTAAATTCTGGTATTTTACTTCCGCCTATGCCTTCTATGGGTCAAGCTCAATCAAACAGCACAGAAACAGCTACAATGACTAATGCCACTAACGGCACCACAACAAATGCCACGACAGTACCAGACGATCAAGCTACGTCCCAGGCAACAGAAGGAGGAGCTGGCGAACAACCAATAGGACCTCCATTTCCTGTAGTTAGTTCATTTACCGTAACATTTGAAGAGCCTGGCACTTACTCTTACTTCTGTGCAATTCATCCATGGATGAGTGGTCAAGTGGTCGTAGGAGGGGATGCTCAGACTGAAACACAAGGACAGAATCAGACTGAAACACAAGGACAGAATCAGACTGAAACACAAGGACAGAATGAGCTAGAGCCAGTAAACCCGATCTTTCAATAAGCTGACTAACATGACTCGACTGCGGTACGAGCCAGTCATCTCCTCTTTCTTTTTTTGAATCAACTAGTTAAGTCATCTCTAGTGATTGTCGTGGTGAATACTTGCCATCACTGATCAAGTAAACCATCATCCATAATAGTTGCGGACACCGGCTGGACTCAAATCATGTCTCTACTGTCGAATGACTTCAGTAGGTACGGCAATACAATATTCGTCTCTACAGGTTAGCTGTTACAAGTCAGAAAACATAATAGAAACAATATCCTTGTACTCACTAAAGTGTCTCTTCTAGCAATTATTTCTGAAAATTCTGGTTCTCGTCACCACGCACGGCCTTCTCGATAGTCTATTAGATTTAACTTAAGATATGATATTCTTGTATAGACCGCATGTTATTGGAAAGAAATCTAGTTCCAGTTATATTTCTGCGATCATCGCAAGTTCCTGCTTGGCAAGTTTCTCCATTCTTAGCATCCTTGGATAAAGTCCATGCTGGTACTAGAGTCGTCCATCGAATTCATGCATTTAGGATTGTAATAATCCTATGATGTGCTCTCTATCTGTCCCCTTTGATACTCTCGATTTCTTGTCAAGTATATATGAAAAATGTAACATAGTTTGTCTCTCTAAACAGAGATAGTTCTACTAATAAGGCCTATGTTGCTTTAGTCTGATGGTGAATATATGTCAACAATAAAAGATCCAAGTGATATGATGAGGACAGAGACCAAGATCTTAGGCTTGTTTCTTGCATTAGCACTGGTGATAGCTACTCCACTCGTAGGTGGCGAGATGCCAGCTGCGCAAGCACAAACTTCTGCAGAAAATATTACTCAGGCTCAAGAGCCAGCGGCTAGTACAAATGCTACTCAGACTGTAACTCAGCCAACTGAAAGTGAGCTCGATGATGCCTCGGCTCCTCCTTCGACTGTTTCAACGTCCGGCACGGCGACGACGGAGGTCAGGCCAGACCAGTTGTCAGTGACTGTCGGAGTGGAGACCAATAGCACAACTGCACAGGAGGCTGTAATCCTAAACGCCAACCTGACAACGCAGCTAGTAGAAGCTGTTAGAGGATTAGGCATTAACGAAAACCAGATAGAAACGAGCAGCTATAGCTTATCGCCTATTTATGAATATATAGTACCTCCACAACCATGCATCGAGATTTATCCTCCGCCTCCTGGCTGTGAAACAAGGCAGGAAATAATCGGCTACCGCGCTTCTAATACTGTGACAGTAACGCTTGACGTTAATGCAGAGCTGAATGCTGGACAAGTAATAGACGCTGCCATTGGAGCGGGTGCAAACCGTGTCGATGGTATCGTGTTCTTCATATCTCCGGATACGCAACAGCAAATACGTGATACCCTAATTAGGGACGCAATAGCCAATGCACGCCAGAGAGCAAACATTGCAGCCGAAGCTCTTGCAATGACAATATCCGGTGTTCAGAGTGCAACTCTGAATCCGATTGACTTTCCAGTCTACAGCGTCGATCTCCGAGAAGGTGCAGCTGCACAAGCAGACAGTGTCTCAGCTCCCACACCGATTCTGCCTGGACAGCAAGAAGTCTCAACAACAGTAAGCGTCGTATTTTACTTGAGCACTGAAAGCTCTAGTAATCGTTAGGGTATCCAGGTAGAGGAACTGGGAGGTGGAGGAGACCAAGAGAAGCAACCGCAGCGCAATAGTGTGGCTGTATCCAGGCTATTCCTACACATGATGCTGTGCTACCACATGTAATTAAGTCGACAATGGCTGTATCTGCATAAAGTCATCGTCTTTGCAGCAAGAGAGACTGAGTATCGGCTTGAGCTTGCTATGATCTACGGAATAGTGGTCAGTTAGGAACATGATGAAGTTGTTGATTTATCAAATAGCAAATTCTTTTTTGTGCAGCTGTTTGGAATTAGAAACTCCATCCTCAACGCTTTCTTTTTCTTTTATCTATCATTAGATATGAAGCAGAAGAACTTAGCAAATGTGAGGAGGATTATTTTGGAAGAGGATTTGAATAATTTCAAAGACGGGACATTCACGAATTTTTTCTCGATAGTTCGACCCTCTTATTGGTGCATCCACTACAGTCATTTACAGAGAAGTCATCCACTGTACTAATCCTCGTCGCCTGTTGCAATTGTTACATCTGCAGTTGATCCAAAAGTGCTCTTCAAGAAGATCTCATAATAGTGCGGAAATCGTGGCAACCTCTCTGTCATTCCTTCCCCCAAGACACCCCTAGTTGGTGAACCTTTCGTATACTGTCCTAATTCATACGAACAGACATAAATGACAAGGTCTTCTTTGCAGAAATTTACCTCAGGTGGGGATATCATTGGGTAGTTTGGTTGAGGTCGTTGTGGACTAAAAGATCTCTGCAACGACTCTAGGTATTTTCCCATGTTTTGTCCAAAGCTCAAAGTTTGTACAGCTTTTTCAAAATCGTGTTCGGATCTGAACTTTAGTCGATATATGACTAAAACCTCTCTGCGCTTTTCCATTTGTTTTGATCACGCTGTTCCTATGCTATCTTGATTAAAGGCTACATTGATACTATAAACTATTATCTCATTATGATGTTTCTCTCCAGTCTTTCTAATTGCCAAGAGGGAAAGAATTTCAAGAAGTGTTGTAATGTAGCTCAATAGCAAAGGAGTAAAAACCCCAAAGCTGATGGCATATTGAGCATAACCAACTAGTGCTTCTGTGGAAAGGTCTGGCGAAGGTTTGCAGTGAGTTTGATTTAGTTCGATCAATATCTTCTAGCATATTATCAATAGAGAGAATAGAAATAAATGACTTTATAAGATTTCGAATCAAGAGTAGATCTAATCAGGATCAGAATGAACAACAGCAGCAACAACAACAATTTTTTGATTTTTTCTCATGAACAGGATGTTGATGGTTTGTTTTCTGCTGCTATCTTGAGGATGGTGTACCCCCAATCTGAGGTCATATTGACAAATTATGGCTTTCAAGACATGCTCGCACTAAAGTACAAGATTCTTTCTTTTATGCAATCACGCAATTCGGGAACGATCATATTCTCCGATATTGGTATAAATTACGAAAGTTATCCGCATGTCTATGAAGCTCTCAGTGCTTCAAAGCAAAGAGGTTTTTCAAACATATGGATAGACCATCATGTATGGCCGGAAGGAATGGAAGAAAAGTTTGCTCCGATTTGTGAAATGTTCATCCAGTCTGAAAGCGAAATGGGAAGGAATGAACTTAAGAAATGTGCAACGGAGCTCTGTATCGAAC
>Ga0114129_10014830_pt1 | contig 11105 bp, 12 predicted proteins | sample RhiMetdeltSRZDD1_FD_80071 | JGI IMG/M metagenome (GOLD analysis project Ga0114129, IMG submission 80071) | Populus rhizosphere microbial communities from Tennessee, USA - Rhizosphere MetaG P. deltoides SRZDD1 (version 2) (version 2) | ecosystem: Host-associated > Plants > Roots > Rhizosphere >... | reverse complement strand
TGGACGGGTCAGACCATTTCCGAGTTCGGCTCGGTGGTGACCCGAACGGCCGTTCCGCTCGTCGGACTGCTCGTGCTGGGCGCGGGCCCGAGCGAGATGGCCCTGCTCGTCGTCGCTGCCTCCGTCGGAGTGCTCCTCGTGGGACTCATCGCGGGAGCCTGGGTCGACCGGCTGCCGCGCCGTCCGGTCCTGATCTGGACCGACATCGTTCGGGCCGGTCTGCTGTTCTGGGTCCCGGTCGCATTCGCGCTCGGTGTCCTTCGAATGGAGCAGCTCTACGTCGTGGCGTTCGTCGAGGCCGCGCTCCGAACGCTTTTCAACTCCGCGTACCGTTCGTATCTTCCGGCGCTCGTCGGCAGAGACCGACTCGTCGAAGGCAACAGCAAGCTCGCGATGAGCTCGTCGATCGCCGAGATCGGCGCGCCGGGGCTCGCGGGCGGGCTCGTTCAGGTCGTGGGCGCGCCGTTCGCGATCCTCATCGACGCGATCTCGTTCGTCGTGTCCGCGATCTCTCTGATCGCGATCCGCGGCCGTGAGATCGCGCGGCCTGCGCAGATCCGCGGCGCGATATGGCGGGAGATCGTCGAGGGCCTCTCGGTCGTACGGCGGCACGCGCTGCTCTTCCCGTTGGCGGCGAGCTCGGCGACGAATCACTTCTTCGGCTCGTTCTACGCGGCGCTGTACAGCCTGTACCTGCTCAACGATCTCGGCCTGACGCCGTTCCTCCTCGGCGTGGTCATCTCCGCCGGTGGCGTGGGGTCGCTCGCCGGCTCCGTCTTCGCCACGCGGGTCATCAACAGCCTCGGGATCGGACGGGCGATCGTCGTCCTGTTCATCGGGAGCTCGGCGATCGGGATCCTCACGCCTCTCGCGACGGGACCGCTCTTCGTCGCGACCCTCATGGTCTTCCTGCCGCAGCTGATCGGCGATGGGCTCGCGACCGCGGAGGGCGTCGCTCGGATCACGCTGCGTCAGGCGGTCACGCCCGACCGGCTGCTGGGGCGCGTGAGTGCCACGGTCGACGTGCTGGATCATGGCGTCGCGCCTCTTGGCGCTCTGGCCGGCGCGGTGATCGCGGAGGCCTTCGGCGTCCGGACCGCGATCGCCGTCGCGTGGGTCGGCATGGCCAGCGGCGCGCTCTTCCTGCTCTTCTCGCCGCTGCCGCGCCTAACGACGACGGTGCCTGCTGTCGACGAGGGCGCGGCCGCGAGCTAAGCCGGCTTCGCCTGGATCTTCATCAGCTCCGGGAAATACGCCGACGCCTGCATCGTGCAGAGCTCCGCGTATCGGCCGTCCAGCTGCATGAGCTGCTCGTGCGTCCCGTGCTCCACCATCTGACCCTCGTGCAGCACGTAGATGCGGTCCGCCGAGCGCACGCTCGAGAAGCGGTGTGAAATGAGGAGCACCGACCGACCGGAGCGCGCGACATCGCCTCCGCCGCTCGTCGCGAGGACCGCGGCGATCAGGTCGCGTGTGATGATGAGCTGGGCGCCGGTGATGACGGCGCCGATGGTCTGCGGGATGAGGCTGAGCACGAAACGCCCGGGTGCCGCCGCCCAAACGAGCCGGAATGCGGACGCGAGCACGCGTGGCACGCGGCGGAGCTGCCGTCGCTCCGGTGGGAGGTCGTCCGTCTCGCCCTTGTAGTGGCGCCCGTAAAAGATCACCGATCGAGATTAGCGCCGCTACTCGCTTGAACGCTCGAAATACGGCGGTGCCCGCGATACGCTGTCTCCACAAAGACCGGGGCGGCTCGCCGCGTCCGGCTCATTGGGAAGAAGGGGAGTACATGATCAAGAAACTGACACTGCTTGGCGCACTCGTCGTCGCCCTCGTGTTCAGCGCGATCCCGGCGGCCGCTGTCACGGATGGGGATCTCGACGGCAATGGGCACCCGTACGTCGGTCTGATGGTCGCGCAGGACGCGAAGGGCAACCCCCTCTGGCGCTGCAGCGGCACGCTCCTCTCGGCACGGGTCTTCGTCACCGCGGGCCACTGCACCGAGTCGCCCGCGGCGCATGTTGAGATCTGGTTCCAGGCTGACGTCGAGAGCGGCAGACCTGGCAACGGCTACCCGAACACGGGTCAGACGGGCGGGACGCCCTACACGCACCCCGACTACGACCCGAACCGCTTCTTCATCCGCGATCTCGGCGTCGTGCTCCTCGATAAGAACCGCGCGATGCCGATGAGCAAGTACGGCAAGCTGCCTGCTGCCGACGTGCTCTCGTCGCTCGCCTCCAAGCGCGGTCAGCAGGACGTGACCTTCACCGCGGTGGGCTACGGCCTCCAGCAGTCCTTCCCGGACGCTGCGTCGTGGAAGACCGTCGCGCTCCGCATCCGCATGGTCGCGTACCCGCACCTGCTCCAGATCGACTCCGGGTTCACCGGTGACTTCTCGATCCTCCTATCGAACAACGCGAACACGGGCGGCACGTGCTTCGGCGACTCGGGCGGTCCGAACTTCATCGGGTCCTCGAACGTCATTGGCGGCGTTACCTCGTACGGCATCAACGGAAACTGCGCCGGCACCGGCGGTGTGTACCGACTGGACCGCAGCTGGAACCTTGACTGGATCACCGCCACCTTCGGACGCTACCTCTAGCCATCGCGCACCGAATGAAGAAGGGCCGCCCGTAAGGGCGGCCCTTTCTGTTTGCGGCGGCGCACCGATCATTGCGACGTCACCTTCATCTCGTTCGGAACGACATGGATCCAGGGCTGCCCGGGCGAAAGGAGGATCGCTTCACCGGCGGCGTTCTTGAAGGTGAACGCGGAGAGGTCGTCCTTGCGTGACCACGTGCCGTCCTGGCGGAGCCCGTCACGGAAGATGGTCGCCGGACCGGTGCCGGTCATGCGCATGTCGTTCGAGAGCGCGCCAGAGGCATCGACGATGTCCGGCACGTCCCAGATCTCGGTGTGGATGATGACGACGCTCGTCGCCGCGACGGGCTTGTTGCCCACCGCGTCGACGTCGCGAACGGCGCGACCCGCGGCGTTCTGGAAACGCGCGTAGGTCTTGGTCGCCGCGTCGTACTGATAGCTCACAGCGGACGTGTCCGCGCGATAGGGGATCGAGATCTCCGACGCGGGCGCGCCGCCGCCCATTTCCGCGATCGTGGCGGGATGGTCTTGCGAGACGAGGAAGGACCACTTGGGGATGTCCTTTGACGTCTCGGCGCCGAGCTTCTTCAGGTTCTCCCGCTGGTTGGCGGCGCTGGTGAAGAGGTTGTATGGCGCGGACCGGAAGTTCACTCGGAAGTACCCCTGCGCGTGATCGGCGGAGAGCTCCACGTACTTGCCATCCTTCACGTCACCGCTGATGAGCCCCAGGGCATGGGCCGACGTGCCCGAGTAGACGAGCGCGCCTTTGACCATCTGCGTCAGCGTGCGGTCGACGAGTCTTGCCGAACGCACGCTCCCGATCTGCGCGGGATCCTGCGCGTGGAACACCGCCGCGAGCCGCGTGACGCCGCCTTCGACGATGATCTCGAAGACCATGTCCGCCTGATTGATGCTGTAGTGGGGGCGCGCGGCCGGTGCGTTGTCGATCTTGATCAGCAGTGGCTTGCGGTCCAGCGCGGCGCCGCTTTGGGCCGCTAGGCCGCTGAGCGGCCAGCACTGCTCGCAGGGGGCTGCCGGGTCGAGCACGCGCGGGGTCGCGCTCGCGGCCGCCACTGACGTGGTCGGCGAAGGCGAGAACTCGATCGTCTTCGGGCCCCCGCAGGCGGTGACGACGAGCGTTGCACAGATCAGAAACGCGATCCTCTTGATGCCGGCGATCTCCACAGTCATGACCTCGACTCTAAATGAGTGACGAGCATGCGTCATGCAGCGAAGGCGTTAAGGGAGGTGTGGAATGCCGCAAAAGGCCTGGACCGCGAAGCGCGAGCGTCAATACCAGCACATCAAGGAGAACGAGAAAGAGAGAGGTCGCTCGGAAGACACCGCTGAACGCATCGCCGCCGCGACGGTGAATCGCACGCGCACCGCCAAAGGCGAAACGAAGGAGAGAAAGTCGCCCACCGAGCGCAGGCGCGCGCAGCGTGCGGCGTCTTCCGCGAGTCGTAGGGCCGCGAAGCGTTAGGCACGGCATCTGGAGCCCCGCAGTGCCGACCATTCAGGTCGGCACGCCGGAGTGACCTGTCGCTGATCGGGGGATCGCTTTCTGAGGGGCCAGCCTGTATGCTGGCGTGAGAAAATCACTCGGGTCATTCAAGAAACAGTTGGCGAACGCGTCACTGACAGCGAGCCGAGTCACATTTCGGCTCGCTTTTTTGTTGCCCGCAAAAGGAAGACAGTTGATCTCGCTTACCCCCGACCTCGACCGCGCTGTCAAACAGCTCGGCTGGACCACATTCACGCCCGTTCAAGAGCTCGCGATACCGCCCCTCCGCGCCGGGCGCGACGTCTTTGCGGAGGCGCAGACGGGCACCGGTAAGACCGGCGCCTTCGCGTTACCGATCCTCGAGCGGATCGAAGGACGTGCTGGAGCCGCATTCACCCTGGTGATCGTTCCCACACGGGAGCTCGGACAGCAGGTCGCCCGCGATATCGAGAAGCTCGGTCGCTTCCGCGGCGCGCGCGTCGTCGCCCTCTACGGCGGCGTCGGTTACCGCGCCCAGGAGGACGCGCTACGCCGCGGCGCTCACGTCGTCGTTGGGACGCCCGGCCGAATCATCGATCTCGCCTCTCGTCGCACGCTCGACCTCTCCCGGATCAAGATGCTGGTGCTGGACGAGGCGGACCGCCTGCTCGACCTCGGCTTCGCTCCGGATATCGCGCGCATCGTGGCGCTCCTCAAGGGGCCGCGGCAGACCGCGCTGTTCTCGGCGACGCTGACGAACGACGTTCGCGCGGTCGCGCGCCGCTACACCAAGGACCCCGTCAGTGTGACGATCAAGCCCGAGGAGCCCACCGTGGCCGCGATCGATCAGGCCTGGATCCAGGTGCGCGAATCCGACAAGGTCGCAGCCCTGCACGAGATCCTGCGGCGTGACGATGTGGTCAAGACGCTTGTCTTCCGGCGCACGAAGCACGGCTCCGACAAGCTTGTGAAGGCGCTGGCGAATCTCGGAAGCCCGGCGCGCGCCCTCCACGGAAATGTCGGCCAGCACGAGCGCGAACGCGTTCTCGAGGGCTTCCGCAGTGGCCGCATCCCGACGCTCGTCGCGACGAACCTCGCGGCGCGCGGCATCCACGTCGACGACATCGGTCACGTCGTGAACTTCGACTTCCCCGAGGACGCCGAGACATTCGTGCACCGCACCGGACGCACCGGTCGGGCCGGACGACGCGGTGTCGCCTTCACGTTCGTGAACGAGACGCAGCACGCGGCGTTCGCTGACCTGAGGCGTCGCTCGAAAGTGCCGTTCCGCCAGGAGCGGCTTGGAGCACGCATACGGGCCGCAAGCTAGGTCTACATGTCCGGCATGCCTGCGACTCAAGCAAGCAAGCAGGCAATGAAACAGGTGGACATATGATGACCAGGCCGACGGCGCGCCGAACTGGTCATGCCGTGAGGAGATCGGGGAGCAGGTGACGTCGACGGACATGCAGATCACACCGCAGTCCACTGATCCAGCCGCGGCGCCGGCGCCTCCGTCGACTGAGCAGTACACAGCCGTTCTCCGCGACTATCTGCACTCGCACAGCGAGGACGCGCTTTACCGAGCTTCGCTTCTGAGCCGCGCCTGCATCGAGGGCGGTATCGGTCCCGAAGAGATCATCGCTCTTCACGGCGAAGCATTCGAGTTGGGCACGAAAGGGCTGAGCTACCGCGAGCAGGCCCGCGCGGGCACCGACGCACTCGCCTTCCTCCTCGAGGTGATGATCGCGTACGGCGTTCAACACCGGGAGTTGGTCGAGGTGCGTCTTGCGGCTGAGCGGGAGCGGGCCGCGGCCGCATTGGACAGAGAGCGCGGGCTGGCGGATAAGGCCACCGAGGTCGAGCGCACGATGACGGACCATCTCGCGATGATCGCGCACGAGCTGCGCACGCCGCTGACGGCCGCACTTACGAACGTCGATCTCGTCATGCGGGTGCTACAGAAGGGCGAAACGGATCGCGCTCCGCGTTATCTGGGTAGCGCACGCGACGCGCTTCTGCGGCTATCCCGGCTCTCGGGCGCACTGCTCGACGCAAGCCGCCAAGGACCGACGGAGTTGGAGCGCGCAGCGGTCGAGTTACCAGTCATCCTCAGCCAAGCGTGTACGTGGGCTGCGAGTCTCGCCGAGACAAAGGGAATTGAGATCGTGCGCGGGGGCGGTCCGTTCAGCCTGCGCGTCCTCGGCGACGAGGATGCGCTGCTTACAGTGTTCGGGAATCTTCTGGCGAACGCGATCCGGTACACCACCGAGGGGTCGGTGACGCTGAGATATGGGGCAAGAGGCGACGAGGCGTTCGTCGAGATCCAGGACACAGGAGTCGGGATCGCGCCGGACGAGCTGGCGCGGATCTTTGAAGGCTTCTATCGAGGCGCCCACGCGCGCGATGCCGACAGCGAGGGGCTCGGTCTCGGTCTCACCCTCGCCCAGCGCTTCACCGCGGCGCACGGCGGACGCATCGAGGTCGAGAGCACGGTCGGCGTCGGCAGCACTTTCCGGGTCGTGCTGCCGTTGATGGCGGAAACGAAGGAGCGAGACGCATGAAGGACCAGGAAAGAAGTGCGACCCAGCTGATCGAAGAACAGCGCGCGACGATCAACGAGCTGCAGACACCAGTGATCGAGGTATGGGACGGCATCCTGGCGTTGCCGATCGTGGGCAGCGTTGATACAGCGCGCGCACAGGATATGAATGAGCGGCTGCTCGACCGGATCATCCAGACACGCTCCGAGATCGTGATCCTGGACATCACCGCGGTACCGGTGGTCGACACCGCGGTCGCCAAGCATCTTTTGGAGACGGTATCTTCCGCCCGTCTGCTGGGCGCGGAGGTGCTCATCGTCGGACTCAGCTCAAAAACGGCGATGACCCTGGTCCACCTCGGCCTTGACCTCGGCGGCGTCATCACTCGCACGACGCTCGCGAAGGGACTGGAGCTGGCCTTCGAGCGGCTCGGTCTCCGGGTCGTCGCGTCTGAGTCCTCACGCGATGGCAGACAGAGCTAGTTGGCACGCGTCCCGATCATCCGTGTCGGCGACATCCTGCTCGCGACGATCCAGGAGGATCTGCACGACAGCGACGCTCTGGCTATGCAGGAGGCGCTGACCACCCAACTCGAACGCACCGGGGCTCGCGGAGTGCTGCTTGATTTCACCACCGTGCAGACCGTCGACTCGTTCCTCGGTCGGATGCTCAACGACGTTGTCGCGGCGATCCGGCTCCTCGGTGCGACGACCGTCGTGGTCGGTATCCAGCCAGCGGTCGCCGTGACGCTGGTCGAACTCGGCCTCGAGCTCAAAGGCATACAGACGGCGCTGGACGCGGAGCGTGGGATGCGGTTGCTCGGCATGGGCATCGACACGAACCGTCGTCACCGGTGAGCGACGCGCAGCTCGACCTCCGGATCCCGATCGATGGTGAAGATTCGATCATCGCTGCACGGCAACGAGCCCGGCAGCTCGCGCAGTCGCTTGGATTCGGCGCGCTCGATCAAAGCCGGATCGCGACGGCGGTCTCTGAGCTGGCCCGTAACGTCGTGCGCTACGCCACAGACGGCAAGGGTGAGGCACTTATCCGACCGTTGCCGGAAGGAAAAGGTGGCCTCGAAGTCGTTGTGAGCGATGCCGGCCCCGGTATCGCGGACGTCGATCAGGCGCTCGGAGATGGTTTCACATCGGGCCGAGGGCTCGGAATGGGCCTGCCCGGCACGCGACGACTGATGGACGAGATGGAGATCGATTCCGGTCCAGGCCGCGGCACGATCGTCACGATCCGAAAGTGGCGGCGCTGAGCGTGCGCATCGCGGTCGCCTCGGATGTCGAGCGCGCGCGGAGCGCCGCCCGAAGCCTCGCGCTCGAGCTGGGCTTCGGGCCGGTCGCAGCCGAGTCGCTCGCGCTGGCCACCACGGAGCTCGCGACCAACCTCGTGCGTTACGCCATAGCCGGTGATCTTCGCGTCAGCCGCCTTGAGGGATCACGTCCCGGCGTCCTGCTCGAGAGCCTCGATGAAGGGCCCGGGATCAGCGATCTTGCCGCCGCGCGCCGTGACGGATTTACGACCGGATCTGGCCTCGGGAGCGGCCTCGGCTCGATCGAGCGGCTGATGGACGAGTGTGAGTTCTCATCGACACCCGCCGGCACCAGGATCGTTGCCCGCAAGTGGGCTGACCCCCGCTGAGGTACGCGGCTGCCAGCCGCCCGATCCTCGGGGAGAGCGCGAACGGCGATCAATGGCTCGTGCAGGAGCGAGCGGGAGGGTTCAGGATCGCTGTCGTTGATGGACTAGGTCACGGCCGGGCCGCGGAAGCGGCCGCAAAGGCGGCGATCGAGGTGTTTCGCGCGACGCCTGAGATGGATCCAACAGAGGCGCTGCTCGTCTGTGATCAGGCGGTACGAGGAACGCGCGGCGCCGCCGCCTCGGTGCTGTTGATCGACGGAGCGCGAGCGCTCTTCGCTGGTGTGGGCAACGTGGAGGGCAGGGTGCTAGGTGGCCAGGGCGACCACCGTTTCTCTCCGGATCGAGGAGTGCTGGGGCGCGGGATACGTGTACCGCGCGCGATCGAGTTCTCCCTCGTGGGAAGTTGGACCGTGTTGCTCCATACGGATGGCGTCAGCTCACGCTTCCAACTGACTGACGTCAACGGCCAACCGGACCTCGACGAGCTCGCAAACCTGGTCCTCACGAATTGGGGCCGCCGAACGGATGACGCCACCGTTGTCGTGGTGCGCCACGACGCGGCTCATGAACTCCGGTGACCGCGCGCTCCGCGTTCCAGCTCAGCGTTCACCGTGAGGCAGCAGCTGCTCTTCATGTGGATCGAACCCTGGCGTTGAATCCTCCACGCGCCTGCGGCCCTCGTCGCCCTTCGCGAACGGCGTGATCGCGAAGCGCGCTACCGAGCCGGTCGACACATTCACCAGCTGAACGCGCTTGCCGGTGACGCGCGCGTCGTCCGGCACGAACACCTTGTATCTGCCTGGCGCGAGATCCACGAACGCGACGTAGCCCAGCCCGTCGGTCAGGCGCGACACGATCACGGCGTCCGTCTCGGGGTCGCGGACCTCGACGCGTATCTGATCGATCGCGAGATCCGTGTTCGTCTTGACGGTGCCGGCGAGATGACCTCGTGTCGGTGCGGTCTTCCACGGCATCGTTGGCACCGTCGCAGGCGCGGCGAAGACCGGTGGGAGCACCGTGTCGTATTCGGACGGCTGTGTGAGGGCGCGCGTCAGTTCCGCGCGGCTCTGATCGGTGGTGCGCTGAGTTCCGCAGAAGGGCGCGACGGAAAGGCAGTCTGGTGAGCGATATGAATAGCCGACCCAGCCGATCGCGCTGTTGCCGTTGGCGTTCGGGGTGAGCGCCTTCCTCACCTGGGTGACGCTGCTCGCCACGAAGTTGAGATAGATCGCTGACCCGATCACCACATCGCGCGAGTACTGATGGTCCCTCGCGTACGCGTTCCACTCCTCATACATTCGTCGCTGGTTGTTCGGCTCGGTAGTGAGGTGCTCGCGCTTGTAGTTCATCGGGATGTTGAGATCGAGGATCCCTTCCTCCATCCACCCGCGCCAGTCCTGCACGACCTCTCGATAGGTGCGCGTGTTCTCCCAGCCGCCCTGCGTGGCGGGACCGTAGCCGTAGGTGATCGTGTCGGCGCTTATGGCCACGCTTGGCTTGATCGCGTAGGTCTCGACGTAGACCTTACGCACGATGTTCGTGATCTGGTCGCGGCGCCACTGGAGCCAGTGCGCGTCGTCGGGTCGCGGCACGTCGGTGCGGCCCGTGAGCTGCTGAAAGCGCGCGACGGCGACAGGGTTGTAGCCCCACGCCGATACGCCCGGGAATGACGCGAGATTCTGGTCCGGAAGGCGAACGCGGTCGAAGTTCAGGCCGTCGATGTTGTAGTTCGCCGCCACGCTGGTGTACATGCGCACCATGTAATCCGCGGCGTCCGGATGCCCCGGATCGAGCAGATAGTCCGCGCCGGCGCGATTGGCGCCGTCAAAGCGGAGCGAGATCCAGTTGTCGTCTCCCGTCTTCGACGGTCCGTGCTGATTGAACACGTGATTGGGATTGGTCGGTGGTGTGAGGCTGTTCCAGATCGCCGTCGTGATGATCCACGCGTGGACCTGGATGCCCTCGGCGTGCGCCTTCGCGATGAGGGAGTCGAGCGGGTCGAAGGGGAGCGGGGCGATGTTCGCCTGCGTTCGCGGCATGATCGCGCGGTTGCAGAAGCAGTCGCCTCGACGCCCGACCTGCACGACGAGCGCGTTGAGGTTCGCGGCTTTCGTCTGAGCCACGAGCTTGGTGATCTCGGCTTCGTTGTAGATGCCCTCGCCGAAAGCATCGACCCAGTACGCGCGGAACTCGCTCTGAGCGGCCCGCGCTTGCGGGGTTCCCAGCTGCATGAGAGCGGCGAGAAGGAACAGGACGACGATCACGCGACGCACGACGCACCTCCGCACGAAGTCCGCGGTGGATGGTGGCCGGATGCGTTCGTGTCCGCAATGTCGCGAGCGCTCGCTTAGTCGTGTGGCGCGGTGCTTCTTCCTGCCGCCATCACGCTAAGTTCGGGGCGGGCCCGCCAGGGCAGAAAGCTCGAGCATGGGTGCGGCCGAGCGCGTGCGATGAGCATCGATCGCGATGAGCGCCATTGCCACCGCGGTCTCGACCGAGAACTCGCGGCCCTGGGCGATCGCGGTGTCGCGCTCCTCACGCGGCAGATCGACGCCGAGGTGGACGATGGTGTCGCGATAGCGCCCCCGGTCCGAAGGCGGGAGCACCTCTGCGTGCTCGCGGAACGCCTGTACCGCCGAGATGAGTCGGAGGGCAGACAGGTCTTCATCAACTGTCGCGAGTGCCATCCCAACGCCCTCCACGGCCTGCGCCATGCCAGAGGCGAACCCACCGTCTCGCGCCAGCGTGAGGCTCTCGGCATAGCTCTCGAGCGCGCCGTCGACGTCGCCCTTCGCGACACGGATGGCGCCTTGCGAGTCGAG
>Ga0114129_10014829_pt1 | contig 11106 bp, 6 predicted proteins | sample RhiMetdeltSRZDD1_FD_80071 | JGI IMG/M metagenome (GOLD analysis project Ga0114129, IMG submission 80071) | Populus rhizosphere microbial communities from Tennessee, USA - Rhizosphere MetaG P. deltoides SRZDD1 (version 2) (version 2) | ecosystem: Host-associated > Plants > Roots > Rhizosphere >... | reverse complement strand
CAGAAGTACCCCGGCGTCCTCATTGGCGCGCGCGGCAAGGATTTGCGCTTGTCGGCGGAGAAAAAGAACCTCGGGTGGCCCGACACGCTGCCGCGCGGTTCGTACTACGGCTACGCAACCGGCGTCGTGGGACTGCGGCTCTTCCCCAATCCGGATTTCGACGGGGCGGCCGCGGCGAAGTGGGATCCGGACCGCTTCTACAACGACCGGAGCTATTACACGAACAAGGACCTCGTGCGGCCGTATCGCGTCGGCATGTCGTGCGGCTTCTGCCACGTCGGCCCGAGCCCGATCAACCCGCCGGCGGATCCGGAGAACCCGAAGTGGGAGAACATCACGTCGAACCCCGGCTCGCAGTACTTCTGGGTGGATCGCATTTTCTTTTTCGACAAGGAGCGCGCCCCAAGCAACTTCGCGTTCCAGTTGTTCCACACCTCGCTGCCTGGCACGCTCGACACGTCGCTCATCTCGAGCGACAACATCAACAACCCGCGGACGATGAACGCGATTTATTCGTTGGGCGCGCGGCTCGCGCAGGCAAAACGGATCGGCAGAGAGAAGCTCGGCGGAGGCGGGTTGAACAACAAGCAGTTCAACGACTATGAGGCAACCAACGTTCTCAACGATCTCTTCACGAAGCCGGACACGGTGTTCACCCCGCGCGTGCTCAAGGACGGCGCCGACTCGGTGGGTGCGCTCGGCGCGCTGAATCGCGTCTATCTCAACATCGGCATGGCGAGCGACGAGTGGACCCGCCATTTCATGCCGCTGCTCGGACCGACGCAGAAGCACGGCCCCGTCACGCCCATTCAGATCTCGGATCTTCGGCAGGTGTCGTCGTTCTGGCAGGCGAACGAGGAGCAGACGCCGGCCCTCGCCGCATTCTTCCTCGCCAGCGCGCAGCCCGATTATCTCCGCGACGCGCCCGGTGGCGCCGCGTATCTGAATGCCGCCGCGCCGCAGCTCGATCGCGGCAAGGAGGTATTCGGAGAGCGCTGTGCCCGCTGCCACTCGTCGAAGGCTCCGGATCTGCCCGACTCGGTCGCGGGTGGCAACTGCGCCGGCGGCGGCAACGGTCCCCAGTATCTCGACTGCTGGAACAAGTACTGGGAGCACACGAAGACGCAGGAATTCAAGGACGCGATGAAGGCGATCGTCAAGCAGCCCGATTTCCTGAAGGACAACTTCCTGTCGAGTGAGCGGCGCATTCCCGTTACGCTGCTCGAGACCAACGCGTGCAGCCCGCTCGCGACCAACGCGCTCAAGGACAACATCTGGGACAACTTCTCGTCGCAGAGCTACAAGGAGCTGCCGTCGGTCGGCTCGATCACGATCTACAGCCCGGTCGACGGCAAGCCAAGTCAGTACGAGATGCCCGCCGGCGGCCGCGGCTACACGCGCCCCGCGTCCTTGATCAGCCTGTGGTCGACGGCGCCATTTCTGTTGAACAACTCGGTCGGCCCGTTCGACAGCCGTGCATCGGTCGAGGGGCGCATGGCATCGTTCGACGCATCCATCCGCGAGATGCTGTGGCCCGAGCGCCGCAAGAAGGACGATCTCGTGCCGAGCCTCCCCGGCTACATCCAGCGAACGACCGCGCGCAGTGCGTTGAGCACGCCGGTCGGCTACCTGCCGGACAAGCTGCAGCAGCTGATTGGCTGGAGGCGCTTCCTCCCGGGGATGGCGCCGACCGACGTCGAGATCGGCCCGATCCCGGCGGGAACGCCTGTCGGTCTCCTCGGGAGCCTGGCCTTGATCTCGGAGGATCGGTCGCTGCCCGCGCGCATCGACTACCAGGGGAAGCTGATTGGCGTGCTGAACAAGCTCATCGCCGCCCTGAAAAGGCTGCCGGCGGACGCGAGCGACGAGCAGGCTCGCGCGATCTTCAACAACGTGGTGCCGCAGTTGATGGAAATCAGCAAGTGCCCGGACTATGTCGTCAACCGAGGCCATTACTTCGGCACGGACACGTTCAAACAGGAGCCGGGTCTGAGCAACGACGACAAGGAAGCGTTGATCGCGTTCCTCAAGACGTTTTGAGCTGCTGCAACGATTTCGTTTCGTAAGGAGAACGTGATGAGTCCGAATCCGGATGCCCCGGAATACGAATACATCGTCGTCGGATCGGGAGCGGGCGGCGGTACCGTCGCCGCGCGTCTCGCAGAAGCCGGATGCAAAGTGTTGGTGCTCGAGGCCGGAGGCGACCCGCTCGAACTGCAGGGTGAGGACCCGCAGGGAAAGGACCGTCTGCCCGACGACTACAACGTCCCGGTGTTCCACGCCTTCTGTACGGAGAACGACGCGCTCAAGTGGGAATTCTTCGTCCGCCATTTCACGTCGGACGAAATTCAGAAGAAGGACAAGAAGTTCGTCGACACGACGAAGGAGGGCAAGAAGGTCGACGGCGTTTTCTACCCTCGAGCCGGAACGCTGGGCGGGTGCACGGCGCACAACGCGATGATCACCGTCTACCCGCACAACTCGGATTGGGACGGCATCGCGGCGCTCACGGGCGACGACTCGTGGAAGGCCGACCACATGCGCACCTACTTCGAGCGGCTCGAGAATTGCCACCACCGGCCGGCGCTCAGGATCCTCGCCAAGACCGGCATCAACCCGTCGCGGCACGGGTTCAACGGGTGGCTCTCGACGCAGTCGTCGCTGCCGAAGGTGGCGCTGCAGGATCCGGCGCTCGTCGAGAACGTCCTCAAGTCGGTGCACGCGGCGCTCAAGGACGTGAAGCAGGACCACATCGATCTCAGCGAAGAAATCGAAGGCCTCGGCGATCCGAACGACTGGCGCTCGGTCCAGCACAATGCGGTCGGCCTCCGCTATCCGCCGCTCGCGACCAAGGATCGGGCGCGCAACGGGACGCGCGAGTTCCTGCTCGACGTCAAGCAGCGCCACCCGGATCGGCTGACCATCGAGCTGAACGCGCTGGCGACGCGCGTGCTCTTCGACGGCCAGCAGCGCGCCACCGGCGTCGAGTATCTGAAAGGCTCGCGGCTGTATCGCGCGCACTGCAATCCGAGCAGTGAACGCGGCGAACTGCGGCAGGCGCGCGCGTCGAAGGAAGTCATTCTCTCGGGCGGCGCCTTCAACACGCCGCAGTTGCTGATGCTGTCCGGAATCGGACCGAAAGAGCAGCTGACGCGACACGGCATCAACGTGCGCGTCGACCTGCCCGGCGTCGGGACGAACATGCAGGACCGCTACGAAGTGGGCGTCGTCAGCCGGATGAAGTTCGAGCACTGGCAAGTGCTCGAGGGCGCGAAGTTCGCCAAAGGCGATCCGCAGTACACGATGTGGAAGGACAAACAGGAAGGCGTGTACACGACCAACGGCGCGTTTCTCGCGGTCATCAAGCGGTCGGATCCGGCGCGCGTGCTGCCGGATCTGTTCTGTTTCGCGCTGCTCGCGAACTTTCCCGGCTATTTCCCGGGTTACTCCGGATTGTTCCTCCCGCCGACGGGACTGCGGTACATGACGTGGGCGATTCTCAAAGCGCACACGAACAACACGGCCGGCACGGTGACCTTGCGCTCTGCCGACCCCAAGGATCCGCCGGAGATCAACTTCCACTACTTCGACGAGGGGAACGACACCTCGGGCGCGGACCTCGACGCCGTCGTCGCGGGCGTCAAGTTCGTGCGACGAATTACGGAGAAGCTCACGAACATCATCGAAGAGGAAGAACTGCCTGGCAAACACGTTCAGAGCGACGCCGATCTCAAGGAGTTCGTGCGGACCCAGGCCTGGGGCCATCACGCGTCCTGCACCTGTCCCATCGGACCGAAGGAGCGGAACGGCGTCCTGACCAGCGACTTCCGCGTCCACGGCACACAAGGACTGCGCGTGGTGGACGCCTCGGTCTTTCCGAAAATCCCTGGCTTCTTCATCGTCTCGGCGGTCTACATGATTGGCGAGAAGGCCGCTGACGTGATCCTCCAGGCGCGCGGCCGCGCGTAGGAGGCTTGCGATGAAGATGAGGAATGTTGGCGCGCTCGTCCTGGCTGCGTCGACCACAGGGTGCTCTGCGATGGCGCCGGTGCGGGAGAACACCGCGGCAATCCGCCGCACCAACGAGACCGTCAGCCGCAACACGATGGCGATCGAAGCGTCGACGAAGACCGCCACCGCATTGCTGCCGGCGCTCGAGAACGTGAACAAGCTCGAGCCGCCGTTGCGATCGCTCACCGCGCTCGATCCGACCTTGACGCGGCTCGCCGGCCTCGATCGCGCGCTCACGCACGTCGCCGCGTTCGACACCACGTTGACGCGGCTGGCTGCACTCGACACCACGTTGACGACCGGGACGCGACTCGAAGATCCCCTGAGTCGCGTCGCCGGCTTGAAGGATTCGCTCGCGATTCTCAGCGCGCTGCGCGCCGCGCCGTCCGCCCGCGTGTAGCGCAATGACGAAGGCGACGATGATCGTCGTGGTGTCGCTCGCCGCGCACCTCGCCGCGGCCGCGGGCACGGCGTTCGGTCAGGGTGCGCAGGCGATGACAATTGTCGGACCAATCGACGGCGATTGCGCCGTGAAGATTGCAAACGTTCCGACCGGCACCGACATTCACGAGCTCGCGCTGTTTCTCGACGATCGGCTGCTCACCGCCCGACCGGCGCGCCGAAATCGTACGACGGTCACATTGAAGCTGCTCGACCCGCTGCATGAGGGAAGCGCCGTCGCAGTCGCCGTAGGGCGCGCCGGAACGAGAACCGATCCGGTGTTCGTGCAGCAGGCGCTTCAGCAAGAGCAGCCGCCGCCGACGACGTGCGCCGAGACGCTGCTCGCCGACGACCGCCAGGTCTTCGAGGCGTCGGCATACATCGGCGAATCGTTCGACAACTTCTCGCCCTTCGAGCGGTCTCAGTACAAGGAACCGCCGTCCCAGCCGGGAGTGTACTCACGTTTTCTCGCAGGTGTTGAAAGCCAATATCGCCTCGTCGGCCAGAGAGGACATACGTTCCAGGTCTGGCTCTCGGAGTTCACGCTGCACGGCGTACGCTCCGCGGACATCGATTGCAGCCCGACCGGCACGCCCTCGTCTCCGCTGTGCGAAGGCATCCGCGGCAACAACCAGAACGGCATTTATCTCGCGGTGCTCGAGCATCAGACGAGCCTCGAGGCGCACTTCACGACGCGCATCGAGTTTCTCACGCTCCAGAAGACGTCGGAGACGCCGATCAAGGTCTTCGCGGATGCGCGATTCGGGTTCGTAGACCTCAGCGGCGCGCCCAAAGTGTTCAACGCGAACGTGCTCGGCGTCGGCATCGTGTCGCCCGCCGGTGTCTTCAAGAACAGTTACGCGCAGGTCGGGTGGGGCCAGAGCGAGCAGTTTCAGAGCCGTCCTGGTTGGAATCGCATGAAAGTGACGGGGTCGCTCGTATTCGATCTGGTGCCGGGATTCAAAGACCGTCTCGAGTTCTGGAAGCGCCTCGCCGGCTCGCCACGCATGTTCGTGCTGATCAACGTCGATCGAAATCCCGGAGGTCCTGGTCCCGACAGCGTCAATACATACATCGGGATCGATATCGACCTGCGGCGCATGTTCTTCGGCTTGTAGAGTGATCATGCCGGTCAACACACGTTCGATCACGATCGCCGCTGCCGCGTGTGCCGCGACGATGGTGATGTTCTCGTCAGGCATCGCGGCGACGTGCGATCGCTGCCTGTGGGCGAAGTATTGGACGGTGCCGCTCCCGGCGAGCGCGTGCGCCAGCCACGACGTGCCGTGCTTCCCGGAAACCAACGCGCTCGCCGGCCGCGAGTCGCTCGGCGTCGCCTTGTCGGGCGGTGGCACGCGCTCGGCCACGATGGCGCTCGGGCAGTTGCGCGGTCTGCGCCGCATCGGCGTTCTCGACCAGGTGACATATCTCTCGGCGGTGTCGGGCGGCGGGTGGGCTGCGGTGCCGTTCGTGTTTTCGAAGAGCACGCTCGATCAATTCCTGGGGCTGTATCAGGAGCCCTCCGCGCTGTCGCGCGCCGAAGTCGTCGTCGTGCCGAACGGCCAGCTCGCTGCCGCCATCGTCGCCTCGGCGCTGACCGCGGGAAGTGTTCGTGAGGTGGCGGGCGATCTGGCCACCGCATTCACCAACAAGCTCGGCTCGCAGTTGTTGCGCTCCCTCACGTCGAGCCTCAACGGCTTGACGCGGCGCGAGCCGGACCGGTTGAACAAGACCTACGCGCGCCTTCTCGGTCGGATCTTCATCGATCCGCTCGTCGATCCGGGGACCAACGCGAGCAGCCGTCTGTTCTCCTGGACGCCCGACGTCGGACAGCAAAGTGCGGCCGGAGTGACCGGGCAGCTCGGCGACTTCGTCATCGCTGCGCCGAATCGCCCGTTTCTGATCGCGAACGGGACGATCATCGTCGCCCGGCGCGATTACGAGTACCCGCTGCTGATGCCGATCGAGTACACGCCGATGTACGTCGGCGTCCGCCGGAAATTCTCCGACCGGTTCGGGGGCATGTATGTGTCGCCGTGGGCGTACGACTCGGTGCGGATAGGCGAGGTCGACGGCGACGGCGACAGACTCCAGGTGAAGTACGATCCGGCGCGCAATTTCACGCTTGCCGACGTCGTGGCCAGCACGGGCGCCGCGCCGCAGCTCGCGCTCGTGCTCGGCACCTTCGTGCCGGACGCCTTCAAAGCGCGCGTCCAGCAAGTATCTGCACTGTTCCCGGCGTTCCGTCACATCGCGCTGAACGACGGCGTCGGCGTGCGCAACCTCATGTCCGACGAGATCGGGCACGGCGACGGTGGATTCAGCGAGAATCTCGGCGTGATGCCGCTGCTTGCGCGCGGCGTGAAGAAGATCATCGTCTTCATCAACACGAATACGGAATACGTCGAGAACAACGACGATCTCAAGGCGTTGTTCTTCCCGGTCGGGCCTCCGGGTGCGGCGGGCGACAAGACGCGCAATCGCGTCTTCTGGTGCCGCGACGACAAGCCGATCTGCGACGACACCGATCGCGATACGTATTACCGGACGCTGATGGACGCGTTGAGAGCGAAACGCGACGCGAAGAAGCCGCAGGTCTACTGTGCCGGGCCGTGGAAGATATTGAAGAACGATCACTACGACGTCGCGGCCTACGAAACAGGCGTCAACGTGTGCTGGTTCTACAATTCGACGGCCAAGGCGTGGGAACAGGCGCTCCCATATGCGTTGCGGGAGATGGCGCTAGGCCATGATCAGACGCCTGACGGGAAGAACTTCGATCATTTCCCGTGGCTGAGTACGTTCTATCAGAACAAGACGAACGTCATCCGCCTCACGACGCCACAGGTCAACCTGCTGTCGAACCTGACGGCGTGGATCGTCTCTGACGCGCAAACGCGACAGATGCTGGCCGAGACGCTTCATCTCGACACCAGCAGCAGATAACCGTCAGGCCGAATCCTTTCGCTCGCGCATCTTCTTCTCGATCCACGCCGCGTAATTCGGACCGCGCGGCGAATCGCTCTCTGGTTCTTCGCCAGGGTCGACGGGCGTCTCGACACTGTCGTCGGCCGGAGTCGTGTTGTACTTATCGCGTTTTCGACGGATTGCGTCGGCCCGGTTTTTTTGCTCCTCGCGGGCCTGATCGGGATTGTCCGCCATTGTCGCTCCTCTCCTCGGGGTTGTTCGCGTCGAGCGGCTCCGATTCCAGCGGCTCGGCCTCGCGCGCGCTCGCAGCGGAGAGCGCCTCTCGAACGCGCTCGGCGCGCCGGCGCGACGCGTCGCCCGCCATGTCGTTGTCGCCGCCGTACTCGCCCGGAAGGCGCGCGAGAACCTGGCCGGGGAACGTGGCGCGCACTCTCAACATCTTCTTCTGATCCGGCCGCGTGTGCGCGTCGATCCACGAGCGCAAGCTGCCAAACTTCTTGTTGAATGTGCCGAGGCGCTTGAACACGGGCTTGCTGCCGAAGAACAGCTCCTGATACCACGTGCCGTCGGCTTCCTGCCAGCTCAAGTAGCCGCCGCGCAAGACCTGTCGCGGCGCCGTGATATGACCCATGAAATCGTACTGCACCGTCCGCGGTGGTCCCGGCGGCTGCGAAGGATCGAAGTAGGGCGGCAGATAGAAATCGGAAACGCGCACGCCGTTGACGGTGTAGCCCAGCGTCGGCACCTCACAGGGGTCGCACACTTCGACGAGAAACAGCACGCGTCCGCGCCGCGCGGGATTGGGCGAGTCTCCCGCAACCAATCGGTTGCCAAATGGATCCGCGAGCATCTCCAGGCATTCGTGGCTGACGGTGACGGTCCAATCGGGCGTGAAGTCGACGAGCGCGAACGGCTGATTGTCCTCGTCGAGATGGACACCGCCGCCTTTCTGATCTTCCTGCCCGATCAAGATCGGCCAGTAACCGAGCGGCACGTCCTCGAGCGCGGCAAAGGCGTCGACGGTCGCCGTGACCTGCCACGCCGGTCCGAAATCGCGAATCGCCTGCTTTTGCAGCGCTGCGGCCGCCTTGGTGAGATCCGACATTCGCAGCTGGTTACCGATGTTCCGGTCCGGAACGAGCGCGACGTGGCGGATCAGTTTTGACATCCGCGCATCATATCAAGTCGGCGTAAGTTGATCGTATCTCGGTCGCGTGCTCTACGGCGATCGACGGCAGAGTTCATGGCGAATATCAATACCAAGCGCCGGCCGATCGGTGATCACTCCCTTCACGGCCTTCGCATCGAGCAGTCGCCGCATGACCGCGGGCTCGTTCACCGTCCAAGGGACGAGCGGAATCGCCGACGCGGCAGCTTCTTCGAGCGTGTCGTCGTCAAGGATCCGATAGTCGGGACCGAGCAACGTACACCCGCACCGCCGGAACATCTGGAGCGCCGTCGCGCCCGAAACGTCGTAGACGAGCAGACCGGTCTTCACTCGCGGATGCGCGGCGCGGACTGCGGCGATCGCCGCCAGCTCGAACGACGTGACGATGATCTCGTCGAAGCCGAAGCGGCCATCCGTCACGCTCCGCACGACATCGTCTTCGTAGCCGGCCTCTTTCAGCTCGACGTCGAGATGCAATCGCCCGCGCGTCGCGTCGAGTATCTCGCGCAGGCGCGGCAGGTGATAGCCAAGACGCGAAGCCTCGCGTGCGGCCGTGGAATAATCCACGCCCGCGAGCGGACGATTGCCGACGTCGGCCTCATGGTGGACGACCAGCTCGCCATCGCCGGTGCGTCGCACGTCGAACTCGAACATGTCGGCGCCGGCGGTGATCGCCGCGTCGAGAGCGTCGAGGACGTCGCGGTAGCCGGATGCCTCGGTTCCGCCGTGCGCGACGATCAATGGCTTGTCCACACTTCGCGCCCGCGCCCGCGCTACAGGACGTCGGGCTCCGATCGGTCGGTTTGTCGAAGATTCTTGACGAACGACTGGAATCCCAAGTGGTAATCGTCGTGAATTTTGTCCCAGGCCTGGTTGAGAATTGGACTCTTCGCCCACTTCCGGAACGTGGTCATCCATCCCGCGTTCCTCGGATTCTGCACGTTGAAGAGATGCTCGAACTGGAATTCGGTGTAAACGTTCTCCATGAGCTGAAGGGCGGCCATGACGGCGGCAGTCATGTCGGGCGGCAATTCCTTCTTGGCGTAGTCGGAGGGTTCTCCCGATTCGAGCTCTGTGAACAGTTTATTCGTGGTTTCGTCCGCCGCAAGCTTGCGCATCAGCTCCGTGTACGCATCCGCGAGCCGCGATGCCGCTTCGGGAGTCACCGGAATCGGCGCATACCACTTCCTCGTGAGATCCTGAAATAGCGCCACGAGGTCGCGCTGCGCCTCGGGGCAGTTTTTTTCTAACTCGTCTCTCTCGCCTCGTTCTCTCGTCTGCTTCTCTTCTCTCCGGTTCTTCTCTCGTTCGTCGACCGTCATGATGTCTTCGAATGCGGATCGGAGCACGTGATAGCCGAGACGCCGGTAGCTCTCGAACTGCGATTCGGAGAAGAACTGATCGAGCGTGCTCTGGTGGGGAAACTCGCTGAACCTGGAATGGTATTCGATCACGTCGGCCGGCTCATTGCCAGTGAGGCTGGACTTCAAGTAGAGAATCCAGCCGCGGGAGTGTTTTCCCGCTTCCGGTTTCTCGCATCCCCCGGTCATCCCGGCACTGAACGCCTGTTCGTGCTCGGGGTATCGGATTCGGCCGACGACGCAATGCGTCGTGCTGAGGCCCTTGTCGTTCTTGCGTATTGGTTCCGGATTGATGTCGATCTCGACGCCGAAATCTGCGCGGCACTTTCGGATCGCGTCACCAAGAGATCCGAACGTCAGCCGTCCGTCCTCCTCCGAATCGCACACGATGATGAAGCGGCACCGCCGCCTGACGAGCTCGTACAGTCCAAGGTTCTCGAAGTGGCCACCGTCCGAGAGGTTCACGAACTTCGTGAGGCCCGTCGTCTGGCCGAGGAGCTCCTTGATCAGGTACCACAGCGCAAACACCGGTCCCGGCTGCTTGCTCTCCTCCACCCATCGCGGATTGCCCATCCACCACCCGAGCCGCGCGTTGAAGACCGTCAAGAGAAACGCGACAGGTCCGGACGTGTGATAGCCCCAGTTCGGATTCGCCGCGGCGCCTGAAATGGCCATGGTCATTCCAATGTTGGGGCCTGATGGTTGCGAGTACCCGTACGTGCGCCGGTATCCGTCCTTCGACATCCCTGACGGCCTTGCGATCGCGTCGTCGTCATCGGACGTCGGCCGCTCGAAGCCGCAGTACGCCGGCGTGAACACGAACGACGCGGCCTTGCGCTCTTGTTGCGCCAGCTCCGATCCGGCATTCAGGTTGAGCGTCGTATTCACAATTGGGTACGGTCCGTAATACGCGGGCCACTGGCGCGCGGGCCCCTCGAGTACCGGCGGATCCGCGCTCAGCGAGGCGAGCGGGAAGTCGTCACGCGGATCGAATCCGGTGAACGGGTTCGGCTTCCTTTCTTTCGACCGGCTCGCGCCCAGATAGCAGCGCACCAGGCGGTTCTTGTAGAAATGGTGCAGCGAGAACTCATTGATGTTGATCCGCGTCGCCGCGACGACGGCGATGATGACGAAGATGCCGAGTAGCACGGCCATCGCATAGACGCGGTTGACTCGGTCGTGCGCGTCGTCGCGCGT
>Ga0114129_10014827_pt1 | contig 11107 bp, 7 predicted proteins | sample RhiMetdeltSRZDD1_FD_80071 | JGI IMG/M metagenome (GOLD analysis project Ga0114129, IMG submission 80071) | Populus rhizosphere microbial communities from Tennessee, USA - Rhizosphere MetaG P. deltoides SRZDD1 (version 2) (version 2) | ecosystem: Host-associated > Plants > Roots > Rhizosphere >... | reverse complement strand
TGGCGGGGGTCTGATAACCGATGACGAACATGCGATCGCCTGCGCCCATCACGTACGCGAGCGGGCCGAACGCGGTCGGGCGCACCAGGAGTGCGGCGCGGCCGTCGAGCGTCGCCGGCTCAGCCGTCTGACCTTGCGTGGAGCCAAGCTTGCCCACGGCGACCCAGCGCTCCGGTGTGAGCCGGTCGGGATTCGGCTCGACGCTGACACGGACGACCGCAAACGTGTAGCCCACGTCCGTCCCGACCTCGTCCTTCTCGGCGACCTGGACGAACCCGTCGCCCGCCGGTAAGGGCGCCCGCTCCTCCGTCGAAAGACACGCCGACCGTCTCCAGGGCGAGGGCAGGTCGATGCGGTAACCCAGCACGTAATTTGTGAAGACTGCGCTCGTCGGGGTCGGCGACGGCGAGGGAGACACGGTGGGTGAAGGCATCGGCGTCGCCGATGCGGTCGGCGACGGCGATTCTGTCGCGGTAGAGCTCGGCGACGACGCGGGAGCCGCGGCGGGCGCGACGCACGCGCCGACCAGGAACGCAAGGACTATCGACGCGCCACGCATGCGGACCGCCGCTGCAATCAGCCTGCCTCTAGGCGAGATACTTCCGGAACCACTCGACCGTCGCGACCCATGCCTTCTGCGCGGCATCGGGCGCGTAGCGCGTTCCCGTGTCGTTGTGGAAAGCATGGTTCACGCCCGCGAACACCTTGATCTCGTAGGGAACCCCGGCCTTCTTGAGCTGCTCCTCCATCTGCGGGCCCGATGACGTGATGCGCGTGTCCTGCTCGGCGTAGATGGCGAGGGTCGCCGCCTTCGTCTTGCCCCCGATGTCTTGGTAGTTCGAGGGCTGGGGCCCGTAGTACGGGGCCGCCGCTTTCAGGTCCGCCCCGGCCGCGAGCAGGTTCCACACCTCGCCGCCGCCGAAACAGAACCCAACGACTCCGACCGCGCCTGAGGTGTTCGCCTTGAGGTAGGTGAGCGCCGCGGTGTGGTCGGCGAGCTTCTGCGCGAGGGCGAGGTTGCCGATCGCGCCCGTGACCGCATCGCCGAGCTTCTCGCCGCCGCCCTGCCGCGCGGTCAGGTCGATATTCACGGCGACGAAGCCGGCGGTGGCGGCCCGTCGCACGACGTCGCGGATGTGCTCGGTCTGTCCGCGGTTCTCGTGGATGACCATGACACCCGGAACGCGTCCGCTCGCGCTCGGCCTGGCCAGGTACGCCATCAACGAGACGCCGTCGCTGCCCTTGATCTCGGGCTTCGACACGGTGATGCGCGGGTCCGTCTCCTTGACCGTGATGCCGTCGGTCGTGGTCGCGGGCGGCGGGGTCGCGAAAGGCTGGGCGACGATCCCCTGCGTCGCCGAGGCGCTCGCGCTCGGAGCCGGAGATGCTGACGCGGTCGAGCGCGGGCTGAGATCGCACGCCGCGAGGAGCGTCGTCGCGGCGCTCGCGCTCCCGACCACGATGGCGACCCGTCGGATCAGCTCGCGCCGTCCAATGAGCCCATCGCGAAAATCCTCGATGTGCTCCTCGACGAAGTAGCGCTGGGTGTCGTTGAGTCCTTCCATCCTGGCCTCCCCCTGACTTTCTCTTGTTTACGCGCGAGACGGCTTCGCGGTTCAGAGCGTCGCGGTCATCTCCCGGCCGGAGCGGCGACCGCTATACGCGCCGCGAGGTCGCGGATCGCCTTCGTCGCCGCGCTGTCGGGGTGAAGAATGACGAGTGGCCGGCCGCGGTCTGCCGCGTCATCGCATGCCTCGGTGTAGGGGACGATGATCTCGGGTTTGCGGTTGAAGAACCGCGCGACGTGGTCCATCTCCAAGCCCGACGAGCTCGTGCGATTCACGACGAGGACCGCGCGCTCCTTCGGATACGAGAGCTTTTCGAGGACGTCGAGCGCCTCCTTCGTCGCCTTGAGCGATGGGAGGTGCGCGGCGGTCACGGCGACCACCGCGTCGGCCACATCCAGGGCCGCGAGCACCTGTTGCGAGAAGCTCGCCGGTGCGTCGACGACAACGTAGTCGGACTGCATCTGGAGGTGATCAATGGCCTGCTGCACCGCGGGAACGGTGACCAGCTCGGCTCGCTCGGGTACATCGGATCCGGCCAGCACCCGAACCCCGCTCCGGTCCTGCTCGAGATAGCGGCCGAACGTCGCCTCGTCGAGCTGGTCGTGGGAGTCCTCGGCCATGTCGGCAAGCGTCCGCGCCGGCGTCAGATTCATGAGCATCGGCGCGTTGCCGAATTCGAGGTTGAGGTCGAGCAGGCTCACGCGATAGATCGTCGTCGCGGCGAGAGCGACTGCGGCGTTCACCGCAAGGGTCGTGCAGCCGACGCCGCCCTTGCCGTGGAGGAACAGGACAACGTTGCCGCCGCGCTTCGCGGTTGTCTCGCCCTTCGTCGTACGGAACCGCTTGATCAAGACCTCGATCTTCGCGGCGAGCACCGCCATCTCGACGGGCTTGGGGATGTACTCGTCCGCTCCCTCGGCGTATCCGGTGAGGACGTCGTCCGCCTGCTTGCGCGCCGAGAGCATGACGACGGGGATCCGGGCGGTGCGATGGTCCGCGCGCATGCGGCGGGTCAGCTCGAAGCCATTCATGTTGGGCATGTTCACGTCGGTGATCACCAGATCCGGCGCCTTCGCGCGAATCGCCTTGAGCGCCTCCCACCCATCGCTGGCGACGGTGACCTCGTAGCCGTGTCGCGCCAGCCAGGTCGACAGCAGCTTCCGGATCTGCTCCTCGTCGTCGACGAAGAGGATGCGCTCTCCGGGCACTAGCTCAATCTCCGGCTTCGCCGGGAGACGCGCCTCCGGCAGGATGGATTCACTCGTCGCGGCAGAGCCGCTCCTCGCTTACCTTCAGCACTAACTCAATCTCCGGCTACGCCTAACTCTTGGAGAACTGCGCGACTCTGGCACGCAGCTCCGTCATGCTGAACGGCTTGGCGAGATGACCCGCGGCGCCGTGACGGAAGCACTCCTCGATCTGTTCGCGCTGCACGGACGCCGTCATGAAGACGATCGGGATATGGGCGAGCTCGGGCGTCGCGCGAATTGCATCTGCCATCTCGAATCCGTCCATCTCCGGCATCGCCACGTCGGTGAAGACTACGTCAGGGCGGAGACGCTCTATCAGCGCCAGGCCCTCCTTCCCGTTCTCGGCGAACCCCACCTCGTGGCTCGTCGATCGCATGGCGGTCTGGACGAGCTTTCGGATCATGGGATCGTCCTCGCAGAAGACGACCCGGCTCACGACGCCGCCGCCGCTACCGAGCCGCGCGATGCCGCGCCGCGCGGCAAGGTGACGTGGAAGACCGAGCCTTCCCCGACCGTGCTCTCGGCCCACACCGTCCCGCCGTGCAAGTGGACGATCTGCCGGACGATCGGCAGGCCAAGACCGGTCCCCTGGATGTGGCGCGTCGCTCGCGACTCCACGCGGCCGTAGCGCTCGAAGATCGACTCGAGCGCCTCCTCCGGGATGCCGATCCCATGATCGCGCACCACGAGGTGCGCCGCGCTTCCCTCGACCCGAGTGCTGACCACGATCTCGCCCCCCTTCGGCGAGTACTTCACCGCGTTGTTCAAGAGGTTCGCGATCACCTGGGTGAGCTTGTCGCGGTCGCCGGTCATCTCGCCGATGTGGGGGTCGAGATTGAGAGCCACCGGATGCGCCGGAGCGTTTGGGCGGACATGACCGACGGCCTCGGTCACGATCGTGTTCAGGTCGACAGCCTCGCGGTGGAGCTGCATGCGGCCTGACTCCATCTTGTCGAGGTCGAGCATCTCGGTGATCATCCGATTCAGCCGGTGCGCATCCTTGTTGATGTCGCCGGCGTACTCACGCATCTCGTCGAGCGTCAGGTCCTCGCTCTTCATCATCTCGGAGAAGCCTTGAATTCCGGTGAGCGGCGTCCGGAACTCATGGCTCACGATCGACACAAAATCGCTCTTCGCTCGATTGAGACGCTCGAGCTCGGCGACGGCCATCCGCTGCTGCCCGAACGCCTCGGCCGCGGAGATCGCGACGCGAAGCTCCTGCCCGACCGATTCGATGAGGCGGACGTCGTCGGCGCTCCAGTCGCGAGCACGGTCTACCTGCGAGAACGACAGCGCACCGGCGAGCTGTCCGCCAACGCGGATCGGTGTCGCCGCCGCCGCGATGACGTCCTGCTGCACCTGATCCTCCGGGCCGCGGAGGTCAGAGAAGCGGGAATCCTTTCGTATGTCGGTGACGAGGATCGTCCGGCCCAGGCGGGCCGCGAGCCTCGCGATCGGGACCTGCTTGGCGCCGAGACCGATCTTGGGGACGCCCTCGGCCTCCCACTCGTAGGTGATCGCGAGGTCCTCCTCCGCGGCACCGGTGCACACGAGGGCCCGCGAGACATCGAGGACCTTCGCGAGCTCTTCGACAGTCCCGCGGAGGATCTCCTCGGGGTCGAGGCTCGCCCTCGCGCGCTGCGCGATGCGGTTCACGAGGGCCTCACGCTCGGCCCGGGCCTCAGCCTCCTTGACCGCGAGTGCGCTGTGGATCGAGCCGGCAACGTACTGCCCCATGATCATCGGCACCTGGACTTTGTCCGGCACCAGGTCGTCGGCACGCTCGCCGACGAGGAGAAGCGCGCCCACGAGACGCTCGCGCGACACGAGCGGCAACGCCGCGAACGACCTTGCGGTGCCGATCGCGGGGAGCTCCTGGACGACCCTCCGCCACGCGTCGGCGTTCGCGGCGTTGTCGGCGAGCACCAGGGGCTGACGGTGGTCGATCACGCGCGTCCGGACGATCGACGGAAGCGCGATCGACGAATAGTTCTTCTCTCGGAGCGCCCCGGCGCGCGGTCCGTCGGTCGCGATGGTCCGGAAGGCCTCGAGGACGTCGTCGTAGACGATGAGCGCGAGGGTCGTGTCCGGCGCGAGGGCGCCCCGGATCGCCGCCGCGAAGTAGGCTCCGATCTGCTCCAGATCGTGCGGCCCAGCGATCGCAGCTGAGAGCCCGAAGATCGAGCCGAGCTCCTGCTCCTTGGTGGCCTCGGCCGTCCTCGCGCCGGCCAGGGCGGTCGCGAGCCGGTGCATGATCACCGCCGCGATGAGGCTGATGCCCAGCCAGACGATGAAGGAGACGATCTGGATCGACGAGAGGATGTCGCCGCTGTCGCGCCGCGCGATCACGATCCCGCTCTGGGCCAGCTCGATGGTGTAAATGAACTGGACGGCGAAGAAGACGGTGGCGGCGTAAAGGGTCGACGCCGCCACGTAGAACCGCAGCGAGCGCGGAATTTTACGCATCCTCTCCTGTCTTCGGCGCGAATCGTACTGGCTCGCCTGCCGGGTGGACATGCCTGCCCGCCTGATCCCGAACGGCAACATGATCACGACTGGAAATCACGCGTTGGTGTCAATTGGCTGCCGTACACTCTTTGAACAGGCACAACGCGCGAGGAGGGTGTTCTTGACGACCCTGAACTACGTGCCGATGGTCATCGAGCAGTCCGGGCGCGGCGAGCGTGCATACGACATCTTCTCGCGCCTGCTCAAGGAACGGATCATCTTCATCGGCGACGCGATCGAGGACACCATGGCGAACCTCATCATCGCCCAGCTCTTGTTCCTCGAGTCCGAGGACCCCGAGCGAGACATCTACCTCTATATCAACTCGCCGGGCGGCGTCGTCACCGCCGGTCTCGCGATCTACGACACGATGCAGTACCTGAAGGCTCCGGTGAACACGATCTGCATCGGCCAGGCGGCTTCGATGGGCGCGGTCCTGCTCGCCGCCGGCGCGAAGGGGAAGCGGTATGCGCTTCCGAACTCGCGGATCATGATCCACCAGGGCATGGGAGGCTTCCGCGGCAACACCCCCGACGTCCTGATCCAGGTGAAAGAGCTCGAGACCCTCGTCGACAAGCTCATGAAGATCCTCGCGAACCACACCGGTCAGACCTCCGAGAAGGTCAAGCGCGACGCGGAGCGTGACCGCTTCATGAGTGCGGAGGAGGCGCGGGCGTACGGCCTCATCGACGAGATCTTCGTCGGCAAGGAGTCGCTCATCTCGATCGCCAAGGCGGAGGAAGAGACGCGCGAGCCGACTCGAGAGCCGGTGGGTACCCGCTAGACCATGACAACGACCGCGAAGGGCGGGAAGCCCTACCGCTGCTCCTTCTGCGGCAAGAGCCAGGATCAGGTTCGAAAGCTCATCGCCGGCCAGGGCGTGTACATCTGCGATGAGTGCATCACCCTTTGTCGCGAGATCGTCGACGAAGAGTTCATGGAGACGCCCAAGGCGCGCACCCTGGGCGCGAAGGTCCCGAGCCCGCGCCGGATCAACGAGATCCTTGACCAGTACGTGATCGGCCAGGACAAGGCAAAGCGCGTCCTCTCGGTCGCCGTCTACAACCACTACAAGCGCGTCGGTGCGGGCCATCGAGTCGACGACGTCGAGCTCGGCAAGTCGAACGTCCTGCTCATCGGCCCGACTGGATGCGGGAAGACCCTTCTCGCGCAGACCCTCGCGCGAATCCTCGACGTGCCCTTCTCGATCGCCGACGCGACGAGCCTCACGGAGGCGGGGTACGTCGGTGAGGATGTCGAGAACATCCTGCTGCGGCTCATCCAGGCCGCCGACTTCGACCTCAATCGCGCCCAGCGCGGGATCATCTACATCGACGAGATCGACAAGATCGCGCGCAAGGGCGACAACCCGTCGATCACGCGCGACGTCTCCGGTGAGGGCGTCCAGCAGGCGCTCCTGAAAATCCTCGAGGGGACCGTCGCGAACGTCCCGCCGCAGGGCGGCCGCAAGCATCCCCACCAGGACTTCATTCAGATCGACACGACGAACATCCTCTTCATCTGCGGGGGCGCCTTCGAAGGTCTCGAGAAGATCGTCGAGGCGCGCGTCGGCAAGAAGACGATGGGCTTCGGGGCGACACTGCGGGACAACACGAAGGAGACGTCGGCAATCCTCGAACAGGTCATGCCGGACGATCTGCTCAAGTACGGCCTCATCCCGGAGTTCGTCGGCCGGCTTCCCGTCGTCGTGCCACTCCAGGCACTCGACGAAGGCGACCTCATGCGCATCCTCACCGAGCCGAAGAACGCGATCGTGAAGCAGTACCAGAAGTTCCTCGCCCTCGACAAGGTGGAGCTCCAGCTGACCCCGGACGCGCTGCAGGCGGCGGCGAAGGGGGCGGCCAAGCGCAAGACCGGCGCGCGCGGCCTGCGGACGATCATCGAGGAGGTCTTGCTGGACGTCATGTACGAGATTCCGTCGAGCACGAACGTACGGAAGGTCGTCGTCACCGGGGATTCGATCGAGGGCCGCATGAAGCCGCTCCTCCTCTCGAAGAACGAGCAGATCTCGCTCGAGGGCGACGAGGCCACCGCGTCCTAGCGGCAGGGGCAGGGCCCAGCCGCTCGTCGCTCATGCCTAAGCTGTATTACGCGAGCCCGCGTGACCTTCCCCTCATCGAGCCGCATCCCGGCGTGAAAGGGCGCGTCGTCAGCGCGCAGCACGCCACGCTGATCACCTATGACTACACGCCGAGGACGATCGTGGCGACCCACAAGCACGACGTCGAGCAGATCGGCGTCGTCGTGAAAGGATCGCTCGCGATGGTCATCGCGGGCGAACAGCGCATCCTCATGGTCGGCGATAGCTTCCGCATCCCTCCGGGAACGGCACACGGGGCGCGCGTTTTCGAAGAAGCGACGCAGGTCGTTCAGGTGTTCGCGCCGCCGCGCACCGATCTACCGAAGCCCGGAGCCGAGGGAGTGGCTAGGACGTAGCGCCTCGCCGGCGATGGGCGACGGACCCAGGACCCGCGTCGCCGCGCCAAGGACCACACCAGTCGCAAACGCTGTCAATGTCGGTCGCACCAAGGTCTCCGCACGTCCCTGATACCTGCCCGTCAGACGGCCTACCTATCGTCTCGACGGGATGCGGGGGCGGCTTCCACGGGATCCGCTGCTGGTGGGGCGACTCGGTGCGTGCCTTGGGGCGGTAGCCTGGCTCGGGCTCGGCGGGCAGGCGATCGACCCGGTCGCGACTGCCGCGGTCGTCATCGTGCTCGCCACCTCCGCGCAAGTCTGGTGGCTCGATCGCCTGCGGGGTCGCGCACTCCTTCTGACTGAGCTACCAGTGCAGGTCGTCATCGCCGACCTCCTCGCGGCCGGCCTCTGGATGGTCGGCAGCTCGACGAACCCGCGGAGCATCGCGTTCGTCATCGTCCTGGCCGTCGGGGCGTTCGCCATGTACCGGCTCGGCCGAGCGGGACTGATCGCCACGATGACCACATATCTCGCCGCGCGTGTCGGCATGGAAATGCTGCGGATCTCGTTGGGCGAGCCCACGCCGGTACCCCAGCTCATCGCGGAGGCCGTCGTTGTCGCGCTCGCTGTGCTCATCCTCTCGGCCACCGTCGACAGCTACCGCGCGGAGCACTCTCGGGCCGAGAACGGGCTCCGCCTCACCCGGAGTCTCGAGCGCCTCGCGACCGAGATCGCCTCCGAGACCGAGCCGCTCGCGCTCTTCCGCACGATCGCGCGGAGCGCGCTCTCCCTGACGAACGCCCAGCACGCGACCATCAACGTCCGTCGGGGTGAAGAGTTCTACGTCGCTGCCGGCGCCGGCACTGGCGAGCGGGTCGTCGGCGTCCGTGCGCTGGCCAAAGTGGGGATCATCGGCGCCGTCCTGCGGACGCGAGCGACGGTCGCCGTCGACGATTACGCCGCGTACCCCACCGCGGTCGCGGCGATCCGCGACGTCGGGGTACGCGCGATCATCGGGGTCCCCATCTTCGTCCACGGCGAATTCGCCGCCACCATCACGGTCGGACGCCTGGAGCGCCGTCCGTTTGATCCGGAGGACCAGGCCGCGCTCGAGAGCCTTGCGGCTCACGCCTCGATCGCGATCCGAAACGCGAGGACGATCGAGCGCGGTCGCCGCCTCGAGGCGCTCTCGCGCGAGCTCTCGGGCGCGATGCCGGAAGACGTCATCGGTCGTATCGCCCAAACCATGCGAGCGGTCTTCGATCTCGAGTGGGTGATCATCACCGAGGTCAAGGGCGATCTCGCGAGACCGTTGGCGGCTCTCGACCGGGCCGAGCCGGCGGTCTCGCACGGCTGGCTGCCGCTCGGACCCCTCTTGCGCCAGGTGGTCGCCGCCCGCGAGCTCGTCCTGCTGCGCGACTATGCCCGCGAGCGTCCGATCGAGCAGGAGCGACCGATCAGCGTTCTCGCCCATGAGACCGGGCTCCACGCGGTGATGGCGGCGCCGATCATCATCGACGGCGCGATCCGCGCGGCCATCACGATCGGGACGACCGATCCGTTCCGCTCGTTCGAGGCCACTGACCGGCAGGAGATGCTCGCGTTCGCGGACCTCGCCGCGACCTCGCTTCGCGCGGCGGACGAGCGAAGCGAGCGCGAGCGCCGGATTGGCAGACTCTCTGCGTTGAACGTACTCGCGTGGCAGCTCGCTGCCGTCCACGAGCCGTTCGACATCGCAAGGCTCGCCTTCGACGCGGCGGCAACGCTTGTGCGGCGCGACTTCTTCTCCATCGCGCGCTACGACCACAGAAATAACGAGCTCGAGTTCGTCATGGAAGCTCGTGGAGACGAAGCTGCGGCTGGCGTGACGCGCCAGCCGCTCGGATCCGAGCCTGCGAGCCAGGTCGTGCTGACGAGCGAGCAGTTCCGCACGCCGGTCGCGGTGTATCTGCCGATGAAGAGCCGCGGCACGCTGGTCGGTGTTCTCGCGTGCGGTACGGATGTTCCGAACGTGCTCGACGACGAAGACGTCGCCATGCTCCAGACGCTCGCGAACCTCGTCGCGACGGCGTTCGAGAACGCGGAGGCTCTGGCGCGGATGCGCGAGCTGTATCTCGCGTCAGTGCGCGCGCTCGCGGCCGCGGTCGACGCCCGGGACCCCTACACGCGGAGTCACTCGGCGAGGGTCGCCGCGCTCGCCCGCGGGATCGCCGAGGAGATGCAGCTCTCCGCCGACCAGGTCCGCCGGATCCAGCTCGGCGCGCTCCTTCACGACATCGGCAAGATCGGCGTGCCGGACGCGATCCTCAACAAGCCCGGCGCCCTGTCGCCGGACGAGTGGGTCATCATGCGGACGCACTCGATGCTGGGCGCGTCGATCGTGCACGCGGTGGAGCCGCTGCGCGATCTGGTTCCGATCGTACGCATGCACCACGAGCGTTACGACGGCGGGGGCTACCCCGACGAGCTGGGTGGCGACCTCGTGCCGATCGAGGCGTACGTCGTGGCTGCCGCGGACGCGTTCGAGGTCATCGTGAGCCGCCGCGCGTACAAGCCGGCGCAGACCGTCGAACACGCGTGCGCAGAGCTCCTCCGGTGCCGCGGGAGCCAGTTCCACCCCGCGGTCGTCGACGCTTTCCTGCGCCTCGTCGAGCGCGATCGCGCCCAGGGCGCGGCGCAGCTGCGGCGGATCGCGGGGATCCTGTACGAGGACATCGAGGACGTCCCGGGTCCGGGTGTCCTGCTCGAGCAGTTCGCGGCGAGCGCTCAGACCCACGGGCGGCAGCTCGCGATCCTGCAGCGGCTCGCATCCGAGATCAGCGCGGTGCTCGACATCGACGATCTCGCGGAGCGACTCCTCCGGATCATCTGCGACGCGATGGGCTACGAGAACGGCTTCCTGCTCACGCTGGACGACGCCGGCGCTCACCTCGTCATCCGCGCGGCCGTCGGGCCGTCCGGCTCGTACGTCGGTCAGCGCCTACCCAGGGGGCAGGGGATCAGCTGGTGGGTCGTCGAGCGCGGCGAGCTGCAGAACGTCCCGGACGGTCGCCTCGATCCGCGCTTCTACGGTCCCGACGAGATCCGCTCCGTCCTCTGCGTGCCGCTGCAGCTCGGCGACGAGCGCGTCGGCGCGCTCGGCGTCGAGAGCCCGCGGATCGCGGCGTTCGGACGCGAGGACGAGGATCTGCTGACCGCCGTCTCACATCAGGTCGCGGCCGCGGTGCGTGTCGCGAAGCTCCACCACGCCGCGAAGACCGCGGCGGCAACCGACGCGCTGACGGGTCTTCCGAACCGGCGGATCTTCTTCGAGCGTCTCGAGCGCGAGGTCAACGGCCGTGA
>Ga0114129_10014826_pt1 | contig 11107 bp, 10 predicted proteins | sample RhiMetdeltSRZDD1_FD_80071 | JGI IMG/M metagenome (GOLD analysis project Ga0114129, IMG submission 80071) | Populus rhizosphere microbial communities from Tennessee, USA - Rhizosphere MetaG P. deltoides SRZDD1 (version 2) (version 2) | ecosystem: Host-associated > Plants > Roots > Rhizosphere >... | reverse complement strand
GCACTTCTATCGGGGAGCTCAGCCGAAGGATGACGAGTACAAGGAGCTTGCAGATTTGGGAGTAAAAACAGTCATAGACTTGCGAGATGATCCAATGCCTTATGCAAAGTCAGCCGCAGAGGCAGTGAAATTGGCTTACTTCAATATTCCGATGAGCGATAAAGACTATCCTAAGAATGAAGACGTCGAAGCGTTCTTGAAGATGGCCAATGAAGAAGGCAACTGGCCTTTTTATGTTCACTGCGCGGGGGGCCGCCATCGAACTGGGCTGATGGGCGCAATGTACAGGTTCAATCACGATGGATGGGATTACGTTAAAGCTTATGAAGAGATGAAGAATTACGATTTTTACACACGCTGGGGCCACGGAGCCATCAAGAAGTACGTTCAAGATTACTGGCAACGCTTCCAAGCAAAGAAAACGCAGACGAGATCGGCCGCTGACAAGCAAGGCTAACACGTTCGGGTTGCGTCGCCTTGACAGGTCTTCCAGCTCGGATCGCGGGTGCCCACAACCTTTCACGCAAGCCCACGCCGACTCTCTATCGTTTGCGGGCGATGACGATACTTCAATAATCAAAACTCTTTTCGCGCAAAGGCGCAAAGATCCACGAAGCACAAGGTTTCTGACACATTCCCAATTTGACTGCGCGAGTGGCCAGGAATAACTTTCTGAAAGGACATCCACCAGGTGCTAAAAAGGAGAGAGCGCCATGTGGCACACTCGAATAACAGATGAATACGAACTCGAGTTCCCGTTCGTGTCGGCGGGGATGGGCTTTATCGCGATGCCGGAACTTGTAGCTGCCGTTTCAAACGCCGGCGGCTTGGGGTTGCTCGGTGTACCTCCTGCGCCTGCACAGGGGATGCTACAAATGATTCAAGCAATCCGATCAATGACTTCAAAACCTTTCGGTGTCGACTTGATTATCGCCGATACCGCTTTTGGACCGAGCACCACCGATGATCACATAGAAGTCTGCGTCGCGGAGAAGATCAAGGTTGTAGTCTTCTTCTGGAACATACCTCCCGCAGATTGGGTTGAACGCTTGCACTCAAGCGGCGCGAAGGTCTGGGTGCAAGTCGGGTCAGTGGAACACGCTCGTCAAGCCGTCAGCGCCGGGGCCGATGCGATCATTGCACAAGGCGGAGAAGCCGGCGGACATAATCACACGACAGTAGCCTTGTCCTCGCTTGTTCCTCCGGTTGCGGATGCGGTGGCTCCTATACCGGTGATTGCTGCCGGCGGAATTGCCGACGGACGAACCGTGGCGGCGGCGCTCGCACTCGGAGCTGATGCGGTATGCGTCGGCACGCGACTCATCGCCAGTCGAGAAGCTTATGCGCACGACGAATACAAGAAACGCGTCGTAGCTGCGACGGCAGACAACATCACACGCACGCACATATTCGGACCCGAGTGGCCCAGCGAGCCGATGCGAGTGATCCGCAACCGGGTGGTGTCGGAGTGGGCGGGACGAGATGACAAGACGCCGCCCGCTCCAGATCCGCCGCAATTCATCGGACGAACGTTGCTTGGAGGTCAGGAGTATCCGATGCCGAAATTCAGCGCGGCTCTGCCGACGCCGGACACCTCCGGAGACTTTGAGGAAATGTGCCTGGCGGCTGGAGAGAGTGCCGGGCTTGTAAAGGAGATCAAGCCGGCTGGTGAAATAATTCGCGAGATGATGGACGAAGCAAGCCGGGTCATTAACGAGAGGCTTGCAGAATTAAAGTCGTGATTGCGAGCTTCGACATTTTCTTATCTCCTACATGGTTCGGTTCAGGCCGTTTGAAGCTTCGGCTGTTTTTCAAGTGAATTGCTTTTGGTAGAAACTCTAACGTAGCCGGGGACGGGTTGTTCCGGCGAGCGTTCAGAGTACCGACTTTAGTCGGGCCTTGCAGTGGAGGGATAACAACACCCGGCTAAAGTCGGTACTCTGAACGCTCGCTTACAAGGGCGGACTACCAACACCAAATCTAATCATTCCCAATCGCGAGACTCCTCAACTCCAACAGAACTACATCTCGCCAACGGCCGTTCAACTTGCCGATTCTGTCGCGCCTGCCGACCTCGCGAAAGCCGCAGGCTTTGTGCAAGGCGATGCTCGCGGCATTCTCTGGGAATATTCCTGCTTGTAGAGTCCAGATGCCGTTGCGTTCGGCTTCATCGATGAGCCTTACAAGCAGCTCGCGTCCGATCCCCTTGCCGCGCTCCGGCGAGGCCACATACACACTCACTTCGGCGACTCCGGCATACACCGCTCGATTCGAGACGCGGCTGAGAGCGGCCCACGCGAGAACAGATTCCGAGCGTCGCGCGACGAGCCTTCCGAAATCCAAGTGCGCTCTGTTCCAGGCGTCCCAATCCGGCGCGTCAGTTTCGAAAGTTGCGTTGCCGGTGGCGATGCCTTCAAGGTAAATCGATCGCACCTGTTCCCAGTCGCTTGTATTCATCGAATCGACGAAGTAATCCACGTCCGGCATTCTAAGACAGCGCGACTCTCGAAGCCTAGTCGCAGTTTGAAGTGCGAGAGTGCTCGGCTCGCAGCGATACGTGTTGACAGCAGAGCAAGAAGGTAGCGTAGACTGTCGAGTCTGCGCAGGGCTTTTGAGATCAGTCGAATCTGAAAAGAGGCGCAGACTAGACAGTCTACGCTACATCTTTAGACAAACTATGTTACATCTATGGGGGCGAAATGAGTGACAAGCATCATGACGTTGAATTGATTCTGAAACTGTACGAGTTGCGTCGCGAGGAGGGGCTTCGCCGCGCGCGCAAGTGGTACTTCACGGAGTTCAACCCGCAAAGCGCGGCTGATGTCGTGAAGGTTCTCAGCAGCGGACACGACGGAAGCGCCTATTATCGAATGATAGTTTCCTATTGGGACATGGCCGCATCGTTCGTCAACAACGGCGGTATTGATGAGAAGATGTTTCGGGACGCGAACGGCGAGCACATAGGTGTGTTCTCCAAGATCGAGCCCTTTGTCGCTGAGGTGCGCGAGATCATCGGCTTCCCGGAATATCTGATGCAGCTCGAAACACTGGTACGGAATACTCCGAACGCAAGCGCGCGACTCGAGCGAATGCGCGGAGTCTTCGCGCGGTGGTCAAAAGCCGCGCAGGAAGCGTCCGCTGCGAGCTGACGTGGTAGGCAACGCGCGCCGCTGGCTTGTGTGGGAATGCCTTCGTAGATTCTGTTTCCCGGGAATACGTGACGCAAGCTGGCAGCGTACGCTACTCGTTGGCTGACGCCACCCGTTCCCAGATTACGCGGCGGTTCGGCGAAGGCTTAAGAATCAGCAGGTCGCCGGCGAAAGCGAAATCTCGGGTCAGCACCTTTCCTACGCTGTCTGGGAGAACGTGTCCTTCGACGCGGTGAATAACGATGCCGTTAGCTTCGTCAACTTCATACGAACCGAAGAACGCGGTGAAGCCTTCGACTGCATTCTTGACTTCCTCGGCGGGAATGGTTTGCCAGTCTGCTGATGATAGAGGCGCGCGGTCTCGCTTCATGATCTGTACCGACATGCGACCCGATGAATCGTAGACGAGCAATCCCACGGCGTCCTGCCCGTAAGGGTAGATCACTTCGCCGTCGCGTCCGTGTTCTTCGAACGCCACCAGCCGCCAGGCTCCAGTGAATTTTTCAGTCATTGAGATCCTAGAATTTCCTTCTGAAGTTTCTGGTCCATAGTTGGTCGCTCATTTGGTAAACGCTCCGCGTCTACGTGCGAACCCGCCACGCGGAGGCGCTAGTATCGCTCCTGAGTACTTTGGTGTTCAATAAACGCAATGATCCTAAGCGGGCCGCCGCTGCCGCCTCGAATCTTCATCGGCAACGCCACGATCAGCGCCACCTTCTCCGGTATCCGATCGAGATTGGCGACGTTCTCGAAGGCTGGAATGTTCTGTCCCATCAAAATGCGGTGGCTCTCGAAGAGTTTGGATTGACCGTAGTCTATGCTCGCGGTGTCGAGACCGATCGCCTTGATCTTCCTATTCTCAGTCAACCAGCGCGCCGCTTCCGGAGCGAGTCCTGGAAAGTGAAGCTCGGCGACGGCTTCGGCGCCACGCTTATCGGTGCCGAGGTATCGCGTCCGGTCTGGCCAGTACTGGGACCAGCCGGTTTGAAGCAGGACAATCGCATGGTCCGGTATCCTGCCGTTCTTCGTTTCCCAAGCTTCAAAATCGGAGACGCTGACTAGATAGTCACGATTGGACGAAGCATTCGACGACACATCGACCTTGATTGCCGGACCGATCAGCCGGTCCAGCAATATCTGATCGACCGAATCGTGGCGCTCGGCGAAATGCACCGGCGCGTCGATATGAGTCCCGCCGTGTTCGGCTGCGCAAAACTGATAGGCCGAGTAGTAGTACCCGTTATCGGTCATGCCTGCCGCTACGGTTTCGAGCTTGAATGGCTCGGCTGTCGGCCAGTAGACGGTGTCGGCCGCGAAGTCGTGGGATAGATCAATCCACTCACCGCGCGCGAGATCTAAAACACCAGCGCCCGACAGGCCCTCACGTCGGTTAGTCCCGCAACCCATCAGCAACATCGCGCCTAGAAGCACTGCGTTGATCGTGAGTCTCTTCATCATTGATGATGCCTCCACAGTTTCGAATTGAGCGGCCCGCGCCCTTGTGCCGGCAAGCAACTTCGCCAGGCTTGCGCAGCGTGTTGGCGCTCGTCGATCCGGTTCCTATGTTATGTGGCTATCCTTGAAACTCGTGAAGTATACTCACCGCCGGGGATAAGGCAAACGGACTAACAGGACACCGACAGGACGACCTATGAAAGTAAATCCATTGCTCTCACTCGCATTAGTGGTGACGCTGGCATCAATCGGCGTTCTCGTCACGGAAGGGACTGGTATGCAACCGCAACGCAATCTGACAAAGGCGGACGTCGATCGGATGATGAAGGAGCTCTCCAACTGGGGACGATGGGGAAAAGATGATCAACTTGGCGCGATGAACCTGATCACTCCGGCAAAGCGGAAACAGGCGGCAGCCCTGATGAGGGAAGGAGTTTCGATCTCACTCGCGCGCGAAACTAACACCGAAACCGCGCTCGACAATCCTCAGCCCTACGAGCACTCAATGACTCTGAGCGGCGTCGGCAATCGCGGACAGTTCAGCGTCGACAAGATCGGCGTTTCGTTTCACGGCTACCAGCACACGCATCTGGACGCGCTCTGTCATATGTTCTGGCAAGGGAAGATGTATAACGGATTTCCTCAGGAAGAAGTTACCAAAGAGGGCGCGACAAAACTCTCGATCAGCAATTTGAAGCAAGGAATCTTCACACGCGGCATACTGATCGACCTGCCGAAACTCAAGGGCGTGGCTTATCTCGAACCGGGAACTGCGATCTATCCTGAAGACCTCGACGCGTGGGAGAAGAAAACAAAGATCAAAGTCTCACCCGGGGATGTGATCTTTGTTCGAACCGGCCGTTGGGCGCGGCGCGCGGCGGTTGGTCCGTGGAATGTGAGCACGAATTCAGCGGGGCTGCACGCTTCGTGCGCAAGGTGGATCAAGCAGCGCGACGTTGCGATCATCGGCAGCGACGCCGCGAGCGACTTGTTGCCTTCAGGAATCGAAGGCGTCTCGCATCCGATTCATCAACTGGTGCTGGTAGCGATGGGCGTGTACATCTTTGACAACTGCGACCTTGAAGCCCTGAGCGAAGCCTGCGAGAAGCGCAACCGCTGGGAGTTTCTGCTGACGGCTGCCCCAATCGCGGTGGCCGGCGGCACGGGCTCGCCGCTGAATCCCATCGCTACTTTCTGATGAGGTTGAGAATGTAGCGTAGACTGTCCAGTCTGCGCTTGATTCCAGATTCGACTAATCTCGCAGGCCTGCGCAGACTAGACAGTCTACGCTACATTCTGTCAAAGAATTGAAATGAACGAATCACAGAATCTTCTCTCCGGGCTTCGTGTGATCGATTGCGGGACTTACATTGCGGGTCCGGCCGCGGCAACCGTCATGTCCGACTTCGGCGCCGAGGTGATCAAGATCGAGCGGCCCCAGGGCGGCGATCCTTATCGGTACCTTTCATTCCTTCCAGGGATGCCCGTCTCCGAACACAACTATTGCTGGCTGCTGGACTCGCGAAACAAGAAGAGCCTCGCGCTCGATCTGCGAGAAGAGGCCGGGCGCGATGTACTCCGCAAGCTCATAGCGACCGCCGATGTTTTCATTACCAACTACCCGCCCGATCTCGCCGAGAAGTTTCAAGTCCGCTACGAAGACCTCGAAGCGCTAAACCCGCGGATGATTTACGCTCACGTCACTGGTTATGGTGAGGCCGGTGACGACACCAACAGGCCGGGCTATGACACGACGGCTTACTGGGCGCGTTCGGGACTGACCGGAATCCTTTTCGATCTGACGACCGCGACTGGAGCTACGCCGTGCGGAACCGGAGACCACCCGGCGGCGCTCGCGTTGTTTGGAGCGATTATGCTGGCGCTGTATCGACGGCAAATCACCGGACGCGGGTGCAAGGTATCGACGTCGTTGATGGCAACCGGCGCGTGGAGCAACAGTTGTCAGATTCAAGCTGCGATGCTGGGCGCGGTCTTCCCGGCTAAGCGGCCGCGCTTCTCGGCGTTGAATCCATTGGTCAACCAGTATCAGACACGCGACGGCCAACGATTCATATTCTGCTGTGTCGACACCAGGTACGACTGGGGGCGAATCTGCCGCGCGATTGGGCGTACTGAACTGATCGACGACTCGCGTTATTCGTCGGCGGATGCGCGATTCGAGAGACGAGAAGAAGTAGTCGCGCTGCTCGATGAAGCTCTTGCTAAAAAGGATATGGCAGAGTGGCAACTGTTGTTTGACGAGCAAGGTGTGATATGGGGTCCGATCCCTACGATCGATCGCGTAGCCACGGACGCACAGATGAAAGCCAATGAAGTCTTCGCCGAGTTCGATCACCCCGAACTGGGCAGCGTTCCCACGATCAACAATCCGATCAACGTCAACGGTATTGAGAAGGAGAAGCCGAGGCTCGCTCCGGAGGTCGGTCAGCACTCACTGGAGATCTTGAGATCACTCGGATACGAAGATCTGGCTATAGAGGACCTTGTGCGTCGAGGTGTGATCGCCGCATCCGGTGAGCAGCTCAGCACCTCGGATCGGTAGTAGGTTTCAGACGGACTGGCCCTTCCACGCAGCTTCGAAAATACGGCCTTCAGAGTCTTTGGGTTTGCCAGAGATGTCGAGGAATGAAAACCCTACGTCGGGGCCGTGGTAGGTACTGATATCGATTCCGCGCGCGCCGATTCTACCGGCCTGAAACGTGTGAATGTTGTCTCGCTTCGACGACAAAGTGTTGATCCTACCTCGACCAATTATCTCGTCGTGAGTCTCGCGCACGAGGAAAGACTGGCGGGAGGAAAACTCCGGGGCCTGACCGATGATTTCGAAGTTGCGTATGCGCGCTTCGCCCTCAAGCCCGGCGGTGCACACGCTTGCGTTCGGATGGCAGTGAGGCGGCAGAAAAGCTCCCGGCTCAAGCTCCCACTCGACTATGAAAAAGGGAGTTCCACGGTAGCTCACGCCAAAGCTGACCTGCGGCTGCAGTTTACCGAACCGACCGAGCTTTGCTTTGGGAATGTTACTCGTGCGCGTTCGCGCTATCATCGAAGCCAGCCAGTGCAAATAAGCCTCCTGTCCCGAAGCCGACGAATCCTTGTGAAGCCGCTCGGCAACGGGTACGCACTGTTTGATGAACGATTCCCAATCGAGCAGACCGGTATCGTTCGGTACTGGTCCGGTCATCGATCCTTCCTGGCTCAACTGATTCGCAAGCGCGTTTCCGGCGCGCCCCAAGGCTACAGGCAAGGCAAGCATCGGTAGCAAGAGCATGCGCCGACGAGTTTCAAAAAAGCCTGGCGCGATTTCTCTTTTCGAATCTTCAATCGTCTCGATAATGTTTTTCATAGTGGATCCCGATTTGTCATTCCTCAAGTTCCCCAACTCGCTTCATAAACGCCGGGCTCAATCTCAACCGGGCGCTTGGATAGATTCAGATACGGCGTCTCGCGCTTCTCCCTTATCCTGGTCGTAATGTCTAGACCGCGCCCGCCGCGTGCGCTTGCCTGAAACCCGTGGATGTAGCCGCGTTCCAGATTTACGAGATTGACCTGGCCGGGAGTCAAAACCTGGCTCTGAGTCTTTCGCACCTTGAAAGTTCCTTTTGCCTCGAAGTCGCGAACGCCGACCATCTCAAAATTCTCAACTCGGATCTCGCCTTCGAGGCCCAGCGTCATCACGTTCCCGTAAGTGTGAGGATGGGCTCGTATGACTGTTCCCGGCTCCATTCGCCAGTGAAGTACAATGAAGGGATCGCCGCCGGGATTGGCGCCGATGAACGTACCCGTGCCAGCCCCCTGACCGCTATCTCGCATCTGCGGCACAGGCACATCTGCCAATCTCACAGCGTAGGAGGCGAGCGTGAGGAGGTAACGATGCTGCCCGGTGAGGGATGTATCGCTCACTAATCTTTTGGCGACGGGAATCACCTCTTTCAAAAACTCCTCGTAGCTCAAACGCGCATCGCCCGGTCTTGCAAGCTGCGCGGTAGCCAATCCGGGAATAGCCAGCGAACCAAATGCAATTGTCGCCGTCCTCAAGAAGCAACGGCGCTCGACGACAACGCCGGGAAATATCTCTGCCGCTTCGCCTATCTCGAGCTCTTCAGTAGTGATTTCGTGTGTCAAGGACTCTCCTTCCTTGGTAGTGGTCAGTTCGATGTCCGAGAAGCTTTAGCTTGGTCGTTATGCGCGACAAGCTAAAGCTTATCGGACATCTGCTTGCTCGCGCGTCAGCGGATGCGCGTCTGATGGCCAAATGTACGAGGATCGGATCGCGAGGCCAATGAATTGGGCCCGAAATCCGGGTGAGTTTCAGGTGAGTTTCAGGTGAGGAAATAAACGCAACGAAATTTGCTAGTTATCGGTAGCCGGACGAGAAGCCGAAGTTTGGTCCCGATCCCGATTGCGACTATAATCAGCGTCGCAAGGAAGCAAAGGACGCACACATGCAGGGCCGGGTTTCCGAGGAAGCGATCATTCGGTTCGGAGAATTCGAGCTCGCGCTTAAGAGCGGCGAGCTGCGCAAGAACGGCAACATCGTCCGATTGCAGCCACAGCCTTTCAAGGTGCTGGTCTTTCTTGCCTCTCACCCCGGTCAGACAGTCACTCGCCACGAGCTTCAACAAGCCGTCTGGGAAGGCGAGACTTTCGTCGATTTCGAACACGGTTTGAATTTCTGCATAAAGCAGATTCGTAACGCGCTCGGCGACAACGCGCAAGCGCCACGTCTGATCGAGACGCTTCCGCGTCGAGGTTATCGCTTCATCGCTGAGGTCGAAACACTGAACGGCTCGCCCGTTGTCGAGTCCGGCGTCCCGGCGCAGGATGCGAAACCTGAAACTGAGAAGACGCGTGGGAAATCACCCGCACAAACGGTCAAATCATCCCCAATGAGGCTAGCTCTGATCGGCGCGGTTGCTGCGGCAGTGCTAATGGCAGCTTACTTCGTTTGGCGGAGTCCTAACAAACTCGCGCCTCCAAAATCCAAGTTGATGATAGCGGTGTTGCCGTTTGAGAACCTGAGCGGTGATCCCGAACAGGAATACTTTTCGGATGGAATGACCGAGGAGATGATAGCGCGGCTCGGCCAGCTCCAGCCCCAGACTTTGGGAGTCATCGCGCGCACTTCGTCGATGACCTACAAAGGCGCCAACAAGGACATCGCGCGCATTGGCCAGGAGCTTGGCGTTGGCTTTGTCATAGAAGGAAGCGTCCGGCGCGAACGGGACAGTATCCGGATCACCGCTCAGCTCATTCAGGTAAGCGATCAGACTCATCTGTGGTCGGAGTCTTATGATCGCTCGACGGGCGACGCGTTGACTGTTCAGAGGCAGGTTGCCAATCAGATCGCAAACGCCCTTGTGATTGAACTGTTGAGTGACAGGAAGCGCGAGGCGGAATCTTCCTTGAGCGCCGACGCGGTCGATGCCTATCTGAGAGGCCGGTACCTGTGGAACAAGGGAGATCGCGAGAGCGTCACGCGAAGCGTCGAGTACTTCAACCAGGCGATCGAGAGAGACCCCAACTACGCGGCGGCTTTTGCCGCGCTCGCCGATTCATATCGGCAGCTCGGGATGAATTACGTGATGCTTCCGGATGAAGCCTACCCGAAGGCGAAGGAGCGGGCCTTGCGGGCCATTGAGCTTGATCCCGGCAATGCGGATGCGTTGGTGTCGCTGGGCACGATCAAGTTCAGATACGAGTGGAAGTGGGCAGAGGCCGAACAGGCCTTTAGGCGCGCGCTTGAGATCAACCCCAGCTTCGGGATGGCTCATCACGACTACGCCTGGTTTCTTGTGGCGATGCAGCGACTAGACGAAGGCATCGAACATATAAGGCTTGCCCAGCGATTTGATCCGCTCTCGCCGCTTGCGAATTCCGATGTCGGATGGGTTTATCTAATGGCCCGACGTTACGATGAGGCTATCGAGCAGATCAACCGTACGCTTGAGCTCGAGCCGGCTTTCGGTTCGGCGCTCGCTTGTCTCGAGCGCGCGTACACGCTCAAAGGCCAATACCGAGAGGCCCTCGAAACGCTGCTGAAGGAGACCGGAGAGACCGGCACGCTTGCGCGAGAAGAAGATCCGGCGCAAACCATGAAGTTGCTTTATCGCAAGCGGCTCGATCGAAGGCTGGATGCGATAAAGAAGCGGCGGTCGTCTTCTTACAGCATGGCGACGACTTGCGCGGCAGCGGGCGAGCGCGATCAAGCGTTCCAGTGGCTCGAAAGAGCTTTCAAGGAACGTGATCCGATGCTCGTCGCAGCAAGGACCGACCCGGCCGTCGATGTCTTGCGCAGCGATACGCGGTTTGCGACGCTGATCAAACAAATCGGTTTTGAAAAGTAGAATCGCGTCTTTCACTAACACCCAACTTCAGAGACTGTGTGAGAATTCGCTTCCGGATGGTGTTCGCACCGGGTTACGACCAAGCTAAGGTCTGTCATAATCGTGCTCAGCTGGGAATAGAGGTTTCTTGCTTGCTCG
>Ga0114129_10014825_pt1 | contig 11107 bp, 8 predicted proteins | sample RhiMetdeltSRZDD1_FD_80071 | JGI IMG/M metagenome (GOLD analysis project Ga0114129, IMG submission 80071) | Populus rhizosphere microbial communities from Tennessee, USA - Rhizosphere MetaG P. deltoides SRZDD1 (version 2) (version 2) | ecosystem: Host-associated > Plants > Roots > Rhizosphere >... | reverse complement strand
CGCCTGGTCGGCTACAGCCTTTCGCCCTTGCTCTGGGAAAAGGTCCAGCGGGGCCTGTCGGCCGGCCGCGTGCAGTCGGTGGCGCTGCGCATCGTGGTCGAGCGCGAGCGCGAGATCCAGGCGTTCAAGCCGGAGGAGTACTGGACGCTCGGCGCCATGCTCGAGGCCAAGGAGCCGCCCCCGTTCGAGGCCCGGCTCGTCAAGATCGACGACAAGAAGGCCGACCTCAAGACCCAGGCCGAGACCGACGCCGCCGTCGCCTCCCTCAAGGGGGCCGATTTCGTCGTCCGCTCGGTCGAGGCGAAGGAAAAGAAGAAGAACCCGGTCCCCCCCTTCATCACGAGCAAGCTGCAGCAGGACGCCTCGCGCAAGCTCGGCTTCACCGTCCGCAAGACGATGACCCTGGCGCAGCGCCTGTACGAAGGTATGGACCTCGGCGACCTCGGCACGGTCGGTCTCATCACGTACATGAGGACCGACTCGACCCGCATCGCCCCGGAGGCGATGCAGGAGGTGCGCGACTACATCGTGAAGGCGCACGGCCCCGAGTTCCTGCCCGAGGAGCCGCGCGTCTTCAAGACCGCCAAGATGACGCAGGGGGCGCACGAGGCGATCCGCCCCACCTCGATGGAGCTGGCGCCCGACCGCGTGAAGCAGTACATGCAGAAGGACGAGTTCCTGCTCTACAGCCTCATCTGGAACCGCTTCGTCGCGTCCCAGATGAAGTCGGCGGTGTTCGACGTGACGACCGCCGACATCGAGGCCGCGAAGTGCGTGTTCCGCGCCACCGGCTCGATCATGAGGTTCGCCGGCTACCTGGCGGTCTACCAGGACATCGTGGAGAAGAGCCGCAAGGACGGGGCGGACGCGCCGGAAGAGGACGACGCCGCCCGGGCCCTGCCGCCGCTCGCCGAAGGGGACCGGCTGAAGCTCCAGAAGCTCGATCCGAAGCAGCACTTCACCCAGCCGCCCCCCCGCTTCACCGAGGCCTCCCTGGTGAAGGAGATGGAGGAGAACGGCATCGGGCGCCCCTCGACGTACGCCACCATCCTGGCGACGCTGCAGACGCGCGACTACGTCGAGAAGGTCGACGGGAAGTTCGTCCCGACCGAGCTCGGCCTGACGGTGACCGATCTCCTGGTGGAGCACTTCAAGGAGATTCTGGACGTCAAGTACACCGCCCGGATGGAGGAGGAGCTCGACGAGATTGAGGAGGGCCGGCTCGACTACGTGGACGCCCTGAAGGGATTCAACAAGCAGTTCAGCAAGGACCTCAAGGCGGCCACCGCCAACATGGAAAACATCAAGAAGATGGAGGAGCCGACCGACCGCACCTGCGAGAAGTGCGGCAAGCCGATGGTGATCAAGTGGGGGCGCTACGGGCGCTTCATGGCCTGCTCCGGCTACCCGGACTGCAAGAACACGCAGGAGATCACCACCGTCGTCAACGGCAGCGGCGGCAAGGCCGAGGGCGTCGCCGCCGACACCCCGGCCCGCCCGGCGGGCGACGGCACCTGCGAGAAGTGCGGCTCGGCGATGGTTCTGCGCAAGGGGCGCTTCGGGCCGTTCATCGCCTGCTCCGCCTACCCGAAGTGCCGCAACACCAAGAAGATCGCCATGGACCGGGAAGGGAAGATCACGGTCACCAAGAAGCCCGACCGGATCCTCGAGGAGAAATGCCCCCAGTGCGCCAAGCCGCTCGCCATCAAGGACGGGCGCTTCGGCGAGTTCACCGCCTGCTCGAACTACCCCGAGTGCAAGTACATCAAGCTGAAGGAGGTCGGCCTCGACTGCCCGCGCGACGGGTGCGGCGGCCGGATCGTCGAGCGCCGCTCGCGCCGCGGGCGGGTCTTCTTCGGCTGCAACAACTACCCCAAGTGCGACTTCGTCACCTGGTACCGCCCCATCGCCGAGAGCTGCCCCTCGTGCGGCAGCCCCTACGTCCTCGAGAAGATCACCAAGAAGGACGGCACGACCCTGTTCTGCGATCACGAGGGGTGCGGCTACAAGAAGGCCGTCAACTCCTGAGGCTCCGGCCCCGGGCTCTTCAGTCTCCGGGCTCGTCGCGGAAGTCGCAGCGGACGGTGTCGTCCTCCGTCCGCAGGCAGTCGTAGGCCTGGAAGCGCCCGCGATCCGGATTGAAGCGCACCAGAAGCGGCGGATCGAGCCCGGCGACGGCCGGGCCGTCTCCGGACACGGTGATCGGCGTCAGGGACAGGGCGACGTGGCCGTTGGCCCCCTCGGCCCGGCCGTTCCAGCCCAGGATCTCCCCCTCGAGGCCGAGTCCCTCCAGGTCGACCAGCCGTCTCCCGCGGCACAGCGCCTGCTTCTCGATGGTCGCGATCGGCACGATGTCCGGCCCGTCCAGGACCACGATCCGCACGCGCGCGGCCACGAACCCGACCGGGTCGGGACAGAACCCGCCCGCTTCGCACGCCGCCTTCACCCGGGCGAGCGCCGCGTCGGAGAGGGGCTCGGCGATCACCGCCTCGCGCCCCTCCTCGGCGCCGAGGCGCACCGCCGCGATGACCGAGAAGCGGGACAGGTGGAGCGACCGCTCGATCCGCTCCAGATCCGAAGGCCTTATCACGGCGGGGACGGCGTCGCCGTACTTCACCCCGGGATCGGCCGCAGTCGCGGCGAGGACCACCAGGACCGGGATCGCGACCAGGGCCGCTCTGTGGCTCATGCGGCCAATATTCCCTCCGCCGCCCCCGGAATCAAGGCGAAGTCCCGCGCGGACCTCAGTCCGTCCCGGCCTTGACGATCCGGTCGATGATCTTCTTGTCGTCGGGGAGCAGGCCCGATTTCGGCAGCCGGGGCGTCAGGGTCGCCCAGTTCCTGTCCATGGCGAACACCCGGCGGAAGAGCGGCAGCGACTCGTCCACCCGCCCCATGTTGACAAGGGCGACGGCCCACCAGTAGACCATCTCGGCGTTGTCGGGGACGAGCTTCGCCGCGGCGGCGTACTCGGACAGCGCCCGGTCGTTGTCCTTTTTCTCGACCGCCAGGTCGCCCGCGTTCATGTGGCCGTAGGCGCGCTGCAGCGTCACCAGGCGGCGGAGCTCCTTGAGCGGCTCGGGGCTGTCGTCCACGCGAAGATCGAAGAGACGGTCGTCCCACGGCCGGCCGGTCGACTTGCCGGTCACGACGACCAGGGCCGCCGACTGCCGGCCACGGATGTCCCCTCCGGCCGCCTGCGCCGCGTCGAGCGCCGCCAGCATCCTCCCGGCGAGGTCCCCCTTCGTCGCCTCGAAGGCGCGCGACATGGCGGGCCACACGGCCTCGCTCAGCATGAGGTTGGCCTGCACCGAATAGGTCGCCCCGACGATGTGGCCCGCCGCCTGGATGTCCTTGGCCCCCGTGTGCGCCGCCACGCGCCCCTGCGCGTCGATCATCGCCACCTGGCGCACCTCGCGCCCCTCGTCGCCGGCCAGGAGCGCCCGGAGCGCGTCGGGAGCGCTCCGGCCCGCGCGCATCAGGTCGAGCCCCAGCTTGCCGTACGCCGGATCGACGAACGACTGGGTCGCCACCGCGCCGACGCCGGCCTCGGCCCACGGCACGATCGATCCGACGTTGAACCAGTGCGACTGCACGGCGACGCCCAGCTCACCCGTCGCGGGGTCGCGCGCCACGATGGAAAACGTGTGGACCGGCCGCTCGGCCGATCGCGGCGACGAGATCGAGGCCAGCCCCACCATGAAGCCGATCAGGAATTTTTTCGACATGTCTCACCTCGAGGCGACGGAAGGGAACTCCCGCTGTACAATGCTGCACTTCATGCATCCACCGTTCCCGTTCATTGTAGGCGTGCCGCGCTCCGGGACGACCCTCCTTCGCCTGATGCTCGATGCCCACTCCGAGCTGTCGATCCCGGCGGAGACGGGGTTTCTCCCCGACGCGCGGCGCATCCTGGCCGCCGGCATGGCCGACGGGCGGGAAGCGTTCTTCAGGATCGTCACCCTGTCCCCCGCCTGGAGCGGCTTCCGTCTGGAGGTCGATGCGTTCCGCGCCGCCCTCGAGGCGATCGAGCCGTTCGACCTGGGGGACAGTGTGCGGGCCTTCTACCGCCTCTGCGCCGCCCCCTCCGGGAAACCGCGCTCGGGGGACCGCACGCCGGCGTACGGCGCGCACCTCGACTCGATCCAGGCGGTCCTCCCCGAGGCCCGCTTCATCCACGTGATCCGGGACGGCCGCGACGCAGCGTTGTCGGTCACCGGGCTCTGGTTCGCTCCGGATGGCGAGATCGAGGCGCTCGCCGCAGACTGGCGCGCGCGTATCAAGAAGACGCGCCTGCTGGCGAAGGGTTGCGCGCATTACCTCGAGGTCCGCTACGAGCGGCTGATCACCGACCCGCCGGCCGAGCTGCGCCGCGTGTGCGAGTTCATCGGCCTCCCGTACGATCCCGCCATGGAGCGCTTCCACGAGCGGCAGGACCCGGAGTTCAGCCCGCCCGATCCGTCGAACGTCGAAAGATGGAAGCGTGACATGGGGGCCGACATGCGCGGTCGGTTCGAGGCGGTGGCGGGGGATCTCCTGACGGAGCTGGGCTACGGGATGGGTGGAGTCGCGCCCGCGAAGCCGGGGCGGCGCCTCTCCTCGTTCTTCAGGCAGCGCCGGCTCACCAGGGAATCGCCTTCCGATCCCTGAAGAAGCCGCCGGTCGGGACCTTGGGCTCGGTCGCCAGCCAGACGATGGTGTCCGCCCCCTGCTCCGTGGATCGGTGCGCCCCCTCGCCGCCCATCTCGGTCTTCACCCAGCCGGGGCAGATCGAGTTCACCCGGATGGCGGTCCCCTTCAGCTCGTCGGCGAGGATGCGGGTCAGCGCGTTGAGCCCCGCCTTCGAGAGGCGATATCCGGCGTAGCCGCCGTTCATGTCGGTCAGCTGCCCCATCCCGGACGAGACATTGATGATGCGCGCCCCGTCCCCCTTGTCGGGGAGGAGCGGCCGGAGCGCCTGGACGACACGCAGCGCCCCGTAGACGTTGGTCTCCATCGTCTCGCGCAGCATTTCGATCCGCGCCTTGAAGACGGTCGGAAAGCCCGAGTCGTGCTTCTCCAGCATGATCCCGGCGTTGTTCACCAGCACGTCCACCCGCCCATGCTCCTTCTGCATGAAGCCTGCGAACGCGGCGACGCTCCCGGGGTCGGCCACGTCCAGGCGGCCGAACCCGACGTCGAGCCCCTCGCGTCGCAGAGCGTCCGCCGCGGCCCGGCCCCTGGCCTCGTCGCGCGCCGCGAGGATCACTTTCATGCCGCGGCGAGCCAGCTGCCGGCAGGTTTCGAAGCCGATGCCTCTGTTCGCCCCGGTGACGACTGCGATCCTGCTCGTCGAGCTCATCGGTCCCTCCGGTCCGGGTGGATGGCGCACGCCCGACCCATTGTAATTGACGGCGGCCGGCTTCAGGGGTTAAGGTGTTGCCAATCCACGGGGGGAATTCGATGGTCAGACCGATCCGTGCGCTGCCGGTTCTTCTGCTTCTCGCCCTCGCCGCCTTCGGGCCGGCGGCCGCCGCGGCCGGCACCTGCGACCCGGACGGCGCGCAGGCGAGCGGGGCGATCTACCGCATCTGCATGCCGGCGATCTGGAACGGCGACCTGGTCATCTATGCGCACGGCTATGTCGGGTTCAACGAGCCGGTCGCCATCCCCGAGGACCAGCTGAACCTTCCGGACGGGACCTCGGTGCCGGATCTCGTCAATTCCCTCGGCTTCGCCTTCGCGACCACGAGCTACTCGACCAACGGCCTGGCCATCGTCCAGGGGGTCGACGACGTCGTCGACCTCGCGAGCCTCTTCGCCGCGGCCCATGGCAGGGCGCGGCGGATCTTCCTGGTCGGTCCCTCGGAGGGGGGGCTGGTGACCGCCCTCGCTGTCGAGAAGCACCCGGAGACCTTTGCCGGGGGCCTGTCCGCCTGCGGGCCGATCGGCGACTTCCGCGGGCAGATCAACTACGACGGCGACTTCCGTGTCGTGTTCGACTACTTCTTTCCCGGTGTCCTCCCCGGAAGCGCGGTCGATGTCCCCGCCGCGCTCATCGACGACTTCTTCGCCGTCTACGAGCCGGCCATCCGGGCGGCGGTCGCCGCGAACCCGGCGGCCGCCCGGCAGCTCCTGGCCGTCACCCGCGCCCCCGTCGACCCGGCGGACCCGGCCACCGTCGAAGAGACGATCCTCGGGCTCGCCTGGTACGTCGTGTTCGGCAACAACGACGCCCGGGCGAAGCTCGGCGGGCAGCCGTTCGGAAACATGTTCCGGATGTACCGGGGCTCGGACGACGACGCCGCGCTCAACCGGGGGGTCGCGCGCTTCTTCCCCGATCTCACGGCCCTGGGCGCGATGCAGACCGGCTACCAGACGACCGGCCGCCTGTCGCGCCCCCTCGTCACGCTGCACACGACCGGCGACCCGATCATTCCCTACTGGCACCAGCCGCTGTACACCTTCAAGACGCTGCTCACCGGGTCGTTCGGCCGGCACATCAATATTCCGATCGCGCGGTACGGCCACTGCCGGTTCAACGCGACGGAGGTCCTGGTCGGCTTCGCGGTCCTTCTCTTCATGTCCGGCAGCCCGGACGCGCCGGCGCTCGAGGCCGCGCTTCCGGACGAGGCCGGACGGGCCGAGTTCAGGACGCTGGTCCGGCAGTACGGCGCGGCCCCCTGACCGCGTCGTTCGGCGCGTCGGGTTCCGGCCCCCGGGCCGTCGCGGGCCGCGTGCTATAATCCCGCCCTTCATCCAGATTCCATGCCCGCGTGGACGACCCTGGCGCGGGTGCCCCACATCAGCAGGGAGAGTCGAAGCATGGGAGGATCGCGAGTCATCATCGTCGGAGGCGGGCTCGCCGGCTCGGAAGCCGCCTGGCAGGCGGCGCGCCGAGGCCTGAGCGTCGATCTCCACGAGATGCGCCCGGTCCGGGGCACGCCCGTCCACGCCACGTCCGACCTGGCCGAGCTCGTCTGCTCCAACTCCCTCAAGTCGAACCTGCTCGACACCGCGTCCGGCCTCCTCAAGGAGGAGATGCGGCGCTGCGACTCGCTCATCATCAAGGTCGCCGATGCGGTCAAGGTGCCGGCCGGCGGGGCCCTGGCGGTGGACCGCGAGCGCTTCGCCCGGGGGGTCACCGAGGCGATCGAGGGGCTGCCGAACGTCCGGGTCATCCGCGGCGAGGTGCGCGCGATCCCGGACGAGGGGCCCGCGATCGTGGCCACCGGGCCCCTGGCGTCGGACGCCATCGCAGGGGCGATCGCCGCCTTCACCGGACGCGACTACCTGTACTTCTTCGACGCCATCTCGCCGATCGTCGAAGCCGATTCAATCGACCTGGACAAGGTCTTCCGCGCCTCGCGCTACGGCAAGGGGGGGGAGGACTACCTGAACTGCCCCCTGACCGAGACGGAGTACGACGCCTTCCACCAGGCGCTCCTCTCGGCGGCCGAGGCGCCGACGCACGATTTCGAGAAGGAGATCTTCTACTTCGAGGGCTGCCTGCCGATCGAGGAGATGGCCCGCCGCGGCCGGGACACCCTGTCGTTCGGGCCGATGAAGCCGGTCGGCCTGGTCGATCCACGGACCGGCCGCCAGCCGTTCGCCGTCGTCCAGCTGCGGCAGGACAACCTGGCGGCCGACTTCTACTCGATGGTCGGCTTCCAGAACCATCTGAAATTCGGCGAGCAGATCCGGATCTTCCGGATGATCCCCGGCCTCGAGCGCGCCGAGTTCCCGCGCCTCGGGCAGGTGCACCGCAACTCGTACATCAACGCCCCGGCGATCCTGCTTCCGACGTTCCAGGCGCGCCGCCGCCGCGACCTGTTCTTCGCGGGCCAGATCTCGGGGGTCGCGGGGTACCTCGAGAACGCGGCCTCGGGCCTCATCGCCGGGATCAACGCCGCGCGCCTGGCGGAGGACCAGCCCCCCCTGATCTTCCCGGCGACCACCGCCCTGGGGGCGCTGTCGCACTACATCTCGTCGTCCGATCCGGCGCACTACCAGCCGACCAACGTCGCCTTCGGGCTCCTGCCCCCCCTGCCGCGCGAGATCCGCGACAAGAAGCAGAAGAAAGCCGCGCTGGTCCGGCGCGCTCTGGACGATCTCGGGGCGTTCGTGGGGCAGGCCGAGCCGGCAACGGCCCCCGCGCTCTAGACGGGCGTTCCGGCGCCGCGGCGGGGCGTGCGCCGCGGCGGCGCGCAGCCTCAGCGGTGCGTCCAGCGGGGCGGCCGCTTTTCCAGGAACGCCTCGATCCCCTCGGCGGCGTCCTCCGTCCGCATCAGATCGTCCAGGTAGATCGTCTCCACGGCGCGGAGCGCCTCCTCGAACGGTCCCTCACCGCCGCGGAGCAGGGCCAGGCGGGCCCGGGAGAGCGCCGCGGAGGACAGCCCGGCCGCCCGCTCCGCCAGCTCCAGGACGCGCTCGTCGAGGCGCTCGTCGGGGACGACCTCGCTCACGATCCCGAGCCGGAGCGCTTCCTCCGCCCTGACCTCCTCGCCCAGGAGGATCATCTTCGCCGCGGCCCGGCCGGCGATGCGGGGTAGAAGGACGGCGGAGAGCGGCGGGAAGACCCCGAGCGTGATCTCCGGCTGGCCCAGCCGCGCCGAGGCGGCCGCCACGGCGACGTCGCAGCACAGGACCACCTCGCAGCCGCCGCCCAGCGCCGCCCCGTGCACCCGGGCGATGGTCGGCCGGGGGAACTCCAGGATCGCCCGGCAGAAGTCGTGAAAGCCGTGGATCATCGCGTGCACCGTGGCGGCGCGGTGCTCGCCGATGTCCACCCCCGCGCTGAACGTCCTGCCGGCCCCTTGCACCACCAGGGCGCCGATGTCCTCGCGCCCGATCACCCGCTTCAGCGCCGCGGTCATTTCCCTGAGGCTCTTGGTGTCGAGGACGTTGACGGGGGGACGGTCGAAGGTCAGCGTGGCGATGCGCCGACGGACCTCGAGGAGAAACGGCTTGCGGCCCGGGCGGCGCACGTCCCGCGCCCCTTCGGGGCCCTGTCGGCAACCGCCTTCCGACACCGTGCGGTCCCTCCCCGGCCTTGATTCAGGTCCGGACAGTCTACCTCACCTTCCCGCGCCGATCACGGTCCTGTAACGCGCGGGGCCCGAGGGGCCGATAACCGTTGCCCGGAGATCCGCGCCGGACCTACATTGCAGGAGAACGACCTCGGAGGTGCGTCCTGGCCCGACCAAAGCTCCGGCCCCTGGCGATCCCCGCCGTCGCCCTTGCGTGCCTTGCGGCGGCCCCGATCGACGGGGCCCGGATCGAGTCCCTCGTCGTTCCTCAGGTCCGGCTGGAGGAGATCCGCGCCCTCGGCCCGGGCGTCCTTCCCGTCCTGGCGTCCATCTACCAGCGCTCCGGCGAGCCGGAAAGGACCTCGATCGCCTCGGTCTTCTACGGGCTGGGCTGGAAGTCTCCGGAGGCCAAGCGCGTCCTGCTGCGCGACCTGCACACGCCGAACCCGGACCTGCGGCTGCAGGCGCAGTGGGCGATCGGCCGGGTGAGCGCCGACCCCGACGTGGTGGACGCCCTGCTCGACACCATGCGGAACGACGGCAACCCGCTGTTCCGGGACAAGGCGGCCTGCGCCCTGGCGCACGACCAGATCCACCTGAGCGAGGCGCAGAAGCTGAGGCTCTTCGAGCGGCTGATCGACGCGCTCGCCGACCCGAAGGAGCAGGTGCGCGACATCGCCCTGAAGGCCCTGGTCATCCACACGGGACAGTCGAAGGGGTTCGACCCGTCCGGCCCTGCCGGGGCGCGGGACGCGGCGATCCAGGAGTGGCGACGATGGCTCGAACGCTATCGCGCGGGCATGTAGCCCCGGTCGTGCTGGTTGCGGCGCTTCTCGCCGTCCCCCAGGGGCGGCTTCCGGCCGCGTCCCCGTCGGGCACCCTCGTCCGCTACAGCTTCGACGATCAGGAGCTCGCCACCGGCCCCGACTCCTTCGCCGTGTTCGAGAAGGCGAAGGGGCGGGTGCACCTGTCGACCGCGTTCCGCTACAGCGGCTATCGCTCCGTCGAGATCCGGGACGTCGCGGACGACGGCGACTTCCCCGAGCTGCAGGGGTATTTCCCGCTGCGCGAGTCGGGCACGCTGTACGCCCACTTCGCCCTCATGATGGCCGACCCGCTCGAGCAGCTGAACGTCGCGCTCGCGGGTCCCGCCTGGTTCACCTTCAAGACGGGGGGCGTGGCGTTCTGGCTGCAGACGCGCGCCGGCTCTCTCTACCATTACACCGACAGCATCCCGACGAGGCTCCTGACCCTGCGGCCGTTCGCCTGGTACCTGTTCGACCTGGCGTACGACGTCGGCGCCGGCACCTACGACCTGGCGATCCGCGAGGAGGGGCGCGACGGGACCCTGGTCTCCCTGAAGGCCCAGCCGAACGCCTTCAACGAGCCGGGCTCGCCGGTGGACAAGTTCTCGTTCATCGGCGACAACGGGCACGACACCTCGAATGTCGATTACTACGTCGACGACATCCTGCTCACGGTGGACCGGCCGATCCCGCTGGCGCCGTTCGTCGCCCCGGGGCGCCGGAAGCTGTTCTTCGACACCTGGAACGACCTGCGGCTCCAGGCGCGCGGGAAGCCGGCCTGCCTGCCGTCGATCGGTCTCGACGACTTCGGCCTCACGCCCGAGGACCTCCGGAATCTGAAGGAGGACGGCCTCCTGCCGGCGCTCGCGTCGGCGCTCGAAAGGGGAGCCGCCACGCTCCCCGCGGGAGGACCGGGGCGTGCGGCCCGTCTCCTCGGCCCCATCGCCGCGTGGCGGTCGGGCTGCGCCGCGCTCGCGCGCGGCGAGGCGTCGCGGGCGCTCGATCGCTTCGAGTCGGCCGCCGAGGGCGGACGGGGGGCGGTCCTCTACGAGGCATCCGCCGCCCTGGCGCTGGCGGCCCTGGGGCGCTCTGGCGAGGCCGATGTCCGGCTCGCCCGGGTCGGCGCCGCATGGCGCGACGACCCGAGATGGCCCCTTCTCCTGGCCATGGTCGGCCTGGCGCGCGGCGATCTGGCGGCCGCCGAGCAGCCGCTCCATCCCGCCGCCGATCGGGTCCCGGACGATCCGCGAAGCGAGTGCGCCCTGGTGGCCGTGTCCCGGCGGATCGATCCGG
>Ga0114129_10014824_pt1 | contig 11108 bp, 6 predicted proteins | sample RhiMetdeltSRZDD1_FD_80071 | JGI IMG/M metagenome (GOLD analysis project Ga0114129, IMG submission 80071) | Populus rhizosphere microbial communities from Tennessee, USA - Rhizosphere MetaG P. deltoides SRZDD1 (version 2) (version 2) | ecosystem: Host-associated > Plants > Roots > Rhizosphere >... | reverse complement strand
TGGCTGTGAGGCGCATCGACGATCCGGGTCTGCCCCAGGGTGATTCCGCCGCGTTTCGCGACCTCCTCGATCTTGGCGGCCGGTCCGACGAGAATCGGCGTGATCAACCCTTTCGCACCGGCCTCGAGCGCCCCGACGAGTGCGCTCGACTCGCAGGGATGCACGACCGCCGTCGGGATGGGCTCGAGGCTTCGACACCGCACGAGCAGCTGTTCGTACTTTCCAGTTCCTTGCTCTCGATTCATGGCGTGTAACCCACTGCTGCCGGGACCGACCGTCGGACCGCAGGTCCCGTCTCCTTCAAGAGAAATGTGAGAACGATGGCGAGTCCGACACCATACAAGAGGGGCTTGAACGTCGTCTGATAATGTTCGAGCTGCATCTCGGCCAGGCCGCCGCCGACCTTCAGCAGCACCCAGCCGAACACCGGCGTGAGCAGTGCGCTGAAGGTGAAGTTCAGAAAGTTGACGACACCAGTCGCCGTTCCGCTCGCTTCCGGAGGATTCGCTTCCTTGATCACCGTGTACGGCACCATGGCCGCGCCAGACGCCAACCCCGCCACGAGGCCGAGAACGTATGGAGGTAAAACGTCAGTGGGGCCGTAAAGAATCCACGCGAGACACAGTAGAAGAATGACAGCGCCGGCGGCAATCACGGGTTTGCGACGGCCGATACGGTCGGAGAGGAAGCCGAGCAGGGGGCACCCGATAATCCAGCCGAGTGGAACCATCGACGAGCGCAGCACCGCGGATGCGTAGTCGAACCCTCGGGCCTCCTGCAGATAGCGAACGCCCCAAATCATGTCGAAGATCGTCGTCGGGATGAACAGAAGGCCCGCGATCATCCCGCACAGGATTGATTGCGGGTTTCGAAAGACCGCGCCGAACAAGCGTGCCGTCTGCTTCAGCCAGTCATCACGGCGAGCCGCGGGCTTCGATTCAGGAAGAAGAAGGAAGAGGAGCGCGCTGATCGCAAGACCGCCCACGCCCATGCCGAGCCAGAACGTCGTCCACGGAACGCCCGAGGCAATCATGGGCCCGACGAGAACCTGGCCGGCGGAGCCGCCGGCCATGCCGAACATCTGCGTCGCGCCAATGAGCGTGGCGGCGCGGGACGAAGGGAAGTTCGTCATAGCGATGTAGGCGGCGCCGACGAGCGCGAACACACCGCCCGCGCCCTGCAGGAGGCGACCGGCGCTTGCGGCTTGACTGTTGCCTGAAGCGAACATCAACGCGCCGATGCCGACGGCCGCCGCTCCAATAGGTACGACCTTCCGCGGTCCCAGCCGATCCATCGCCGCACCCGCGACGAGACTGAACGGTGAGTAGCCGTAGTAGAAGAGGCCGACCAGCGACGCGACGGCCGTTGTGCTCAGGCCGAACGCATCCGACAACTGTGGCATCATTACGGCCGGCGCCGAACGCAGCGTGTACTGATAGAAGTAGTACACGGCTGTGATCAGCCACGCGACGGTTGCGGTTCTTGCGCCGCGGCTCATGAACTCCTCGTTCGGAGCGTCCGCGTCGCGGCCGGATCTAGCACAGCGTCACGGAGACTGCCAGGCCCCCTTCTGACGTTTCCTTGTACTTCGAGTTCATCTCCTTGGCGGTGAGCGCCATTGCGGCCACTGTCGTATCGAAGTCCACACGTCTGTTGTACGGGATCTCGTTGCTCGCGATCATGAATCCGGTCCACGACTTGATGGCTCCGAAGGCGCACCGCTCGACGCACGGAACCTGCACGAAGCCCGCAACGGGATCGCACGTCATGCCGAGGTGATGCTGCAGCGATGCTTCCGCCGCGTTCGCCACGACCTGCGGTTCGAAGTCGTGCGCCTGCGCGATGAACGCCGCGCCCATCGCGGAAGCCACGCCAATCTCGGCCTGACAGCCCCCCTCGGCACCCGAGAGCGTCGCGTTGTGCTTGCACAGATAGCCAACCGCCGCCGCGGCAAGGAATCCGTCCCGGATCTTCTGGGGCGGCAGCTTGCGACCACCTTCACCCAGTGAGTAGGCGATCGCGGGAATAACGCCAGCCGACCCACCGGTCGGCGCGGTAACCACGAGGTGGCCGCGCGCGTTCTCTTCCGAGCCCGCCAACGCATAGGCAGACACGACGCCCAACCCGCGCTGCTTCTCGTACTTGTCGTCCATCGCCCGCTTGTAGACTTCTCCCGCTTTCGTTTTGAGCTTGATCGGCCCCGGCAGGGTGCTCGGCGGCGCAGCCAACCCGGATTTCACGATGTTGACCATCGCGGTGTGGATCTTGTCGACGAAAGCGTTCACCTCCGCTTCGCTCTTGCCGGAGACCGCCACCTCGTTGGCCATGACGACCTGTGCCACGGACAATTTGTTCTTGTTCGCGTGCTCGAGCAGCTCCTTCATCGTCGCGTACGGATACTTCGGCTGTCCCTTCTTCGGCGGCTCGTATCCCTTCCACTCGATGAACCCGCCGCCGACCGAGTAGTACTCCTGCTCGAGAAGCACGTTATCGCCCGCCAGGAGCTTGCAGGTCATCGTGTTCGGATGTTTGAAGTCTCCCTTGGTCTCGTCGTAGATGACGTCTTTCAGCGAGACGTTCAGCGTCTTGTCACCGAGCTTGACGGGGAACGTCTGATCGGGCTTCTCGGCCAGACCGTCGAGGAATGCGGGTTCGACGGTCGCGGGTTCCTTGCCAACGATTCCGGCGAGCGCCGCTCGTTCGGTGCCGTGGCCTTTGCCCGTCGCGCTCAGGCTGCCATACAGATGCACTCTCAGGGCCGTGGCTTTTGCGAGCTGGTCCGGTGGCAGTTTCGTGCAGCGCTGGTAGAAATCGTAGGTGATGCGCATCGGACCAATCGTGTGAGAGCTTGACGGCCCCGGTCCGACCTTATAGAACTCGTCGATCGTGGTCATCACCGGAGCCTTCTCCTTCTTCACCACGTTCAGGTCCGGGGAGAGTTGCACGACCGGACCCGCCTTTGCTGGCTGTGAAGTCGGCGCTGGGGCCTGAGCCGCGCCAGCCGTCTCCGGCTGGTTCGATGGCGCGCAGCCCGTCATCACCGCTGCCGCTCCCACGACGGCGGTGCGCAGCATGAACGCGCGGCGGTCAACGCCTTCCGGGAATTCGGCGGGATTCAACTCCCGCTCGGGCAGAAATGAACCGTCCTGGACGTGCTTCTCGGGTTTCATATTCCCCTCTTTGTGAACGGAACTCGGACGTCGATGTGCGGTCGACCTGTTTCGAGCAATCCGCATTCCCCGCGCACCTCTGAGCGCTGCATCACGCAAGTGGCTGTGTTCACGCCGCTTGGCCGGAAGCGTGGACGCGCGTTACGCGGCCGGAGAGCCGTAGCACCTACGTTCGGCCGGAGGTCCTCCCGAATGCCGGAGACGCGACGCGCGGGAGCGAGGAATGCCGGCCTTTTATTGGTCCAATCGAATGCGGCACGCATTCGGCTTATAGCCCAGTCTCGCAGTGAGGTTCCTGTGACGAGCGATGTCGCATCCGTGTCCCTGAAGTCGGTGCCCGTACTTCGGTGGCTACCCGAGTATCGAGCTGAGTGGCTGCGACCGGATCTCGTGGCCGGCCTTACGCTCGCCGCGTACCTGCTGCCTGCCGGGATCGGGGACGCCTCGCTGGCGGGCCTTCCGGCGGAAGCGGGTCTCTACGCTTGCCTCTTTTCAGGGTTGGTCTTCTGGCTCCTTTGCAGCTCGAAGCAGACGGTCATCACCGTCACGTCGGCGCTGTCCCTGTTGATCGGCGCGTCGGTGGGCGAATTGGCCGCGGGTGATCCAGTGCGCCATGCCGCCTTGGCGGAATGGGTCGCCCTGCTCATGGCGCTGATCGCAATTGCGGCATGGCTGATCCGCGCGGGCAATGCCGTCGGCTTCTTCTCCGAGACCGTGCTCGTTGGCTTCAAAGCAGGGCTCGCGCTGTACCTGGCAAGCACGCAGCTTCCGAAGCTGTGTGGATTCAAGGGTACGCAGGGCGACTTCTGGGAGCGTTCCGCCTACTTCATGAGACATCTGGGTGAGAGTCATGGACCGTCGGTGCTCGTCGGTCTGGTCGCGTTGACGGCACTCGTCGCGGGAAAGCTTTGGATGAAGAACCGGCCTGTGGCCTTCTTCGTCGTGATCGCTGGCATGCTGGCGGCCCGAGTGTTGAACCTCGAAGCTCGCGGTGTGGCCTTGCTCGGGCAGGTGCCGCAAGGGCTGCCTTCGCTCGGGCTGCCACTTCTGGATCGGCACGAGCTCAATACGCTTCTGCCGCTGGCGCTCGCGTGCTTCGTCCTGGGGGCCGTCGAGACATCGGCAATTGGTCGCATGTTTGCCCAAAAGCATGGGTATCGGCTGGACGCGAACCAGGAGCTCCTCGCCCTCGGTGTTGGCAACCTCTTCGCGGGGCTCGGTCGCGGATTGCCGGTGAGCGGTGGCATGTCGCAGTCGCTCGTCAACGAGAGCGCCGGCGCGCGCACTCCGTTGTCCGGCCTCGTCGCTGCGGCATTCACGCTGATGGTCGTGCTCTTCGCATCGGGGCTGCTGCGAAATCTGCCGCAACCGGTGCTCGCAGCCATTGTGCTCGCGGCCGTCATGAGCCTGATCAACGTCGCGGCGTTCCGGCACATCTGGCATTTCAGCCGCGGCGAGTTTCTCGTGGCGGCGATAGCGCTTCTTGGCGTCCTGGGTTCCGGGCCGGAGAACGGCGTGCTGCTGGGGGCCGCGATCTCGATCGTGCTGCTGCTGCGGCAGGCCGCGCACCCTCGCGTGACCGAGCTGGCCCGCATCGGCGACACGACCTACTTCGCCGATCGGGTTCGTCATCCGGAGAACGTGCGCACGCCTGGCGTTCTCGTCGTCCGATGCGAGTCGGCGTTGGTGTATTTCAACGTGGACTACGTTCGCGATAGGTTCTTCGAGCTGCTGGGTGGGCGCACGGATCCAGTGCGCCTCGTCGTCTTCTTTCTCGGCGCGGTTCCGAGGATCGATCTCGCCGGTGCCGAGCTGCTCGCCGATCTTCTCGAGACGCTGCGCGCACGGGGCATCGGCCTCCGACTGGCCGATGTGCATGGCGAGGTGCGTGACGCGCTGCGGCGAATTGGGTTCGAGGACAAGTACGGTCCGCTCGAAGCAGGGCAGTCCGTCGATCTCGTCATGTCGCGGTGGCAGGCATCGGTTCTGGCCCGGGACGAAGCCGCCTCGAGCTGAGGTTCCTCGTGTCCGGAAACCGAATTGTCAACGCCTCCTCTCTCTGCGAATGAAATAGAGATACGCGCCGACGCTCAGAGAGTTGATCACGACGGCGATGAAATTCCACGCGATTACCGGGCGCGAACCAATCAACAGGCCGTAATAGATCCAGACGACCTGAAACGCGCACATGATTGCCGCCATCCTCGGATTCATGCCGGCGCTCGACCGCCTCTTGAGCATCGTGATCAGATCGGGAACGGCGGCGAAGGTCGTTCCAAAGCCGGCGACGAAGCCGAAGATTTCCGACCGCTGCAACCTGGGCGCGAACAGGCTCTGCGTGTCCTGTATGGCCAGGTCGCCGCAGCCAGCGAACATGGTTGCAATCAGCACTAGCGCATACCGCATACGCCGCATGATGAAACTCGAAGGCGCGCTTTCCGCAGGATGCCGAAGAGCGCATCCTGTCAGGCCCGCTTTGGGCGACTGAGTCCCAGCTTGGCCATGCGGGTCTCGAGCGTGGTTGGGCGGAGCCCGAGCTGTTCAGCAGCGCCGGCCGCTCCACGAATGCGCCAGCCTGCACTCTCGAGGACGCTGCGGATATGCTCCTTTTCGACGTCCGTCAACCTGACGCTGCGCCTTCCCGCGGCAGCCGACGGTGTGGGCAGAGCAATGGTCAATTGCGGGCCGGTCGCCACGATCATCGCGCGCTCCACGACGTTGCGCAGCTCGCGGATGTTGCCTGGCCAGGAGTACCGCTGCAGCGCGACCATGTTTTCCCGAGAAATCGCGTCAATCCGCTTGCCAAATGACCTCGAGAACTCGTCGACGAAACGCCACACGAGGAGGGGAATATCTTCGGGATGCTCACGCAGCGGCGGCACCTGGATCGGGAATACGTTCAGTCGATAGAACAAGTCCTCGCGAAACGATCCATCGACGATCCGCTTCTCGAGGTTCCGGTGCGTCGCGGCGATGATCCGTACGTCCACATGAACGGTCTTCGGGCTTCCGAGCCGCTCGACCTGTCGTTCCTCGATCACCCGCAACAATTTGACCTGGACGTCCTCGGGCAGGTCGCCAATCTCGTCGAGGAAGATCGTCGAGTGGTCGGCTAGTTCGAAGCGTCCAATCTGTCGCGCAAGCGCGCCCGTAAAGGCGCCCTTCTCGCGGCCGAACAGCTCGCTCTCGATCAAGGTATTAGGAATCGCCGAGCAGTTGACGCGCACCATTGCCCGGCCACGCCGCGCGCTCAATTGATGAATCTGCGCGGCTATGAGCTCTTTCCCGGTACCTGTCTCGCCAAGCAGCAACACGGTCGAATCGGTAGCTGCAACCTGTTTGACCTGTTCCAGGACGCAGCGGACGGCCGCGCTCTGTCCGACGATGATGCCCGCGCCGAGCGGATCGTGGGCGTGGACTTCGCGCCGCAGGTGCAGGCTCTCCTCGTACAACTGATCGTGAAGGCGCGACGTTCGCGATCCGCTGGCGTTGGAGTGAGCTTCCACACCTTCTTCGGTCAGACACTCGCGTAACCGGTGGAGCTCGTCGAGCGCGCACTGCAGCGCCTGTGCGTCGGCTTTGCGCGCCAGAGCCTGGCCGAACACAGCGGAGATGGCACGCAACTGTTCGATGACGGCGGGCGCCCATTCGTGGTCCGTCGTCGACCCGAAAGCGACGGCACCGTGTATCCGTTGGACGCCACGAGTCAATGTAATGGGAAGAACCGCCGCGGATCGAAGCCCGTGGCGCAGGAACGCTTCGCGCGCGACGGCGTCGGGCACCTCGTCGATTCGGGTAAACCACGTGACCCCGCCCACCTCCAGCTTTGAAGCAATGAAAGGAATCGAGGCCACCTCCAACGGCTCGGCAAGCGATGGGTATGGATGCTTGGTCCAGTAATGGGAGGTGACGGCGCTCCTGTCGTCCGCAGCCTTCTGCCACAGAATCGCCCGATCGAGCTGCAGTGCCTCCGCGATCTGGCGAAGGCTGTCCACGACGGTGTCGTCGATCGCGTCTAGCTCGATCGTGACAAACCGCGCGGCGAGGTCGGCGATCAGCCGCTGGACGCACAATTGGACACTGGTCGCCGCGACGTCCTCGACGCCGAACCGGAGTATGCGGCTGCCGTCATCGCCTCGATGTTCAGGTAGGGCGGGGGCCAGCGCGGTGGACCGGCCCCACCGATCTTCGTGTTCGTTCACAGTCACTTTGCGAGCTCGTGCAAGCATGAGCGTGCCTTTCGTCTTCGACGTTTATGAAGCGGCCGTTTTCCGGCGTGTGCCGCGCAGCGTTTCAGACGGCGCTTCTCCAAACGTCTCTTTGTAAATGGCGGCAAATCGACCCAGTTGGTAGAAGCCGTAGTCGGTCGCGACGCTGGTGACCGTGTTCGGCCTTGAACCCGTATCGCTCAGCGCGCGCCGGACGCACTGCAGTCGGTCGGCGAGCATGCACCGCTTGGGGCTCATGCCGCGCACGCCGTAGAACGCGTTGCGAAGGGCGCGCTCGCTGACTCCGACAACGCGACAGAGTCGAGAGAGAGGCACCTGAGAATCCAGGTGTGCGCGCGCATAGGCCTCGGCTCGCTCGACAATCTCCCGCCGGGCTGCGAATGCGCGCGGGCGCGTCTGAGTGCAGTGACATGGGATCCGGTGGCCCGTATCGTTGGCGTACGTTTCGACAGCCTCTCTGTCGCGATGAGATTCCATCCGCGCGTTCTCCCGAGTGCGAGTGCTGAGTCCGATGCCCCGATAGCCTACACCTCGCACGGGAATTACAGAACTGGCCGATTCTGCAAGGTTGCACTGTCAGAATTGACAGGAGAGGCACGTCGACTTTACCAGGCTGGAACGGATCTGACATGATGGCACCACGTACTATTCCTGGACAGTGCGCCGGGGGCGGCGAAGAAGGACGATGAAGGTGCTCGTGCTCCTCACCTGTATGGCTGGTGTCCCTGCGGCCGCGTTCGCCCAGGGAGCGATTGCCGGCTTAGTGGCGGATCCGTCCGGAGCTCCGATGCCTGGCGTCACCGTTGAGGCGAGCAGTCCCGCGCTGATCGAGAAAACCCGCACGGCCGTCACCGACGGCGCCGGGCGGTACCGGATCGAGGACCTGCGACCAGGCATCTATCGGGTGCGATTCGCGCACCAGGGCTGGAGTCCCTATCAGCAAGAAGGCGTCGAGCTGGCGGGCTCGTTCACTGCAACCGTCGATGCGCAGCTCGCTGTCGAACCTCTGAGAGAAACGATCACCGTCACGCGCGAGGTTCGGGTGGTCGACGTTAACAGCGCGAAGTACGAGGTGACACTGACAGGCGAAGTCGTCAGGTCCATTCCCACAGCTCGCACCTACAACGCGTTGCTCGTTCTCGTACCAGGAGTCGTTACCAACACCAACGATACGGTCACGGCTACCGCGACGACCTCATTCCCCATTCACGGCGGCCGGACGAACGAGGGGCGCCTCTCGCTCGACGGATTGAATATCGGGAGTCCGCCCAGCGGGAATTCGGCAACCAGCTACGTCATCGACGTTGGGAACGCCGTCGAGGTCACCTACACGACTGCGGGCGCTCTGGGCGACGTGGAAACCGCCGGAGTCGTGATGAACATCGTGCCGAAAAGCGGCGGCAACAGCACGCACGGCTCGTTCTTCGCCAGCGGAACCGGCGCCAAACTGCAATCCGACAACCTGACCCAGGCGTTGAAGGATCAAGGTGTGACAGCCGCGACTCCGCTGACCAAGGTGTACGACTTCTCAGGCACGCTCGGTGGTCCGATCCGGAAGAATCGCGCGTGGTACTTCGTCAACGCGCACGTTGGTGGAAGCACGAAGGAGAGCGCCAACGTCTATTACAACCTCAACGCCGCCAGGCCGACCAAGTGGCTGTACGCGCCGGACCTCAGTCGGCGCGCGTACTCCGACCGGACCTTCGAGAACGCGAGTGGCCGCGTCACCTGGCTACTGACGCCGCGCAACAAGATCAGCGGCTTTTGGGACGCCCAGGCCTTGTGCCGGACCTGTACCGGCGCCACTCCCGGTCTGGCGGAGCCTCAGCAGGTGTCGCCCGAGGCTGTCGGCGTCCTCGGCAGACGGCTCGATGTTTCGCAGGCGACGTGGTCGTCTCCGGTCACGCACCGACTGTTCCTCGAAGCTGGTTATGGCGGCACATTTTTCGGCGTGGGCAATTTCGAGCGCCGACCGAATCCCACTCGCGATCTCATACGCGTCGTCGAACAATGCGCGAGCGGCTGCGAGGTGAACGGCAACATTCCAGGGTTGGTCTATCGATCGCAGGACTTCAGTGTCGCCCATACCGGCTCGTACTTGTGGAAGGGATCGGTCTCGTACGTCACCGGCACGCACAGCCTGAAGATTGGGTATCAGCACACGCTGATGACCGACGACCGGACGTGGTTCACGAACAACCAGAACCTGACGTATCGCGTCAACAACGGCGTGCCGAATCAGCTGACCCAGTCGATTTCGCCATGGGTGAACAACGCACGTGCCGCCTGGGACGGTCTGTTCGCGCAGGAGCAATGGACGCGCCGTCGTCTTACGTTGCAGGGCGCGGTGCGGTTCGATCGAGCGCGCAGCTGGTTCCCCGAGCAGCAGGAGGGACCGTCAAGATTCCTGCCGGCGCCCATCACCATTCCGGGGACACGTGGCGTCGACAGCTATAAGGATGTAACGCCGAGGATAGGTGTGGCGTATGACCTGTTTGGGAACGGCAAGACGGCCCTCAAGCTGAGCCTTGGCAAGTACCTGGAGGGCGTGGGCGCGTCGGGCACCTACGCCAATGCGAATCCCACGCTGCGGATGCCTCAGACGACATCAGTGTTCGGTACAGCGGGCGTGACGCGCGCCTGGACCGATACGAACCAGAATTTCATGCCCGATTGCGACCTGTTGAATCCCGCTGCGCAGGATCTTCGCGCCAGTGGCGGCGACCTATGCGGTGTGCTTTCGAATACGAGCTTTGGCAAGAACGTCCTTACGAACAACTTCGATCCTCACATTCTCAACGGGTGGGGTGTCCGTCCTTCGGACTGGAACCTCACCGCTTCGATTCAGCAGCAGATCGGACCACGATCGTCGCTCGACGTGACATACACCCGGCGCTGGTATCAAGGTTTCTTCGTTGCCGACAACCTGTCGCTCGAGCCGCCCGATCTGACGCCATTCAGCATCGTTGCCCCCTCGGATCCTCGACTGCCTGGAGGAGGAGGGTACGTCGTGTCCGGCCTTTACGACGTCGTCCCCGAGAAGGCCGGACGGGTGGACAACCTGATCACGGACGCGCGCAAGTATGGGAGATGGCGTCAGCAGTTCAACGGCGTTGATGTGACCGCGAGTGTCCGGGTCGGCAGGGACTTCACCTTCATCGGCGGAACGAGCACAGGTCAGACAGTCGCCGATAGCTGCGATGTCCGCGCGCACTTACCAGAGCTCTCCACCACCACAATGGGGACGAGTGCGTTCGGCGCCGGTCTGACTGGTTCGGCCGTGACGCCCGTGAGCCCGTACTGTCGCGTCGGATTCGGGATTCTGACGCAATTCAGAGGACTCTCCTCGTACATCGTCCCGAAGGCCGGCATTCAGCTGTCGGCTACGTTTCAGAGCAAGCCGGGGGCGATGCTGGCGGCCAATTACGCGGCGGGCAACTCGGATGTGGCGCCATCGCTCGGGAGGAATCTCTCGGGTAACGCGCCGAACGTGACGGTCAACTTAGTGTCGCCCGGCACGATGTACGGCGATCGCATCAATCAGCTCGACGTTCGAGTGGCCAAGACGCTCAAGTTCGGCGGCTCACGAACGTTGCTCGCGCTTGACACGTACAACGCGCTGAACTCGAGTGCGGTGCTGACGTATGACAGCACGTTCGTTCCGGGCGGGCCGTGGTTGCAGCCGTTGACGATCCTGACGCCGCGGTTC
>Ga0114129_10014823_pt1 | contig 11108 bp, 12 predicted proteins | sample RhiMetdeltSRZDD1_FD_80071 | JGI IMG/M metagenome (GOLD analysis project Ga0114129, IMG submission 80071) | Populus rhizosphere microbial communities from Tennessee, USA - Rhizosphere MetaG P. deltoides SRZDD1 (version 2) (version 2) | ecosystem: Host-associated > Plants > Roots > Rhizosphere >... | reverse complement strand
CGAAAGCGGTGGGGGGGCCTGGGGGAGGAGCGGCGCTCGCTCCCCCCCAGTAAGAAATGATTCTGTATAGTGCGCGCCGGCTCGCGCTTGCGGTGCCGCTGCTGCTCGGTATGAGCGTGCTGATCTTCGCGCTCATGCGCCTGGTGCCGGGCGACCCGGCGGTCGCGGTGCTGGGCTACAAGGCCACCCCCGACGGCATCCGGGCGCTGCGTGAGTCCTTCCACCTCGACGAGCCGGTGCCGCAGCAGTACCTGCGCTGGCTCGGGGCGGCCGCGCGCGGGGACCTCGGCCACGACTTCCGCCAGAACGAGCCGATCGGCCGCATGATCCTCGACCGGCTGCCGGTGACGCTCGAGCTGACCCTGCTCGCCGCGCTGTGCACCGCGCTGATCGGGGTGCCGCTCGGCCTCCTGGCCGGCGGCCGGCGCGGTGGAGCGGCCGACCGCGCCGCCCTCGCGGTGGGACTGGTCGGGGTGTCGGTCCCCGACTTCTGGCTCGGCATCATGCTGATCCTGGGCCTCTCCCTGGGCGCGGGCCTTCTGCCCTCGGGCGGCTGGGTCCCCTTCGCGGAGAGTCCGGGGGAGAACCTGATCCACATGGCGCTGCCGGCCCTCACCCTCGCGGTGAGCCGCGCGGCGGTGCTCGGCCGGCTGACCCGCGCGGCGGTTCTCGACACCATGCACAAGAGCTTCGTCCAGTACGCGCGCGCCAAGGGCCTCGGCGAGCGCGCCATCCTCTTCCGCCACGTGCTGCCCAACGCGGCGATCCCGATCGTCACCGTGCTCGGGCTGCAGGTGGGCTACATGCTGGGGGGCGCGATCGTGGTCGAGATGATCTTCACGCTGCCCGGCCTCGGGCGGATGACGCTGGACGCGGTGCTCGAGCGCAACTACCCGGTGGTGCAGAGCGCGGTGCTGGTGATCGGCGCGATGTTCATGCTGGTGAACCTGGTCACCGATGTGCTCTACGGCGCGATCGACCCGCGCGTGCGGCGGCGCTGATGTGGCGCGCGATCCGTCGGGCGCTGCCGGCCGGGCATCACGGAGTGACCGCGGCCGGATTGCTCGTGGTCGCGGTGCTCACGCTGATCGCCGCGCTCGCGCCGCACGTGGTGCCGGGCAGCCCAACCGAGATCGCCAGGGACCACGCGCTCCGTGCCCCCACCTGGGACCAACCGTTTGGCATGGACGACCTCGGGCGCTCCATCCTGAGCCGGGTCGCCCACGCCTACCGCGTCTCGCTGGGCGTCGCGCTGGCCTCGGTGGCGCTGGCCCTGCTGGTGGGCCTTCCCCTCGGGCTGGTGGCTGGCTACGCGGAGGGCGCTCTCGACCAGCTCATCATGCGGCCGCTCGATGTGCTGATGGCGTTTCCCGCGATCCTCCTCGCGATCGCCCTCATGAGCGTGTTCGGCACCGGCGTGGTGCTGGTGGCCGCCTCGCTCGCGGTGGTCTACACCCCGATCGTGGCGCGCGTGGTCCGGGCCGCGGTGCTCGCGGTCAAGGCGGAGGTCTATGTGGACGGCGCAAGGGCGCTCGGCGCGCCGGCGCGCCGGCTGGTGCTCCGGCACATCCTGCCCAACGCGGCGACCCCGGTGCTGGTGCAGGCCTCGGTGCTGATGGCGATCGCGATCCTGGTCGAGGCCTCGCTCTCGTTCCTCGGCGTGGGCGTGCGGCCGCCGACGCCCTCGCTCGGACTCATGCTGGCCGACGGTCGCGGCTTCATGGTGCAGGCGCCCTGGATGGTGATCTTCCCCGGGCTGGCCATCATGGCCGCGGTGCTCGGCTTCAACATGGTGGCCGACGGCCTGCGCGACTGGCTGGACCCGCAGCAGGCCGCGGGCCGCTCGTGATGGCCGTCGTGCCGTTCCGGCGGTAGCATGAGGGCATGAAGAGTCAGCGGTTCGTCATCATCGGGGCCGCACTGGCGGGCGCGAGCGCGGCGGCGGCGCTGCGCGAAGGGGGCTTCGATGGCCAGATCACGCTGATCGGCGCCGAGGCGCTGATGCCGTACAATCGCCCGCCGCTCTCCAAGGGCTATCTCCGCGGCCAAGACCGCTTCGAGGATCAGCTCGTCAACCCCCCCGCCTACTACGCCGAGCACGATATCACCCTGCGGTCCGGCGTCCGCGCCGACGCCATCGATCCGAGGCGAAAGATCGTCACCCTGGAGCGCGGCGACGAGGTCCCGTACGACCGGCTCCTGGTGACCACCGGTGGCCGCAACCGGACGCTGACGACCCCCGGGGCCAACCTGCCCGGGATCTTCCAGCTCCGCACCGTCGAGGACTGCGATCGGATCCGCGCGGTGGCCAAGCCCGGTCGCCGCGCGGTGGTGATCGGACTCGGCTTCATCGGCTCCGAGGTGACCGCGTCGCTCCGCCAGATGGGGATCGAGGTCACCGCGGTGGAAGGCCACCCGGTGCCCCTGGCGCGGGTGCTCGGCCCGGAGGTCGGCGTGGTGCTGGCCGACATCCATCGCGAGAAGGGCGTGGAGCTGGTCCTGGAAGATTCGATCGCGGTCTTCGAGGGCGCAGGCCGGGTGGAGCGGGTGCGCACGAAGAAGGGGCGGGTACTCCCGTGCGACTTCGTGGTGGCGGGCATCGGCATCGTGCCGAACGCGGAGCTGCTCGCCGCAGCCGGGGCGACGGTGGACAACGGCGTGCTCGTGGACGAGCACTGCCGGACCTCGCTGCCCGACGTCTACGCGGCGGGCGACGTGGCGAATCACCTGCATCCGCTGTTCGGGCGGCTGCGCGTGGAGCACTGGAACAATGGCTACCAGCAGGGGCGCGCGGCGGCCCGAGCGATGCTGGACGGGCGCGAGCCCTACGATTACCTCCACAGTTTCTGGTCGGACCAGTACGAGCACACCATCGAGTACGTCGGTTTCGCGGCCGAGTGGGATCGGCTCGTGTTTCGCGGCACGCCGGAGAGCCGGAAGTTCCTCGGCTTCTACCTGAAGGACGGGATCGTCCGCGCCGCCGTCGGCCTCGACCGCGGGGGTGATCCCGAGGATCCCAAGAACGAGAGCGAGCTGCGGGCCGTCGCCACGCTGATCCGGGATCGCGTCCGGGTGGACCCCGCTAGGCTGGCCGAAGACCCCCCACGCTGACGACAGCGGCGGGCCCGTCAGGGCTCGCTGACCAGGAACGCGCAGCAGGCGGGCACGGCGGGCGCGTCGGCGTGCTCCACGACCGCGCCCGAGCACAGCGTCCGGATCAGGCTCCCGAAGAACACCCCGCAGACGTCCGGCTGGGTCTTCGACAGGTCCTGGAGCGGACATTGGTGGATCGTGAGGCGGCGGGTCGTCCCCGCCTCCTCGCTGACGTCGGCCTGCCAGGCGAACTCCCCCTCGAGCCACTCCACCAGGTGCCGCCACCGCTCGGTCGCGGCGCCGCCCGTTACCCGGGTCGGCGCCTGCTCGGCCAGGCGGCGCGCCGCGGCGGCGATGGTCGTCTCGACGGCTTCCGGCCCCTGACGGTCCGAGAGCACCGCGATCATCTGGGCCAGGAGCATGTCGTAGCGCTTGGGGAAGATCCGCATACCCACGGGAGAGACCCGGTAGAGGTATGTAGGGCGGCTGGGCTGGGTCACGACCTTGCGGCGCACGACCAGGCCGAGGGCCTCCAGCGTGGTCAGATGCTGGCGCACCGCCGCCGGGCTCACCCCGAGCTTGTCGCTCAGTTCCTGTGAGCTAAGCTCCTGTCGGAGCAGCCGTTCCATGATATCGAGCCGAGTTCCCGTCGGGACGTCCATATCCCTTGACCTATTAAAACAAGTTTTTACTTGTTTAAGTATCTCACCCTGTCTACCATACCGTCCAGCACCTCGATTCCCCAAACCCAAGTTCACGGAGGATGACATGAAGCGACTCGGTACGGCCTTGGCGGTTCTGGCACTCGGTCTGGGCAGCCTTCTGATCCAGGCAGCACCCTCGCGGGCGCAGATGACCGCACCTCCCGGCGGCGATTACAAGAAGGTCAGCACCCTGGTGGCGCTGCCCGATTTCCTTCCCGGTCTCGGTACGCTCTACGTCAAGCCGGCCACGCTCCCCGCGGGCCCGTTCCTCGCCTACGACCGGGACGGCAAGCTGGTCAGCAGTGTCTACATGATCCCGCTCAAGGACCTCGAGGCTCACAAGGCCTTCAACGGCCTCGTGGCGGCCAAGGAGAAGGTCGATCACGTGGACATGTACTTCAACGCGGGCCATCCCGGGGTGGCCGAGCCGCACTACCACGTGGTGATCTGGTACGTCTCGGCCGAGAAGGCGGCGGCGCTCAAGTAGTCGGGGCCGTCGTGACGACGCGGCGCAGCTTCTTGAAGGCCGGCGGGCTCGCGCTCGCCGGCCTCGCCGTCGGCCGGCCGGCCCGCGCGGCCGCGGCGGTGGAGATTCACATGATGAGCGACACCCTCGGCACGAAGGTGTGGTTCGATCCGATCGGCATCCACGTCGAGCCGGGGCGGGTGATCCGATGGACCGTGCACTCGAACGTCCACACCACGACGGCTTACCATCCACGGAACGAGCAGCACTCGCTCCGGATCCCGGAGCGGGCCGAGCCCTGGGACTCGCGGTTCCTCGTGAATCCCGGCAACCATTTCGAGGTGACGCTGACCGTGCCCGGGGTCTACGACTACTTCTGCGCGCCGCACGAGGTGGCGGGGATGGTCGGGCGCATCGTGGTGGGCCACCCCGAGGGGCCCGGCACGCTGACGTTCGACTACTTCAAGGGACGGCCGGGCACGGAGCAATGGCAGGCGGTGCCGCCGGCGGCCCGACTGGCCTTTCCCAGTGTGAGCGCGATCGTGCGCCAGCGCATCGTGCGACGCGGCTGAGGCGGAAGTCGGCGGCTCCCCCGCCATGATAGACTCGCCTTGCTCCGGGATCAGGGGCGGGGAGGATCCGGCCGATGGCCTTCGACTACGGGAAGTATTTCGGGGAGATCAAGCTGACCCACGATCTCCTCACGAAGAAGGAGGAGCGCACGTGGCTGCTCAAGCCGCCGCGCGACGGCGAGCGGCATGATATTGTCCTCTACCTCGGCTGCAACGTGCTGCGGACCTCGCACCTGGTCGAGACGGTGGCCGCGGTCTTCGACCGGCTCGGGCTCGACTACGTGGCCGCGGGTGGGCCGACCTACTGCTGCGGCATCCAGCACCACCGGCGCGGGCAGGAGGCCTCGGGCGAGCGCTACGCCAATCACACCGTGGAGCTGCTGCAGAGCATGGCACCGCGCGAGGTCGTGATGTGGTGCCCCTCGTGCATCCAGTTCTACGACGAGGTGCTGCAGGCCGAGCTCCCGTTCCCGAAGCGCCACACCGCCGAGTTCCTCGTCGACTGCCTGGACCGCGGCCTCTTCACGTTCACCCAGCCGGTCGAGGCCACCGTGGCCCTGCACTACCACTACGCGACCCCGGCCCGGGCGCGCGAAGGGCGCGCCGCGCGCCGGCTGCTGGAGGCGGTGCCCGGCATCACGGTCGTGGAGTTCGAGCCCGACGCGCGCTGGGGGCGGACGTGCACGCCCGCGCTCCAGGAGCAGCTCGGGCCCGCGGTCTGGCGGCAGATGGCGCTCGAGGACATCGATCGGGCGCTCGGGGCGGGGGCCACGCACCTGGCCGGCATCTACCACGGCTGCCATCGCGATCAGTGCCGGTTCGAGCGGGAGCGGCCCATCGTGGTCGAGCACTACCTGACACTCTTCGCGCGGGCGCTCAGCATCGAGTTCGAGGACACCTACAAGAAGTACATGCACATGGGCGATCCCGACCGGATTCTGGAGGACGCCAGCCCCTGCATGGCGGCCAATGGCGTCGATCCCGAGAAGGCGCGCGGGCTCATCATCAAGACCTTCTCGGCATGAGCGGTCCGAAGATCCCGTTCGCCCCGGAGGACGACGTGCCGATCCGGTACATGGATCGGACGCGTGAGTACTACCAGGCGCTCGGCTTCAGCCCGTACCGCTGGGCCCACTTCACCGACGCGCCGTTCACGCCGCTGGCCACGCCGCTCGCGAGGACCCGGGTCGCGCTGATCACGACCGCGGCGCCGTTCCAGCCCGAGGCCGGCGACCAGGGGCCGCGCGCGCCCTACAACGCCTCCGCGAAGTTCTACAAGGTGTACTCCGCCGCGGTGGACAGCAAGCCGGATCTCCGCATCTCGCACGTGGGCTACGACCGGGCGAACACGGTGCCCGAGGACCTCAACGCCTACGTTCCGCTGGCCAGGCTGCAGGAAGCGGTCGCGGCCGGACGGATCGGCAGCCTGGCCCCGCGTTTCCATGGCGCGCCGACGAATCGAAGCCACCGGGTGACCATGGAGACCGACGCCCCCGAGCTGCTGCGCCGCTGCCGGGAAGACGGCGCCGACGCGGTCGTCCTCGTTCCGAGCTGACCGGTCTGCCACCAGACCGTGGGTCTGGCCGCCCGGCACCTGGAGGCAAACGGGGTCCCGACCGTGATCATGGGCTGCGCCAAGGACATCGTGGAGCACTGCGGGGTCCCGCGCTTCGTGTGGAGCGACTTCCCGCTCGGTAACTCGGCAGGGCGGCCCTTCGATGTGGAGTCCCAGGCGCAGACACTCGAGCTGGCCTTCCGGTTGCTCGAGACCGCGCCGGTGGCCCGGACCACGGTGGCGTCACCGCTCCGCTGGGCCGCGGACGCGGCGTGGAAGCATCGATTCCTCGACGTCGGGAAGCTCTCGCCGGAGGAGATCGCGGAGCGGCGGAAGGAGTTCGACGTGGTGAAGGCGGTGGCCAAGGCCAAGCGCGAGGGCGCGTGAGCAAACCGTTCGCGGGAGTCCGCATCCTGGACTTCACCCGCTATCTCGCCGGCCCGTACGGGACCTACCAGCTCGCCCTCCTGGGCGCCGACGTCATCAAGATCGAGTCGCACGAGGGCGACGAAACGCGCCTCTCGCCGGCCGATCAGAAGTGGGCTGAGCGGAAGATGGCGCCGTCGTTCCTCTCCATGAACGGCAACAAGCGCTCGATCACGCTCGACCTCCGGCGCAAGGAAGCGATCGAGATCGTCAGGCGGCTGGTGGTCGGAGCCGACGTGGTCTGGGAGAACTTCCGGGGCGGGGTGATGGATCGGCTCGGGCTCGGCTACGAGGCCCTGTCCGCGCTCAACCCGCGGCTGATCTACTGCGGTGTCTCCGGGTTCGGCCGCACCGGGCCAGAGAAGGCCACCGCAGCCTTCGACGGCAAGCTCCAGGCGATGTCCGGGATCATGTCCCTCACCGGCGAGCCCGCCTCGGGGCCCACGCGTGCGGGCTTCGCGCTCTGCGACACCATCGGGGGCATCACCGCGGCCCTGGCGGTGGCGAGCGCGCTCTACCAGCGCACGCATACCGGGCGCGGCCAGCTCGTGGACGTGGCGATGCTGGACGCGGCGCTCGCCTTCATCGCGGGGCCGGTGTCGGAGTACACGGTCGCCGGGGTCGAGCAGCGCCAGATCGGCAACGGCTCGGTGAGTCGCAAGCCCACCGCGAGCCGGTTCCGCTGCGGCAGTGGATACATCGTGCTGGCCGTCCTCACCGAGAAGCAGTTCGTGGGCCTGATGAAGACGCTGGGCCGCGCCGACGCGCTCGCCGACCCGCGCTTCAAGGATTGGCCGGCCCGCACCGCCAACGAGCCGGCGCTGCGGGAGATCATCGAGCGGGCGCTCGCCCGCGACGACCCGCGCACGTGGGAGACCCGTCTCACCGCGGCCGACGTGCCCTGCGGCTCGATCTGGAAGGTGGACGAGATCGTGGGCCACCCGCAGCTCGAGCACCGCGACGTGCTGCAGACCATCGACTCGCGCTACGGCCCCATGCGGCTCGTCGGCGCCGGCTTCCGTCTCGAGCACGGCAGCCCCGGCATCGACCGGGAGCCACCGACCCTCGGCGAGCACACCGACGAGATCCTGGCCGAGGTCGGCTACACGGCGGAGGAGATCGAGCAGCTCCGGCGCGACGCGGTGGTGTGACGGCGAGCGGCGCGTGAGGCTCCCGGTGATCGACGGCGTGATGAAGACGGACCGGCACACCACCGCCTATCTCGAGGCCGGCGCGCCCGACGCGCCCGTGATCGTGTTCGTGCACGGCTGGCCCGAGCTGTCGCTCTCCTGGCGGCACCAGCTGCCGTGCTTCGCCGACCTCGGGTTCCGCGCAATCGCGCCGGACATGCGCGGCTACGGCCGCTCCAGCGTCTACGCGCGTCACGAAGACTACGCGATCGAGCACGCGGTGCGCGACATGCTCGAGCTGCTGGACGCGCTCGGCCGGGAGAAGGCGGTCTGGGTCGGCCACGACTGGGGCAGTCCGGTCGTCTGGAGCCTGGCGAGCCATCACCCGGAGCGCTGCTGGGGCGTGGCCAATCTCTGCGTGCCGTACCTGGCGGCGGGTTTCTCCCCCCGGAACCTCATCCCTCTGGTGGACCGCGCGGTCTATCCGGAAGCGCAGTACCCGGCGGGGCAATGGGACTACATGCTCTTCTACGAGGAGAGCTTCGCGAAGGCCTGCGCCGGGTTCGACGCCGACCCGCGCAACACGGTCAAGGCGCTTTTCCGGAAGGGCAATCCCGGCGGCAAGGGCAAGCCGTCCCGGACCGCGCAGACCCGGAAGGACGGCGGCTGGTTCGGCGGTACCGGTCGGGCGCCCGACGTGCCCATGGATGCCGACGTGGTGACGGCGGAGGAGCTCGAGACGTACGCGGCCGGCCTCGCGCGCAACGGCTTCTTCGGCCCGGACTCCTGGTATATGAACGCGGACCGCAACCTGGACTACGCGAGGCGGGCGAAGGATGGCGGTACCCTCAGCCTGCCCGTCCTGTTCCTGCACGGGGAGTACGACTACACCTGCGAGACCGTCGAGTCGCGATTGGCCGAGCCCATGCGGCGGGATTGCCGGAACCTCACCGAGGTGGTCGTATCCTCAGGGCACTGGATGGCGCAGGAGAGGCCGAGAGCCGTGAATGCCGCGCTGGCGAAGTGGCTCGCGATCCAGCTTCCCGAGATCTGGTCCGTTTGACGCCCGAACCCAAGGGGGTGAACTGACCATGCTGCGTACGCGCATCTGCGAGCTCCTCGGTATCGAGCATCCGATCGTGCTGGGCGGGATGGGGAGTGCCACGTCGCCCGAGCTGGTGGCCGCGGTCTGCGCGGCCGGCGCCTTCGGGGTGCTGGGGGCGACGCGGCAGAGTCCCGAGGAAGTGGCGCGGGACGCCACGGCGATTCGCGCGGCGACCGACAAGGCCTTCGGACTCAACTTGCTCCTGTTCCTGGAGCGGCCCGGCCAGTATGACGGCCTCCTGGCCGCGCGGCCCCGAGTCGTCTCGACCGCATGGCCGACCCTGCAGCAGGATCTGGGCGGCTATGTGGCCCGGGCCCACGCGATCGGTGCCCTGTCCATGCACATGGTCTCGACGGTGGCGGACGCGAAGGCCGCTGCCCGCGCGGGGGTGGACGTGATCGTGGCGCAGGGTACCGAAGGTGGAGGCCACGTCGGGGTCATGGGCACGATGCCCCTCGTGCCGATGGTGGTGAGCGCGGTGGCGCCGACGCCGGTGCTGGCCGCGGGCGGGGTCGCCGACGGGCGCGGCCTGGCCGCCGCGCTGGCTCTGGGGGCCGACGGCGTGCTGCTGGGCACGCGCTTTCTCGCCTCCGACGAGGCGCCGATCGCCAAGGGCTTCAAGCAGGCGATCGTGGAGAGTGATGGGCACGACACGCTCGTGACCGAGATCCCGGACGTGGCCAACGGCCAGGTCTGGCCCGGGGCCTACGTACGGGTGCGGCGGAATCGATTCATCGAGGAGTGGGTCGGGCGGGAGAACGAGCTGCGCCTGCGGCGAGTGGAGGTGAGCGCCCAGCTCCGGGAGGCGGCGAAAGCGGGGGATCCGGACCGAGGCGCGATCCTGATCGGCCAGACCGCCGGCCTCATCGACCGCGTCGAGCCGGCCGGCGATCTGGTCCGCCAGATCAGCCGCGACGCCGAGGCCATCCTGCGCGAGCGCCTGCCGCGCCTCCTCGCCTGATCGCGCCCATGACCGAAAAGAGACCGGCGACGGCGTCACGCGGCATGGTGGTCACCAATCATCCGCTCGGCTCGGCGGCGGGAGCCGAGATGCTGGCCGCGGGCGGCAACGCGGTGGACGCGGCGATCGGCGCGCTCTTCGCGCTGACCGTGGTGGAGCCGATGATGGTAGGCATCTTCGGCGCGGGGATGGCGCACCTGCGGCTGGCCGACGGCCGGCACCTCGTCATCGACAACTACACCACCGCGCCGGCCGCCTCGCGGCCCGACATGTTCAAGCCCGTCTCCGACACCTGGCCCGACTACCTCCGCGCCGAAGGTGACGTCAACCTGGTCGGCCTCCTCTCGGTGGGGGTGCCCGGCACGCTCAAGGCCTGGGCGGAGGCGGTGACCCGCTTCGGCCGCCTCGACCTCGAGACCGTGATGCAGCCCGCGATCCGCCATGCCGAGCGCGGATTCCGCGCCACGCCCTACCTGGTGGCGGCGGTCACGGAGACCGCGCCGGACCTCGCCCGCTTCCCGGAGACCGCGCGGACCTTCCTGCCGGGGGGCGCGCCCATCAAGGCCGGCGATGTCATCGCGATGCCGGAGTACGCGGCGACGCTTCGCCTGATCGCGGCGAAGGGTCCCGCCGTGCTCTACGGCGGCGACCTCGGGGCGACGGTGGCCGACTACATGCGTCGGGACGGCGGGATCATCACCCTCGACGACCTGGCGCGCTACGAGACGATCGAGCGGCAGCCCATCCGCGGCCGCTATCGCGGCTTCGAGATCACGGGCGCTCCGCCGCCGACCGCGGGTGGGCTTCACCTGGTCGAGATGCTGAACATCCTGGAAGGCTTCGATCCGCGCGGCCTGGGCTTCGGCACCGCGGACTACTTCCACCTGATCGCCGAGGTGCTCAAGATCGGCTTCGCGGACCGCAACGCGTGCACCGGGGATCCGGCGTTCGTGGAGATCCCGGTCGAGCGTCTGCTCTCGAAGGAGCACGCGGCGGCGCGGCGGGCGCAGATCCGCCCGGATCGGGCGGGGGAGTACGGTGCGATTGTTGGTATGACGGGGGGCGTCGCCGCCGGCTCCGCGCACACCACGCACGT
>Ga0114129_10014822_pt1 | contig 11109 bp, 10 predicted proteins | sample RhiMetdeltSRZDD1_FD_80071 | JGI IMG/M metagenome (GOLD analysis project Ga0114129, IMG submission 80071) | Populus rhizosphere microbial communities from Tennessee, USA - Rhizosphere MetaG P. deltoides SRZDD1 (version 2) (version 2) | ecosystem: Host-associated > Plants > Roots > Rhizosphere >... | reverse complement strand
GTACGGTCCTGGTGTCTGACGGCGAGGATTGTCGTCGCGCGGATCACCTGGCCAGTATGCCTCAAAAAAAGGGCAGGCCTGCCGCGGCTGCCCGACCCTCACGGGTGACAGGGGCGCGCCGCATAGACGAAACGCTCACATTTTCTCGATGTTTTCCCCGCAGTTTTACTGGCAACAACGTTGCTCAGGCATACTAGGCCATGACTCCTTATCCATTCGTTCTCGCAGCATCTTTGTTCGCGATCCAGCCGGCGCCGGCGCCTCAAAACGCGCTCGCCGTTCAGACCGGCGAGGCCGTTCAGGTCGCGGAGCTTGCCGAGGCGCCACAGCCACAAGCCGAAGCCCAGGATCAAGGCCGCACCACTGGAAGCCGGGACCGCGGCGACAATCCGCAGGTCGGTGGCGCAGTGCAGCGCGGCGATCGCCCTCGCGGGGATAACGCGCCGACGGGTCAGGCAGCGCCGCGCGAGTCGCGGCCCGCGCCCGCTCCTGCGCCAGCCGCGGTGCGCGTCGAGCAGTCGCAGCCGCAACCGGCGGCGGCCAACGACCAGCGTCGCAATGATGGAGGCCGGGATCGGGGCGACAACCCGCAATCCGGCGGCGCGGTGCAACGAGGCGATCGTCCGCGTGGAGATAATCCAGCGACCGGCCGGGCAGTGCCGCGCGGCGACACCCGCACCGGCCCCGCACCTGCGCGTCCACAAGGCCAGGGTAGCGGCGGCTACAACCGAAACGGCGGACGCAACATCTACGTCGCGCCGCCGGTCTACAACTATTACTACTCTCCGCGCCGGTACTATCCGTACGGCTATGGCGCGTTTGGCCTCGGCTATTTCTACTACGACCCGTACACGTGGTATCCACCCAGTTACTACGGCAGCTATTACGGCAACGGCTATGACAATGGCTACTACGGATACTCCGGCGGCTATTTCGATGTTGGAGAAATCCGCCTGTCAGTGTCACCGCGATTCGCGGATGTCTACGTCGACGGCTATTTCGCGGGACGTGTGGACGACTATGACGGAGTGTTCCAGGCGCTGAAGCTGGAATCGGGGGCGCATCACATTCAGATCGTGGCCCCGGGCTACACGACGCTCGACTTCGACGTGCGGATCAACCCCGGCCAGAAGATCACTTATCGGGGCGACCTGCGACCGCTCAGACCATAGGGTAAATCCCAACAAGTCAAAGCGACGACTCGGGGTTTGGGATTTGGGTTTTGGGATTTGGGATTTTCCTCCGCCGCAACGCGGCGTAAACGGGAATGCCGGCGGCAATGATGAGCGCGCCAGCGACAGTCTGGCGGGGCGCGCGATAGAGGCCATTCATCAGGATCAACGCACTTGCGATCGCATAGATCGCGGGCGCAATGGGATAGCCCCAGGCGCGGAACGGCCGCTCCGCCCCGGGCTCCTTTCTTCGCAGCACGAATAGCGCAACCACCGCAACACCCGAGAACAGCACGATCGCGAAGCCGGTGTACGTGACGAGCGCGTCTGCCGTGGCCGTCAGCACGAGCAGCGAGCTCCATATCGCCTGCGCACAGATCGCCGCCGCCGGCGTCCGGTAACGGGTGTGCACGACCGCCGCGCGCGAGAAGAACAGACCGTCGCGCGCCATTGCATAGTAGACACGCGGCCCCGCGAGTGTCATGGCACTGATGCTTGCGGCCAGGCTGACGATCGACACCACGCCCATGATGCTGCCCGCTGCGTTTCCAAGCAGGCGATCCGCGATCACGTCGAGAACGCTTCCGTTGATGGCCGCAAGCTCTCGCACCGGAATCACGTAGAGGTACAGCGCGTTCAACAGCAGGTAGATAGCGATGACGGCGCCAGTCCCGAGCGCCAGGGCGCGGGGTACGTTGCGTCCCGGATCGCGCACTTCCTCGGCGACATAGGTCGCGGCATTCCACCCCGAGTAGGTGAACATCACCGGGATCAGCGCGAGGAGCCAGCCCGCCGGGGCAACCGGCGCGGACTCGGTGAGGTGAGCAACCGAGCCGGTTCCAAATGAGAAGCCGACGGCGATGAAGGCGACGAGCGCGGTGACCTTGAGGCCGGCGAGCACGTTTCCCACGATGCGGCCCGGGCCGACCCCGCGCACGTGCAGCGACGCCATGGCGGCGATGACCGCAATTGCCGTGATTGTCTGCGGCGAAAACGTGAGGGCAACAACCCCTGGGACGATCGGCACCACCAGCCACGACGCCTGTCCAGACACGCCCGGCACAAACCGTCCGAGGTAGAACACCAGCACCGCGGCGCTCGTCGCGATGGCCCCCGAGAAACCGGCGACGAATGACGTCCATCCCGTGAGAAACGCAGCAGGCGGGCCAAACGCTTCGCGGAGGTAGACGTATTCGCCGCCCGCACGCGGTCGCAGCGCGGCGAGCTCGGCGTACGCCATCGCGCCCGCGAACGCGAGCGCGCCGCCTGCAACCCACGTGGAGAGAAACACTGCCGCGCCGGGGACGAGCGCGGCAATCTGGGGTGGCGTGAAAAGGATCCCGCCGCCGATGACGTTGGAGACGATGATGGCCGCGGCGTCGAGCGGACCGAGACGCCGCTCAAGCGAGGGGGAGGGCGGCACTACTGCGTCAGGAGCTGCCGATCGATCGTGAATTCGCCCAACTTCTGCCAGGTCCGCGAGCCGTGCTTGCCGAAGATCTCGACCCTCGCGTCGACGAATTGCTTGTTCTGCAGCATCTGCAGCCGCGACTCGGTGCCCGTGTATCCGAGGTTCGAGCGCAGCACGAGCGAACCGCCGGTCTGCCCGGGTGAGATCCCCTGGCGGTCGATGGCGGTCACGAAGTGCTCACCCCACGCCTCCGGCTCGCCTTTGCGCTTGAAGATCGCGTTCACCTGGACGCTCTCCACCGGCTCGGCCGAGGTGTTCTGCAATTTGAGGGAAATGCTCGGAACGAGCTTGTTCTTGCCCTCGTAGATACCGGCGTCATACCAGCCGGTATGCACGTCGGTGATCTTCACGACTTTCTCGACGTCGAAGTCATGGCCGCAGCTGGAGAACAGAAGAGCGGCCGCCAGCGCCAGAACGACACGTTTCATACACCAATTGTATTCAGAATTGCTTGATCTCGACGTGGGTGCGCGCCTCATCCAGCGTCATCCGGCCGGAGCGATACGCGGCCAGGTCGGTGCCTTTGATCCGGAACACGATGCTGCTGATGTTCGACGTATCACCCGGCACGAGGCGATCGGGCCGCACGTTGTCGCGGGCCGCCACCGTGAGCCACTCGTTCTCGGCAATCGGCAGCGGGCCGCTGTTCTCGATCATCGCATCAACGATTGCCTGACTCACCTCGCGCGTATAAGCCGCGTTCGGATCCTCGATAAGCGAGAGATCCACGCGCGCCGGGGCGGGTGCCGTCGTCTGGGCCGTCACCGAGGCCGCGCCTACGGTCTGCGGCCGCGCAGCCGCGTCCGAGGGAACCGGTCCGACCGGTCCCACCTGCAGCTCGAGCCGGCGCAGCGCGCTCTGGAGCGAGGCGCGCGTCCGCGGATCCTGGACGGTCGCGATATACGCCTTGAGCTGATTCACCGCGGTAGCCGCGCCAAGGCCGTTCTCATCCACCATCTGCCGCAGCGTCCATGCCATCGTCCGGCGGAACGCGGGGACTTCGACGTCGAAGAAAACACCGTAATTTTCGAGCCGGAAGCCGCGGACCGACGGCGCACCGGTCATCATCAGTGCATCCGGCGGCATCACCGCGCGAACCTGGCGCATGAGGCTGTCGGCGCCGTTGGCGACCGCGCTCTCGAGTACGCTCTCCATCATCGAGATTTTCTGGCGGGCCTTGACCTGATCGACTTCAGGCGGCGGTGCCTGTGCGAACGCGGCGGGCGCGATGCCGATGACGATGACGATGCCAGCTAGACAAGGTTTCACGATACTTCTCCTGCGCTCAGGCGGGTCCGACCGGATCCGCTCTCGTTATTGCCCCCGCTGCGATACGCGCATCAGGTAATTCAACATCTGGCGCTGCTGTGCGACTTCCACGCCAGTCGTTCCATCCATCTGGCCCATGGCGCGCTCGATGCGCGCCAGGTCGCCCTGGCGCTGCGCGTCGAAGTCGCGCACGATTTCCGCCGTGCGGAGCGCAAGCTCGCGTTGCTGCCGCTGCTCGCTCTCCTGGATCAGCGCGCGGACGCGCTCGACAATCTGCGCGTCGCCCGCGCTCGCTGTCGCAGGACCGTTCGTGTTGCGCATCTGCGACAGTTCCGTGCGGAGACGCTGCTCGAGTGCCGACAAATCGCCGGCCGTCACGGCGCCGGGTGTCGCGGGTGCAAGGGTGACGTTCGACCCCCCTGGATTCGAAGTCGGTGCATCCGTTGTGGCCGTCGTACCGCGCAACGCGCCAAGCGTGACACCGGTCGCGAAGATCACCGCGGCGGCGGCCGCCTGCGCCCACGCCGGCATCGGCTGCTGCCACCAGCGGGAGGGTCTCAGCACATTGGAGACATCGGGTCGCGGTGCGTCCGATACGACACGAAACCCGAGCTGCGCGTCAGGAGGACTCCATGCCCCGAGCAGCTCGCGCGTGGCGTCAAGCGACGCGATTTCCTCCGCGCATCCGGTGCACACGGCCACGTGCGCGCTGATGGCGCGGCGTTCGCTCGGTTCGCACTCATCATAGAGATACGACACAAGCGCGCCGTGATCTCCACAGGTAAAGGTCTGAGTCATGTTCGTTTCACCAGTTGCGGCGTCATCTGCCCGTTCTTCTCCAGGTGCCGGCGGAGGACGGCCAAGCCCTGATAGAGGCGCGTCTTCACCGTGCTGAGCGGGCACCCCTGCATGTCGGCGATCTCCTGAAACGTCATCCCGTGGTACTCCTTGAGGATGATCGCCGTTCGCTGCTCCTCGGGCAGCAGCGCCATCGCTTCTTCGACGACCGCGCTCAGCTCGCGGCGCGATACCAGCTCCTCGATCGATTCCACCGGACCGCGTTCCGCGGCGAGCTCTCCGGGGTCTATGCCTTCCGGCATCTGCATCACCGGCGCGCGGCGCTGACGACGAATCCAGTCCCGGCACAGGTTCAGGGCGATGCGGTACAGCCACGACGAAAACTTCGCCTGGCCCTTGAACCCGGGCAGTGCGCGGAATGCGCGGAGGAACGTCTCCTGACACACGTCCCGCGCGTCCTCCTCGCGACCGATGACGCGATACGCCAGGGCATAAATCGGCCGTTCCCATCGGAGGATGAGCTGATTGAAGCTCTCGGCATCGCCGCCAACCGATTTGGCGACGAGCTCGTCGTCGGTCAACGTCATGTCTGGAGCCGGGGGCCCGCCGGTCCGGTCAGTGGATAAGACGGCAACTGCCGTCGTACGGCCGTAGATTTCATAATACGACGTAAGAGCTTGGAGGCACTCTGGTTAGATGCGTTTCCGTCCCGGTGCCCTGCCGGGGACGCTGATTGGTGCCCGGCGTACGACGCAGGCTGCCATTGGGAGACAGAGTGGTAAAATGTCGAGGTCTTGGCTTTAAATTTCCCCACAGACGAAGTGTTTTTGACCACGGAGGAGGTGCTCGAATACCTCCAGATCAACCTCCGGACGGTCTACCGCCTGATCAAGGCAGGAAAGATCCCAGCGGTGCGCGTCGGACGCCAGTGGCGGTTCCGGAAACGCGACATCGACGTCTGGCTGGACAGCCAGCGGCCCCGCGGCGATCGTCAGGGGGCAGCAACGCCGGCGGCACCAGTCCGCAACACGCGGCAGCGCGTCCTCGTGGTCGATGACGAGGCCAGTATCCGCGACCTCCTGTCGAAGACGCTCGCGCTGGCGGAATACGACGTCGACACCGCGCCGGACGGCACGACGGCTCTCGATCGGATGCGGGCATTTTCCTACGATCTGCTCATTGCCGATCTCAGGATGCCCGGCATGGACGGCCTTACGTTGATCAGGCAGGCGAAGCGCATCAAGGCCGATCTTCCCGTCATCATCATCACCGGCTTTTCCACCGAATCGAGCGCGATCGAAGCGGTGAATCTCGGCGTCGCCGGCTATCTCACCAAGCCATTCCGGGTACCCCAGGTACTGGCCGCCGCCTCGAAGGCGCTCGGCGCGCCGGCGGCGTGATCCAGCTTTCCGACCTCAGCAAATCCTTCGGCGATCGCACCCTGATCGACCACGTCACGTGGCAGATCTCGGATGGTGACCGCGTCGGCCTGTGCGGACCGAATGGCGCAGGCAAGACAACGCTGCTGAAGATGCTCGCCGGGCTCGACGAGGCGGATTCGGGTGCGATCGTCAGGCCCGCCGACCTGACGATCGGGTACCTGCCGCAGGACGGCCTGACGCACGCAGGGCGCAGCGTCTTCGAGGAAGCGAGCAGCGCATTCCAGCCGCTGCTCGACATGAAGGCGGAGATGCACGCGATCGAGCATCGGCTGGGCGATGCGTCGATCCCACAGGATGAGCACGACGCCATGCTGGCCCGCTACAGCGATCTGCAGGACCGTTTTCGCGTTGCCGACGGCTACAGCATGGACCTGAGAATCGCCACGGTCCTGCGCGGCCTTGGTTTCACGCCTGACGACGCCGAGCGACCGGCGGAAACATTTTCCGGCGGCTGGCAGATGCGGATTGCGCTCGCGAAGCTGCTGCTCGGCCGCCCGAACCTTCTGCTGCTCGACGAGCCGACGAATCATCTCGATCTCGAAGCGCGCAACTGGCTCGAGGAGTATCTCGGAGGGTACCCCTTCGCGGTGATCCTCGTCTCGCACGATCGCTACTTCCTGGACTCGGTGGTGACGCGGATCACCGACCTGAATCTGCGCAAGCTGACCGATTACATCGGCAACTACAGCAAGTACATCGCGCAGCGCGACGCAATGCTCGAGCGCCTGCGGCAGGCAAAAAAGGAACAGGACGAAGAAGTTGCCCGCGTGAAGATGTTCATCGACCGGTTCCGATACCAGGCGACCAAGGCGGCACAAGTCCAGAGCCGGATCAAACAGCTCGACAAGGTCGTCCCGATCGAGGTGCCTCCGGAACGAAAGCGGATCCACTTCACGTTTCCGGTCTGCGCGAGGAGCGGCCGAACGGTGCTCGAGCTGAAACACGTCCGGAAGTCTTACGGACCGCTGACGGTGTTCAAGGATCTCTCGCTCCACATCGAGCGCGGCGATCGAATCGCGCTCGTTGGTCCCAATGGATCCGGCAAGTCCACGCTCATGCGCATGCTCTCCGGCGAGGAGTCACCGGACAGCGGCGCGCGGACCGAAGGACACCAGGTCGTCATCGAATATTTCGCGCAGGACGAGGCGGTGCGCCTTGACCCGGCACTCACGGTGTACGAGACACTCGCTTCCGGTTCCTCGACCGGCATGGTCCCCGCGATCCGGAACATCCTCGGCGGCTTCCTCTTCTCCGGAGACGATGTCTATAAGAAGGCCGCCGTCTTGTCGGGCGGCGAGCGAACGCGGCTCGCGGTGGCGCGCATGCTGCTGCGCCCTTCGAACACACTGCTCCTGGACGAGCCGACCAACCACCTCGATCTCGACTCGAAGGACGTGCTGCTCGACGCGCTCGAGGATTACGGCGGGACGCTGATCATCGTGTCGCACGATCGTTACTTCGTCGAGAAGCTGGCGACGAAGATCATCGAGGTCGGCCACGGGCAGGCAGTGGTCTATCCGGGGACGTACTCTGAATTCCTCTGGAGTAAGGAACACCAGGAAGCAACCCCCAAGCTCCAACTCCCAACTCCCAAGGCGAAGGGGGAAAATCCCAAAACTCAAAGCCCAAGGCCCAAATCCCAAAAACCTGAATCGGCGAACGCCGGATCCCGAATCCCGAAACCCGAATCCCGAACCCCGGATTTAGAGTCCCGGGAAGAGCGCAAGCGGCAGGACGCCGACCGAAAGAAGAAGCAGCGGGTCAATGAGGCGCTGCAGAAGCGGATTGCCGACCTCGAGTCGCGCATCGCGGAACGCGAGGCAGAGGTGAAGGAGTTGGAGGCCGCAATGGCGGGGCCGGGCTTCTACGACAACCTCGAGGCTGCCAAGCCACTCACCGACAGGCACCAGGCGCTCATGTGGGAGGTCGGCGATCTCATCGCCCAGTGGGAGGCGCTTCAGGAACACGCCGCCGAGCAACCGTCCGAAACGCAACCCGAAACGTAACCGCACGGCTTTTTGGGTCACGGTTTCTGCGTTACGCTTACAGAATCGTAATGAGGGCTACCAGACTTCGCGGTGTAAACGGCTCAGTCAGCGTCCTTTTCCCCATTTACCGTCCGTTCAGCCTGGGCATGTCGTTTGCCCCTCCCGCCTTGCGGTTGGGTTTCACTCGGTGGAGCGTCCGCCCCCAATGACCAGCGCACACCGTTCTGGACCCCGTCGCGGCCGTGCCGCCGGAACGACTCTCCCGGTGCCTGCCGAGGCGCAAAGGCCAGGGCGACCGGGCGGATTGTCTCGAACGGACGATGTCTTCTTCCGCCACATGGTGGCGGGAATGCGAAACGGCGTTCTGGCAATCACGCGGGCTGGAGCCGTCGCGCTGCTGAACGAAGAGGCGTGCCGGATTTTCGGCGTCGATCCACGGCCGGACGATCTGGGAAGGCCGGTAGCGGAGGTACTGCGCGCGCATCCGGATGTGGTGCGGCAGCTGTTGTCGGCATACGAGCTCCACATGCTGCCGAACCGCGCCGAGATGCGGCTGAAGCCGTCGGGCAAGGTGATCGGCTTCACGCTGGCGTTCGTGCGGAACGACGACGGCGACGTGGCGGGCGTGGCGATGTTCTTCAAGGACCTCACGCGCGTCGAGCAGCTCGAAGAGCGCGAACGGCTGCGCGATCGGCTGGCGGCGGTGGGCGAAATGGCCGCGGCCATCGCGCACGAGGTGAAAAACCCGCTGGCCGGGATCGAAGTGATGGCCGGGCTGCTGCGCAGGAAGATTCCGGATATTCCGGATGCGCAGGCGGTGCTGACCGACATCATCGCGGAAGCGAAGATGGCCAACGCGATCGTGCAGGAAGTGCTGGAGTTCGTCAGGCCGATCCGGTTGCAGGTCGAGCACACCGGCGTTGCCGAGGCGCTCGAGGCTGCGGTGCAGTTGGCAGACACGAAAGCGGCGCGCGGCTCAATCGCCGTGGCGGTCGACGTGCCGGCGGGTCTGCCCCAGATACAGGGCGACCACTATCAGCTGACGCAGTTGTTCACGAACCTGCTGATCAACGCGTACGAGGCGATGGAGGGAAAGGGGCGCGTGGGATTCAGTGCCAGCGCCGTGCGCCAGGACGACGGCGCGGACGGGCGCGAGGCGGTGCGGATTGAACTGATGGACGACGGCCCCGGAATGCCGCAGGACGTCGCCGATCGCGTCTTCGATCCGTTTTTCACGACCAAGCCCCAGGGCTCTGGTCTCGGGCTCGCGATCGTGCGGAAGATCGTCGACGCGCACGATGGACAGATCGACCTGCGGACCGCGCCGGGCGGCGGGACGCTGATTCGCGTCACGCTGCCGGTATCGGTCAGCCGGGACGCCGGGTAGCAACGTTCGTAAAGAGGGAAAAGGATAGACATGGGCCGCATTCTCATCGCAGACGACCACGATTCACTCCGCCGCGGGCTGGCGCAGGCGCTTGGCGAGGCGGGGCACGACGTGGAGGAGGCGCCAAACGGCAACGCGGCAATCGAGAAGCTCCACGAGGGTTTCTTCGACGTCGTTGTCAGCGACCTGAAGATGGGGGGCAGCACCGGGCTCGAGGTGCTGAAGACCGCCAAGACCCTGCATCCCTCGGCCGCGGTCATCCTGATGACCGCGTTCGGATCCGTATCCACCGCGGTGGAAGCGATCAAGGCGGGCGCGTTCGACTACGTGCAGAAGCCGTTCGAAATCGAGGAGATGGAGGTCAAGATCGCGAAGGCGCTCGAGATGCGCCGGATGCAGCACCAGATCGACTACCTGCGCCATGCGCAAGGTGACATTTACGACTTCGAGCGGATCATCGGGTCGAGCGGCGCGCTTGAAAAGGTGCTGACCGTCGTGCGTAAGGTGGCGAAGAGCAACACGACCGTCCTCGTCCGCGGCGAGACCGGTACGGGCAAGGAGCTGATTGCCGGCGCGATCCACCACAACTCGCACCGCGCGGCGCGCAACTTCATCAAGGTGAACTGCGCGGCGCTGCAGGAGAACCTGCTCGAGTCCGAGCTGTTCGGGCACGAGAAGGGGGCGTTCACGGGCGCCGACAAGCAGCGAATCGGCCGCTTCGAGCAGGCCGACGGCGGCACGCTGTTCCTCGACGAAATCGGCGACATGAGTGCGAACACGCAGGCGAAGATCCTGCGCGTGCTGCAGGAGCATGAGTTCGAGCGCCTGGGCGGCACGCGGACGTTGCGCGTCGACGTACGCCTGATTGCAGCGACGAACCGCGACCTCCCTTCGATGGTCGAGTCGGGAACGTTCCGCGAAGACCTCTACTACCGGCTGAACGTGGTGGCGATCGAAATGCCGCCGCTGCGCGAGCGCAAGGAAGACGTCGCGGCGCTCGCGGGATTCTTCATCCGCCGCTTCGCGGGCGAGCTGAAGAAGAAGATGGAAGGGCTCGACCCGGATGCGCTGAAGCTGTTGATGCGCTACAACTGGCCCGGTAACATCCGCGAGCTCGAAAACGCGATCGAGCGCGCGATGCTGCTGGCAGAGCGCACGCACATTTCGATGGACGATCTCCGACTGGGGGACACCGGATCGCCCGGGAGCTTGCGCGAGGGTTCATCCATCGTGAAGATTCCTCCCACCGGCATCCCGCTCGAGGAAGTCGAGCGGCTGGCGATCATCGAAGCGCTGAAAATGTCTAACTGGGTTCAGAAGGACGCCGCGGAGCTGCTGGCGATCAGCCCGCGCGTGATGAACTACAAGATTAAGACGCTCGGCATCGACTTTCCGCGCGGCCGCCGAGCGGCGCTCCAGCAGCACGATCCTTCAGCGACTGCGATGGTGTAGCCCCGGCCGGGTGGTTCACTCGGGCCGGCCTCGCCGGCTCGTTCTATCCCCGCCAGTTGAACAGTCGAGGCCTGTACCCGCTACACATGAGTGACGGGCGGGAATCGGACGCAAGATTGACGCGCCCGGT
>Ga0114129_10014821_pt1 | contig 11109 bp, 12 predicted proteins | sample RhiMetdeltSRZDD1_FD_80071 | JGI IMG/M metagenome (GOLD analysis project Ga0114129, IMG submission 80071) | Populus rhizosphere microbial communities from Tennessee, USA - Rhizosphere MetaG P. deltoides SRZDD1 (version 2) (version 2) | ecosystem: Host-associated > Plants > Roots > Rhizosphere >... | reverse complement strand
TCCATCCGCAGCGGATACCCCATCGTATGCATGACGGTGCCTGGCGCAACGCGATCCCTAGCCACCTCCCACAGTTCCTTGATGCCCAGCGCGTACAGCTGGGGCAGCCGGCCAGCATCGAGATCGAGCCGGCGGACCAGCGCTTTGGTCAGGTTGCCGCGTACACCGTCGGCGAGAATCGTCACCTTCGCGTTGATGTCGACACCGGGCTCGAACGTCGGCTTGCGCTCACCGTGCTTGCCGATGCCACGGTCGCCCGTCCGCACGCCCGAGACACGATCGCCCTCGAACAGCAGTTCGGCGCCCGAAAACCCGGTGAAGATGTCGATGCCTTCGGCTTCGACGAGGCCGCCAAGCCACTTGACGAACCGATTGAGCGAGATGAGGTAGTGTCCGTGATTTCGAAGCGGGGCTGGAGTCAGCGGGAATTTCAGCTTTTTCTCGCGCGTCAGGAAGTAGACCTGGTCGTCGTGCACCTCTGACGCGAGCGGCGCTCCCCGTGCGGCAAAATCAGGCACCAGCAGTCGGAGCGCCGACGGATCGAGCACCGCGCCCGACAGCATGTGCGCGCCAACTTCGCGCGCCTTCTCGAGGACCGCAATTGCGAGCGGATAGCCGGCGCGTTCCCGTTGCAGCTGCGCGAGGCGCAGCGCCGCGGACATGCCAGCTGGTCCGCCGCCGACGATCAGGATGTCGACGTCGAGGGTTTCGCGGGACATTGATGGCAAATTCTGCCGTGCCTCGTGCCGTGTGCCTGGTGTCTCGTCCGAGGTGGCGCGACTCCTTCGATCGCGCGCATCATTCCTTCAATGCGTGGCGAACCGAGCGCGAACCACGCGGCACGAGGCAGGCGGCACGAGGCACGGCAGCGGTCACTGTTTATTCAGCTCCGCGATAATCGCCGGCACTATTTCAAACAAATCCCCGACAATCCCGTAGTCCGCGACTTCGAAGATCGGCGCTTCGGCGTCCTTGTTGATCGCCACAATCGTTCGCGCGCCTTTCATGCCGACGAGATGCTGGATCGCTCCGGAGATCCCGAGCGCCAGGTACAGCTTCGGCGCCACGGTCTGACCGGAACTGCCAATCTGCCGATCCATGGGCAGCCACCCCGCATCACAGATCGGCCGCGACGCCGCGAGCTCGGCTCCGATCGCGTGCGCCAGCTGCTCGGCGATTTTGAGGTTCTCCTGGCCCTTGATCCCGCGGCCCACTGCCACGATTCGCTCCGCCTGCGACAAATCGACCGCCTGCTTCGCTTCCTTGAACGGCGCTTCCGGCTTCTGTCGGATCGCGGCTGCATCGACGGTCAACGATGCCCGGCCGACGCTGGCCGGCGCCGGACCACGCGCCGCGGCATCAGCTCGAAACGCGCCAATCTGGAACGTCACGAGGTGCGGTGGAGGGCCGGCGGCGACAACGTCCGCATTCAATTTGCCCTGAAAGACCGGCCGGGTGTAGACGAGAGCGCCGTTCCGCGACTTGATTGCAACCACGTCGGTGACCAGCGGGCGCCCGAGCCGGGCCGCGAGGGCCGGGACGAAGTCCCGCGTCTGGTAGGTGTGCGGAAGGAACACGAGCGACGGCTGCTCCTGCTGGATCAGCGAGGCGCCTGCGGCCACATAGCCGTCCGCAGTGTAGCTTGCGAGCGCGTCATTCTGGACGACGATAACTTCGCTGACTGCGGCAGCCGCGAGCTCCGATGCCGCGGCGTCTACGTGACCGCCAAAGACGCCGACCTTGATCGGCCCGCCGGCCTGTTGAGCAGCTGCGATTGCCTCCCAGCTCGCGCGGTTCAACGTTCCTTCGCGTTGTTCGGCTACTACGAGAATCATTCAGGTAACTGTTCCTCTGATGCGTAATCCGCGGGAATACGCGTTTACAGGACGCGCGCCTCGTCACGCAGCCGCGCAATCAGTTTCTGAGCCGCTGTGGCGGAAGGCCCTTCGATCATCTGGGTCTGCTTGGCCTTCTCCGGGAAATACACCCGAACGATGCGCTGGGTAGGCTCCGGGGCCGAGGCGGGCGACACGCGGCGGATTTCTTTCTTCTTGGCCGCCATGATGCCCTTCAGCGTTGCGTAGCGAAGCTGGTTGATGCCGCTCTGGATCGTGAGGACTGCCGGCAGCGGCAGCCCAATCCACTGGAACCAGCCGCCCTCCAGCTCGCGCTTGACGCGCAGACCACCGTCTGCGACCTGCACTTCCATGATGATCGTCGCGTGCGGCATGCCCAGCTTCTCGGCGACCACGACGCCAACCTGTCCGAACCCCTGATCGTCGGACTGCAACCCGGTCAGCACGAGATCGAACTGCTCGTCGCGAATCGCCGATGCGAGGGCATCTGCCGCCGTAGACGCGTCGGCCGTCGCCAGGGCATTCGACTCGACGAGGATCGCGCGATCGGCGCCACGTGCGAGCGCCTCCCGGACGACCTGTGCCGCGCGCGCCGGTCCTGCCGAGCACACCACCACCTCGCCGCCGTGGCTTTCCCGGAGCCTGAGCGCCTCTTCCAGCGCGTACGCGTCCGGCTCGTTGAGCTCGAAGCTCGCGTCAGCGTCGCGAATCCAGGTCTGGCGGTCGTCGACGCGGAGCTGCCACTCCCGCGTGACGACCTGCTTGATGCAAACGGCAATCTTCACTCAGCGAACCTTTTGAAGAGGAGGGCCCCGTTCGTGCCGCCGAAGCCGAACGAATTCGACAGTGCGTATTCGACGCGCGCCCCGCGGGCTTGGTTGGGCACGTAGTCGAGGTCGCATTCGGGATCGGGATTGTCGTAATTGATCGTCGGCGGAATGACCTGGTGCTTGATCGCAAGGACCGTGATACCTGCTTCCAGCCCTCCGGCGGCGCCGAGCAGGTGGCCGGTCATCGATTTCGTCGACGAGATCGCGAGGTTGCGCGCGTGATCGCCGAACACGTGCTTGATCGCGAGAGTCTCGATCGCGTCGCCGGCCGGTGTCGAGGTGCCGTGCGCATTCACGTAATCGACCTGCGACGGCGAGACGCATGCGCGCCGCAGCGCCATCGACATCACGCGCATGCCGCCCTCGCCATTCTCCGAGGGAGCCGTGATGTGGTACGCGTCAGCAGACATGCCGTAGCCGACCAGCTCGGCGTAGATCGGCGCGCCACGGCGTTTCGCGAATTCCAGTTCCTCCAGGATCACGACCCCCGCACCCTCGCCCATGATGAAGCCGTCGCGATCGCGATCGAAAGGCCGGCTCGCGCGCGCGGGGTCGTCGTTGCGAGTCGAGAGCGCTCGCATCGCGGCGAAACCGCCCACGCCCATCGGCGTGATTGCCGCCTCGGAGCCGCCCGCAATCATGATGTCGGCGTCGTTGCGCTGAATGATCTCGAACGCATCGCCGATCGCGTGCGCCGACGCCGAGCACGCCGTGCAGGTCGCGGAGTTGGGCCCTTTCGCGCTGAAGCGGATCGACACCTGCCCGGCGGCCAGATTGATGATCGATGCTGGTATGAAGAACGGGGAAATCCGCCGCGGACCACCCTCGAGCAACGCGCGATGCTCGCGCTCGATCGTGCTGAATCCACCGATGCCCGACGCGATGAACACGCCGACACGCGTCGCGATGTCCTCGGTGACCGACAACCCGGCGTCGTCCATGGCGAACTGCGAGGCGGCGATCGCGAACTGGATGAAGACGTCCATCTTCTTGACGTCTTTCTTCGGGATGAAGTTCTGCGGGTCGAAGTCCTTCACTTCCCCGGCGATTTGCGCCGAGAACTGCGCCGCATCGAAATGCGTGATCGGACCAATCCCGCTCCGCCCTTCGCAGAGCGCGTTCCAGTTCGCCTGCGTGCCGATGCCCAGCGGCGAAACGAGGCCGACGCCCGTGATGACGACTCGCCTGCTCAAATGTCCTCCGTCGGAGAGCTATTTCTTCTTGCTGTGCGAGTCGATGTACTCGATAGCTTCCTTGACGCGGGTAATCTTCTCGGCGTCTTCATCGGGAATCTCGATGCCGAACTCCTCCTCGAACGCCATCACCAGCTCCACGGTGTCGAGCGAGTCCGCACCCAGATCGTCGACGAACGACGCATCCGGCGTGACCTCCTCCTCGTCGACGCCCAGCTGCTCCACGATGATGCTCTTGACTTTGTCTGCGACGGCCATTCAGCCCTCCACCGCGAGTCGCAGCGACCCGCGTGCTCTGTTTGCGAGTGACAGACCCGCGCTACAGGTACATCCCACCGTTCACGGCGAGAACCTGTCCCGTAATATACGACGCCTCATCCGAGGCGAGGAAGCACACGGCCGAGGCAACGTCGTCCGCCGTGCCGAGCCGCCGGAGCGGAATCCTCGACACCCAGTCTTCGCGCGCGACCTCGGTGATTGCCTTGGTCATTTCCGTTTCGATCATTCCGGGCGCGACGACGTTCACGGTGATCCCACGCGACGCGACCTCCAGAGCAACCGCTTTCACGAATCCGATGATGCCCGCCTTCGACGCAGCGTAATTCGCCTGACCGGCATTGCCGGCCTGACCGACGACGGAGCTGATGCAGATGATGCGCCCGGCGCGCTGCCGGATCATCGGTTTGAGCACGGCCTGCGTCAGCGAAAACGCCGACGTCAGGTTCGTCGCCAGCACCGCATCCCAGTCCGCGCGCTTCATGCGAAGCATCAACTGGTCGCGCGCGATGCCCGCATTGTTCACGAGGACATCGATCCGGCTGCGACGCTCGAGCACCGAAGTGACGACCTGGTCGCCAGCTGCCGCATCAGTCACGTCGAGCGGCACTGCCTCGGCGCTTCCGCCGGCCGCGCCAATCTCCTCTGCGACGGCACGGGCGTGGTCTTCGCGTGCGGCGGCAACTACGTGCGCGCCCAGACCAGCGAGCCTCAACGCAATCGCTCGGCCGATTCCGCGCGATGCGCCGGTCACGATCGCAACCCGGCCGGATAGGTCAATCATAGTAGAAGCCAGTCGCGGAATGCTGAAGCGGCGCCTCCGGCGCGGCGACCGAGAATTGAGAGAGCGGAAGTCTTGACGTCCATTCCCAGCAAATCACGCGCGCTGTAATTGAGCCCGCGCGGCAGCAAGGCCCTCGACATCGCCGATGCTCAGGACCGCGACGCGCCTGTCAGTCTTCTTTATCAAACCCGCGAGCACCGTCCCTGGACCGAGCTCGACGAACGTCGTCACGCCCTCGGCAATCAGCCGTGTCACGCACTCCTGCCAGCGCACCGGCGCGGAGACTTGCCGGATCAGGGCGTCGATCGCCGCCGACGCGCCACGCTTCGGTTCGGCATCGACGTTGGCGACGACTGGAATTCGTGGATTCTTCACAGTCAGCGACTGGAAATCGATCGCCAGGCGATCCTCGGCCGGCTTCATGAGCGCGCAGTGGAACGGTGCGCTGACGCTGAGCGGGATCACTCGCTTTGCGCCTCGAGCGCGCGCCAGCTCACCCGCCCGCGCGACAGCGTCCGCATGACCTGCGATGACGATCTGCCCAGGAGCGTTCAGGTTGGCGGGTGACACGACGCGCGCCGGCATTTCGCTCGCTGCGTGGTCGCAAGCCGCCGTCACCGCCGCGGCGTCGAGACCCAGGATTGCTGCCATCGCGCCTTCGCCGACAGGCACCGCCTCCTGCATGTAGCGCCCACGACGACGCACCGTCTTCAGGGCATCTGCGAAGGATAACGTTCCGGCGATCACGTGAGCCGAGTACTCGCCCAGGCTGTGTCCCGCCGCGAACGATGGCTGCACGCCTTCGGACTCGACGAGCCGCGCGATCGCGACACTCGTCGCGAGAATCGCTGGCTGGGTGTTCTCCGTCAACAGCAGACGGTCTTCAGGGCCTTCGAAACACAGCGTCGACAGCGATTCGTTCAGCGCAACGTCCGCCTCGTCGAAGACATCGCGACAGGCTTTGAACTCGTCGGCCAGAGCGCGACCCATGCCGACCTGCTGGGCACCCTGACCAGGAAACACGAAGGCGATGGCGGCCCTGTTGTCGATCACTCGGCCCTCGAAGTCGGCCCCTCGACGGGGCTCGGGGCGCGCTGAGCCTCGCTGACGGACGGGGCTCGGAGTTCCTGGTTCGTTTCGCTGGACGGCCGTTCACGGGTTGATGAATCGAGCTCTCTGAAACTGGAAGGTACGGATGGTGCCGCTGAAGGGGCGATGCTCGTCTGCGCGATTCTACGCGCGAGACTGTCGACGAGCCGATCCTGCACGAAGCGCGCAGCCATGAGGACGGCATTCCGGACGGCCTTGGGCGACGACCGGCCATGGCCCACGATGCAGAGGCCGCGCAGGCCGACGAGCGGCGCGCCGCCGTACTCGGAATAATCCATCCGGCGCCGGAAACGGCGATAGGCCTGCCGGGACAACAAGTAGCCTACGCGTGTTCCGAAGGTTGACGACAGCTCTTCGTCGAGCAGCGCTTCGACCGTTTCCACCAGCCCCTCGCTGATCTTCAACGTGACATTGCCGGTGAAGCCGTCGCAGACGATGACGTCGGTGCTGCCCGCGTAGACGTCTCGACCCTCGACGTTGCCGACGAACCGAATCGGTGCAGCCTTGAGCAGTTGATGCCCCTCCCGTGTCAGATCGTTGCCCTTGGTCTCTTCCTCGCCGACCGACAACAATCCGACGCGCGGCTCATCGCGGCTGAGGGCAATGCGAGCATATGCCGAGCCCAAGATCGCAAACTGCACGAGATGCTGCGGACGGCATTCGACGGTCGCCCCACAGTCCAAGAGGACCGCCGGGGTCCGCCGAGTGGGAATGATTGTCACCAGTGCCGGACGATCGACGCCCGGCAGGCGCCCAAACGCCGCCTGCGCCGCGATCACCGATGCGCCGGTGTGCCCGGCGCTGAAGACCGCGTCCGCGCGGCCGTCGCGCACCGCTTCGGTCGCAAGACGAATCGACGCACGAGGTTTCCGGCGCAGCGCAGCTGCCGCGGGCTCGGCCATCTCGACGCGTTCCTGCGTATCGAGGATCTGGATGTCGAGGGACGCTGACCCGGGATGGCGGGTCAGCTCGCGCGTGAGAACGTCGCGCGGGCCGACAAACAGCAAGGCGATCTGCCGGTGGCGGGCCGCCACGAGCGCGCCATCGATGATGCTGCCGGGGCCATGATCACCACCAAGCGCGTCGATTGCGATCCGCATGAATCGCAGAACCTATGCCTCTTCGACCTCGCGGACCTGGCGTCCTTTGTAGTAGCCACAGTGCGGGCAGACCTTGTGCGGCGCCTTGGCCTCGTGGCACTGCGGACAGACTCCGACGGGAACCGGATCGAGCGCGTCGTGCGTGCGGCGCTTGGCGGTTCGCGTCTTCGAGTGCCGCCGTTTGGGATTGGGCATCTAGCTCTCCTTCTCTCGGTTCAGCAACGCTCTGAGCGGCGCGAGTCTGGGATCCTCCCACTTCGGCGCGCAGCTGCACGTTGTCTTGTTCAAGGTTGCGCCGCATTCAGGGCAGAGCCCGCGGCAGTCCTCGGTACACAACGGCTTCATCGGCAGCGCGAGCTGAAACTGCTCGCGCAGCAGATCGCTGACGTCCAGTATTCCTTCCCGATAGTAGGCCGTCGTCAAATCGTCTTCGGCTATCTCGCGCTCACCCTCTCCGGCGTTCTCGGCTTGCGGAACGTAGCGGAGCTCGAACGTCGTGTCCACCGGCACGTCGAATGGCTCTACGCACCGGCTGCACACCAGCTCGAGACGGGTCGTCACCCGCCCCGAGACGCGAAATGCCTCTCCGCCGGCCTTCTCGACGTCCATCGACAGCTCGACCGGCGCCGCGACGCGGTAGTCCTCGTCCTGCGGGTCGAATGCCGAGGGGTCGAACGTTCGCACGACATGCTCACAGGACCCGCGCAGCTTGTTGAGATCGAGCAGCATGGTCTGGTGCCGCCCTGCGGCTGGAACCCTTGATTATACCCGGGAAGGCTTTGGGCTCAAGGTTTTGGGCGGCCCAGAGCCTTGAGCCTCAAGCCTGGCCTCACAGATCCCGCAACGACACCCACGGCTTCGGGATGAACAGCTGCTCATACAGGTTGACGGCGTAGCGATCGGTCATCCCGGCAAGAAAGTCGCCGGCAGCGATATCGAGACCCTCCGACGCAATCGTCCTCGTATCGAGGAACTCACCGGCGCGATCGCGGACCTTTTCCCAGAGTCCGCCGAGAATACCTGCCGCCTTCTTGAACTCCGCCGTCGCGAGCTCGTTCTCGTACACGGCATCGAACAGGAACGCGCGCAGGCCGACGGTTGCCTGCAGGATCTCGTCGCTCATCTTGATTTCTGTCAGCCCGCAGCGGAGGGTCTGCAACACGACGTCGGTCACCATTCGACCGATGCGCTCGGACGACGTACGGCCCAGCACCTCGACACGCGCCGACGGGAGATCCTCGTCCTTCAGTATGCCTGCCCTGACCGCATCGTCGATGTCGTGGTTGACGTACGCGATGATGTCGGCAACGCGTGCAATCTGCCCTTCGATCGTACTGGCACGGTGATCGGGATCGGCGCCGACGGGCATTCCGCTCTTCCCTTTCGAATGGCGCGCGATCCCGTCGCGGACTTCCCACGTGAGGTTCAGGCCGGCGCCGTCGTTCTCGAGAATGTCGACGATGCGCAGGCTTTGTTCGTAGTGGTTGAAACCGCCGGGAATCAGATCGTTGAGGACGCGTTCACCCGCGTGGCCGAACGGCGTGTGGCCGAGATCGTGTCCGAGCGCAATGGCTTCGGTGAGCTCTTCGTTGAGGTGAAGCACCTTCGCGATGCTCCGGGCAATCTGAGAGACCTCGAGCGTATGCGTCAGCCGCGTCCGATAGTGATCGCCGGTCGGCGCAAAGAAGACCTGCGTCTTGTGAATGAGCCGCCTGAAAGCCTTGCAGTGGATCACACGATCGCGATCGCGCTGGAACGCCGGCCGAATCGGATCGTCCGGTTCGTCTCTCGCACGCCCGCGGCTGGCGGCACTCTTCGCCGCCTGAGGCGCAAGAATCTCGCGCTCGCGCTGTTCGAGCTGCTCGCGGATACTCATTTCACCGATCTTCACAGATCTATGAAATCACACCAGGATCTCGGCGAGAAAGCTCGTGCCGTGATCGAGCGGTCCGACGCCGAAAAGCTCGGCGAGCGTTTGACCCACGTCGGCGAACGTCCGGCGAACGCCGAGGTCCACTCCGCTCCGAACCGCACTGCCAACGATGAAGAGCGGAACGTACTCGCGTGAGTGATCCGTACTCGGTGTGGTGGGATCGTTGCCGTGATCGGCGGTCAGGACGACGAGGTCGTGGGGCTGGACGCGCGGCAGCAGCACCGACAGCCGGTGGTCGAACCGTTCGAGGTTGGCCGCGTATCCTTCCGGATTGTTTCGGTGGCCGTACACCGCGTCGAAATCAACGAGATTCGCGAAGATGAACCCCGTCGCGGTCGACTGCATGGCAGAAGCGATCTCGTCCATCCCGTGATCGTCGCTCGCCGTGTGCACGGCGGACGTGATCCCCTGCCCCGCGAACAGATCCTCGATCTTACCGATCGCGACGACCGCGTGGCCGGCAGCCTTCAATCGATCCAGCAGCGTTGGCGCGAACGGCGTGAGCGCGAAGTCACGACGGTTTGCCGTCCGCTTGAATGCGCCTGCCACTCCAACGAATGGCCGCGCGATCACGCGGCCGATGCCGCGACCGCGTGCCGCGAGCTCATACGCGATCGCACAGTATTGATAGAGCTCCGGAACAGGGATGATGTCCTCGTGAGCGGCAATCTGGAACACACTGTCGGCAGAAGTGTAGACAATCGGTTTTCCCGACCGAATGTGCTCGGGTCCCAGCTCGTCGATGATCGCCGTTCCCGACGCAGCCTTGTTTCCCAGAGTCCCACGCCCGATGCGTGACTCGAAGGTCTGCATCAAATCGTCGGGAAATCCGTCCGGAAACACCGGGAATGCGCGATCGAGGACCAGACCCATCATTTCCCAATGGCCGGTCACGGAGTCCTTCCCAGGCGACGCTTCCGCCATCCGGCCGAACGCTCCGAGCGGTGATGCAGCCGCTTCCCCTCCGAGTCCGTCGACGATACGGCCCAGTCCGAGCGCTCGTAGTGTTGGAACCGTCAGGCCCACCGTACGGGCGATGTTGCCGATGGTGTTGCTACCCTCGTCGCCGTAGGCTGCCGCGTCCGGCAACTCGCCAATGCCGACGCTGTCGAGCACGATGAGGATCACTCGCGTCGGCGTTGCCGCGGGCATCACGAGTTGCTGATCACGGCTACCCTTCGTGACTCGAGTAGTAATTGCTCATCGTCCGAGGTGAGCGGATGGTGGCAATGGCGTGCTTGAAGACCATGTGGTCGGCGCCGGAGTGCTCGACGATGACGGCAAAGCGATCGAAGTTCTTGACACGTCCTTCGAAGTCCGTTCCATCCATGAGCCGAATCTGCACCGACAGCTTTTCCCGACGCGCGTAGTTCAGGAAGACATCCTGGATGTTCGGCTGCGCGGCAGCCGGGCGGGGCTCACGTGTTTGGGGCATTGCGAAGGTTCTCCACCGCCGCAAGAGCGCGCGCAACCTGGTCTCGAGTCTCTTCGCGCTCGCCCGCGGCGGAAATCCACTGTAGATTAGGCTCTTTCCTGAACCAGATCAACTGGCGCCGTGCGTACTTCCGGTTCTCGCGCACGATGAGCTCGCGCGTGGCGGCTTCGTCGCGCACCCCCTTCAGGTGCTCGAGCGCCTGGCGGTACACGAGACCCGTGAATGGATGCGCTGTCTCGGGAACGCCGGACGCGAGCAGGCCCTTGATCTCGTCGAGCAGTCCCTGCGCGAACTGTGTGTCGACGCGCCTCGCGACGCGCTCGGCGATCGTCTCCAGTGGAACCCGTAGCGCGAACGCAGCGAGCCGATACTCCGGCAGCGGAGCCTCGGTCGATGCGAAGTGCTCCGTCAGCGATCGTCCTGTCAGCAAGTACACCTCGAGGGCGCGAATCAGCCGCTTCCGATCGCGAGGCTGGATACGGACGGCCGACGCAGCATCGATCCTCGCCAGCACGCGGTGCAGGCGCTCGGGTCCACGCCGATCGGCGATGCGGTCGAGTCGCGAGCGCAGCGCGACATTACGGCCCGGCCC
>Ga0114129_10014820_pt1 | contig 11109 bp, 11 predicted proteins | sample RhiMetdeltSRZDD1_FD_80071 | JGI IMG/M metagenome (GOLD analysis project Ga0114129, IMG submission 80071) | Populus rhizosphere microbial communities from Tennessee, USA - Rhizosphere MetaG P. deltoides SRZDD1 (version 2) (version 2) | ecosystem: Host-associated > Plants > Roots > Rhizosphere >... | reverse complement strand
TCGATGCCACTGATCTCGTCGTGACCCTGCTGACCGCGCCGACACCGGCGGTGCCGGAACCTTTCCGCATCGCGCCCGCGATACACTGACCCGCTAAACACAGACCTCCCAACTCCCAAGGCGCCTTGGAATTTGGGAATTGGGAGTTGGGAGTTTTACTTCTGGTTTTCCAGGCAGACGAAATCGAGCAGCTCCGTGTTCGGCGCGATGAACTCATTGAGCGTCACGGTCCACGGCGCCGTGTACGCCTTTGGATCATTCACGGTGACCTGCACTTCCATCCGTCCGTAGTTCATTCGTCGAAATCGCTCGGTGATGGTTGCCGCGTCGGTCAAAGGGCTGCCCTTTCGATCCAGCCAGATGCCCTCGCTGCGGAAGCCGGTCGACTCCACCACGAGCGTGTCGCCCTCCCAATGCCCGATGGAGTAGCCCTTCCACGTCGGCAGCGGGTTCGCCGGAAGCGGGCGGCCGTCCATGAAGATCTGCCGGTACGTGACTTCGCGTTCGCTGAGGATGACGATGACGCCCGGCGTCTGGATGATCTTGTTGAACGCTGGATAGGTGTGCAGCCTCACGATCCCGCCGGGAAAACAGTTCGATGTCGGATCGTCCTTGCCAAACTGCTCGGATCGCGCCTTGACGAGCGCAGCCGCCCACGGTTGATAGGGAATACCCCCTTTTACTCCCCATCCAATGTCGAGGAATTGCTCGCTCATCTGATTGTCCGGGCAGCCATCTGGAGGGCACACTTGATTTCTTTCGGGCCGCCAGATGCCGGAGAGATCCGGTTTGCCGTCCGCCGTGCGCGACACCCGCGCATTGAGATTCGGAGAGCCGTCGGCATTCTTCGGAACGCCTGCCGTCGGATAGTCGAGCCACTGCGCCCCCAGCGGCGCTGGGGCAAGCAGGAACGCCGCGAGAACCGCGAGCGGGTAGAGAATCTGCATCAATTCCCCGGTGCGTCGGCCGCGGTGCCGCCGGACATCTTTCGGCCGTCACTCAGCGTGACAACCCGCGCGTTTGCGAGACGCGACCCGTCCCTCGCCAGGTACCCGTCCACCGTCACCGTGTCGCCGGCCTTGAGCAAGTTCATCGTCCACCCGCGCCGGAGCAGTCCGTTGACGGCGCCCATGGTGAATTCCCAGCTGGTGACCGTGCCGGCCTGGTCCTTCACGTCGATGTAGAAATGGACGTGCGGATTGGTCCATTCAACCTTCGTCACGCTTCCCGTGAGCGTGGCGGGCTTCTTCGCGTCGTACTCCGCGGCAAACGAATGGTGCGCTCGCAGCGGAGCAGGCGACAGCATGACGCCAAGGAGCATTACGAGGGCACGGAGGCTCGAACGCTTCACGTTTACTTTTATACACCGGCCCGGCGTTTCGCGCGCCACCTGATCTAGACTCCTCGGACGTGGCGACTCGACGCGCATTCGGGACAATCACCGCGCTCGCGCTTATCGCGATCGCGGCCGCGGCAGCGACACTGTGGTGGAGGGCGCGTCCCGCACCTGGGCGGGACCGGCCCGTGTCGTACGCGGCGGCAATCAGGCAGGAACTCTTCGCCGAAGTGCAGCCGGTGAATGTCACCAACTGCGAACTGCTGCGATTTGGCGAAGCGCACGACGGCGGCTACCTGTTGTGCGGCAATCTCCTTGCCTCCGTCACGGCGGGGTATTCATACGGTATCTCCGGCTATGACGGGTGGGGCTGCGAGGTTTCCCGAAGGCTTCACGTGAGGGTGCATCAATACGACTGTTTTGACCTGCGCGAGCCATCGTGCCCTGACGGCAGCACGACGTTTCACGGGGAGTGCGTGGCGGGCACGCGCAGCGTCGAGGACGGACGGCTCTTCGACACGATGCGGGCGCAGTTCGCGAAGAACGGCGACGATGACCGGCGTCTCGTTGTGAAGATGGATGTCGAAGGTGCGGAATGGGATTCGTTCCTGCTTGCGCCCGACGCAGTGTTCGATCACATCGATCAACTGCAGGTGGAGTTTCACCACGTGGATGACCGGCGATACATTGCGGCGATGCAGCGGCTGAAACAGTTCTTCTACATCGCGCACGTCCACTACAACAACTTCAGCTGCGACCCGACCATGACGCCGTTCCCCTCGTGGGCGTTCGAGGCGCTGCTTGTCAGCAAGAGAATCGGCATGAGCGACGGATCGCCTGCGGCGCCCGGCCCGGGTCCGCTCGATGCGCCAAACAATCCTGATTGGGCGGATTGTCAGGCCGCCGCCCACGAGCCCGAGGGTTCCCGCAATTCACAGTAGGATCGATCGCATTCTATGAGTACAGAACGCTTTCCCGTTGAGAAGTCAGACGAAGAATGGCGGCGGATTCTGACGCCGGAGCAGTACTCCGTGCTCCGCGGCCACGGAACCGAGCGGCCCGGATCGTGCGCGCTGCTCAGGGAGCATCGGGCCGGTACCTTCACGTGCGCGGCGTGCGGCCAGCGGCTGTTCGTCGCCGACCGGAAGTTCGAGAGCGGCACGGGCTGGCCGAGCTTCTTCGCCCCGCTCGAGGGCGCCATTGGTACGACTGAGGATCGCACTTTCGGGATGAAGCGGGTCGAGGTCCACTGCAACAACTGCGGCGGGCACCTCGGGCACGTGTTCGAGGACGGACCGCCGCCGACCGGGTTGCGCTACTGCATCAACGGCGTGGCGCTGACGTTCGAGCCATCGGCACCCTGATCTGTTTCAGGCCGCCGCTGACAACCTGCTCACGAATCACCAGTCACTAATCGCAAAGTCAGGGTTACTCTGGCCCGACCAACCTGTAGACGAGCCAAACGGCGAATACGCAACCCAGGGTCATGAGTGCCGTGAACGCGACGAATCCCCAGACGAAATGCTTGCGAGATGACATTGGATCGAGGGTCGTCCCATCTTACTTGCGAGAACAGTCCTTCCCGGCCGCGCCTTGACAGCCCGGCCGCATCAGCCTACAAATCGCCTATCCCCCCGCCTTCGCCCGGGGCTTCGGCGAGGCAAGCCGCCTTCGCCAGGGGCTTCGGCGAGGCACGCCCCTTCGCAAAAGTCCGGCGGGGCAAGAATTGAGGACTCACGATGCGATTGAACCGCAAGGAATTCCTGGAACTCGTCGGCTGCGGTGCGGCTGCGTCGGTGGCCGCGGCGTGCGGAGACGCCCCGGACGCCGTTGCCCAACCAGCGCCCGTGCCCGCTGCCAAGCCGAAGAAAGAGGCGCAGCGAGCCGACATCAAGGGCACGACCGACGCCGTGCGCCGTTTCATTGCCACGTCGAGCCTGAAGGACATGCCGGCGGACGTCGTCACGCAGGGTAAGCGGTGTCTCATCGACAACTTTGGCGTGCTGCTCGCCGGCTCGACGGCCGAAGGGAGCCATATCCTCCGGCAGTACGCGCAGAAAGTCAGCGGAATCAAGGAAGCCACGGTGCTCGGGCGCCAGCCGCTGGTCGTCTCGGCGGCGCATGCCGCGCTGGCCAACGCCGGCAGCGGTCACGCGCTCGACTACGACGACACGCAGCTGTCGACGACACCGGACCGCACCTTTGGACTGTTGACACATCCGACCACACCGACGTTGTCCGCGGCGCTGGCGGTCGCGGAGCGGACCGGGGCGTCCGGCGCAGCCTTGCTCGAGGCCTACGTGATCGGCGTCGAGGTCGCCTGCAAGATGGCGGAAGTGATCGATCCCAACCACTACGAGCGCGGCTTCCACAGTACCGGAACACTGGGTGCGTTCGGAGCGGCCGCCGCGGCTGGCAAATTGATGAAGTTGAACGAGGCGCAGCTTGCGCACATGTTGGCGATCACCTCGAGCCTGTCCGCCGGCATCCGCGTCAACTTTGGATCGATGAGCAAGCCCCTCAACGCGGCGCGCGGCGCGGAAAACGGGGTGTTCGCCGCGGAGCTGGCGTCACACGGCTTCACCGGCGGCGACTTTGGCCTCGACGGACAGTGGGGATTCTTCCAGGTGCTCGGCGGCGGCGCCGATCTCGATCGCCTGATCGGCAAGCTCGGAAACCCCTGGGCCATCGTCAACCCCGGCGTCTCGTTCAAACCGTATCCTTGCGGATCGCTGAGCCACCCGAGCATGGACGCCATGCTCAAGGTCGTCGTCGATCACGATCTGAAGCCCGAACAGATCAAGGCCGTGCGCCTGCGTGCCGGCAACAACATCCTCGCGCCGCTGCGCTACACCACGGCAAAGACCGAGCTCGAGGCGAAGTTCTCGGTGCCGTTCCTGATGTCGGCGATCATTCTCAAGCGACGTGCAGGGCTGCGCGAGTTCACCGACGAATTCGTGGCGAGCGCCCCCGTGCAGCAGATGATGCCGCGGGTGACCGCCGTGCACGACGAGGCGATCGAGAAGCAGGGTTTCGACAAGATCCGCAGCGTGGTCGAAGTCGATCTTCTGGACGGACGGAAGCTGGTGCAACCCGCTGACGAACGGTATCGCGGTGGACCCGCGAATCCGTTCACCCGCGAGGAGCTGCTCGCCAAGTTCGAGGATTGTGCGCAGCCCGTGCTGTCGTCCGCGCAGATTCAACGGGCGTTTACGACCATCGAGTCGGTCGACACGCTCGGCCACGTCCGACAGCTGGTTCAGGCTCTGTCACCGGTCGCCTGAACCTTCGCGAATGCCGGCGGACCATACGCTAAAATAGCGCCATGGTCCGCCGTTGCCTTGCCATTGCATTCTGTCTGCTCTCCGCGCCCGCGTTGGCGCAATCACCGTACGTCGCCGGCGCAATCGGCGCAGACGTGTCGCGTTCCAGTCACGGCGATTCAAGTTTCTATCCGTCTCCGTCAAATGGCGCAGAGGTCCTGAGCGGCGCACTTCGCGTGGGTACGTCCATCACCGGCATCTGGGGTGTGGAGCTGGAATACGTTCGAGGAGGCCGCAGCTCCGAGGAAACGCCCATTTTCAATCCGCTGGCTCAGGCAGGGGGCACCCCCGTCAGCCTCGTGCAGCTCTTGCCCGGTATTGCGCCAGGCATTCCGATACCGTTTCCCTTTGACTACCGGTCCGAGGTCAGGCGGCGGCACGCGAGCATGAATGCCGTCGTGTGGGCGAGGCAGCCGGTGGGAGGCGCCGTCGACCTCGTGTACCTTGCCGGAATCGCCTTCACGCGCGAACGCTCGGACGTGACGCAGAACATCACTCCGGTTCCCAGGGCAATCGTCCTGCCCGCCCCGATTCGAAACACGTTCACCGAGTACGCGACGCGCCCGCTGGTTGGAATGGAGGCGCGCATCGGACTCACCCCGCGGCTCCGCCTGATTCCGGGACTTCGAGTCCAGGGACTCGGCGATGGCTGGCTCATACGCCCGAATGTCGCGGTTGGCTGGTTCTTCTAGCGAAAACCTAGTCGGTCGCGCGGAGCCCGGGCACTTCAGGAACGACGTAGCGCTTCACGAGTTCCAGAAGGTTGTCGAATCGGAACGGCTTTTCGAGCCATCCGTCGACATGCAGGCCTGCGCGCTCCTCGACGCCGACGTCGCTGGCGGTGATGACGATTGTCGGAATAGTAGCGAGTACCGGATCCGCGAGCTGGCGCGAGCGGAACGCAGTCCCGTTCAACGCACCCGGCAGCTGCAGGTCGAGGACGATCAGCGCGAATCCATGTGGCTGCGCGACAAGCTCACTCAGCCCGCGCCGGGCATCCGGCTCTTCGGTCACCATGTATCCGTGCAGCTCCAGCAGCTGCGCAAGCCCCTCTCGTACGTCATCGCGATCCTCGATAAGGAGAATCTCGCCGCGACGAGGTGACGGATACGCCAACGGAACTTCGTCACCTGGCGCGATCGCCTCCGCTTCGGCTCTGAACATGTTCGCTACCTGATCCATGGGGGACTCACGACGGGCCTAGTCCACGATATGTGCCACGCGACGCCGTTGAGACGACATGGAGTCAGACCCGGTTGATGTGCCTTGTGACCGAGTCAGATTTTCAAGGTTGGCCGGAACCGCTACACGAGGGGACGGAAAAATCTACCTTGTTCGCGCCCCAAGCGCGGCGCGCGCCGTTGCGGGCTCGATCAGCAGGAAGGCCACGGCGGCACCGATACCGACGGCGATTTGCACGACCGCCAGCTCCGGGCGCGAATCGCCCGTCAACACGCCACCGGTCACGAGCGTCCCTGTGAAGACCCAGTCAGCGGCGGCGACCCACCCCGCCGAGCGCCCGCGCGCCCATTCAAGCTCGGCTGGATAGAATCGCGACGTGAACCAGAGATGGAGGCGTAGCGTGACCGCGACGATGGCCGCCGCGAGCACGGCGACGAAAACGGCGTTGCCTTCTTTGCCGCCGATGACCCCTCGCGCGATCCAGGCGGGCCACGTCATCACACCGTACACCAGCGCCGCGGCAGCCTGGTGAAACTCCCACCACCACCGCGCCGGCTGCTTGAGAAGCGCCGATGCCGCATGATCCGTCGCGGCACTCTGCGATGGGTGCGCTATCTCGCGTTCGAGCGCAGCAAGCAGCTCACGTGCGGATTGATAGCGCTCGTTCGGATCGGTCTGGATGCACCGCCATGCGATGTCGGACGCCGACACGGGCATCGGTCGTCGCCCGGGCGTCAGGGGATGGAATCCCGTGAGCATCTCCGTCAGCACGACGCCGAACGCGTAAATATCGGCACGCAGGTCGGTGGCCGCGCCGAGCAGCTGCTCGGGCGGCATGTAGGCAGGTGTACCCACCGCGGCGCCAGGACGCGTCAGGCGCGTTGACGTGATGCCCTCCAGCTGCGCGATGCCGAAGTCGACGACCTTCACGGCGCCAACCGCAGTGATCAGCACGTTCTCGGGTTTCAGATCGCGATGCACGACGCCTGCATCGTGCGCCGCGCACAGCGCGCGCGCGATGTCGGCCGCGACCGCCAGCGCGCGCGACGGTTCTAGCGGCGCCCGCTCGATTTCGCTGCGCAGCGTATGTCCATCGACGAACTCGGAGGCGATGAACAGCTGACCGTCGATCTCCTCGAGCGCGTACACGGTCGCCACCGCCGGATGGGAGATGGTCGCAGCGGCGCGCGCCTCCCGCCGCAGGCGCTCACGTTGTGCCGCGTCGCCGTCATGAACGGGGGTGAGCGCCTTCAGCGCCACACGCCGATCGAGCCGCAGATCACGCGCGGCATACACGATGCCCATGCCGCCACGGCCGATTTCGCGCTCGATCTCGTATGAGCCGATCCGCGTGCCCGGCTCGAGGAACTGGGACGCGGCAATGTCACTCGGATCGACGACGACCGGCGCCTCGAGAAATCCTCCGGCCGTTTCGTGCGCCACGACCAGCGCCGCCGCCTCGCGTGCCAGCATCTCGTCGCTGCCGGCCTCGCGCATCAGCCAGTCGAGCCGTGTGCCGGGCGGCTGTTCGAGCGCGCTGTGGAACAGCGTTTTGAGGCGCTCCCATTGATCGCGCGTCACTCGTGGCCCCCCGGGGCGCTCGGGCCCTGTTCTCCTTCCAGCGCCCGTTTCAGCCACGCGCGCGCCATCGTCCATTGCCGCTTCACGGTGGCGGGGGACACGCCGACGGCATCCGCGGTTTCCTCGACGGTCAGTCCGCCGAAATACCGCAGTTCCACGATGTGCGCCTGTTCGGGATCGATGGCGGCGAGCCGCGTCAGGACCTCGTCGAGCGCGAGCACGTCGATCGAGGCTCCTTCGCTCGCCTTGAGGCCCTCATCGAGCGTGACACGCATCGGCGCGCCGCCACGCTTGGCTGCAGCCCTGGCGCGGGCGCGCTGCACGAGGATCTGGCGCATCGACAACGCGGCAATCGCGAGGAAATGGGTGCGATTGGCGAACGTGCGGGCCCGTTCCGCCGCGAGTCGCACGAACGCTTCGTTGACGAGCGCCGTGGCCTGGAGGGTCTGCCCCGGTCGCTCGCGGCTGATGTAACGTGCCGCGATGCGCCGGAGCTCGTCGTAGACGAGCGGCATCAAGTCCGCCGGCCGGCCGTCCGAGGGCTGTGGTGTCAGCGTCGTTCTATCGTGACCGTCTCGATGACGATGTCCTTGACCGGGCGATCCCGTTCGCCGATCGGCGTCTTTCCGATCCTGGTGACCACGTCCATCCCCTCGACGACTTCGCCAAACACCGCATGCCGATCGTCGAGATGCGGTGTCTTTCCCAGCGTGATGAAGAACTGCCCGCCGTTGGTGTTCGGCCCCCGGTTCGCCATCGAGAGCGTGCCCGCCTTGTTGTGTCGCAGCTTCGGATGAAACTCATCGGCAAAGTTGTAGCCGGGACCTCCGATCCCCTGCCCGAGGGGATCACCGCCCTGAATCATGAATCCGTCGATGACGCGGTGGAAGATGGTGCCGTTGTAGTACGGCTTCGGCACCTTCTGATTGGTGCGCGGATCGCTCCACTCCTTGGTGCCTTCCGCAAGCCCGACAAAATTCTCGACCGTTTTCGGCGCCTCCTGATCGAACAGACGAATCGTGAAATTTCCTTCAGTGGTGACAAACCGCGCGTAGGTTCCCGCCAAGCCTGGCTCCTTGTGTGACCCTGGAGAATTCGTGGAAGACGAGCTATGAATCACAGAGGATATCACTCCCCCGCGATACAATTCCGCCCATGACCGGTGCGATCCGGACCGTAGAAGAAGACGCGCTCGACGCCGTCGCAGCCGGACGTGCCGACGATCCGTTCGCCGTGCTCGGTCCCCACGCGTCTACCCGCAACGGCCGGCCAGCGCTCGTCATCCGGACGATGCGGCCGTCGGCGGGTGCCGTGGAACTGGTGACCGCGGATCGGGTCATCGCCATGGAGAGGCGTCATCCGGACGGTCTGTTCGAGGCGACGCTCGATGCGGGCGGCCGTGCTGTCAGCGAGGTGGCCTACCGCTTCCGCATCCACGAGGCGGGAGACACGAGCGAGACGAGCGATCCCTACCGGTTCGGACAGGTGCTGAGCGAGTTCGATTTGCACCTGTTCAATGAGGGCACGCATTACCGCGCGTGGGAGAAACTCGGCAGTCATCGCCTGACGATCGAGGGCGTCAGCGGCGTGCACTTCGCCGTGTGGGCGCCGAACGCCCAGCGCGTCAGCGTCATCGGTGACTTCAACCGGTGGGATGGCCGCGTCCATCCGATGCGAAAACTCCTGCCGTCGGGCGTGTGGGAGATCTTTGTTCCCGATCTCGGGGAACGCACCTGCTACAAGTTCGAAATCCGGACCACCGGCGGACACCTGCTGCACAAGACCGATCCGTTTGGGCGGTACTTCGAGATTCCGCCAAACACGGCGACGGTCGTCGTGGAAGAGCAATACGAGTGGCGGGATGATGGCTGGATGCGGGACCGCCCGTCGTACGACGCGTGGCGGGAACGGCCGATGTCGATCTACGAAGTCCACCCCGGATCGTGGCGTCGCATTCCCGAGGAAGGCCACAGGGTCCCGACGTACCGCGAACTTGCGGCGACCCTGGTTCCCTATGTGCGCGAGATGGGTTACACGCACATCGAGCTGATGCCGGTGATGGAGCATCCGTTCTCCGGCTCGTGGGGGTACCAGGTCATCGGATTCTTCGCGCCGACGAGCCGCCACGGGTCACCGGACGATTTCCGCTATTTCGTCGACGAATGCCACCGGTACGGGTTGGGGGTGATCCTCGACTGGGTGCCCGGCCATTTCCCGAAGGATCGCCACGGTCTCGCGGAGTTCGACGGCACGGCGCTGTACGAGCACGCCGATCCCCGCAAGGGCGAGCACCAGGACTGGGGCACGCTGATTTTCAACTACGGGCGCAACGAGGTGCGCACGTTCCTTCTGAGCAACGCGCTGTTCTGGCTCGAGGAGTTTCACGTCGATGGCCTGCGCGTCGACGCGGTGGCGTCGATGCTCTATCTCGATTACTCGCGCGAGGGAGGGCAGTGGATCCCGAACCAGTTCGGCGGGCGGGAGAACCTCGAGGCGGTCGAGTTCCTCAAGCAGCTCAACACGCTGACGCATGGGCGCGTGCAGGGGACGATCATCGTCGCCGAGGAATCGACGGCGTGGCCGGCGGTGAGCAAGCCGGTGTACGTGGGCGGGCTCGGGTTCAGCTACAAGTGGAACATGGGGTGGATGCACGACGTCCTCGAATACATCACGCAGGATCCCGTGCACCGGCGGTGGCATCACAACCGGATCACCTTCTCGATGCTCTACGCGTTCACCGAGAATTTCGTTCTGCCGTTCTCGCACGACGAGGTCGTGCACGGCAAGCGGTCCATGCTCGACAAGATGCCCGGGGATCTGTGGCAGAAGCACGCGACGCTCCGCGCGCTCTACGGCTACATGTTCGCGCATCCGGGCAAGAAGCTGATGTTCATGGGGTGCGAGTTCGGCCAGTGGCACGAATGGAACTACGACACCAGCCTTGACTGGCACCTCCTGCAGTACCCGGAGCACGAAGGGCTCCGCCGCTGGGTTCAGGATCTCAATCACACGTACCAGCGCGAATCGTCGCTCCACGAAATCGACTTCGAGCCGGCGGGGTTCAGCTGGATCGACTGCTGCGACAACGAGAACAGCGTGATGTCGATGATCCGCCGCGCGCGTGACCCGGAGGACTTTACCGTCATCGTGACGAATTTCACGCCCGTGCCGCGCCTGGACTATCGCATCGGCGTGCCGGAGGGCGGTTTCTACAGGGAGATGCTGAACAGCGACAGTGCACGCTACAGCGGGAGCAACATGGGCAACGCGGGCGGTGTCCATGCCGACGCGCGGCCGATGCACGGGTTCGACTACTCCATGTCGCTGACGGTCCCGCCGCTCGGATTCATACTCTTCAAACGATAGCCACGAAAGGCCACGAAGACGGGTTGGCCACAAAGAACACAAAGGTCACGATGTTTTCGTTGTGATTCTTCGCGCTCTCACCCTTGTGTTCTTAGTGTGCTTTGCGGCTAATCCGTCTTTGTGCCCTTCGTGGCGAACGCAGTAACGTCCGCGAGCGTCGGCACAGAGCTCATCGCACCCATCTTCGTACAGCTCAATGCCGCAGCGGCGTTCGCGAAGCGCAGGATGTCTCGCGGCGGGTCGCCGCGCAGCAGTGCGTGGATGAATGCGCCCCGGAAGACATCGCCCGCGCCTGTCGTATCGACGGGCTTCACGTGCACC
>Ga0114129_10014819_pt1 | contig 11109 bp, 9 predicted proteins | sample RhiMetdeltSRZDD1_FD_80071 | JGI IMG/M metagenome (GOLD analysis project Ga0114129, IMG submission 80071) | Populus rhizosphere microbial communities from Tennessee, USA - Rhizosphere MetaG P. deltoides SRZDD1 (version 2) (version 2) | ecosystem: Host-associated > Plants > Roots > Rhizosphere >... | reverse complement strand
GGGCGAACGAGGAGCGGCAGTCCGCCTACGAGGAGCTGCAGACCATCAACGAGGAGATGCAGTCCTCCAACGAGGAGCTGGAGACCACCAACGAAGAGCTGCAGTCGCTGAACGAAGAGTTGGAGAACATGAACGAGGAATTGGGGGTGCGGACGCGGGAGCTTGACGCCCTGAACTTGCGCTACTCCGATACCTTAGAACGTATGCCCTGGCCGGTAATGGTGATTGGCTCTGATCTTAATGTTCAGTTCTGGAACTCGGCCGCGCAGCGCCTGTTCGAAATATCAGCAAAGTCGGTGGTGGGAGTGCCGCTCGGCCTGCTGCCTATCGACCGCGAGCTGCGCGATGTTCTACTGCGCTGTGCCAGCAAGGTAGTGACTTCGCAAAAACCGGCGGCAGTGCGCGCGGACTCGCTCGCTGGGCAACGTTCCGGTACGACTGAGATACGCTTCGAGCCGCTTACTCGCGAAGGCTCGCCCAGTGGAGTCCTGGTCATGTTCGGCTCGCCTTCGGCAGCGCCAGCTAAAGCCGGGCGTGCTCCTGCATTTGCCAGCCGTTCAAGCCGCCCTAAGAGCCGTTCAAAGCAGCGCCGCGGAAGCCGCTCGCGAAAGAAGTAGCCTGCCTTCCCTCTGAATTGTCGTCCGAGGAGCAGGAATCTATAGTTGGTCCCGGCGGCACCGAACGCAGATCCCTCTCCCGCTTCGCGGAATCGGGACGACAATTTGCTAAGCGGCGGTGTTTTTAGCTTTTGGCGAGGAATCCGCCTGATTGACGGGTTCGCGTTTGCTACTCGCGACTACCCGGAATCGGTGAGCACTCTGGCGGAAGCTGGCCATGAGGCGCTTTATGTTCTGGTCCAGCTCCTGCTCGGCGGCTTCCAGCCGTCCGAAGGTCATGTTCAACCTGCCTAGCAGGGCCGCCTGCTCCTGCCGTCTTTTCTTGGCAGTCGCGACGGCATTGTGTGTGTCCGCTTTGTAGACGGGAGCTCTTTGCTGCTGCTTGATCCAGGCATCAAGCTCCTGCTGCAGGGCAAAGATGACGTGGCTTTTCGCCGAGGGGCGGCGTACGGGAAGGCCAAACTGGCGTTCCCAGCGTTGCACGGTTCGCACACCCTTTCCCAAATAGGCGGCAATTTCCTTCCAGGAGCTGAGCGCGGCACTCATTCTGAGAAAGCGCCAGTTAACGACATGGCGCTTGATGGCATGCCCTATGATACCGCGAACCGGCCATAATAGTGTCTCTAATCGGAAGTTGCCGCTTGGACGTGCAGGGCGTTCAGCGGCGGCTTTCAGTTAAAAGCAGTCCCATTGGTCTCAGCAAGACGCAAGCGAGTTGTTGGGCCACAGTATGGTTGCGAATTGCGCTAATCCCGCCTGTAATACTCGCTTCAAGTATTGGTCTGAGGGAAAACTTTTCTCCTTCAGGCCCTCCCCCATTGAAGCGATGGCGGTCCTTCGAAATCAGGAGTGGTTTTGGCTATGCGCAGTTTGCAGCCAGGAATTTACTTTGCAGTGCTCGCGAGAGCAGGGCGTAATGCCAGTCCCTGTGTCCCGTGGGCAGCGTGCACAGTGCGCCTGAAAGGAGTCACCCTCGATAAGGCGCCAACCGTCCTGAGCCTGGATCTCCCACCAGGCTCAGGATTTTTTTGGGGGTGGAACAGCTGTATTCTCTCGGCGGCACAAAGCCAAGTGCGATTGTCATCCTGAGCGAGGGCGCATGCACGAGTCGAAGGATCCCTACCGTCTGTCCTAAAACCATCAAATTTAGGGGAATTCTCACGATGAACTCTGAACAGGCATTGGATTGATCTTGAGACCGCGTGTGGAAATGCCTTTCGGGAACATTCCAGGTACCCTTTCTAAACGGGGGCTCGGCATCCCCTCGCTCAGAATGACAGACGAAAAGGGGTTTGCGACAAGAAACCTGACGCGAGCGCTTGCTCCCCGCTCTAACAACCGACCGCGGCGGCATTCTCACCGCTCACCCAATCCCTAACTCTTTCCATTTTTTGTCGACCAGCGCCTTGGTCTTCTCATCCATCAGGATTTCGTCTGGCCAGGGGCGAGTGAAGCCTTCGGCCGGCCACTTGCGGGTAGCGTCAATGCCCATTTTCGACCCGAAGTTTGGCAGCCGCGAGGAATGATCGAGGGAATCCACCGGCCCCAGCGTGAACTGTATGTCGCGCTCGGGGTCAATATGGTTCAGCGCCTTGAGTGTGACCTCGCCGAGGTCTTGCACGTTCACGTCTTCGTCTACGACCACGATAACTTTGGTGAACATCGCCTGGCCCAGCGACCAGATGGCGTTCATCACTTTGCGCGCTTGCCCGGGATACGACTTGCGGATGGAGACAATCATCAGGTTGTGAAAGATTCCCTCCACGGGCAGATTGATATCCACCAGCTCGGGAATAGTCACCCGCATCAGCGGCAGAAAAATGCGCTCAACCGCCTTACCCATCCAGCCATCTTCCATCGGCGGTTTCCCGACTATGGTGGTGGCATAGATCGGGTTCTTGCGATGAGTGATGCAGGTAACGTGAAACACCGGATAGTCATCTTCCAGCGAATAAAATCCGGTGTGGTCGCCGAATGGGCCCTCGGTGCGCAGCTCGTCGAGCTTCACGTAGCCTTCAAGCACGATCTCCGCATTGGCGGGAACTTCTAGATCTACAGTCTCGCATTTCACCAGTTCGACTGGACTCTGCCGCAGAAAACCCGCAATCAAGTATTCCTCAATATCGGGTGGGGCCGGCACAATCGCGGAAAAGGTGAGGGCCGGATCGGTCCCGATGGCAACCGCAACCTCCATCTTGCCGGCGGGCATGCCGCCTTCTGCTTTCATCGATCCCCCCGACGTGCGCGCCATCACCTCGACCGCGGCTGAGCTGTGGCCGGGATTGCCGGAAGCCGCCGCGCGCATTGCCTGGCGATAATGCTCAGCGCCTATCTTCTGCCGCTGCCAGTGCATGCCCGCCGTGCGCTCGTCATAGATTTGCATGCGATACATGCCGACATTGCGTTTGCCGGTTTTGGGATCGCGGGTGATCACGCACGGCAACGTGATAAAACGCCCGGCATCCTTTGGCCAGCACTTCAGAACGGGAAAATCAAGCAGTGAGAAATTATCGCGCTTAATGATTTCTTTGCACGGCCCGCTGGCAACGCTTTTTGGGAAAAATTTGCCCAGGTCCGCCAGCATGGGCAACATCTTGATCTTCTCCAGCAATCCCTGCGGCGACTTTACGTCCATGAACTGGTGAATGCGATTGGCAACTTCATCGAGCGACTCGACTTCGAGTGCAATGTTCATGCGCCGTTCGGAACCAAATTGATTGATGAGCACCTGAGCGCCGGCATGGCCTTTCACGTTTTCGAACAACAGTGCCGGGCCGCCGGGCGGCAAGTTTGCCAATGGACTGCCGGCGCGGCCGGCCTTGGAAACGCGGTCAGTGATTTCGGTGATCTCAAGAATGGGATCGACTTCCGTGCGAACTCTCTTCAGTTCGCCTGCGCGCTCAAGGGCGGCGATCCAGTCACGTAGGTCTCTATAGGCCAAGGTCTCTCTCAGGTTCGATACTGTCATTCCGAGCGGAGCGAGGAATCCCTACCCGTGAGATTCTGGATTTGCCTGGGGAGGCTTCGCTCGGCATGACAACAGCATGCAGAACGCACGATTATAATGCCGGGTGCTAGCACCCAACCGTTCGGCGGCAGCTTACATCCAAAGCTCTAGTTCGAACTTGATGATCCCCACCCATAAAGGACCTGGCCATTCAATGACAGAGCTTCAGAACAAGGACAAAGAGAATATCCACGCGCTTTCCGTGCTTACCCTGACCCCTTCGCAGGTGAATGAGGTGCTTCCCCACCTTGCCAGCCTGAGCGAGGCTGAACGCGCAGATTTTCTTAAGCTGGCGGATTCGCACCACGTGGTGCTGCGGGCATTGGCGCCAGTGCAGAGTGCCACGCTCACCAACGGCCATTCGGAGTTGGGCACATGGGCGGCTTCGGCCATTGCCGCAGAGCATGAGCGCATCGCCAACGCTCTCGACTTCCTGCACCGGATCTGTACCGAGCTCGAGGCTGCCGGCTGTCCCACAACGGTGATGAAGTCGCTCGACCATTGGCCCGATCTCGGCAATGATCTCGACCTTTACACCAGCGCTGACGAGCGCCGGCTGGTGCGGGTGATGATCAATAAGTTCGACGCGCACATCGAACCCCGTAGTTGGGGCGATCGTTTGGCGCACAAGTGGAACTTCGCCATCCCCGGATTGCGCGAATCCGTGGAATTCCACGTGAAGCGGCTGGGCCAGACAGGCGAACACATCACGCTCGCGCAGCGGTTTATCTCGCGGCGCACCCAGAAGCAGCTCAACGGCTATACCTTCCTGGTGCCGGCACCGGAGGAGCGCATTGTGGTGGCGACCTTGCAGCGAATGTATCGCCACTTCTACTTCCGCGTGTGCGACATCGTGAACTCGGCGGCGCTGGTTGAATCCGGCACGCTGAACTACACCGAACTGCGCCAGGCAAGCGAGCAAGCCGGAATCTGGCCCGGCGTCGCCAGCTACCTGGTAATCGTTTCCGATTATGTAAAGCAGTATCGCGGCCAGGGACTGCCGCTGCCGGTAGAGGTGACATCAGCAGCGCGTTTTGGCGGCGAAAAAGTTTACGTGCGCGCTCGATTCATTCGCGTTCCCATCATGCCGCAGGGTGCGGACCTATACACCCGGCAGCTCACGCAGACAGCTCTCCGTGGCGACGTTGAAGGAGCTCTCAGGTTGAACCTGTTGCCGCCCCTCGCTTTGGCTGCGGCAGTGGCCTACAAGCTGACGGGTAGTGATAAGGGAGTGTGGTAACTGGAGCGGGAGACGGGGATCGAACCCGCGACATCGGGCTTGGGAAGCCCGCGTTCTACCGCTGAACTACTCCCGCTCAGCCGGTTAATTTAGAATACCACCCGCAGTGGGCCGAACCAACAAGGCAGCTTTGTCCCGCGGCAGCGGCTTACCTTTTGGACACGCCGGAGCCACAATTTCCGCATCTTAGTGCAAGATGTTTTCAACCACATGTTGAGAGGCAGGTTGATGCCATCAAGACTGCATCAGACTTTGCTGTTCGCCAAGACGTTCTTTAAGCATCCCGCCATGCTGGGCTCGCTCATCCCGAGCTCCTCATATTTGAGCAACCATCTATTGCAGCAGATTGACTGGCGTGAAGTGCGCGTGGTGGTGGAATACGGACCAGGCGTCGGCACATTGACCTGGGAAATCCTAAAGCGCATGCCGCCCGACGCTACCCTGGTTGCGATCGAGACCCAACCTGATTTTGTGACTTATCTGCGCGAGGCCTTTCCTGATCCACGGTTGCGCATCGTACACGGTTCGGCCGCGGACATTGGGAAAGTATTCGAACAACTGCAGCTCGACAGCGCCGATTGCATTATCTCTGGAATTCCATACACGACCCTCGACCGCGAAGTTCGCGAGCGTATTCTGCGCGAATCCTGGCGCGTGCTACGTCCCAATGGCGCGTTCCTTGTATACCAGTTCACCGGTGCGGTACTTCCCTATCTCCGGCAAGTCTTTGGCCGGGTACACCAGGAATATGAGCCGCGCAACATTCTGCCGGCGCGTATTTTTTACTGCGTGCGCAGCTAAGCAGCACCACACTCCTCATCTGAATTTGACCCGAAATATGCACTCCTTTTCACTTGCAGTCACCGGATGCGAGTGCCAATTGTTGTAGCCACTCAGGTTGGCGTGTGACCGGCTGGACTCTAACCTGCTCGCTACCATATTCGGTATGTCCAACTGGACACATCCGCTGGCGCCAATTGTCGCGTACGTGATTGTGAAACTCTGGCCAGAGTTCCTGCATCTATTTGAGGGAGTCCGAAAAGGCTCAAGGCAGAACCATTGGGTTGTGGGCGACCCGTACCAAGGGGTGTGGTAGCGATGATCTCCTATATTGTTGACCTTCTGTTCGGGTGCTGGCACCGGAATTATAGTTTTCCAATTACCAGCAAACCTGGACACAGACGTTCCGAGGCCGCGTTGGTGACCGGCACTTATGTGGTGTGTCTCGATTGCGGCAGAGAGTTTCCCTACGACTGGCGCCAAATGAAAGTTGTCTCGGCTAGCGGCAGTGCGCGGCCACGGTTGGCTGAAGCGGAACAGGCGCGCGCGGCCTGAGGGCTAACTCGAACTCGTAAGTATCCGCAGGGCAGAGCAAAGCGGCCAGGAGGTAATCCTCGGCCGTTTTTCTATTTGAAGCCGGGTCAGGGCTGGCGCAAATTGCGGGTATAATGACGCCACCCCGGGAGAACTGAGCCTAGCTGCATTGAGCGAAGTACATCCCAGCCTGCGTCAAATAGCTGTCCTGCAGGAATCCACGGAGATGATTCTCTCCAGCATGGATGTGGATTCCGTTCTTCATCAAATTCTTCTGATCGTTCGCAACTACTTCGGCACAACCAATTGCGCGGTGTTCCTGGTGGATGCTTCCACCCAGGAGCTCTACCGGCGTGCCGCCATCGGTTATGACGATTCCGCTCCGGAGCGCCGCTATCGGATCGGCCGAGACGGCGTGATTGGCTGGGCGGGCCACAGCAAGGCTCCCATGTACGTTCCCAACGTGCGCAGCGAGCCCCGCTACATCCCCGCCGATCCCAAGATTCAGAGCGAGATTGCGCTGCCGCTGGTGGTGCGCGAGGAAATCATTGGCGTGCTCGATATCGAGAGCGACAAGCCCGATTATTTTTCGCCCGAGATGATCAGCTTGTTGTCGCTTTTTGCCGGGCAGGCTGCGGTAGCACTGGAAAACGCGCGGCTGTATTCGACCGAACGGCGCCGGATGCGCCAAATAGAGCTCATCAATCTGATTGCCCGCTCCGCCACCGCGGCCAGCGACGTTGAACAGTTACTGAGCACGCTGGCTGACTTGATCAACGATACCTTCGAGGGAGTCGATGTCTGCATCCTGCTCCGCGAAGCCGAAGGCAACCTGAAACTTCGTGCGCACGCCGGCATGCGGCAGGAGCTGCCCGAGAGCTTTGCCGCGTCGGAGCACACGGGAGTGGTCGCGCAAGCCTTTAGCGAGCGCATGAACGTGGTAATCAACGACCTCCCGCAGCGCAAGGACTGGCCCGCGTTCCTGCCGGGCGCAGGCTCGGAGCTTTGTGTTCCTCTGGTCTCATTCGGTGAAACCTTGGGGGCACTGGTGATCTCGCATCCAGCGCAACAGTTCTTCAGCACCGATGATCGCGCTATTGCGCAGGCTGCCGCCGATGTGTGCGCCACGGCCATTCGCAATGTGCAGCTTGCCGAAGAGCTACGGCGGGTCTCCAATACCGATTCGCTGACCGGGGTGTTCAACCAGCGATATTTTCATGTCCTGGTGGCTCAGGAAGCTCACCGGTCCCGCCGATACCACAAGCAATTCTCACTGCTGATGGTGGAACTAAAGGACTTCCAGGAGCTCAACTCTACCTACGGCTTCGATCGCGGTGACCAGGTACTGCGTGAGCTGGGGGATTGGCTGAAGGGGCAACTGCGTTCGGTAGATGGCGTTTGCCGCTACGGGATGGATCGGTTTGTAATGGTGCTTCCCGAGACTACCGCGGAACGGGTGGCGACGGTTATCGGCAAGGTCCAGGAGAAGATTTCACGTCTGCGCAGCACCCCTTCCGGAGTGCCGCTCTCAGCGCGCTACGCTATGGTGTGCTATCCTCAAGACGGCGTTACAGAAGTAGAACTGGTGCGCAATCTGCTGACCCGCATCGCTCCTCCCCGCAGCGGCGCCGCCAACGCATAGGCACAGTAGCCAACTCACAGGCCGTGCCGGGGAGTCTTAACTCAATATGAGAGCGCTAGCATCTGTTATCCGGCCGTCGAACCTCGCCGTGCTGGGACGGCATTGGCTTACCATTATCCTGGGCGTCGCTTTTTTGTTCAGTACGTTCCTCACCATCGAGCAGAACCGCATCATCACGGCGCAACGAGCGCTGATCCAGTCGCTCTACTTCGATAGTGCTTCACTTATCGCACTGAAGATGAAGCTGGCGCGGGAACAACGCAAATAATTCGGGACCTGTTCGAGCAATAAAAAAGGGGCGCTTATGCGCCCCTTTGATTTTCCATTCCAGTTAGTTCGATTGGTCGTCGCGGCGCTTCAAGGTCGGACGGTCATCGTCGTCTTTGTCTTTCTTATCGCCAGTCTTAGTGCTATCGGCGGTGCTGCGCCGCAGGCTGGGTTTCCCGCTCTCTTTTTCGTCGGTTACTTTCCGGCGGTTCTCGATGGCTGCAAGCCGGGTCTTCACGTCGTCGAACTCTGAAGTGCTCACAATGTACTGTTCGCGAGGCGGAAGAATGCTCGAAATCTCCTTCTGCGAGTGCTCAATGCGGTCGGGCGTCTGCGGATGGCTGGAGAAAACTTTAGCCATCGACCCCGGCTTCTTCTTTTCCTGCGCCTGGACTTTTTCGAAAAAGGAGATAAAAGCCTGGGGGTCGTAGCCCGTCTTGTACATGTACTGCAACCCCAGATAGTCGGCCTCAGTTTCAAAACCGCGGGAGAACTTCATGAAGGTTGCGGGCAGGGCCAAGCTGGTTATGGCGCGGGCCGCATATCCCACCCCACCGCCCACAAAGATCAGCGGCAACGAGGCGAAATTCGCCCACTGGCTACGGGTTACTTGGCGGGTAGCATGCCGTGCCGCGACGTGCGCTATCTCGTGCGCCATCACGCCGGCCAACTCAGCTTCCTCATCAGCGGCCAGAATCAGGCCAGAGTTAACGTAGAAAAAGCCGCCCGGCAAGGCGAAGGCGTTGATGGTGTCGTCGTCCACTACTTTGATGGTGAATGGCACCTTGGCATCGGAGTTCCGAACCAGGTTCTGGCCAACGCGATTCACGTACTCGTTCACTGTCGGATCGTTCACCAGCTTCACGCTGGATTCGATCATCTGGGCGTACTCTTTGCCCATGGCAATTTCGCGCTCGAGCGAGTACCAGTTGCCGAGACCACGGCCACCGATGTTGCGATTTCCAATGGCATCCACGTCAGACTTGCCGCCGTCGTGCTTGTAGTCCTTATTCTTCTCGTCCTGCTTATCAGAGTTGTCAGCGGCTGGCGCACTGGAGTCACTGTTAGTGGGTGCCTGGGCGCTTGTCGCCGGCGCCGTGGTCGACGGAGTGGAAGGCTGCTGCTGCGACTGTTGCTGTGCGAAGGCTGGCACCATTAGGGCCAGCGCCGTTGCCAGCACCAGTAAAGTCTTGCCAAATTGAACGTTGAGATAGCTGGAACTACGAGAGGTCATTTTTACTCTCCTGCGCCACTGCCAATGCTTTGGGGCTAAGGACGACAGAATTGGGGGAATCTCAATTATATCCTCTTCCCATAGACCCGTCGTCTTCCAAATAGATGTGTCCCTGCTTGCTTTAGACGCAAATTGGCACGACCGAGGCTACCCAGAAGCTCTGCTCTTTTGGGCTAAATTGCAGTGGCCCGGGAGGGCCGACCAGTGGGCGCCTTCAAGATCTCAATGCGCAGGGCCCGCCATTCGCCGGATTCATCCTGCTCGGCGGTAACTCGGACTTCCGCTCCCTCCACCAAGGCATTGGCGGGAACCTTTTCGCGTTGCTGGGAGGGTACCCCGTCGGCGTACACAACTGCTGCATTTTCAATAGCTACCCGCCGCAACAGCTTGTTTCGGCCTTGAACGTAAAGCCATCCCTGGTGCTCTTTGCCAGGGGGCGCCTCTATGATCTTCCCTCGAAAGGTGCCCGGAGTGCCGGCCCAAAGCGGGCAGACGGTTAGCCAGACCAGCAGCGAAATCACCGTAACGACTTTGGCCTTCAAGGGCAAGCTAATCCCAACCCGAGAATTTGGATGCGCGCAACCCCGGACGTGAGCTACCGGCGTTCTCGCCTAATCGTAGTACTCCAAGCCAAGGTGGGTAATAAGCTTTTCGCCCATCAGGTGGCGCAGCGTGTTCTTCAGCTTCATCGACTGGATAAATAGATCGTGCTCCGGATAGAGCCCGGGCGCGGTCATGGGGGACTTAAAGAAAAAGCTCAGCCACTCCTGGATTCCCAGGTTGCGCAACGCCGAGCGCTGGGCAAGATCAAGGAATAGGACCAAGTCGAGCACAATGGGCGCCGCCAGGATGGAGTCACGGCAAAGAAAATCCACCTTGATCTGCATGGGATACCCCAGCCAGCCGAAGATATCGATGTTGTCCCAGCCTTCTTTGTTATCGCCGCGCGGCGGGTAATAGTTGATGCGCACCTTGTGATAGAAGTTCTTGTAGAGCTCCGGATAAAGTTCGGGCTGCAAAATCTGCTCGAGCACTGAAAGCTTCGACTCTTCCTTGGTCTTGAACGAGGCCGGATCGTCGAGCACCTCGCCGTCGCGATTCCCCAGGATGTTGGTGGAAAACCATCCGTGCAAGCCCAGCATGCGCGCCTTCAGCCCGGGCGCAAGCACAGTCTTCATCAGTGTTTGACCGGTTTTGAAGTCCTTGCCGCAAATGGGCGCTGAATTCTTGCGTGCCAGTTCGTGCATCACCGGAATATCTACGGTCAGGTTGGGAGCGCCGTTGGCGAACGGTATTCCTTCCGACAGAGCCGCATAGGCGTAGATCATCGAGGGCGCAATGTTTTCGTCGTTGCTCATCAGGCCGCGCTCGAATGCCTTTACCGAGGCATGCACTGCTTCAGGTTGCAGGAAGATTTCCGTAGAGCCACACCAGATCATTACCAGGCGGTCTGCTCCCGAGCTTTTCTTGAAATCGCGAATGTCCTGCCGCAGTTGCTCCGCAAGCTCCATCTTGTTTCTGCCGCGCTTTACATTCTTGCCATCGAGCTTGCGCACATAGTTGCGGTCAAAAACTGCTGGACGCGGCTTGATGGAGGTGAGAAACGGCTTCACCCGGTCAAGCAATTCGCGCTCCAGAACGCCTGCCTTAACCGCGGCGGCATACATGTCGTCCTCGAAAATATCCCAGCCGGTGAATACCAGGCGGTCGAGCGAGGCCAAAGGAACGAAGTCGTTGACGCGCGGCGAGCGATTATCCGTCCGCTTTCCGAGGCGGATGGTTCCCAGT
>Ga0114129_10014818_pt1 | contig 11110 bp, 5 predicted proteins | sample RhiMetdeltSRZDD1_FD_80071 | JGI IMG/M metagenome (GOLD analysis project Ga0114129, IMG submission 80071) | Populus rhizosphere microbial communities from Tennessee, USA - Rhizosphere MetaG P. deltoides SRZDD1 (version 2) (version 2) | ecosystem: Host-associated > Plants > Roots > Rhizosphere >... | reverse complement strand
TGTTCACCGCGGGCTCGGCCACCGCTGCGGCGTATACCGGCGGCTCCCCGCGTACGCACGCGCCCGACCAGGCCATGATCGATTTGATGGTCGAACACGGCGGCTGGATCGACGCCGCCTCGGTCGGCTACATCCGCAACGTGGAACTGGCGCGCCGGATGCTCGAGGGCGAGATCGATCCGCATCTGGAATCCGGCACGTTCTCCGGTGAGATGGTCGCAGAACAGATCCTGTGGAGCGGCGCGAGCGGCCGATGCGCGGACATCGTGCGCATGGCGCTGGCGCGGATCGACTGGCCGCGGGACGACCCGCGATGGTTCTGGATGCTGTGGCGTCCGCTGCCCGGGCACGAGGACCTGAACGACGCCGAACAGGCGGACTGCCGCGAGTCGTTTCGGCTGATTCTCGAGCGCTGCGATCCCACTCTTCGGGCACGGGAATCTGGACAGACGATGCTGCACGAAGTGATCGCGCGCGACCATGGAGTGGGCGTGGCGCTGGCGTCCATCCTGCTGGACGCCGGGGCGCGCACGGACGTCCGGGACGAATTCTTGAAGAGCACACCCCTCGGGTGGGCGTGTCGCTGGGGCCGTGTGGAGCTGGTCACGCTGCTGCTGGCTCGAGGGGCCGATCCGATCGAGCCCGAGGCCGAGCCGTGGGCCACACCGCTCGCGTGGGCCGAACGGCGTCACCATGCGGGGATTGCATCGATCCTCCGGCAACACGACTCCGAGTAGCCGCCGCAGAAGGTAGTGTTCATGGTCGCGCGGATGATTCGCATTGACAGACACGCGCACAGACCTTTGAGGTCCACGAAACGGTCAATGCGAATTGCCACATGCGCGATCATGGCGATCCTCGTGGTGAGCATAGCGGCTCCCGCGGTCACCGCACCGTCGCCGATCTTCAGATTCGAATCCGATGAATTCTGGCTGAACCTGCATTCGTTCCTGTACGTGCTGGGCCGCGCCGAGGACAAGTTCGCGGACGCCCGTCGTGAGCCGGTCGCCCACGCGCCAGCCGAGGCGCAGCGCGGACTGCAGTCGCTTACCGATGTCGAGCGCCAGACATGGGCAGACGCGGTAGCGGCGTACGGGCGCGGCGCGAGTCGCACCGATCCCTTGTTCGAACGCCCTGCCGCACTGCTCGAAAGCCGGCTCGCCGACGCCGACGATGCGCCCACGCTTGACGGCACCGACGTCGATCCGGCGGTTCGTGACGTGCTCGAGCGCGCCGCGGCCATCTACCGTAAAGTCTGGTGGCCGGCGCATCGGGCGGCGAACCGCGCGTGGATCACCGCAACCGCGCAACTGGTGAACGCAAACGGTCGGACGGTTCTCGACTTCATCACGCGCGCGTACCAGTCACCCTGGCCTGCCGACGGGTACCCGGTCCACGTGGCGGCGTACTCCAACTGGGCGGGCGCCTTCTCGACGTACGGCAATTTCCTGGTCGTTGCGTCGAATGCGAACGCGGGTACAAGCGGCTGGGCGGGGTTCGAAACCGTCTTCCACGAAGGCATCCACACGTTCGACGATGTCATCGAGGCGCGGCTCGACGCCGACGCACGACGGGCGCGAAAGACGCTCCACCGGAACCTGTCGCATGCCCTGATCTTTTTCACGGCCGGTGAAGCGGTGCGGCGCGTCGCTCCGGCGGGCTACGTCACGGTCGCGGACGCATCCGGTGTCTGGTCGCGCGGCATGACAGGTTTGAAGGAGGCGCTGACCGAGATCTGGTTGCCGTATCTGAACGGCGTCGGCACGCGCGACGCCGCGCTTGCGGCGCTCGCCGAACGCACGGGCATCGAGCCGCCGACCTTCACCTACGGGACCGACGACTTCTGGCTGAACCTGCATCATTTCTTGTACGCGCTCGGGCTGGCGGAAGCGAAGTCGCCGGATGCCTCGAGGCCCGCGCTCGCGCCCGCTGCGACCGAGCGGCAGCGCGCGATCGCGCAGCTCACCTCCGACGAGCAGCAGGCGTGGGCCGATGCGGTGACGCTTTACGCGACCGACTGGAGCGGCGGTACGGGCGATCGGAAATTTGCAAGCGCCGTCGTCGCGCTCGCGAACGCCGGCAATGTGCCGACGCTCCCGACGGATATCGATCCGGCCCTTCGCGCCATGCTCGAGCGCGTGGCGCCCATCTACCGCCGCGTGTGGTGGCGGGGGCACGTCACCGCAAACCGCGCGTGGCAGGCGCAGAACGCCGCGCTGGTCGCGCAGTACGGCAGCGCGATCCGCAGCTATCTCGCGCACGCGTATCCGATCGACTGGCCGCTCGAGGGGCGCCTGGTGCACGTCACGGCGTACGCAAATTTCGGCGGCGCGTACTCGCTCGTCAACGGCGGACTCCTCGTCGTCTCCAGCGTCGACCCTGGCATGCAGGCGCAGTCGGGCCTGGAGATGGTGTTCCACGAAGCGCTGCACCAATGGGACCCACAGACGTTCGCAGCGCTCACCGTCCAGGCGCGGAAGCTCAACGTGGTGGTGCCGCAGGATCTCCCGCACGCGATGATCTTCTTCACTGCCGGCGAAGCGGTGAAGCGCGTCTCGTCCGACTACGTGCCGTACATGGAACGGTTCGGCATCTGGGATGTCAAGTTGTCGGGCGCATCGCTGCCCGCTTCACGCTTCAAGCAGCCGCTCCTCGAGGCGTGGAAGCCGTTTCTCGATGGACGGGGCAGTCGGGAGGACGCGCTCGCCGCTCTGCTCGCGCGGGCCGCCGCCGGATCGAAATAGCGTGCCAGGGCTGATGAGCTATCCGGAACCCGCCTTCTCATTTGACCGTCTAATGGAACACGTGATACACCATTGGCGTGGCAAATAGAGAGGCCGGCAAAGCTGAAGTTCTCCAAGGCACGCTAGACCTCATGCTGCTGCAGACGCTTGCGACGCTTGGCCCCCTCCACGGCTACTCGATCGCCGCTCGTCTAGAACAAGTATCCGCCGGCGCACTCCAAGTCAATATGGGGACGCTTTACCCTGGACTGATGCGACTGGAGCAGCGCGGCCTCGTACGTTCCGAGTGGAACGTAACCGACACCAACCGGAAGGCGCGCTTCTACAAAATCACCGTCGCCGGGCGCCGGCAACTCGCCGCCGAGAAGGCGGAGTGGGATCGCATGACGGCGATCATGCACACGCTGCTGCACGACCAGGGATAGCTCGAACGAGAATGCGAATCGCCACCCTCTGCGAGTGGATCAGGCGGCTCTGGGGAACCCTCGGCGCAAGCCGGGATGATCGCGACCTGGAGGAGGAACTGCGGCTCCATCTGGAGCTCGCCACCGAGGATGCCCTGCGCCGTGGCCAGACACCCGAACGCGCGCCGCAGGCGGCCCGCATCCATGCGGGAGGCGTCGCCCAGGCGATGGAGGCGCTTCGCGATCAACGCGGCCTGCCATGGCTGGACGATCTTGCGCGCGACGTGCATTACGGCCTCCGCACACTCCGGAGCGCCCCAGTGTTCACGGCAGTCGCGCTCCTGACGGTCGCGCTCGGCATCGGAGCCAACGCGGCCATCTTTACCATCGTGAACGGCGTGATCCTGCGGCCGCTCGGGTACCTGAAACCGAAGCAGCTCGTGTATCTGTCGACGTACAACACGCTGTTCAGTGCCGAGTTCCCCGTCGCACCTGCGGAATACTTCGAGTTTCGCGGGATCAACCGGTCATTTGCGGACGTGGGAGCCTTTACGACTGGAGAGGTCAACGTGACGGCCGGCGATCGGCCGCTGCGAGTCCGTGCGGCATTGGTGGACGAGCATCTGCTCAACGCCCTGGGGCTTCAGGCCGCACAGGGTCGTCTGTTCGCCCGGGGAGAAACGGACGTGAGCGGCCGCTGGGCGCCGGGAGACGAGCCGCCACCGGCCCCGGTTGCGATTCTCTCGCACGAGCTGTGGCAAACCGCATTTGGCGGACAGTCAATCGTAGGACAGACGATTGACGTCGATGGTCGCCACCGCGAGGTCATCGGCATCATGCCGCCCGCCGCGGACGTGATGGACCACCACACACAGATCTGGCTGCCGATCGGATTGAATCCCGCCACTCGGAATTTCCGCGGCTACCACATCCTTTCTCTCGTGGGCCGCCTTAAGGACGGCGTCACGGTAGATGCGGCCCAAACAGAGCTGAACGCGCTCATGGACAACTGGAGGGAGCGCACAGGGCTCGGGCCCAGCGCTCACACGTTCGGCCGCGGAGCAAGAATTGGAGAAAAAACTGACTCCCACATCCTCCAGATGAAGCCGCTGCAGGACGCGATCCTTGGCGACGCCAGCCGCTCGATTTGGGTCCTGCAGGCGGCCGTCGGGCTCGTGCTGCTGATTGCGTGCGCTAATCTCGCCAATCTCCTCCTGGCGCGTGCTGAGACTCGCCGGCGCGAATTCGCGGTCCGCGCCGCGCTTGGCGCCAGCGGCAGCCGACTCCTGCGACAGTCGATGACCGAAGGCGTGCTCTTGTCGATCGCGGGCGGCCTCCTGGGTCTCGCGCTCGCTGAGCTCGGCGTGCAGGCGCTCGTTCGCGCCTATCCAACCAGTCTGCCCAGGGCGAGCGAGATCGCTGTCGATCTGCCGGTTCTGCTCTTTGCGCTTGGCGTATCGACAGGAACCGGTCTGCTCTTCGGGCTCGCGCCGGTCGCGCACACCCGCGTGAGTCGCCTTCTGACAGCGCTCAAGGAAGGTGGAGGGAGAGGCGGCACCTCGGACGCTCGCCATCACGTACGGCGGGGCCTGGTGATTGGGGAAATCGCGCTGGCGGTCATACTCGTCACGGGCGCGGGACTCATGCTGCGCACGGTCTACAACCTCGCGAACGTCGACGCGGGATTCGATCGGTCGCGACTGGTGACGTTCTCCATCGCGACGGGATCCCAGAAGGAGGACCGCGTCACCCCCGGCGTGAACCAGGCGGCCCGAATGCGCACGCAGACGTATCAGCAGATTCTCGGCAGGCTTCGCGCCATACCCGGCGTCCAGGCGGCGACGGCCATGTCGGACTTGCCCCTGAATCAACCGTTCCTATCGGAAAGCACACGGATCGCCAACTACGCGGCGCCGCCGGAAGGCCCGTTCGAGGCGATCGACTACTACCAGTCCGTGATGTCGGACTACTTCGAAACGATGGGCATTCCGATCGTCGAGGGGCGCAGCTTTCAACCCGCTGATGCCGTGTCGTCCGGCATGGTCGCGGTGGTCAATGAACGACTGGTGAATACCTTCTGGAAGGGGCGGAATCCGATCGGGCAGCGATTGAAACCCAATTGGGGCGATTGGGTCCCCTGGTTTACGGTAATCGGCGTGGCGAAGGACGTCAAGCAGGGCGGCGTCGATCGGAACGCCGGAACAGAGTTCTACTTCTCCATCGAGCAGATGGCCGTCGCGCCGTCGCCGCTAGGACGCGCGCCCGCGACGGTGAATTTGGTGCTGCGTACCAGCCTGCCCCCATCGGCCCTCGCACAAACCATCGGGCGCACCGTCCGTGAAGTCGATCCCACCGTGGCCGTCGCTCGGCTCCGCGATATGGACGCCGTTTTCGCTGAGTCCATCCGCCGGCCGAGACTACTGACACAATTGCTGGGTGCCTTTGCCGGCCTGGCGCTCCTGCTCGCGGCCATCGGCACCTACGGCGTGCTCGCCTACATGGTGGCGGAGCGCCGCCGCGAGATTGGCATTCGCATGGCGCTCGGCGCGGCGCGATCCAGCGTGATCGCGCTGGTGATGAAGCACGGGCTCCATCTCACCATCATTGGCCTCGTCATCGGGCTCGCAGGCGCCTTCGGCGCGAACCGGCTTATTACGACGCTGCTGTTCGGCGTGCAGCCGACGGATCCCACAACGCTGGCGGCGGTGACGATGACGATTACGCTGGTGGCGGCTGTCGCATGCTGGCTGCCCGCACGGCGTGCATCGCGGTTGGATCCGAATGTCGTGCTCAGAACCGACTAGGAACACCTGACAATCGACATCGACGCGCGCGCCTCTCGCAAGTGTGTGACGCGTTGGACGAGTGCGTTTCTGACCCTACGCCGTTAATCGCGAGTTAACGTAAGCGGCGTCAGTCGTGGCGAAGGGCCGCCGTCGGATTCATCGACGCCGCGCGGCGGGCCGGAATCAGGCCGGCGATCGCCGCGACGACGACCAGCACGCTGACCGCCGCCGCGATCGCCGCCGGGTCGATCGGCGTGACGCCGTACAACTGCCCTTGCACCAGCCTGGTCGATGCCCATGCGAGCGGCAACGCGAGCGCGATGCCCGCGACGACGATCCACGCGACGTCACGCAAGATGAGCCACGCGACGTCGCGCGCGAGCGCGCCGATCGCCATGCGGATGCCGATCTCACGCGTCCTTCTCGTCACCATGTACGCCACGACACCGTAGAGCCCGACCATCGCGAGCAGCGTCGCCAGTAGACCGAAGATCGCGGACAGACTTGCGAGGAGCCGTTCGTTGGCGAGTGACCGATCGAGCTGCTGCCTGAGCGTCCGGACGTCGTGCATCGGAAGGGCCGGATCGAGATCGTGGACGACCGCGCTCGCGGTGCGCACCATCGTCGCGGGATCGTTTGTTGTCCGCACGTACACGACGAACATTCGTGCGTCGGCGAATTCCAGGATCGGGAAAAACAGTTGCGGCTTGATCTCGTCGCGCACGCTCGTGTACTTTGCATCAGTGACGACGCCCACGATCTCGATCGGCGTCGGCGTGCCGGGATCGTTTCCGAAGCCGACGTGACGACCGAGCGGCGACTCGCCGTCGAAGTATTGCTTCACGAACGCTTCGTTCGCGATCGCCACCCGGAAGGCGCTGCTGCCACGTGGGACTGCCGTCAGTCGCTCGTCCCTGCCGCCGAAATCGCGGCCGGCCACCAGGCGCATATTCATGGCGTTGAAGTAGCCGGGCGTGATCATGTTGTTCAGCGTGAGGCGCCGCTGCTCGGACGGACGGCCTTCGATCGTCATGGCGGTGTTCCACGACCCGCCCTCCAGCAGGCCATGCGAGGCCATGCCCGCGGCGATTATGCCCGGGGACGCCTGCAGGCGTTCCACCAGTCTCATCATGAGCTGCTTGGAGCGGATCGCGTCGTAGCCGCTCGCGCCAGGACCCACAGTAAACGACAGGATGTGCGCGGTGTCGAAGCCCGCATCCGCGGTGACGAGGTTGTGCAGCGTGCGAATGAAGAGTCCGGCCCCGATTAACAGCACGAGCGATAGCGCCACTTGCGACACGACGAGCACGCGCCGCAACCGGCCGCGGCCGCCGACGACGCCTGTTGCTTCACTCTGCAAGGTCGGCGAAATCGCAGACGCAGCGCTCTGCCACGCAGGCGCCAGGCCGAAGAGCACGCCTGTGATCACGGATGTGGCCAGCGTAAACGCCAGGACGCGACCATCGGGGGACGTTGAAACTGTGAGGATTCGATCCGCGCTCACGAAGAAGCTCAGCAGGAGCCGCGAGCCCGAGCCCGCAAATACGAGTCCCACCGCCCCACCCATGAGCGCCAGGAAGACGCTCTCGATCAACAACTGCTGCACGATGCGGCGCCGGCTCGCGCCGATCGCCAGCCGAATGGCCACGTCGCGCTGTCGCGTCGTCGCCCTCGCCAGAAGGAGATTGGCGACATTCGCGCACGCGATCAGCAGCACCATTACAACGATGCCCATCAGTGCCCAGAGCGGAGTCGTCAACTGACGACGGAGGTCTGACTTGCCTTCTCCGGCGGAGCGCACCGCAAGCGTGCCTTGCAGGAATCTCGCTCTGACCGTCGCGGACGCGCGGGCAAATGCGGGCTCGCGTTCTTCGAATGCCAGTCGCGACGAGTAAAACGGCTGCAGCGCCGCTTGCGCTTGCGACGGCGTGACGCCAGGCCGCAGGCGGCCGAATACGTTCAGCCACCGAAAGCGGCGGTCCGCGAGCGCGGTCGTTAACGGCTCGCCGGCGAGCGATCCTGCGAGCCGAATCGGCACGAATACCTGCGTGGCGTTGCCGAGATTGGTGCCGTGGAAGGCGGGCTGCGCCACGCCAATGATGGCGAGACGGTGATTGTTGATCAGCAGCGTTCTGCCGATGGCGGATGGATCGGCGGCAAACCGACTGGTCCAGTACGCGTGGCTGAGCACGACGACCTGCTGGGGATCGGTGGCGCCGTCGTCCCCCGGCTCGATCACGCGGCCACGTGCCGCCGTTACACCCAGGATTGAAAAGTAGGTGCCGGACACGAGCTCACTCGCGACCCGCTCCGTCCGATCGTCTGCGCTGAGGCTCAGCCCGATGGCAAACCGGCAGAACATGCCGGCGAACACGTCGTTGTGGTCGCGGAGATCCTCATACCTCGGGTACGACAACTCGTTGCCCTCGCCCCAGGCGCTGCCGTATTGGGTGCCGCGCGCGGTCAGGAGGACCAGTTCCTCCGGCCGCGTCACCGGAAGCTGCCGGAGGAGGACCTGATCGACTAGCGTGAAGATCGCCGTGTTGGCGCCGACGCCGAGCGCGATCGATAGGACCGCGACAGCGACGAACGCAGGCGACTGACGCAGCGTGCGGCAGGCGTAGCGAATGTCCGACACCATGCTTTGCGAAAGCCCTGAGAATCTCATCGTGGACCTCGCCGCGCGGCCCTCGCGACGCCGGTCGCGGCCCTGGTAACGGAGTGACACCGACAGCGCCTCGAACCAATACCAAAGCACGGCGCTTTGCCCTTCAGCCTTGCGTTGGCGAAACTCTTCGAGCAGGTCGCCCAGAATCGTGTCGCCGGGTGCGCCGTCGGGAAGCGTCCGTCGCAGCAGCCATCGCGCGAGCGTCGGAGGATCGACCGGTGTCACGTGGTCGGATCCTTCAGTAACGGTTCAACGCCGCGCCACATGCGGCGCAACATGTCGCGCGACTCGCGTAACGCTGCCACGCCGGAAGCGGTCACCGTGTAGAGCCGACGGGGCAAACCGTCGCGCAGAGCCGAGCCCTCTGCCGCCTTCCATCGCAGGAGCCCCTTCTGCTCCAGCCGATCGAGCGACGAATAGAGGGCGCCACGCGAGACCCGCCGGCCGGCCCGTGCGGCCAATTCCTTGGCGATTTCCAGGCCGTAGGCGTCGACTCCCAGACGGAGCACGGTCAAAAGCAGGAGATGCTCGAACTCGCCCAGGGATGCGGATCGCATAGTCTGCTTTGCAGACTCTTAGACGGGGTCAACCCTCGAAGGGTTGATGCGTTCGGCGCCGCGACCGCCTTTCGGAGCCGGACGCTTCCCGATCCACGCGAGGCGCGCCCACCACTGGGCCGGTTGACGACGACTTGAGACGATTTTCCACGGCGCACAAGTGAGTAAGGCCGGTCGCTCAGGCCGACCGGCTGACCCTTACCGCGAGGAAAACGAGCGCCGCGGTCTTCACGTCCGAAACGGATCCCCTCGGCGTTTCGGTCGCTTTCGCAGAAAGCGATCGACAAGCCCCCAAAGGAAGAGCAGCGGCATCATCACAACAGCGGCGTAAATGGCGATGGTCGTCCTGCCGGGCCCGGTCAGCATCATGCCGATTTGATTGCGGAACGGATCGTCGTTGACGAGGTACGTCCAGGTCGATGACGGTCCCTTGATCCCCAGACCGTCCAAATCGATTCGACCGCCGCTCACGCGCACCGTCGTCAACACGTCGAGCACGGCGTCATCGATCGTGTCCTCCATTCGCCGGAACGCGAGCCCTATCTCGGTCGTGAAACGCGCCAACGGATCCTGACCGCCGAGGCTGACCAGGTGAATCCCCTCGCGCAGATCGGCGGCGAACGCCAGGTGATCGCGCCACGCTCGATCGATCTGGAACAGCGTCACCGCCCGCTCGGCGCGACGGACGGCGTCCTGACCGACCTTGTCGACCAGCGCGCGCCAGCGCTCGGGCGCCCGCTGCCAGACCTCCGGCACCTCCTCGCCGCGAAGGACCGCCTGACGGGCGTCCATGACGTGGCGCCGCTGCCCTTCGATGGCGGACGCGTAGCGCCACAGCGTCTTTCGAATCTCGATGTTCTGCCCTTCAATGATGCGCTGCGCGCGGGCGATCTCGGCGCGCAGCACGGGATGGTCGAGCGGTTCGTCGCGGTTGCCGCTCACCACGCGCCCCGCGATGAGCGCCTCGATGCCGTACCGCACCAGCAGATCATCTTCAAGACTCACGAAGAAACGCGACTCGCCCGGATCGCCCTGCCGTCCGGCGCGGCCCCGGAGCTGAAGATCCACACGGCGGCTCTCGTGACGATTCGTCCCGATCACATAGAGGCCGCCGAGCGCCGCGACCCGATCGTGGTCCGCCGCGTCCTCGCCCCCCAACCGGATGTCGGTTCCCCGGCCGGCCATGTTCGTGGAGATGGTGACAGCGTGAAGCGCCCCGGCGCGGGTGACAATACGCGCTTCCATCGCGTCGTTCTTCGCGTTCAGAATCTCGCACGCCACGCCGGCGTTGCGAAGCCGCGTCGCGAGGCGTTCCGACTCTTCGACAGTGAGCGTCCCGACAAGCACGGGCCGTCCGGACGCATAGGCGCGCTGGATCTCTTTGACCACGGCCCGCTCTTTGGCGTCCCGATGGGTGTAGACGATGTCCGGGTGATCAACGCGGATCATCGGGCGGTGCGTCGGAACGACGACCACGTCGAGCCCGTACAGCTCACGCAGCTCCGGCGCGGCGGTCTGAGCCGTGCCGGTCATGCCGCACATGCGCCGATAGCCCTGCACAAAATGCTGTAGCGTGATCGAGCCCAGGATCCGCCCGTCGGGCTGCCGCGCGACGCCTTCCTTCGCCTCGAGCGCCGACTGCAGACCATCGGGCCAGTGACGATCGGCCACCACTCGGCCCGTGAACTCGTCGATGACCCCGATGCGGCCCTCGCGCACGATGTAGTCGATGTCGCGCCGTAAGAGCACCTGCGCATGGAGTGCGCAATTGAGCTCGGTCAGCAGGCCGTAGTTCTCCGGATCGTGGAGGCGGCCGACGCCAAGCGCGCGCTCGACCTGTTCGACCCCGGCCTCGGTCAGCTCCACGTCACGGCCGTACTCGTCGGCGTCGAAGTGGACGCCAGGCGTGAGCGAAGCCACGAGCGCGGCCAGACGTAGCGCGGACGAGCTC
>Ga0114129_10014816_pt1 | contig 11111 bp, 14 predicted proteins | sample RhiMetdeltSRZDD1_FD_80071 | JGI IMG/M metagenome (GOLD analysis project Ga0114129, IMG submission 80071) | Populus rhizosphere microbial communities from Tennessee, USA - Rhizosphere MetaG P. deltoides SRZDD1 (version 2) (version 2) | ecosystem: Host-associated > Plants > Roots > Rhizosphere >... | reverse complement strand
TTCGAAAGACACGGAGAGATGTCCGAGTGGTTGAAGGAGCACGCTTGGAAAGCGTGTGTAGGGGAAACTCTACCGAGGGTTCGAATCCCTCTCTCTCCGCCAACTAACCTGTTCTACCGAAACGATTTCGCGGTTTCGGTATTCCCCGTTGCCACGATGTTGCCACTACTGGGGAGGATTCCAGGAGACTCCAGCAGCCAAATCGCGCTATCAACTGCCGCAGGGCTCAAATGCATGTAGCGCTGCGTCGTCGTCAGGTCCGCATGTCCCGCCAGCTCCTGAATGGCCCGCGCTGGCGCTCCTCGCATCGCGAGACGCGAACAGAACGTGTGGCCATCACGAACACGACGCGTCGCCTAGCGACGCTCGGTCGACTCGGTAACGTGCCAAAGCGCGCCGCGGCTGGGGCGAGAAGGCATAGAAACACGCCTATGTTGGTCAGATAGTCGTTAACGAATCCGAGTTGTCGCGCAACTCATCGACGCGACGAACGGGGCGGTCAAGCGCAGGAGAGCCTAACGGACCGTTTCGCAAATATCTTTCAGATTGAGGACGAACTCGCGCGTCGCTTCGCCGACGCGCTCGAGTCGGGCGGACAGCCCAGTCCAAGTGCCGAAATGACGTCGCTTGACGCGTATCGCCTGTACAGCGAGGCGAGGAGCGCGTATGCCGCAAGCACCAGGACTTATGCAGAGGCCCGTGACAAGCTGAGAGCGGCAGTTACACTCGATGTGAAGTACGCGCAGGCATGGGCGCTGCTCGGGAAGCTTGACGCGCGCATGGCCGCGCCGGCGACCTTTAGCGGTGGATCGTTGTCGGAATTACGTGCTGAGACGACCGAACACAATACGGGCTATCGCGGGGTGATGGATCGGCTGGTTGAGACGTGTCGCGATCGTCGCGCAGCATAGATTCATTCGAGAACGATGCACGGCAATGTGTCATTGCGCCGAAAGCTGGATCTGCGAGACGCATCCGATCAGCCGCGGCCCGCATGACGACTGCGCGGACCCCGGCGAACTCTGTTTTCTCTGCAACACGTCGGATCAGCCCCGTCTCCCTGACGTCTGGTTCGGCCTGATCGCCGCCGCTGATTGAGTGCAACCGGGCTGTCCCAACCTGACAAGGATGATCGTAGGATCGCGTCGATGGCTGACCTACTCGTTACGATGACGTGTCCCACGTGCGACCGTGCCGCCACGGAGACCATGCCGACCGATCGGTGCGTGTTCTTCTGGGAACGCCCAGGTTGCCACGCCGTCATTCGTCCGAAGGGAACGGACTGCTGCGTCTACTGCTCGTATGGGGACAAGCGGTGTCCGTTCGTCCAGGACGAGTCCCCGTGTCCGGATGGGCGATGAAGGGCTGCGATGGGCGATACGTCTCCGAAGAACCGACGCGCGTTGCAGCACAACTCGCCGGCGCCGCCGCGTCAGCCGAAGCCTGGCGAGGAAGTGTGGCGACTCAAGGATCCAGACGGTCAGCGCTTCCAGACTTGCGAGCTCCGGGACGAGTCCCGGGCGGGCGCCGGCTCCTACTGCTCGAGGACTGGGAACCCCTGTTCTCGCGCCGCTGTTCGACCGAACGTGAGGCGCGCTACGTAGCGGAGGCGTTCAAGCAGGACACAATTCGCGGGGGGTGGACCGTTCACTCAGAAGGGAAGGCGCCATGACGCTGATCATGACCGCAGAGCTGCCGGATCCGGCCACCCAACGGACGCTGGCGGGCCGCGGTGCGCGATTGGTCGCGTTCCTGGTCGATGGGATTCTGGCGGCGCTGGGACAGTTCTTCCCGCCGCTCGTTGGTGGCCTGTGGTTCTTGCTGCTCGCGGCGATCAACCTGTGGGGCATCCTGACGCACGGCCAGTCGATCGGCAAGTTCCTCCTGAAGATCGCGATCGTGGATCCCGACACCAACCTGGTGCCCGGCTACATGCGCGCCGCGGTGATTCGGTCTGGACCCCTGGTGATCCTGTCGATGTTGTTTCCGGTTGCGGCTTTCGTCTATCTGGTAGTTGATGGGCTGTTTATCTTTTCAAAGACCCGCCGGTGCCTTCACGATCGATTGGCTCGGACGCTGGTCATTGTCGGCACGCGAGAATGGTGGTCGCGGAGTCGCAGCTGACTTTCGCCCTCTCAGCGAGCGGGTAACGGCTGTCGATACAGTCAAAGTACCGCAGAAATGGACGCTGACTCAGGACAGATCGAAATCGGCGTCGAGCTCTTGGTCGCCGGGGCAGTTGATAACATCACGGTGGTGTTTAGCCTGACCATCCTGGCTGCCGCCTAGTTCGATCGACGCTCCGCGTTTGACTTTCGCTCTAGTCAGCGACGGGCAACCATGATTATCAGACCGACACGCTCACCAGGGACGAATTCGAACGGCTCTACGATTCGTGCGGCGACATCCTGCACATCCGAAATCCATTTTCGACGAAACCCGAACAAATCGATATCGGATACACGGTCGACGAGTGGTTGGCCAGAATCGTCAGGCTTCTGGCATGGCATTCTGTGCAACTCGTAAACGGGACGCGTTGGGTCGTTCATGTTCCGCCGGAAGGCACCGTGCACGTCTACCCGTCAGCACCGAAGCCAGAAGACAACGCGGGGAACGCGTAGGCACACATGACCGACATTCTGGGAATTGGCAAGGCAACGTCGGAAGTCCTGTCTGTCTTGAAGGGAACCCGTCAAGGCCTTGTTTCGGACCAGCCTTCGAACAGTTCGCCGCGGCGATGGGAGCCGGGTTCAGCACTGGCGGGAAATGAGGCGCGTATATCTAGCTCTCCGGGCAGTCCAGAAACTGCACGCTAAAGGCATTGCGCCGAACGCTGTAGATCCGAATATCCTGTTCCCAATTCTCGCTCTTTGGCCGTCATCTATAGTCTCGAAACAAGAACCGTTCTTTCGCGGCCTTAGAGGGACCCGATTAATGCAATCAGAACGTCGCTGGCAGGTGTCGCGGTGCCCAGTCGCTTCTATCCAGACTTCTCGGGTCCTTCGGCCATAGCATAGGCGCTGGCTGCCTTCGGCGAGTCTCCGCCTCGTCGAATGATCTCATCATCATGGAGACCCAGTACGTCGAGTAAGTATTCCTTCGTGGCCATTAGGACGAAAGCAGCTTCAGCGGCGATAAAGATTCCCAAGTAAGACAAGATCAACATGATGCTGCCGGCGATCTCTTCTTCTGATGTCTCCTTGAGGACGGACTCTGTAGCCCGCCCACGTGCGTCGGCATGACGCGATTTGATTTCATGCACTGCGCCATTTAGGACGCTGTGATAAGACAGTGCCGATGTCAGTGATGCCACAATCAGGAGCAACGGCAGGAGTTGAAGGTACCCTCTTCTCATCTGACGCGCATGGACGGTACGACGATACCACTCCATGCTCATGGGATCGTCCTTCGGCACGGCCACGTCAGCGTGTGGTGATTCAAAGAGAAGGCGTCCGATCAAGTGGCGAGAAAAGAATATGTAGGCGAATACAAGAAAGCAAAAAAGGCTCGTGTAGATAGAAAGATAGTGGCGCTGCACATCGAACATCGGAATGAGCTTCAGCTCGCTGGCTGGTATTGGCAGAGCCGCGACCACGAGGCTCGATACACCCATGTAGTTCTTGAAAAAGCCCGCGAAGGATTTCACCCTTGAAGCGGCGCGGTCGGCCGGCGAAAGATCGGTTGCTACCATGGCGTCAACGATGGTCGGAGTGTAGCGCCGTCACAAGGCGTGGTCAATTCGTCTCGGAAACCTTCGAGGGACTCAATAATGCAACCAAGTGACACGGGCTCCAACCAATACAGACTCTCGTCGCCGCATGGTCGTTCCCCACGAAGCGCCAAACCCGCCCAAAGCCACGATGGCTTTCAGGCAGTAAGCGATGACCCGTCGTATGCGAAATTCATTTCGGAGCCGCTCTTCGCGAGCCTCTGCGGCTTCGTACTTGGCCTTAAACTGCTCCTGACTGTACGCGACCACATCTGCCGGCTCGGCCATGAACCCCTCATCTGGCGCGCTGCGAGGCTACCGGAACCCGAACGACTGCTGCTATTTGTGTCAGCTGAGACAGCGATAATCACGTCTCTGCGATCGCCGGTGTTGTCGATCAACTCCTTCGCCAATCAACGGCGTGCATCACGGGGGATGCGTAGTGTGACCTTACTGTCGTGCCAGTAGCCCGATGGTCGGAATCTTCGGACCTGTCGTGTCAAAGCCAATCCACTAGCTAGGGCGGCCAATCCATTGGCCACACCGTCTCCGTATTAGTTTTTCTCTCTAACCATGTGTCGCCGACGCCTGACGCGCCTATAATCCAGCCTCTCGACGCCGACGACAACTGAGCTTGTTATAACGACCGGCGCGCGACGTTGATTCTCTTGCGCTCGCATCTGCCCCGAAGTAGCGCAATGAGAGTCGCGCCAACGGGTACGACGAGCTTCGCGTGGAGCAAGCGATTGAACATCTATCACGACACACGCTGCCAATTCGTCGCGAGCATCAGCCCGGCAAACGTGCAGACAGGGACGACGCCGCCGTCGGGGAAGACGCTCCAGAAGGATTGTCCCAAATAGGCCGGAAGCGTGAGCGTGCGGCGATCGAAGGGAAGCCTCAGGCGAAAGCCATGAGCCTCGCGTCAACCGGTAGAACGACGAGTCGCGACGACCTCGCGCCTCAGAAGGGATCCAATGGCGAGTGTCACATTTGCCTGCGTCTGTCCGCAAAGCGTGGTCAACTTGCAGATTTCACAAGCTGCTCATCGCGACGACGTCACGTCGATTACATTCCAGCACTCGGGAAGCAAGACCGTACCGCTCGCCTCTGGCGCGCACGACGTCGGCTACCGCGTGCAAGGTACAGCCGGCACGACCTATTCCGTGACAGCCACAGGTGCCACACTGAATCCGCCCATTGGCGGGCAGATTCCCGCCGGTGGAGTTGACGCTGGTGTCTCTGGCTTGACCGTTACCTGAGGGGTGCACATGTCCATTTCGTCCATTCGTCTAGTCTCCTCCATCACACTGCTGGTGAGTTTGTCTGTCGGTGGAGCGGAGGCGGCGGATCCGCCCGGCTCCACGGCCGGCCGGAAGAAGGCGGAGCAGTCGCTCATCACATTGCCCAACGTCTCCGATGTCCAACGACCCGGTATTTTCCTAACGGCGCAGGCCAGCTCGGATGACAAGACCGGCACCGCTGCCACGGCAATTGAGAACCGCGATGGCACCTTCTCCGTTTCATTGGCTCTCAGTGGGCCCTTGGATAGTTCAACCAAGGAGGCCACACCGTTGACCCTCAAGGGTCTGGGGAACTCCAGCAATGCGAGCGTCGGTCTTCATTGGTTCTACTGGCCGGGCCGGATCGACATCGACGCACAGAAGGCGCTATGCCGGGCCGCCCTTTCAAAGGAGTTCTGCAAGCTCGAGGAGCTTGCAGATCCGAAGCAGCGCGCCGAATTTGTCAAGGTCTCACACGCCGCCGATGCCCCCGTGATTGTCAATGCGGGCGCATCCGTTGGACGCAACGGTTTCAAGTATCTCGATTCCGCTACGTTGGCTGCGACGTCGATCGCGCGAACGGATTGGTCAGCGAATGTCAGCGTCGGACGATACGCGCCGAGCACAGGCTACGTAGCCGTCGGTTACGAGTATCAGCGACGGTTTCAAGGTGGAAATGCTTCACAGATCTGCCTTCCAGTCGGTGGCACGAGCGCGCTGCAATGCAAGAACGCCGTGGTCGGAGCGCCGAAGGAAAACACATTGAATGTCGGCAGCGTGGAATGGCGGCGATTCTTTCCTGGCGGACATGCAGCGCTCGACGTCACGGTCGCACGGGATTTCAGCGAGGATGTGACTGCCGTCGACGTGCCGTTCTACTTTTTGTCGTCACCGCAGGGCGGCCTAACAGGTGGTGCAAGAGCCTCGTGGAGAAGCGACACCAAGGACATCGCCGTCGCAGTATTCATCGGAACGGCGCTCAAGCTCACCCAGTAATTACTAGAAACATAAGGGGTGATCATGACTGACAACTCAACACCCGCTGGTCCGGCACCCGAAAGCCAAACACCGACTCGGTCAGACAAGCCCCTGCCGCCTGACGAGCAGACGCGGGATACGTTTTTCCAGGAGGTTCGTGATGCCGTGTTGCTCCTCGAGTTCGCCGTCTCAGAAGGACGGGTTCTCGAGGCGACCCTGATCATCAGGGTCAAGAAAAGCCAGGGATTCCTCTCGCACGACGCGCCATGGCCTAGTGACCAGGATCGTGCCGATTTCGAGTCGGCCTATCGCGACCTGGCCCAGACCATGAAGCCGATCACGGCTGCGACATTGCGCGCAACGATGGACGAGCGCTGGAAGCCGTCACCTGCACGACGCTTTTCACAGCGCCTGTACATCTGGGTATTCATTTCTGCAGCCTTCATTGTCGCATACCAGGCGTTGACGATTGCATTTCCAGCACCGCAGCAGGGAGCCGCTGCACCGGAGGCTTTCTACATCCGGCTTATTAGGGGCGTCGGGCCGAACCTGATGCCGTTCGTATTCGGGCTGGTAGGTGCGTTGACTTTCCTGCTCCGTTCAGCTCACATCTTTATTGCTGAACGGACTTTCGACATGAATCGGCGACCTGAGTACTATAACCGGATGGTGCTCGGCTTTCTCGGCGGAGGAGTGGCGCTGTTGTTTGTCGGTAACGACTCCAAAGTCGGCCAAAACGCTATTTCATTTCTGGTCGGCTACAATACGGATTATCTCTTTCAGATGATCGAGCGTGTGGCGCAGGCTGTATTTCCGAAGGAGACGAAGCCCCAGACTGTGCCCATTCTCGCCGGCATTTCCCTCGAACGGGATAGCCTCGGTCCTGGTGACGCCGGCAATGCCACCGTCAGCATCACCGGGGTAGCTCCGTCTGGGGGTCTGCTCGTATCCCTGACGGCAGATTCTGGAATCGAGTTGTCAGCGACGACTGTGAAGATCCCCGAAGGCAGCAACAGTGCTTCATTCACATTCAAAGTTGACCAATCGCAGAAGTCTGGAACAAAACTCCATGTAACGGCTAAGCAGGATAGCAGTTCGATGACCGCCACGATTACGGTCAAGTAGGCGTCACAATCAACGCGAGGAGCATTGGGTGATTGCCGATCTGGTCGGCAAGGGCGGACATGTGCGCACGGTCCCCATTCCCATCTAGGTAAAGGCCAGGTCGATGCGTGGACAGCCGCGGCGGCCATCACGCACGGCCCGCTGTTTCGCGGGATCAACAACGCCGGGCGGGTCTGGGGAAACGGCTTGTCCCCCAAGGTGAGGGTGCGCCTTCAGCTCTCGTTTTTGGATGGAATGAACAGGATGTCCTGTGCCTCAATGCGTGGTCGCCGATCCAGTGCCCCACTTTCCATCAACACTATTCGTGTGAGTTTGACATTCGGTGGGATCACTGAACCACGCCGAATCAGCCCAACCAAAATCGCGCGCGACGGTAGTGTAAGCGGCGCGCCGTCAGCATAATGAATCAGGACTACCGTGCCTCCGGCATTTGCAGTTAGCCCCCCCGCCATGTCAAGCAGTTGAGCCACCGTCGGAGCATCGATAACCTGGAACGTTCCCGGTTTGTTAACCTCGCCAGTGATGCCCAGCGGTCTGAGAAGTTCGCCGGTGCTCCTGAGGAGATCACCGCGCTGGCCTGGAATTGGAGACTGAGCGATCACAGAAAACGACGCGTAGGCCATCAGGGCTATGGTGACAGCGACCCGAATGCTCGACCGGCTCGAAGGTTGCAATTCTGACCTCCTCATCTCGCAAAAGGTCGCTCTATCTGAATTGAGATATACGCCACGGCATTGGCCGCTGCAACGGAAAAAGGCCGGCACAGCCATTTGGCAAAAACATTGGCCGTGTTCCGGTCTACATAGGTTTGTCATACAACCGACCGGTGGCCTGCCAGGGGGGTGCGCCAAGTCCAAAAAGCATAATGACCGGTGCTAGGATCTGAGTCATGAGCCTCGGTTATTGGGAGGTGCCCGTCGCGCTTCGGCGAATGGTGCTGGTCGGCACCTCATTGATCGTGGTCCTCATTCTTTGGTTCGTTCCCGAGTCTGTGTCCACACGAAACCCCATCCTCTTGATTATTGTGGCCCTGCCGATGATTCTCGGGTTAGTGCCACGCAACAGGCTCTATGGGATGCGCTCGAGCTACTCGTTGTCGTCGGAAGGGGCGTGGTATCGCCAGAACGTGATCGGCGGCATTGCGTTGCTCCTTTGGGGACTGGCGTGGCTCGTGATCGCGATCCGCTAGCCCGGTCCTGAATCACTCTTTTCAAAAAAGCCCACTACACTACGCGACGCGCACGAGCAGGTGAACGCTCTGACGCACCCAGGGGCCGCCCGTGCGCGAGCGGAATCCTTGACGGTTAAGTTCCTCGGCGACGGCGCGATTCTCTCTCTCTCCGACAGCAGCTCCGGTCGCCCACCACATCAATCGCATCAGTGTTAGCGAACGTTCAAATGCGGCCACGACCGAACGTCTGAAAACCGGCCAATGCAGGTAGGGGTGACCCGGCATCCTTGGGGGTCTGTCCCTTGAGGAGGCTGATGACCAACTACCTGAAGATGCCGAAGAAAACACAAGTTCTCGCCCTCTTAGCGCTCGGTTGGAGCTACCGGCGCATCGAAGCCGAGACGGGCGTGCGCCGCGAAACGGTCAGCGGCTACGACGCGGCCCGCCAGGCACACCCGGCCAAAACGTTCCCCGGCTCGTCGCCGCGCCCGCGGTTCGCGGCGGCGCGCTATCGCACCGCGATCACCGAGAAGCTCGACGCCGGGTTGAGTATGCAGCGGATCTGGCAGGACCTCGTCGAGGAATACGGGTACGGCGCGAGTTACGAATCGGTGAAACGGTTTGTGCGGACGGTGGCGCCGACGCGGCCTGCCGTGGGCGTTTTTCACTGTGCACCCGGGGCCGAGGCGCAGGTGGATTTCTTCCGCGGGGCGCCCACGCTCGACGCCGCCACTGGTGAGTGGCGCCCTGGGTGTTTCGGATGACGCTGGGCCATTCGCGGCACGGCTACGAGGAAGCGGCCTGGGATCAGAAGCTCGAGACGTTTCTCCGGTTGCACGAGCGCGCTTTCCGCGATCTCGGCAGCGTGCCGACGGTCGTCCGCAGCGACAATCTCAAAGCGGCCGTGGTCCGCGCGTGCTTCTTCGATCCCGACAGCTACGACGTCTATCTCGCGTTCGCCACGCACTGGGGCTTCACTCCGCTGCCCACGCAGCCGCGCCGCCCGGAGGAAAACGGCAAGCAGGAACGCAGTGGCGGCTACGTCAAAGACAACGCGCTCAAAGGCCGCTGCTTCGACAGCCTCGACGCGCAGAATGCGTTTCTGCGGCACTGGAATCGCACCATCGCGCAGCTCCGCATTCACGGGACCACGCGCCGGCAAGTGTGGACACACTTTGTCGAGGTCGAGCAGCCGGCGCTCCACCCGCTCGCCGGCGAGGCGTTTCCCCTCTTCGCCAGCGGCGAGCGCACGGTCCACACCGATGGCCACGTCGAAGTCGGCGGCGCGTTCTACCCGGTGCCGCTCGCGCTGCTCGGTCAGCGGCTCCGCGTGCGCTGGGACGCCCATCTCGTGCGCGTCTTCCACGGGGACACCCTCGTCATGGTCCACGCCCGGGTCGCGGCCGGCGTGTTTGCGCCGCGCGCCGGCGAAGCCAAAGCCTCGAGCCGTCAGCAGGCTTTTGTCGATCGGCTGGTCGGGCAATGTGAACGCGTCGGCCCGGCGGTCAAACAGTGGGCCGACGCGGCGCTCGCCGCCCGTGGCGTCCGCGCCATTCGCCTCATTCAAGGCGTCCTCGGCCTGACCCGACGACATCCGCGGGAGCGTGTCCTAGCGGCCGTCACCGAAGCCTACACGCATCAGCACTTTCGGTATCAGACCATCCGCCAGCTCGTCGAGCGCACCCCAGTGCGTCCCACCCCGACGCTGGCCACCGACGATCCGGCGATTCGCCCGATGACTCAGTACACGTTGGAGGATTTCTTGCGATGAATGCCCAGCTCACGACCCGGCTTCGCCACCTGCGGCTCTCCGGCATGGTCGACGCCCTCCCCGGGCGCGTCGCGCAAGCCGAAGCCGCCCCGCTGCCGCATCTGGAGTTTCTCGAGTTGCTCGTGGAGGACGAGCTCGCCCGTCGTGCCGATCGACTCTTCGCGCGCCGTCTCAAACAAGCCGGCATCACCGTCGTGAAGGCCTTGGCTGACTTCGACTGGTCCTTCAATCCGAAGATCCCCAAGGCCAAGATCGTCGAATTGGCGAGCGCGCGATTTATCCAGACTCACGACGGCGTGCTGCTGATTGGGCCGCCTGGCGTCGGCAAATCGCACATCGCCACGGCCATTGCGGTCGGCGCCATTCGGGCCGGCCGCCGGGCGCTCGTGGCAGCACCTTCGATCTCGCCGCCGACTTTGCCCAGGCGGACGCGACCGGCGCCCGCCGCGATTTCGTACAGCAGCTCACACGCGTCGACCTGCTCGTCCTCGAAGACTTCGGCATGAAGAAGCTCGGCTCGAACGCGGCCGAGGATCTCTTGGAGGTCTTTGTCCGCCGGCACGAAACCGCGTCGACGCTGATCACCACGAACCGTCCGACCCAGGACTGGGGCATCTTTCTCGGTGACGTCCCAGCCGCGACCGCGATCCTCGATCGCTTCCTCGCACACGCGACCATCGTGCAGGTGACCGGTAAGAGCTATCGGCTACGCCAGCGGGCGAGTACGACCAACGACTAAGAGGCTCGGTGCCGCCGTGGACGCAGAGAACGCGCCCTTATGTCTAAATCTGAACCTAAACACATCGGCGTTTCCCGGGTGTAAGGACTCGAGCGCGCTGTGCCATCTCTCGAGATGGCCCACGATCTTTGGGTGGCCGATCCTGGGATCGCGAGTCTCACTTGCGGACGGATAGCGCGGATACCTGGCTGTGAAACTACGCAATTGCCGTTCGAAATGGCTTTCCTGGCGTCCGGGCGCGGCGGTCTCCGCTTTGCTACTCGTGCCGTTGGGAGCTATTCGCTCATGCCACGCCAGATGCGGTCCTCTCTTTGTGTCTGGGCATCACTGGCCCC
>Ga0114129_10014815_pt1 | contig 11111 bp, 8 predicted proteins | sample RhiMetdeltSRZDD1_FD_80071 | JGI IMG/M metagenome (GOLD analysis project Ga0114129, IMG submission 80071) | Populus rhizosphere microbial communities from Tennessee, USA - Rhizosphere MetaG P. deltoides SRZDD1 (version 2) (version 2) | ecosystem: Host-associated > Plants > Roots > Rhizosphere >... | reverse complement strand
TTGGATTTAATGCGTGACGAAGGTAGCGAGCCCGCGCAGTCCATTCTTTTCGAATCTTCCAGTTATAGCGGAAGATCTGGCGGCGGGTGGGAGGAAGATGTTCTGGGCTTTCGAACAACACTTTCAAGATTCCCCGCGAGAGTATTTCCAACTCAGTGTCGTTCTCGAACTCGCGATTAACAACCTCTGGGAAATGCACGTCCAGAAGTTTCGCAGATAGATACAATCCGAGCAGAAACATGCGCTCACTCTGCGTGCTGCGAGCTCGATCGAAAAGCTTCTGCCAGTCCAACTCATGTCTCGCCACAATCCAACCGATATCACAGATCCAAAGAAGCCGTTCCCACAGATGACGCGATCCATGAACCGACAACGAGAAGACCAGATCGTCCGTAGCTAATGTTTTGACGCTCATCTGATTCAACTTTATTTCGATGAGGTTCTTCCAAAGGTCATCAGCTTGCACTGACCGAGCGAATAGATCTGAAGCAACTTCCCAATGCAGCTCCACAATCAACTTTCCATTATCACGCCGCAATTGAAGGTTGTGTTGAGTCTTCGACAATAGCTCTCTTTGACTCGACGTTAGTGGCTTCGAGAACTGATAGCCATCCTTCAGCAGGAGATCTATTGCGCGGTTGACGTGTTCCCTACGAACCAGGACATCGAGATCAACGAAGCGTCGAAAAGTAATGTTTCCATAAGCAAACTGCGAGAGAACTGGTCCCTTATACGGCAAAGCTGCAATGCCCGCGTTTTCGAGGATTCGAATCAGCCGCAAAAGCTCCGCCGTCAGTAAAACATTCCGGGCTGAGTTTTCCTGAAAGTATTTTTGCAGACGCTGTAGTTGATCAAGTGGGATGAGATCGGCAGCACATTGTTGCAACTGAAAGTACAACAGCTGAAGGACCGCATGTCGTCTCGCGAAGACAAACAGGTAATCCCAATCGAGAGGCTTAGCCGCTAACTGACGAACGCGTTCATTGATCTGTGGAGTGCGATCGGGAGAGATCGCGCAAAGCAACAGATCGTGTTCAGGGCGGTACAGGTCTTTATAGGTCCCATTGGTCATATAGGTCCTATTCGTTGACCTTCAACACGGCCAAGAAAGCTTCCTGCGGTATCTCGACGCGCCCGACCTTCTTCATTCGCTTCTTGCCTTCTTTTTGCTTCTCGAGCAATTTGCGTTTACGTGTGATGTCGCCGCCATAGCACTTGGCGATAACGTTCTTGCCTAACGCTTTGACAGTTTCGCGAGCAATAACCTTATTACCTATGGCTGCCTGGATTGGAACTTCAAACAGTTGGCGCGGTATCAACTGTTTCATTTTTTCTGCCAGTGCGCGTCCCTTCGGCAGTGACGTGCTGCGATGAAGAATCAACGACAGTGCATCAACCGGCTCGCCCGCCACAAGCACATCAAGTTTTACCAGATCACTCTCCCAGTAACCCGCAAGATTGTAGTCAAGGGATGCATAACCGCGTGAGACAGACTTAAGACGATCGTAGAAGTCGAGTACGATTTCGTTCAGTGGCAATTCGTAGGTCAACATCACGCGATTGGACGTGATGTACTCAAATCCTTTTTGCACGCCACGCTTCTCTTCGAGCAACGGCAAGATGCCGCCGAGATGTTCGTCTGGAGTCAAAATCACCGCACGTATCACGGGTTCTTCAATCTTCGCTATACGACCTGGGTCAGGCATCTTTGCAGGCGAATCGATATCCTCAACGATGCCGTCAGTCGTCGTTACCAGATAACGAACGCTAGGCGCAGTCGTGATCAGATCGAGGTTGAACTCACGCTCCAATCGCTCCTGGACTATTTCCATGTGCAGCAGTCCCAGGAACCCGCAACGAAAACCAAAGCCCAAAGCTGTGGAAGACTCTGGTTCGTAAAAAAAAGAGGCGTCGTTTAATCGCAACTTATCTAACGCATCGCGAAGTTCTTCGTACTGATTCGTGTCGACCGGATACAAGCCGGCGAATACCATTGGCTTGATCTCTTGAAATCCTGGAAACGGTTCCTTCGTGGGACGAGCTGCTTCAGTAATCGTGTCGCCAATCTGAACGTCGGCAACCGCCTTGATCGATGCTGTCAAGAATCCGACTTCACCGACTCCAAGTTCGTTAATGGGAGTTGGACGTGGACGATTAACGCCCAGAGTTTCAACCTGGTAGTCACGACCGGTATTCAGAAACCTGATCTTCATTCCCGGTCGGATCGTGCCGTCAATCACACGAAACAAAACAATGACGCCTCGATAAGAGTCGTACCAGGAATCGAAAATCAGAGCTTTGAGCGGAGCTTCACTGACACCTTTCGGTGGCGGAACGTCACGGACAATCGCCTCGAGTACCTCGGCAACACCTTCACCTGTTTTTGCGCTCGTAAGAATCGCATTATGAGTTTCAAGTCCGATGAAGTGTTCGATCTGTTCGATCGCTTTCTCAGGTTCTGCACCTGGTAAATCGATCTTGTTGATAACAGGTATCAGTTCGAGATTGTTTTCAATAGCGAGGTAAGTATTTGCCAGCGTTTGAGCCTCTACGCCCTGAGACGCATCGACAATCAAGAGCGCTCCTTCACATGCCGAAAGTGAACGTGAAACTTCGTAAGAGAAGTCGACATGTCCGGGAGTGTCAATTAGATTCAGGATGTAGTTAACGCCGTCCAGTGCTGTGTAATCCAACCTGACCGCATGCGCTTTGATCGTGATTCCTCGTTCACGCTCCAAATCCATGTTATCGAGAACCTGGTTCTCCATCTCGCGCTCTGACAGCGCGCCCGTCCTTTCGAGCAAACGATCTGCAAGGGTGGATTTGCCGTGATCGATATGGGCAATAATGGAGAAATTACGAATGCGAGATGATTGCATAATATTGCAGATTTAAGATTTCAGACTGAAGGATCTCAGATTTCAGATCTCAGATCCCAAATACAATGCGGTCGCAGGTGTTGAATCTGAGATCTGAGATCTGAAATCTGAGATCCATGGCCTCAGTCCGGAAAATGTTCGTTGACGTAAGCCACGGCCTTTTCCTGTGAGTCGAGTGACGAAATGAACTCGCCATTGCGCAGAGCCCAACCTATGTGATCTCTCACGAACGCCATATATTTATCGCTAGTTGTGAAGTCCGAATTCATCAGACCCAGTTTTACAGAAACTCGCCGTAGCAGTTCAGGATCCCCTGCCATACTCGCCGCCTGGTAAAGACGATGTTTATCGTCATCTGACATATCAGCCACCGACGAAGAAGTGGATGTGTTGCTATTACTGTTCGATCCGGCATTGGCGTTTGAGTCGGAGTTGGAATTGCGATTTGTGGTGAAGTTGACGTTGAACTGGCGACCCTGTCGAGCAGGAAGCACAAACAACCAAACTACAACGCCCACGATCACCACCACGATCAGACCCAAACACCCCGCGCCGCCACAACCAAGGGCGATTTTTTGGTTTTTTGTCATCGCTTGCCTCTCAAGAGAAGTAGTAGAAATGCCATTAACGAGTTTTCATCCACGCAACACAGTTTTCCAGGTGTCTGCGCATATTCGATTCGCTGTCGTGATGCATATCTCCGTGTCCCGGCAAAACCCATTGGAAATCGTAGGCGAGCAGCTTCTCCATCGAGCGTATCTGCTCCGGCCATGAGTACCACGCGACACTCCGGAAGGCCGTAAGCGCTCTTCGAGTTGGCGACCACGCCAAATGGTCTCCAGTAAATAAAAACTTTCCCTTGTAGAGAAAGACCACGTGACCGCGCGTGTGACCTGGGGTCGGAATTACCAGGAGGTCCTCATCGAGTTGAACCGGATCGGAACCATTAATGACGTTTTCAATTCCAAGCCTGACGGCGCCATCGTCTTTGTGCATCATCCGCGAAGTACCAAATCGTTTATGAAACGACTCGTGGGCAGCTATGTCATCCTTATGTGTTAGGAGCATCTTGGAAACACCGCCCATCGAGTCGATCTGTTTGACTAGTTGCGTAGCGAATCGCGGTGAATCAATTAGTACATTACCGCCCTCGTTTTTTGGTCGAACGATCAAATAGCTCCATCCACCAAAGCTCGCTTCCGAAGTGAACCCACAGAAGTACACGTTCTCACTTATGTGCATCGGAAAGGCATCGATCCCGATACGTGCGTCGTGCCTTTGTGTAAAACCGATTGAGCCGGTTGGGCACGCGACCAGCGCCATCAAAGCCAACCTCGTTTCGTCCGGGCTTTGAGGCTGACGATGAACACTGCATTGATCGCCGTGATCGCGAAACACTGACGGTGCAAGCTGACTACACGTGTCGCAGTCGATGCAGGTGGAGTCTACAAAGAAATCGCCGGGGACGTTTTCTGGTAAGCGTTGCTGGAGATTTGCCATAACGGTCTTCGGTCTTTGGCCTTCGGACTTTAACGAGAGAATAAACATTACGCTAACCAAAGGCCAAAGACCATTCAGAAAACAATCCACAGATTTCGCCGATTACGCAGATTTGAAATCCAAATCACTCAAGTCAAAATCTGCGTAATCTGTGTAATCTGTGGATAGCTAAAGCCCGAAGTCGTTAATCAAACGATGAAGATACGATCTGCTGATTCCCAATCTCTTTGCTGCTGCTACCTTATTCCCGCCCTCTGCCTGAAGAGCATTCACAATCATCCTCCGTCTTAGCGCCTCCACGGCGCCTTCCAACGTTGACTCATCCTGCACATCCGCGCCTGGAAGTATTCGAAGCATCTTCTCCGGCACAAATTCGAGTCCCAATGCTTCACCATTACTCAAGACCACCAGTCGCTCCATTAAATTCTCGAGTTCGCGCACGTTCCCCGGCCAGTCATATTCTTGTAGAACATCAATCAGTCTTGGCGATAGCTCCGGCGGAGTGCGTCCGTAACGCTGAGCAGATTTAGCGGCAAAGTGTGCGGCAAGGATGGGGATGTCGTGCTCGCGTTGTCTTAGTGGTGGCAAAGCAAGCGGTACTACGTTCAGACGAAAGAACAGATCCTGACGAAACCTTCCGGCCTCCACTTCGGCTTCAAGGTCGCGATTAGATGCAGCGATCAATCTAATATCAACTGTGATCGTTTTATTGCCGCCAACGCGTTCGAATGAGCGCTCCTGCAAAACGCGAAGGAGCTTGACCTGGACCGCAGGAGACAAGTCTCCCACTTCGTCGAGAAGCAGAGTGCCACCGTTAGCTAATTCGAATCGGCCTTTGCGAGTTTGGGTCGCTGAAGTGAACGCACCTTTCTCGTGACCAAAGAGTTCAGATTCGATCAACGACTCCGGCAAAGCAGCGCAGCTTACCGCAACAAACGGACCTGACGCCCGCGGACTCTCTTCATGAATCGCCCGCGCAAGCATCTCCTTACCAGTGCCATTCTCGCCACTCAGCAACACCGTAGCGCTTGTCGCAGCAACAGATCGTGCTTGCTTCAAGACACTCTCCAGAGCAGAACTTGCTCCGACCAAATGAACAAACCCGGGTGGCCGGGGCAGCTCACTACGCAGTCTTCTATTTTCGATCTCAAGCAAACGCATTCGCGCCGCCTGATTAACGATATGCAGAAGCTCGGCCGGATCGAGTGGTTTTACAAAGAAGCCATAGGCACCGCGCTTCACTGCCTCGAGCGCCGCGCGATTGGAATCGCTGCCGGTAATGACGACCACCTGAAGCGGCGGATCCTTCGCGCGGGCGACATCAATCAGCGCAAGCCCTTCCCCAATGTCATCGATGTGCGGCGGGAGATGAAGATCGCTCACTACTACATCAATCTCTTCGTCGATTATGAGTGAGCACGCGTCGTCACGAGATGAGGCCTGCAATACGCGGTATTCGGGATTCAGAGCCCAATAGAGTCCGCTACGCACCGCGTCGTCGTCATCGACAACGAGGACAGTCCCCTTCGCAGGTGTTGGAGAAGTCATCAACCAAAATCTACTTTCGAACCGTGAAACTAGCCGCTCACGGAAACACTACCGGGCAGGAGCCGCATGGGGAACCAACGTAACTATATGGCCTTTGGCCTTGGGTTTTGATCTTTGACCTTAGACCTTGTCGCGACTCTTCTTCTTTTCGAAGGCCAAAGACCACTTTGCTCAGTTACGCGAGTCGTATGACGCGGATGGTAGCACGACGAAAAAGGCCGTACCAGAGCCCTCCCTGGACTCGACAGTTATTGAACCGCCACTGGCTTCAATCACTTCGCGGCAGGTGTAAAGGCCTAACCCGACACCTTGTTTCTTCGTTGTTGCGAAAGGGCGAAACAGTTGATTATCGATAAAGCTTTGGCTCATTCCGCTCCCGGTATCAGCGACAGAGAAAGTCGCCGAACCGCGGGGGGTAAACCCCGCTTTGATCGTCAGCTTGCCTCCCTTTTCATTCATTGCTTCGAGCGCGTTAATCACGAGGTTCTCAATCACCCGTTCGATTCGTTCCGGGTCAGTAAACACGAAGAGGTTTGATGGGAGGTCCAGCTCGACTTGATGCTCATCGCTCGTTGGTTGCCCGGTCATGGCCGCGACCCGCTTGATGATCGGAACCAGGTCAACGCTCTTTGGCATTGGATGCTCGCCACTCAAACTGGAAAGCGGCCGCGAAAGCCGCGCTACGATTGATTTTAATTTCTCTGTGGCGCCCGTCAGTGATCGCATTGCGTCGCGCCGGAACTCCTCATTGTCGAAGTGGGTTTTCATGTTCCCCACAATCAGGGACAACGCTTCGATTGCGTTCTTAAGATCGTGTGTCAGCATCGCTGAGAGTCTGACGAACGACTGAAACTGCCGAGTCTCTTCTTCACGAGCGATTTGAGCCCGCAGTCGTTCAGTCATGGCATTGATGTTGTCCGCAAGGACGCGTGCCTCATCGCTCGACTTCAAAACGATACGTCGGTCCAACTCGCCTTTTGCAATGGCTGTAAGGTCTTCTTCAACTCGTTCTAAACCGGCAGATTTTTTTCTGACGCGGTGAGAGATCACCAGCGCACACGCCAAAGCACCCACCAGTGCCAGAACGATACCTATTAATCCCCGCCCATGAGCGGTGGAGCGCGCTGCTGAGCGGTCATACCCGACCGCAATACCAAGGCTCCAAAGAGGCAGTGGCGAGAAGGCAGTCAGAAAGTCATGGTTTGAGTTGCTGAATACTTTGTTTCCGGAAACACCTTGGACAAGTGATTTTGCGATCGGAAGAAACTCCGGTTGGGCGCTGCTTGTCGGTTTACCTACGAGTTCTCTATTTGAGTGGTAGATGATATTGGCCGATGGATCCAGCACTGCCACGAATATCTGCTGAGACGAAGTAGGCGTTTGGCTCGTATCGAGAACTCGCGAACTCTCCTCAACAACTTCCGCGATATGCAAATCGGCCACTAACGTTCCTAAGAAAGACTTTTCACTCGCAGAAATTGGCATTGAGTATTGCTGATCACCCCCGATTAGGGTGTGTACTGCGTCTCTCTTGAATGACGTGCTCAAATTCGATGCCGGTGCGGGGGCGGGTGCGTTGATTAGAAACGTATCCGCTCCTTGAGCATTGGTTTGTCGCTCTGCACTAAACACTGCATGCCGGTTCAGATCAAAGACAATAATGCGAAATGGATGTGCCCGGCCCTTCAACATTGAGAGAATAAGGAACACGTCAGCTGGCATCTGCGATTTGGAATCAACCGGCACACTTCCCGAAACGCTTGCATCAGCTTTTGAGACCACATGTAAGATCTCGGCGGACATAGCGAGTCGAGATAAGTCAGTTTCCTCCTCACGCAGACGGCGGTCTATTTCAGCAGCAATCAAATTGAGATGTGTCTGCGCCTGGTCGCTTAGTGTTTCATCCACCGTTCTCAATGCGTTCCAATAGTTGAAGGCAGCAAGCACCAGGAGAGGAATCAGACAGTAAGGGAGGTAGGTAAGCGCGCGCTTCATCATCTTAGAGATTGATCTCGCCACAGACTCACTAAAAATCTGTTCTGGGTCGATCCGTGTAAATCTGTGGCTTAGATTGGTTTCCTTCCAAACTCTGCCAGCAGCGGTGCAAGTCGGTTGATGATCTCGTCATGAGCAACGCCATTGCTCGCGACGAGACCGTTGCGGTTTTGAATCTCGCGTACGTTGTAATTGAGTGCTCGGCCAAACAGGTCACTCACTCTTCCTCCTGCCTCCGTCAAAATGATCTGAGGTGCGCAGGTATCCCACTGCTTGGTGCGTGGAGATAAGTGAATGTAAACATCACACTGCTTCTCCGCCAGCAACCCTACCTTTATGCCAACGGAGCCACGTTGAACTTCACTCTTGAAACCCAGTGCAGCGACCACCTTACTCATCCGCGGACTACGATGGGAGCGACTCGCGGCCAAGCGCATTTCTGACAACTCATTCTTGTTCGACACGTGCGCTCGTTCGGGTGTCTGACCCGCGCGTTCGATCCATGTTCCGTCACCCTTCACTGCGCGAAACAAGACGCCACTCAGCGGTTGGTATACAACGCCGAGCACACATTCGCCTTGTTCGACAAGTCCGATTTGAACAGCAAAGTCGCCGTTACCGTCGATGAAACCGTTGGTCCCATCGAGTGGATCCACCATCCACACGCGCGATTTATCAAGACGATGCTCTGTATCGACCGACTCCTCAGCAAGAATTCCATCGTTTGGAAACTCGCATGCTAGCCGGTCGACAATTAACTGGTTAGCAACTCGGTCGGCTTGCGTCACCGGCTCAATATCATCGTCGGAGTACTTCTGTTCGATGTTAAGAGGAGCATCATAGTGTTCGAGGATCGACGCGCCCGCTTCTCGTGCGAGATCCACCGCCACACGCAACTCTTGATCGTAACTTCCCATTCTCTTTTATCCGGAGATTACAGAGGCGACCCCACACCAACCAACTTGGAAGCAGTCAGTACCACCTCGCGGTAGCGGGTGGGTGCGTAGCCTGAAGATCATCGTCAACACAAGCTTCGCACCCACCCGCTACCGCGAGGTGGTACTGACTGCTTCCAACGGAGATTGAATAGATACAAGTCACCGATCGATAGCAGAAAATCTGCGCAATCTGTGTAATCTGCGGATCAAAATTTCTGTACGTGCTTCGCTGCTTCGCGAATCACTTCCACGGTTCGCTCAATATCCGCCTTCGTCGTACGGAAGTTCGTGATGCACGCACGCAACGAAAAATGTCCATTTACTGTCGCATTTGAAACGTATGCCTGCCCGCCTTTTTGCACAACCGGCAGAATCTGTTCGTTCAATCGATCCAGTTCTTCATCCGTATCCACGCCCGGCGGACGATAACGAAAACAGCAAATGCTTAACTCAACCGGCGTCAGCAGTTCAAAATCATCAGCATCATCGACCAGCTGTGCCAAATACCCCGCAAGCGCGATGTCGCCGGTAATAGCTTCAGCCATGCGACGCGCGCCGTAGTAGCGCAAAGTCAATCCCACTTTCAGCGCGCGGAAACGTCTTGACAGTTCAATGCCGTAATCCCAAAAGGCGAATGTTTCATCGCCAGATAATCCGTGCACCTTGATGTAATCCGCGTCTTCAGAATTAAACGTTGCCCTGACGGTCGCTTCATCTCGGAAAAGCAGACATCCGGCATCCACGGGCACGTACAGCCATTTATGTGGGTCTAACGAAACCGAATCAGCCCGCTCGAGGCCTTTAAACAAATCTTTCTTTCCTGGATCCAACACAGCCGGAGCGCCGTACGCACCGTCAATGTGAAACCAGAGATCAAACTCACGGGCGACCGCTGCTATATCGTCAAATGAATCGACGGCGCCAGTGTTCACGGTCCCAGCACTCGCCACAACACAGAACGGCCTGAAGCCGCTGTCCAGGTCTGATTCAATCCGTTGACGCAACGAGCTCACGTTCATCCGCGCGCGGTCGTCACATGCCACCATTCGCACATGGTCGCGTCCGAAGCCGAGAGTATCTGCGGCCTTCGGAATGGACATGTGAACCTCATCGGACGCGTAGACCGTCAATGGCTTTCCATTCCACAAACCTTCTCGTGCGACCTCAGCACCCAACTTTCGGCGGCTGGCAATCAACAAGGCTGTGAGGTTCGCCATAGAACCACCGCTCGTTAATAAACCATGAGCGTCGTTGTCGTAGCCGATTAGTTCACCCAACCAGGAAACAACTAACTTCTCGAATTGGGTTCCTCCTGGTGCTGACCGCCAACAAGTGACATTTGCATTCAGGGCAGATGCAACCAGATCTGCATACGCTCCAATAGCTGTCGAAGGTGAGGCAACGTAACCGAAGAAACGAGGATGACCGTTATGCCTGCTGAGATCGAAAATGGTTTGACACTCTTCGATGAGTTGATCCAGCGCCACGGGTTCCCAGGCGAGTGGCGCTTTGGGAAGAGTTCGTACCTTTTCCGGAACAACGTCTCGCTCAGATATTTCATTGAAGTATTCAAAAACTAGTTGCGTCGATAGATCGGCAATCTGACGGAGCTCGTCAGTTGAAACATCGAGTGCCGACTTTGTACGCAGATCGCTTGCTGCTAAACGAGTCATTTGACTCCCGGTGCGATGGCGATCAGCAAAGACAGACGCTCAGCGCCAGTATTTGTAACGCCGTGTGGAATTCCGGAGGGCGCGATTACTACAGCACCCGATTCGACCATTCTTTCTTCTTCGCCAACTGAGAATTTTCCGATTCCGCTAAGCACGAAGTAAAACTTATCTGCGCCTGCGTGTGCGTGAACCGCTTGCGACTGATTGGGCTCAAGACAGTTAAGTCCAATCATCACATGTTCGCCTTGCCACAAAGTTGTTTTGAAGAATTTCTCCGGGTTCGTACCTTCGAAGTCACGCCAGTTTAGAAAGTGGGACATGGTTATTTCAGATTTAAGATTTAAGGTTTCAGATTTAAGATTTGGTCAGTCGTCCGTGGTCAGTAGTCAGTCGTATAGGACCTATTTGACCTATTCGACCTATCCTTAACACCGACCACTGACTACTGACAACTGACCACTGACTAAATTGAAATTGAACCGCTGAATGGTAAGATCCCGTTCATGATTCATGGCTGCGCCAGTCCAGCAGGAACGGCACGATATCAGGAGCGCTTTCCAAACTCCGCCCCACATCAT
>Ga0114129_10014814_pt1 | contig 11111 bp, 5 predicted proteins | sample RhiMetdeltSRZDD1_FD_80071 | JGI IMG/M metagenome (GOLD analysis project Ga0114129, IMG submission 80071) | Populus rhizosphere microbial communities from Tennessee, USA - Rhizosphere MetaG P. deltoides SRZDD1 (version 2) (version 2) | ecosystem: Host-associated > Plants > Roots > Rhizosphere >... | reverse complement strand
TCCGCGTGTCGCCGTTGAGCGTCATTACCGCCGTAATGGTCACTGTCCTGTCACTTACAAGCAGTTGGACGGGCTCAGGTTACACAAAGGTTGATAGGGGTGGATAGGGCGGGTAAGTCTGGTGGGTCAGGTAGGTCTAGTGGGTCGGGTAGTCTGGTCGGTCCATGGGTCGCGTGGGTCGGATGGGCAGCGGCGCTTGTCGGGGCCGCGGTATCACGCCGCTGGGGCTCCATGCACGTCTCGCCGCGGCTCGATGACGGGCTTCTGATGCCGCCGGGCCAGGCGCAGGCGCGCGCTCTCGATATACATGTAGTAGACAGGCGTGATGTAGAGCGTCAGGAGCTGCGATACCAGCAGCCCGCCGACGACCGCCAGACCGAGCGGGCGGCGCGATTCCGCGCCGGCGCCGAAGCCGAGCGCAATCGGCACTGTGCCGACCAGCGCGGCCATGGTCGTCATCATGATGGGGCGGAAGCGGACCAGACACGCTTCATGGATCGCCTCGCGCGGCGATTTGCCGTGCTCGCGCTGCGCCTCGATCGCGAAGTCGACCATCATGATGCCGTTTTTCTTCACCAGGCCCACCAGCATGATGACGCCGACAAACGCGTACAGGCTCAGCTCGGTCTTGAAGATCAGCAGCGTCAGCAGGGCACCGAAACCGGCCGCCGGCAGTCCCGAAAGAATCGTCAGCGGGTGCGTGAAGCTCTCATACAGAATCCCCAGCACGATGTAGATGACGACGATCGCCATGATCAGAATCAGCCCAAGACCCTGCAGCGAGTCCTGAAATGCCTGCGCGGTCCCCTGGAAGTTGGTGGCGATCGTCGACGGCAGCGTCGTGGCCGCGGCCTGTTTGACGGCGTTGACCGCGTCGCCCAGCGCGACGCCCGGTCTCAGGTTGAACGAGATCGTCACCGACGGCAACTGTCCGGTGTGGCTGACGGTCAACGGCCCGGCATCGGTCTTGACCTTCACGACGGTATCGAGCGGAATCAGGCTGCCGTTCGACGCGCGCACGTACAACATCGAGAGCGCCGAGGGATCGCGCTGGAATTCCGGCGCGACCTGCATGATGACCTGATACTGATTGTTCGGTGCGTAGATCTGCGACACCTGCCGCGTGCCGTAGGCGTTGTAGAGCGCCGTTTCGACCTGATTCACCGTGAGGCCAAGCGTGGCGATCTTCTCGCGGTTCAGATCGATCTGCACCTGCGGGTTCTTCACCTGGAGGTCGCTGCTGACGTCCTCGATGCCGGGGAGCTCGCGAACCTTCTGCTCGAAGACGGGCGCCCAATGGTACAGCTCCGCCGTGTCGGTGTCCTGCAGCGTGAACTGGTACAAGCTGCGCGCGCCCTGCTGGCCGCCGAGATTGATCGGCGGCTGGTTGGTCATGTAGACACGGATGCCCGGTATCTGCGACAGCTTCGGCCGCAGGCTCGCGATCGTTTGATCGACGCTGAGCTGACGCTCGGCCCGCGGCTTCAGCTCGATCATCACGCGACCCGTGTTCAAGCCGCCGGTCCCGAAACCGCCACCGCCAACCTGGATCTGATACTGCGCGACGTTCGGATCCTGCGCGACGACATCGGCCACCTGCAGCTGGTGCCGCGTCATCTCGTCGAGGCTGATCCCCTGCACGGCCTCGGTGCTGATGCTGAAGCGTCCCTGATCCTCGCTCGGCAGGAATCCCTTCGGCACGGCCTGGAACAGGAACCACGTTCCGACCATCAGCGCGAGCGAGATGGCCATCGGGATGACGTGGAAGCGCAAGCTGCCGCGCAGCGTCCAGTCGTACAGACGAAGCCAGCCTTCGAACACTTTTTCAATCGCGTTGTAGACGACGCCGTGGCGCTGCGCGTGCGGCGGTCGCAGGAAGCGGCTGGCCAGCATCGGCGTCAGGCTGATCGACACGAGGCCCGACACGAGGATCGCCACGCCGATCGTCACCGCGAACTCGTGCAGCAGGCGGCCGACGATGCCGCCCATGAAGAGCACGGGGATGAACACGGCGACGAGCGAGATCGTCATCGAGATGATCGTGAACGAGATCTCTTTCGACCCGTCGAACGCCGCGCGCATCGGCGGCTTGCCCATCTCCATGTGGCGAACGATGTTCTCCAGCATGACGATGGCGTCGTCGACGACGAACCCCACGCAGAGGGTCAACGCCATGAGCGACAGGTTGTCGAGGCTGTAATCGAGCAGGTACATCACCGCGAACGTGCCGACAATCGACGCGGGCAGCGCCAGACTGGGAATGATCGTCGCCGAGACGTTCCGCAGGAAGATGAAGATGACGAGCACGACGAGGCAGACGGTCAGGATGAGCGTGAACTTGACGTCGTGAACCGAATCGCGGATCGACGCCGATCGATCGAATCGCGTGTCGAGCGAGACCGACGCCGGCAGCTGCTCGCGCAGCGTCGGCAGCAGCGCCTTCACGGCGTCGACGACGGCGACCACGTTGGTGCCGGGCTGCTTGAGGATCGGCAGCATGATGGCGCGCTCGCCCTTGAACCAGCCGGTCTGTTTGTCGTCTTCGATGCCGTCGAAGACACGCGAGACCTCGTGGAGCCGGACGGGGTTACCGTTGCGGTACGCGATGATCATCGGTGCGTACGCCGCGGCCTTCATCAATTGACCGTTCGTCTGCACGACGAACGTCTTGTCGCCGTACATCGTGCCGGTCGGCAGGTTGACGTTCGCGTTCGAGATCGCCGACGCGACCTCGTCGATCCCGAGGCCGTGCGCGGCGAGCTTCTTCGGATCGACGTCGACGCGCACCGCGTACTTCGAGGCGCCGTACACCTGCACCTGTGCCACGCCGCTGACCATCGAGATCCGCTGCGCCATCGTCGTCTCGGCGTATTCGTCGAGCGCCGCGATCGGCATCGTCGCCGATCGCATCACCAGCATCATCACCGGCTGATCGCCGGGGTTCACCTTCTGGAACGACGGCGGCGCCGGCATCTGCGGCGGCAGCGATCGCTGCGCGCGCGCGATCATCGACTGCACGTCCTGCGCGGCGGCGTCGATGTTCCGGCTCAGATCGAACTGCAGCACGATGTTCGTACGGCCGAGCGAGCTGGTCGAGTTGACGGAGTTCAGTCCGGCGATCGACGCGAATTGTTTCTCCAGCGGCAGCGCGACCGCCGAGGCCATGGTTTCCGGACTCGCGCCCGGCAGGCCCGCGTTGACGTTGATCGTGGGGAAATCGATCGTCGGCAGGTCGCTGACCGGCAACTGCCGGTACGCCATCGCGCCGAACACGATGATGCCCAGCATGATGAGCGTCGTCGTGACCGGCCGTTTGATGAAGAGCGCTGAAAGGTTCATGGCGTGACCCTCGTCGCGTTCGCGTTCTTGACGCTGATGCGGCTGCCGGGTACGAGCCGCAGGTGACCGTCGGTGACGACCGTGTCGCCGACGGACACGCCGGTCTGAATCACCGTTTCGTCCCCGGCGAGGCGCGCGACCGTCACCGGCCGCAGCGCGACGGTCTCATCCGGTTGCACCGTGAACACATACGTGCCCTGCTGGCCGGTTTGCACGGCAACCGACGGCACCACGATCGCATTGGCGTCGGAGGTCAGCGTGACGGTCACGTTCACGAACTGCCCCGGCCAGAGTCGCCGATCGTCGTTCGGGAACGTGCCCTTGACTTTGATCGTGCCGGTTGTGGGATCAACGGCATTGTCGATGAAGTTGATGCGTCCGGTCGACGGTGCACCGCTTTCGGTCGGCGCAATCGCGCTTGCCGGCAGCGTGCCTTGCGCCGCGATGAAGCGCTTGAGCGCCGGCAACTGCGCTTCCGGCACGGAGAAGGAGACGTACACCGGCGTGATCTTGTTGATCGTCACGATCGGCTGCGCGTCCTGCGCGCGAACGAGGTTGCCTGGATGGACCTGCAGCAGACCGGTACGGCCCGACATCGGCGCGGTGATCGTCGCGTAGGTCAGTTGCACCTTGGCGGTTTCCAGGCTTGCACGATCGGCCGCTACCGTCGCTTCGAGCGCCGCGGCCTGCGTCCGCATGGTGTCGACCTGTTCGTGTGTGGCGATGCCGCGCTGGAGCAGATCCTGGTAGCGTGCCGCCTGCGACCGGGCGTTCGCCGCCTGCGCCGTGTCCTTTTCGAGCGTCGCCTGCGCTTGCTGGAGGGCGGCTTCGAACGGACGCTTGTCGAGCGTCACGAGGACCTGGCCTTTCTCGACTTCCTCGCCTTCCTTGAAATTGACCGACGTCATCTCGCCGGTGATCTGTGCGCGCACCGACACGGTCGACGCGGCGATCACGGTGCCGATCCCTTGAATCGTGATCGGCATCGACTTCTGAACGGCCTTCGCGATGGTGACGGGCACTGCCGCATTCTGACCGCCGCCGCGTCCCGATTGGGCCTGAGGCGTCGACTGCACGGCTTCGCCCGAACAGGCGATCGTCGTGCCGATCGCGGCGATCAGTACAGGTAGTGCGGCAGCGGCGCCATGGCTGAAGATTGAAAGAGTGCGCATTCGTTTATTCGAATCGTAATGCGTCGATGGGGTCGAGTGCAGCGGCTTTGCGCGCAGGATAGAAGCCGAAGAAGACGCCGGTCATCGCGGCGAACCCGAAGGCGACGAGGACCGCGTTCGTCGAAACCGCGGTCGGCCATCCCTGCCACAAGGTGACGCCCTGGGCGACGCCAAAGCCCAGCGCAATGCCGATGCCGCCTCCGAAAAGACTCAGCACCACCGCTTCGACCAGGAATTGCAACAGAACGTCACGGCCGCGCGCGCCGATCGCCATGCGCAGGCCAATCTCGCGTGTGCGCTCCGTCACGGACACCAGCATGATGTTCATGATGCCGATGCCGCCGACCAGCAGCGAGACGCCGGCGATGCTCGCGAGCAGCGCCGTCATCGTCTGCGTCGCCTCCTTCCTGACGTTCGCCATCTCCTCCATGGTGCGGACCATGAAGTCGTCCGGGTCGCCCGGCTGAATCTTGTGGCGGACGCGCAGGAGCTGCGCGATGCTGTCGGCGACCTTCGTCGTTTCGCCGGCTGACGCGGCCGAGACCTGGACCTGCTGGATGTTCGTGATGCCGCGCATCTTCTTCATCACGGTCGTGTACGGCACGAAGACGACGTCGTCCTGGTCCTGGCCCATGCCCGACTGACCCTTGTTCGCCATCACGCCGACCACGGTGAACGGCTGCTGCTGAATGCGAATGACCTGGCCGACCGGATTCGTGACCGGATCGAAGAGCTGATCGCGGACGACGCCGCCGAGCACGGCGACCTTCGACGCCGTCGCGACGTCCTGCGGCGTGAAGAAGGCGCCGTCCTTCACGGGCCACGATCGAATCAACGGGAGATCGACGTCGGTGCCCTGCACCTGCGTGTTCCAGTTCTGATTGCCGGCAATGATCTGGCCGCGCGTGTTGGACTGCGCCGCGGTGTACTGCACGCCGGGGATCTGGGCGATCGCCTGCGCGTCTTCGGGGATCAGCGTGCTCGCGTTCCCTTGTCCCTGCCGCACGCCGCCCATGTTGAAGTTGCCGGCGCTGACGATGATCATGTTCGTGCCGGCCGACTGAATCTGCGCCTCGATCGACGTCTGCGCGCCTGTACCGAGCGCCACCATGGTGATGACGGCGGCGACGCCGATGATCATGCCGAGCATGGTGAGCGCAGTCCGCATTTTATTGCGGCCGAGCGCTTTCAACGCGATGCGAAGAATCATGAGGACCGACATACGCGTGTTACACCGCCTCCGCCGGTTCGGGTAACGCTGCGAGCTCGTCCTGCGCGATGCGGCGGCGCGTGATCGCTTTATCCGCGACCACCAAGCCGTCGCGGAAGGTGACCATGCGTGTGCCGTACTCCGCGATGTCCATCTCGTGCGTGATCAGCACCACGGTGATTCCGCGCTCCTGATTCAATCGCTGGAAGATGCCCATCACTTCGATGCTCGTCTTCGTGTCGAGGTTCCCGGTCGGCTCGTCCGCGAGCAGAATCGATGGATTGTTGATCAACGCCCGCGCAATAGCGACGCGCTGTTGCTGGCCGCCGGACAATTGATTCGGATGATGGTCGGCGCGATTGCCGAGGCCGACCGCGTTCAGCACCTCCATCGCGCGCCGATGACGCTCGGCTGTTTTCAGTCCACCGCCGCCGTACAACAGCGGCAGCTCGACGTTGTCGAGCGCGGACGTGCGCGCCAGAAGATTGAAACCCTGGAAGACGAAGCCGATCTTCTTGTTGCGGACGGCCGCCAGCGCGTCCTTCGACATGCGCGAGACGTCCTGTCCGTCGAGGAAATACTGGCCCGACGTCGGACGATCGAGGCAGCCGACGATGTGCATGAAGGTCGACTTGCCCGAGCCGGAGGGTCCGGTCACCGCGAGAAATTCGCCGCGCTGCACGTCGAGGTTGACGCCGCGGAGCGCCTTGACCTCGACTTCGCCGACCACGTAGGTCTTGACGAGGCTTTTGACCGAGATGACCGCTGGCATGGCCGCAGGCGCCGCTACCGGCCGCGGCCGCCGCCGGGACCGCCGAAGCCGCCGGCTCCGCGTCCACCCGGCATCAGCGGATTGCCGGTTCCGCCCTGGCCGGGCAGCGTGCGCGTCGTGCCGAGGCCGGTGATGCCCGTCACGACTTCCATGTTCTGCTGGAGCTCGGTGCTCAGCAGCTCGCTGTAGGTTCCGTCGGAAATGCCGAGGCGCAGGTTCACCGGCTTCAACTGATGATCCATGAAGACCCACGCGCGGCCGCGTGTTTCGACCACGGGCAGCGGCGCGAACAACGCATCGATCGTCTGTGCGGACTGCGGCGCGCCGTATTTCGATTTCAGCTCGATCGCCGGGGCGCCCGCCTTCATTTCTTTCTCGAACGCGCTCGTGTCCACGCCGCGATCCTTCATCCGCGCGAGGAACTGCTTCTGCTCGTCGGGCGACATCGATTTGAAGCGCTCCATCATGCGCGCCGGATCGAACCCGCGGCCACCGCCGAAGCCGCCGCCGCGGCCACCTCGGCGATCGCTGCCCTGACCCTCGTCGCCGCCGTTTCCGCCGCGGTTGGCCTGCCCCGAGCCTGACGACGACCCGCCCTCGAACCGCATCGATGGACGCGGTTGCGCCGTTGGAGCCGGGCTCGTCTGACTCGCGCTCGGCGCTGGACCCGGCGCTGGACCCGGCGCCGGCGGTGGCGTCGCCGCGGACGTGCTCTGCGAGCCTTGCGCCGTTTGCGCGCCGCGCGAACCGCGTCCGCCGCGTCCGCCGCCTGTGATCTCCGGCGGCACGTCCTGGTTCAGCGCCGCGAAGACTTCGGGCGTCGGCCGGAATCGCAGCGCCGCCGTCGGAATCCGCAGCGCGTCGGTCCGCTTGGCGATCTCCACCTTGACGTTCGCCGTCATGCCCGGCTTCAGCTTGAGCTGCGGATTGGGCACGTCGATCACCGTTCCGTACGTCGTGACGTTCTGCACGACGACCGGCTGCAGACGGATCTGCGCGACGGTGCCTTCGAATGTTTCGGTGGGGTACGCGTCGACACGGAACGTCACGTGCTGGGCCGGGCGGATGCGGCCGACATCCGATTCGTCGATGTTGGCGTTGACCTGCATCTTGGTCAGATCCGCCGCGATGATGAACAGCGTCGGCGCCTGCATGCTGGCGGCGACCGTCTGGCCGACGTCGACGTTGCGCTGCGTGACGATGCCGTCGATCGGCGCCGCGATGATGGTGTGATCGACGTTCACCTGACTCTGGTTGACCGACGCCTGCGATTGACTGACGGCGGCCTGCGCCTGCGCGACGGTTGCCTGCTGCGAGGCGAGCATCGCCTGCGCGGTGTCCACGGCGATTTTCGCCGAGTCGAGATCGCTCTGCGGCAGGAGGCTCTTGGCGGACAGCTCTTTCGCTCGCGCGTACTTCTGCTGCGCGTCGGTGAGCTGGACTTTCGTGCGCTCGAGGTCGCTCTGCGCCTTGGTCAGATTCGCGCGCGCCTGGTTCAGGTTCGCGGTCGTCTGCTGCAGTTGCGCCTGGAACAGCGACGGATCCAGCCTCGCAATCACCTGACCTTTTTTCACGATCGAATTGAAGTCGGCGCCGAGCCAGGAAATGTTGCCGGACACCTGACTGCCGACCTGTACGGTCGTCACCGCCTGCAGCGTGCCCGTGGCGCCCACGGTATCGCTGATGTCGCCGCGCGTGATCGGCGCCGTGTTGACCTGAATCTCCGGACCGCCGCGCCTGACGTAGATGGCGCCGGCGCCGGCGCCAATCACCGCGACGATCAGCAGGACTACCAGGGGTCGTTTCATGGTGTCAGTGTGCCGGCGCCGCCTCGCCCGCCTTGCCGCGGTGCCACAGCCCCTTCCACCCTTCCTCGAAGAGCGTGTAGACGGTGGGCACCAGTACCAGCGTGATGAGCAGCGAGGTCGTCAGTCCGCCGATGACCACGCGCGCGAGCGGCACCTGCAGCTCGCTGCCTTCGCCGATGCCGAGCGACATCGGCACGAGCCCGAGCGCGGTGGCGATCGACGTCATGAGAATCGGGCGAAGCCTCGTCCGTCCCGCCATCTCGACGGCCTCGCGCAGCGGCAGACCGTCGCGGCGGCGCAGCACGTTGGTGTAGTCGACCAGGAGGATGCCGTTGCTGACGACGATGCCGGCCAGCATGATGATGCCGATGTAGGCCTGCATGTTGAACGACGTGCCGGTCAGCTTGAGCGCCAGCACGACGCCGATCGCCGCCGTCGGCACCGAGAACATGATGATGAACGGATCGCGCAGCGACTCGTACTGCGACGCCATGACGGCGTAGACGAGCACGAGCGCGAGGATCAGCACCATGCGCAGCTGATTGAACGCCTTGGCCTGCTCCTCGACTTCGGCGCCGAAGCCGACGCTGAAGTCCTGCGACACGCCGAGCTGCGGCAGCCGATCCTGCACCGCCTTCACCGCGTCGCTCAGCGTCGCTTCCGGCTCCGCGCTCACGGTGACGATCCGCTGCTGGTTCTTGCGCTCGATCATCACCGGACCCGTTTCATTTTCGACGTGCACCAGATTCTTCGCGGGCATCGCCTGCCCGCCGGCCGTGTTGACCAGCACGTCCTGCACGTCGCTCACCTGCTGGCGCTCGCCCTCGCGCAGGCGCACCACGATCGGGTACTCGTTGCCGTGCTCGCGGTACATCGCCGCCTGTGTGCCGGCGACGTTCGTGCGAATCGTGTTGGCGATGCTCGTCACCGTCAGGCCGAGCAGTGCCGCCTTTGGCCGATCCACGCGCACCGCCAGCTCCGGACGCCCTTCGTCGCGCCCGACGCGCGCGTCGGCGACGCCGGGCGTGCTGTCCATCAGGGACTTCGCGCCCTGCGCAAGCCGCCGCGCCTCGTTGAGGTCCTCGCCGCGGATTTCGAGCGCGAGACGCCCGCCGTTGTTGTTCCCGCCCGACAGGAACCGGTTCATCTGATTGTTGCCGCCCGACGCGTTCGCGCGGATGACGACACCGGGCAGGCCCGACAACTGACGGCGTAGCTCCATCGCGATCTGCTCGCTGGACCGCTTCCGGCTGTCCTTCGGCGTCAGCATGATGTTGATGTTGCCGCGATGACCGCCGCCGCCGAATCCGCCGCCGCCGAATCCGGGTCCCTGACCGCTGCCGCCGCTCACGATGATCCCCGTCGCTTCCGGCACCAGCGTCGGCAGCATCTGCTCGACGCGCTGCAGCACGGCGTCGGTGCGCTCGACGCGCGTGCCGATCGCGAGCTCGACGTTCACGTTCACCTGGCCTTCGTCGGTCTGCGTCGAGAACTCGGTCGGGATCGTCGGCAGAATCAGCGCGGCGGCGACGACCGACGCGATACTCAACCCGATGACGGTTGGCCGGTGGGCCAGCGCCAGATGAATCACGCGGCGATAGCCGTCGTCCATGCCGTTCAGCGCGCGCTCGCTGAGCGTGTAGAGCCACCCGCCGACCCCGGTGCGTTTTTCGGGAGGCGGCGGCAGCACGAGCAGCTTCGAGCAGAGCACCGGCACCAGCGTCACGGCGACGAACAGCGACATCAGCAGCGAGAACACGACGACCACGGAGAGCTGCCGGAACATCAGGCTCGAGATGCCGGTCAGGAACAGCAGCGGCACGAACACGGCGATGTGCGTCAGGATCGACGCCAGAATGGCCGACCAGACTTCCTCGCTGCCGTCGATCGACGCCGTCATCCGATCCTTGCCGTGGTGCTCCATGTGCCGGAATGAGTTCTCCAGCACGACGATCGCCGCGTCGACGATCATGCCGACCCCGAGCGCGAGCCCTCCGAACGTCATCGTGTTGAGCGTCAGCCCCGAGAAGTAGAGCAGGGCGAACGTGCCGATGACCGAGATGGGGATCGAGGTGCAGACGATCAACGTCGAGCGGAAATTCCGCAGGAACATGAAGATGACGATGATGACCAGGACCGACCCGATCATCACGTGTTCCTTCACCGCGTTGATGGAGCGCTCGATGAACTTGGCGCTGTCCTCGATGATCGTCAGCTTCACGCCGGGTACTTCGCGGTTGATGCGGACGATTTCGGCGCGCACGAGCTCGGCGATCTGAACCGTGTTCGTCCCGGACTGCTTCTGAACCTGCATACGCACGCCCGGGCGTCCGTTGATGCGCATCACGGACCGGATGTCCTCGGTCGAGTCCCTCACGTCTGCGATGTCTTTCACGTAGACGGGGACGCCCGCCTTCGTCAGCACCACGAGATCGCGGATCTGATCGAGATTCGAGAACTGGCCCTGGCTCCGCACCAGGTACGTCATGTCGCCGCGGTAGATCTCGCCGAGCGGGATGTTCTGGTTCTCCGTCTTCAGAATGTTCACGATGCGATCGACCGAGAGGTCGAGCGCCTGGATTTTTTCCTTCGAGAGCTCGACGTGAATCTGCCGGCGCAGGCCGCCGTTCACGGTCACGGAGGCAACCCCGGGCACGCGCTCGAGCCGCTGCGACAGCGTGTGCTCGGCGAGCTCGCGCAGCGTCACGCGGTCGTAGTTGTCGCCCTCCAGCCCGATGCTCATGATCGGCTGCGAATTGGAGTCGAACTTGAAGAGCGTCGGCGGGTCGGCATCCTCGGGCAGGCGCGCG
>Ga0114129_10014813_pt1 | contig 11112 bp, 8 predicted proteins | sample RhiMetdeltSRZDD1_FD_80071 | JGI IMG/M metagenome (GOLD analysis project Ga0114129, IMG submission 80071) | Populus rhizosphere microbial communities from Tennessee, USA - Rhizosphere MetaG P. deltoides SRZDD1 (version 2) (version 2) | ecosystem: Host-associated > Plants > Roots > Rhizosphere >... | reverse complement strand
AGCGCGCGATGCGGCTCAAGCACGGCCTATCACCGGATAAAACAACCATCCTGGTTTCGGCGGGCGGGTTCGGTGTCGGCCGAATAGAAGATTTGTTTACTTGTCTGTCAGAGCTGCACCATGAAGCGCAAATCGTCTTTCTGTGCGGCCGCAACGAAGAACTGAAGAAGAAACTGGAGAGGCGCAGCGCCAAGCGAGCGGCGGACTCGAAGGCGTCCATCATTAGCGTGGGATACACGACGTTAATGGACGAATACATGTCGGCATCAGACATCCTGCTCGGTAAACCGGGAGGTCTTACGACGTCGGAGGCACTATCCAAGGGTCTTGTTTTTGTTATCGTCAATCCGATCCCCGGGCAGGAAGAACGCAATTCGGATCATCTCCTTGAAGAAGGCGTGGCAATCCGATGTAACAATCTACCCGTGCTGGCTTACAAAGTGGACCAACTGTTGGAAGACCCTGAACGCTTTCAGCGCATGCAAGCCAGTGCACGACGGTTGGCGCGTCCGCACGCCGCACGGGATGTCGTAAATAAACTGCTCGAACTCACCTCCACTCGCCTTGTAGGGTGAATCCGGCCCAGTAGAAAGGAGAATTCCAGCGCTTGTCCTGCCACATGGCAACTTGCGCACCCCGCAATGCGGCCGCAGGCGGCAGCCCTTTCGCCAGCATCGATTGGTAGAACCGTTTCATCAACTCGGCTGTTCCGCGGTCCGGCACGTTCCACAAGCTCGCTACTACGCGCGGAGCTCCTGCATACATGAAGCCTCGCGTCAATCCGAGCAGCCCCTCGCCGCGGATCTCTTTTCCTAACGCAGTCTGGCATGCGCTCAGAACGACCAATTCGGCGCGGAACGTCAGATTGTAGATTTCGTGTGATTGTAAGAAACCATTCTGCGGTTTTCCTTCGCCGTCCACCAGCGACAATACGAGCCCGGAGAGCTCCGGGTGCCGGCTGTTCAAGAGTCCATGTGTGGCGAAATGCACAATGCGATATTGGGCCAGTTCGGCGCTCGTGGCTGTTTTCCTGCTGGCATCGAAGTCAAGGGCTTGCAGCTTTTTTTCTTTGGGCACGAGTGCGCCAATCGCTTGCGCCTCCTGACGACTGGAGTACAGCCGGTCGAACCGGAATAACCCGGCTTCTTTCGCGGATCGGCTTAAAGCATCGGGTGCTGATGTAACGCCAAGGGCAGACCGCGAAGCCAACACGCGCGGGTCTTCGCGATCAAATACCGGGTCGGCCACGACGGCCAACAGCTTGGGGGCTGGTGGACGTCCGTTCATTTCGCGGCGCAACACCGATAGCGTCGAAACCGAAGGCAGATTGACGATTTCGTGATCCACGATCAAGGGCACCCGCTGCCTCGACGGTTTGAACAGAACAGCAAACGGGATGTACTGCAGCGCTCCCTCTGTTACGACTACCATCCGTTTCCTCTGCAATTGCCCGGCCAGCGGACCTAGCAGCATGCGGCTCAGCGCCTCGATCTCGTCGAGCGTTTCCTTGCTTCCACCTGCGTTTGACGTCAACTGTTCGTAGACACGACGCGCCGCAGCCTCGATCTCGGCTCGCTTGGCCAGCACATGCGTCGTCAAGGAATCCTGGGTTACGGCCCACACAAAACTGCGGTCTTCGCCGAGGGCATACTCCAAAAGGAGCGTGTCCGGGTCGAGTACATCCTTCTGAATCTCGGAGAGACTGACTGTTTGTGGCTGTGTGAACGCCGCGTAATGGGAGCTGCTGGCCCGGGTCTCCGCTTGTACTTTCCTGTACTCTGCGACGAGTTCCTGAACTTCTTTATCCGCTGCGGCGGCCTGCTCTTCACTATGTTTCGCGCCAAGGAGTCGCATTTGATGTTCAGTCTTCGAAGCCAGCGACGCTTGCACGGATCGTTCTCGCTCCAAGAGGGCCGGCTCAACGCCTTGTCGGATGTCGACGTGCTCATCATTCAATAGATCCAGCAGACTGCGTGCCCGCGCCCGTTCACTGACCTGTAATGCTTCGGCGTCATACCCCTGACCAGGCCCCTGCTGATGCATTTGCACGAGGACGTCAATCAGGAAATCGTATAGCCTGCGAGCCGTGGCAAAGAAGGATGTGCGCAAATCCTGGCGCGCAACTGAAACGCGCGTATCCTCCGTCAGCTCGATCGCTGCTTCGATTGTTGCTTTAGCTTTGCTGAGATTTCCTGTTGCACGCTCCACGCGGGCAAGATACGAAAGCCCGAGCACCTCAGCCTCACGCTCGCCGGAGCCGCGGGCCATTGGAACACCCTGATTCAGCGCCTCGAAAGCTTTCTGAGGATCACCGGCATCTAAGTAGGCGAGACCCATATTGTTCAACACGCGTGCTCCTTCGCGGCGATCGCCCGTCTCCCGCAGAAGCGACAGAGCCTGTTCGTAATATTCGAGCGCCCTCATAGGTTGGCCGAGGTTGCGGTGCTCGATGCCAATGTTCAAAGTCGTAACCCCTTCACCGTGGCGATCGGGGGCTAATCTTCTCAGTGGCAATGCGCTATTGAAGTACTCGAGTGCCTTCTGCGGCGAACCCTGGTTGGAATACAGGACACCGATATTGTTGAGTACCACTGCCTGCAATCGTGGATCATCTGCCGAGCGGAGCAACACTAGTGCTCGCTCGAAATTGTCGAGCGCTTCTTTCTCCTCGCCCAGACGCCGATACGCACTCCCAATGTTATTCAGCGTCACGGTTTGGGCGCGGCGGTCACTCTGCTCGCGAAACAATTGCAACGCCTGGTTGTAATACTCGATTCCCTTTTGGAATTCGGCAACATTGGCGTAGCAGACTGCAATGTTGTTCAACGCCCACGCTAATCCGCGCCTATCGTCGAGGTCACGCCAAAGCGACAAAGCTTGCTCGCTATATTCGAGGCATTTCTTCACCTCGCCGAGATCCAAGTAGACCTCTCCCATATTGATTAAGGTCTTCGCCACTTCCCCTCGGCTATCCAGATCGCGAGAGAGCGCAAGCGCGGCTTCATAGGCTGCCAGAGCCTGACGCTGCGACTCTTCCGATCCTTGTGATCGGAGCCGAGCAGCTTCGCCATAGGCTCTCTCTGCCGCAATTCGTTTCTCGTCTTCTGGCCGTGGCGAACGCAATTCTGCGACACTGACCTGGTAGCGACCGGCCGCTGCATTCCTGCCGCGCAGATTGATCTCTAATCGATAGATGCCGCTCGCTGGCGCTATTAGAGACAGCGGAAGGGCGCCTTCCTCCCGCGTTCCATTTTCCACCTCGACTACGGTGCCACCGCTGGGGTCCACCAGTCGCGCCGCAAGATCCACACGCGCCTGTTCGATCACAATATGCACGTATTGTCCGAAAGGTACGTTGAGTTCGTAGGTATGCTTTTCGCTAGGCGTCAACGATTGGTCAATGAGCTCACCCGGCGCCAGTACCTGTGGAGTTGGACCGTTCTGCGCTTGAGCTACGCAGAGTAAATGCGGGATGAAGATGCAGAGTGCGAGCGCTAGGTAACAAGCGTGCAGGCGAAACATGGTTCTCTGATCCTCTTGGCCTTTTGGCGCGATTATACGCTTCGATCTACGGCGCAAGCACTTTGTTCTTCTGAATCACAGTGCACTCAAGAACGCGATCAGGTCCGTCTTGTCCTGCGCTGAGAATCCGATTCCGAATCGCCGATCGTAGAATTCGATGACATCCGCAAGCGTTGAAGCCGAGCCGTTGTGGAAATATGGGGCGCGGCTGGCGAGTCCCCTCAGAATCGGCCCTTTCACTTTTCCGATATCGCTCCATTTGCCGGTGATGAGCGCTCGGCCTGGATCAGTGGTTTGAACGATCTCGTATGGCGCTGTTAAATGGCGAAGCGTTATCACTGGAAGATAGCTCACGTCGAGCGGACTCGTCAGATCGCCGACACCGATATTGAGCGGGGTAGGAAACGAGTGATTCCCCACATTGGGGGCATCGTGGCAGGTTCCGCATGTCCCGGGGATTACCGACATGCCAAGCTCATCATTCAATCCGGACACACCAGAGATGTTAATCGTCTTGCTGTTGAACAGCGCTTGTCCCCGCGCGATCTTCGCGCGGGCGCGGCTTACAGCGGCGGCCCGTACTTGGGTGTCGGACCAGGCATCAAATAAATGAAATATTACGGCCGTAAACCCATCGTGGTTCGGATTGAACCCGAGATCGGGTCGATTGATGACGTCATTAAGGGGATCAATCGGATCATTGATTCCGATAAAGAACTGCTGTGCTGCCAGAGCGACGGGACCTCCGCCGGCGCCGTGTGCATTGAGCATTCCGGCATGACGGTCAAATGCCTGAGCTGTAAACAAGCCAAGTTGGAAGTTGACGATTGCCTGCTGTTGCTCCGGCGAAGGCGGCAGCAACGCTTCGGCATGGCCCAGCGTCGCATCGACGGACTGATGCGCGAGATTCGCAATGAGAATGGATCCCGGGTTTTCGGATTCGAAAGTTATTCTTTGGGTTCCTGTCTGTGGTGAGGACTCGCGTCCATCCCACATGACGGCGCTCACGAATCTGAGATTTGTGGAGGGCAACGGCCGCCGATACATCGAGAGGACATTTGTTTCCCTGCAGCCATACGCATTGTTGACGGTCTCCACAACGAACTCCGCGCCTGCGGGAACGGGTATCGCGATGCGGATAAGCCCCCTGCTGATGAGCAAACTGTAGGCATGCTCTCGCCCTTCCCGCGTCGAGACCTCGACATCATGGTCACAGTTGGATCCGTCGTTCGTTCGGAAAATCGGATCGAGGCCGTTTGTGGTTCTGAATCTTTCTTGTACGCCGTGCGCCGAAATTGTCCAGCCCTGGTCCGGGAGATGGCAGGTAATACAGGCTCGGCCGTTCGTACCCAAGCTCTGGAAGAACGGTCCGGATACATCGAGATCACCTTTCGTACTGAACGTCTCCAGAATGCCGCTCGCATTCGGAAATGGATGAAGGTTGGGCAGCAGGGAACGCTGAGCCACACCGGGTTGCACCGCCGCGATCAGGCTCCCGACGAGCAACGCTGCAAAACTTGAAGGCCAAACGATTCTCAACATGGAGTGATCCTCCCTTCGTGCGGGTGCGATATATGTGAAGTGTGTGGAGGCGAGCGATTATCTCAGCACGTGAAAGGAATACTTGCCGAGTAGCGTGTAACGGCCTGAAGTCAGCCCTTCGAGCGAGATAACGAAATCGCCCGGCACGAAAAGAGAAGAAAGGACGCTGATTGCGAGCGTATCTCTCGAAGTGGATTTCAGGCCTGAAATGTCGGAGACGAGGATGCCCTTCGAATCACGAACAACCGCCTTGTAGCTTTCAATTCGCGGAACATCCGGCAATTCCAATAAAAAGATCATCCAGCCCGCTTGTGGCAGGACGATGCTGTTGAGTGTGGAGCCCGGCGTGTCCGAGCCACCTCTTGTGATCACTAATGGAAATACCGGAACGGTACCCTGCTGTTGGGCGAGTGCCGCAAGCTGCGCATTCAATTGAGCGCTTTTGTTTCTCTCTTGTTCAAGAGATGCTGTCGCTACGCCGAGCCGGTTCCTTAACTCCGCGGATTCTCGCTGCTCTTCAGACCAAGTGCGAAAAGCAAGCGCCGCTAGCAGGCCGAGTGAAATCAGAATCGCCGCAGCGGCCAACGCGAAGCCGTACGTCCGAAACGGACTGCGTCCTGTGGAATGGATTGTGGTGAGAGGTCGCGCCATTAATTCGTTCTTTAGCGCTGTTCGAAGACCTTCCGTCATTTCGAGCCGGCTCAGGCATTCCGGACAGGAAATGAAATGTTCCTCGAACTGGAGTCTCGCCTCATTCGAGAGTTTATTCATCAAATAGAGATCGGGAATATTCCGGTCTTCAATCTCGCGATGATCCATAATCCCCTGGTCCCACCGGCCACAAACGGCCCCTTCAGTACAAGTGTCGGCTCATCCCAAGCGGTTCCACGTTATTTTCGGCGGAGATACTTTTCATACAGCTGACGATATCGTTCACGAGCCCGAAAGAGAACTCGATTGAAATGAAGACTGGTCAAATCAAGATCCCTGCAGATGCTTTCCTTATCTTCCTCCGCAATGTAGAACCGGTAAAGCAACTCCCTGTCGCGGTCTCCAGGTAGCTCCTCGAGGACACGCCGAACTGCACGAATCTGTTCGGCTCGGAGCAATTCGTCGAGTTGCGCCGGAGGAGAAACAGGCGATAGTGAATAGAGTTCACTGTCATCGGTGCTTGTTTCCCGTCGTGCCGCGCGCCGAGCGTAGTTGAGTGCAAGATTGCGTGCGATGCCGCAGACGAATCCGGAGAGCCTGTCGGGATCGATAATCTCGCCGCGACGTATGCTATCAAGTGCAATGCGCAGTGTATCCTGGCACAGATCTTCGGCCGCTCCCACGGCTTCGTACGACCTTCGCAGAATCATCAGAATGCCGCGTCTGTACCGATTGACGAATTCCTCTTCCGCCTGGACATTGCCGCCCTGGATTTCAGCAATAAGTTCTGCTTCCTGGCTCATGCCCGATTGCTAGCACGTCGGGGTCGTTCGATATGCCGAGGAGCCCAGCATGGCCGAACTCGATTCGGCAAGTTCGCGGCGACGATGCGAAGGAGAGCGTTAGCGCTTATCGACCAACAGGACGCCGCCCTTAACTACTAACTTCGTCTTCAGCATATTCCAATAGCCATCCAGCGGATTGCCATCTAGAAGAATCAGGTCGGCAAGTTTCCCTGGCTCTAATGTTCCGAGTTGATCGGACATTTGGATGTAGGATGCCGTGTTCGGTCCCATCATTTTGATGATGTCTTTCATTGAAAACATCGGATTGATGGTCTTCAATTCATGCTCAAGCCCGGCCTTGGGGTCATATGTTGTATCGGTGCAGTAGCCGAGAATAGCCCCGGCATCCCAAACGGTACGCGCATTTACCGGCATGTAGCCGGCCTCCTCGCCGAGGCGCACTCCATCCACGATAGATTCCGGCCAGGGCTTCCCATCCCGGAACCGCGGCAGGTTGTCATCCGCGAATACTCCGAAAACGGGCGTCCCAAAACCAACTGTGCCCAAAATCTTTGTGCCCGAGGCAGCGAGCTTCTTCGCGTCCTCCTTGCTGACCCAATCTTTGTTCGGGAGATGCACCAGCAGCGGCACACCAGCATCGATGGCGGCAACCATGGCTTTGGAACTCACTGCATGGACCTGGACTATTACGCCGGCTTTCTTTGCCTCGTCCACCACCGCTTTGAGAACTTCCAACTCTTTTTCGGTCGGTCCGGGAACGGGAGTGAGGGCGATCTCACCCGTAAACTTGATTCCCATCTCGGCCATCTTACGTATTTCCGCACGAGCCGTTTCCGGAGTGTTGTTGTTCAACCGGAGTGATCCGGACGGAATGATGCGAGGTCCGTTGATGACGCCCTTCTCGATATGATCCCTGAGCGTAATGTTTCCTTCCGCCGGGCCGCCTCCAGACAGGACTGTCGTGTAGCCGGCTTCGAGCAGCGCTTGCATCTGTGCCTTCTCGTTGGGTCCGGTGTTGATGTGCCTGTGTGCATCGATGAATCCGGGCATCGCCGACATGCCTTTCGCATCGATAACCTTTCCGCTCGCCGCGGACGGCTCGCCGGCCGCCACAGAAACGATTTTTCCGGCACGTACGACGATCGATCCGCGGTCTATGACGTTGCCGTTAGCGACAACGATACGTGCATTGGTGATAGTGAGGTCCTGTGCCGACAGTGGCGCAAGTGACCCAGCGAATACGTAAGCAAATACTGTCCAGGCGAGTTGTTTCATGCAAATTCTTCCTCCGGCGGCTAGTGGACTCTATACCAATTCGGGGTCAGACGTCTAAATCACCGAATTAGGATTCAAGCATTTCGTTTCAAATTTGGGTGATTTAGACGTCTGACCCCGAATTACAAATCCGAGCCGCAAGTTTTGTCGTTTTTATCGATATGCGAGACGAGAAACGCCGTTTGCTATTGATTGACGATCCACCCGATAACTTGGAGTTCCTCACCGCTTTGCTCTGCAACAACTACGAAGTTTTCAGCTATGGTTCGTTGAGAGAGGCGCGGCTCGTTCTAGCAGGTATCATGCCGGATCTGCTATTTCTCGACGTCCGCATGTTTCCCATTAACGGTGTGAATTTCCTGAGAGAGGTCCGGGCCATTCAACGATTCTGCGGCCTTCCTGCGATAGCAGTGACTGCAATGGCGCACGAGGCCGAAAAGCAGGCGTTGTTGGCAGAGGGTTTTCAGGCGATTGTGACAAAGATGACACTCGATCTGTCTCAGCTGAAAGCGACTATCAATGGGCTGCTGAAATCGAGTGCGTGCGAGGATAGTAGTGGTCTTGACGGACTGTGTCCGGTGGCGTCATGATCTCGCCGTGGATCCGGCAAGACGTACAAACGAGGCCCAGCAAGTATCTGATAAGAAGACGCTGGGCGATTTGCTTTACGCAAATCAGACTCATACTCCCACGTCGGAGCAGGAGTGGGTCGGATTGGTCCGGTCCATTGCGACGGGCGATCAGCTTGCGCTGCATTCAATTTACGAGCAGACGCACCGGATCGTCTTTACGCTGATAGCCCGAATCACTAACAACCGGGAAACGGCTGAAGAACTGACCGTCGATGTGTTCCACGACGTGTGGCGAAGAGCGTCGACATATGATCCTGCAAATGGATCTGTCATCGGTTGGATTATGAACCAGGCGCGCTCCAGGGCGATTGACCGATTGCGGTTCGAACAGCGGAAGAAGAGAGTAAACAATTATGCGGATGCTCCAATTACAACGACGGCGCCCAATGACCCGCAACAGGCCTGTCAACTCGAGCAGCAGAGCCAGCTCCTGCGAAATGCTCTGGAGGTCCTCAAGCCCGAAGAGCGACAGGTGATCGAAACTGCATTTTTTTCTGAAATGACTTACGAGCAGGTGGCGGCAAAGTTGAATCAGCCGCTCGGAACCGTCAAGACGCGAATCCGTTCCGGACTTGGCAAACTCCGGCAAGCGCTTGCCAGGACTTTGAAGGGCATATGACTGTGAAACCGGGTCAACACGATCAAGAACACATGGACTTGGTGTTTCTGTACGCCTTACGGGTCCTTCCTTCGAAGGAAATTCCCTCCGTCGAACTTCAGATCTCCGAGTGTGCGGGCTGCCGGCAAGAACTGGAGACACTTCGTACCACTATCGATTCGTTTGTCTCCTGGCCGACCGATGTGCTCCGCCCATCTGTGTCTCTATGGGGACGCCTGGCGCAGCGAATCGCCAAAGAGACAGGCAGGGAACCGATCTCACCAACTCCACAAACACCAGGTAAACCGGAATGGCAGGTTGCGGCGCCGGGGATCTCCGTCAAGATCCTCGCTGCGGATATCGAACAGGACCGCGTCAGCATGCTGGTAAGACTTGCGCCTGGAACCGACTATCCGCCACACCGCCATGCGGGTATCGAAGAGTTGCATCTGCTTCACGGCGAGTTGATGATCGACGATAAAAAACTTTATCCGGGCGATTACATCCGTGCCGAGCCCGACACCGTTGACCATCGCGTATGGAGCGAGACCGGTTGTACGTGTGTTCTCCTCACGTCAACTAAAGATCTAATATTTTGAGGTCTCATAATCGGACCTGCGGCACTGAATGGTCCGCTTAACTCCAGTTCTTCAACTGCGGCCACAAGGTATGTAGATGTGAGACCAATCCTCGACATAGAAAAATGTCGAAGTGTTCATCAAGGCGGGAGTATGGATGCTCTGCACGACCGGCCACCTCAACGCTTTTGAAATGCTCACGGTCACCTCTGCCGTCACTGCCGAGAACGATCACCGTTTCACCGGTATACTCTCGAGGTCCCCACAACCAATAGCTCTGATGATTGCTGATGGATTTTGGCAATCCATACTTGGGACCGAAGAAATCAATCGCGCCGGCCTGGCCGTAACTGTTCGCAAAGATTGCTGTCCTGGTACGCTCCTCGGGCGGAAGATTGTTGTAAATTTTCGCGACCTCGCGGGTCATTTCCTCCCATCCGAACTCATCTGCGAAGTATTGCGGAAGGGGTCCGGTCCGCTGGTTTTCTGCTCGCGGCGGTTCGAGACCGAGCATCCGCTGATACTCAACATACGCAGGTGGAGACAGGATTGGGGCGGACAAAGGAGCTAACGCAATAGTCGTGATGATGATCAACGTGACATAAATCGGTTTCGACCATCTCCACCGTTCGCGAGCCAGCGTTTCAAAAGCCACAGCGCCTGCAGCGAACAGCATCGGATAAGCGGGAGCAAGATAATAGTTCTTTCCGTGTAAAGCGATAAACAGGGCGAGCATCACGCCGTAGGTCCAGCCCAGGACAAGATAACGGCGTCCACGACGGCTGAAAAACAGCCATATCAAGCCGCCCACCCAAAGAGGGAAGAGAATCGGATTGAGAATGTTTGCCTGATCTGCAATGAATGGCAGCGGGCCGCGTACCACATCCCTCCCGCTTCGTCGAACATTATTCAACAATTCCAGGAATGGGAACTTGTGCAGTACCAGCCAGATCAGATTGGGTAGAAAAATCAGGAACGCGACGACCACGCCCGTCCAAAACAAGCGGCTCTTCAAGACGTACCGTTCGCGCGTGGCGATTAAGCCGACGAACACGCCGAATCCGAAAAACGCGATGGAATATTTGTTCTCCATACCTATGCCGATGAGCACACCGAACCCGATCCAATACAGTGCCTGCCCACTGTTGATGGCGCGGACGATGCACCATGCACATCCCATCCAAATGAGCGGCTCAAAGGCATTCATTGTCATCCAGTGATGCATGATCAGGTAGATCGGAACTACCGCAACCGCGAGTGCAGCCAATCCTTGTGAAAACCGCCGGCCTCCGAGTTCCTCGGCTAATTTGGCGGTCACGATCACCAGTCCGGCGCCCGCCATTGCGGGTAACAGTCGAAGCCCTAGCAGCGAATTGCCGAAAAGGTGCCGCGCGATCCATACAATGAAGGCGATCAGCGGTGGCTGATCCACATAGCCCCAGTCCAAATGCTCAGCGCAGGCGAGATAGTAAAGCTCGTCTCGAAAAATTCCGTATCGGCCTGCTGTT
>Ga0114129_10014811_pt1 | contig 11112 bp, 8 predicted proteins | sample RhiMetdeltSRZDD1_FD_80071 | JGI IMG/M metagenome (GOLD analysis project Ga0114129, IMG submission 80071) | Populus rhizosphere microbial communities from Tennessee, USA - Rhizosphere MetaG P. deltoides SRZDD1 (version 2) (version 2) | ecosystem: Host-associated > Plants > Roots > Rhizosphere >... | reverse complement strand
GGCTATCTGACTTCCTGAACAACCCAGACAAGCAGTTTCTCGCCTTGACGGAGGCCAAAGTGGAAGCGCTGCCAGAGCCTAATGAGAAGTTGGAAGCGCCATTCCTTGCTGTCAACAAGAGTGTGATAACAATGGTGAGAGCAATTGAGGAGGAGTGACAACAACCCAACCGACGCGTTATTTCCCATCGCAGGTTGGAGGCAGCGTATTCTCTTCCTAAGCACTATAGCTTTTACCGCTGTTGGAATCTTCGGATCAACGTACAACGATGATAAAAATGTCCAAGCCTCTCTTGCGAATGGTGAGCTGAAGTGACCAAGAGTGTGTCTTTGGCAGATTGCTCGGTGAGGCCGGCTGGCGAATATGGGCCGTGGAGCACTCCCGATTCGCGCCTGGAAGTTAGGCAAAGTCAGGCATAGACCTTTAAGCTCTAAGGAGGCGGCGTTTATGATTCTGATTACCGGTGGTCTGGGATTTATCGGCCTCCACACCGCTAGGCGCTTCCTGGATGTGGGAGAGCAGGTAGTGCTCACGCAATATCGGATGCGGCGGGAACCTGATTTTATCAAAGATGAGATAGGCAAACGCGCGTTTATCGAGACCTTGGATGTCACAGCCGGCCACGATGTGATCGATCTCGTGCGCAGGCACCAGGTCACCGGCATTGTCCATCTCGCCGTGCCCGGCCTGGGAGCTTTATCCGCGGCAGAGGATTACCGAGTCAATATGATCGGATTTTTGAATATCCTCGAAGCGGCAAGGCTATTCGATGTCAGGCGCGTGAGTTTGGCTAGCTCAGTGGCGGTCTATGCCAGCCTTCCCGAGGGTCCTTTCCGCGAAGAAGCGCTCTTGCCCGTACACTCCGGTAATCCCACCGAGACCTTCAAGAAAGCGCTGGAGATCCTCGGGCTGCACTACGCCTCCCGGACGGATGTCGAGGTAGTGGCGTTGCGCATCGGCAGCCCATTCGGACCCCTCTATCACAGCCTAGCTGCTCCCACGAGTCGGATCTGTCATGCAGCGGCGAAAGGGGTGCCTACCGATTTTACAGGCGTCCGACGTGGAGCGCCGTACGAAGAGGACGATACCGGCGCTTTTTATGTCAAGGACTGCGCGACGGCGATCCAACTCGTCCAGATGGCCGACAAACTGTCGCACCGAATATACAACATCAGCGGCGAGCGGCCGATGACGTACGGTGAGTTTGTCCAGGCAGTGAAAACGGTGGTCTCCGATGCCAAGGTCAGTTTGCAACCCGGGCGCAACCCGCGCCACAGACCGCGGGCTTACATGGATATCACCCGGCTCAAGGAAAGCGTGGGCTACCGACCACAGTACGACATCGAGCGGGCGGTCAAAGAGTACATCGACTGGCTCAGGAAGTATCCAGAATAATTGCGCAGCAACCGCCGTCGATCCGCATCTGCAAAAAAACAACACCCAAATCCCGCCATTATGATCATCCACGCTTCCGGGACCCCCTAATTCTTCTCGCCATCACGTTGCACCACGGCGATCATCATTAACTTCTGTCGCGGCGCATTCGTCTAATTAGATTGCGCCGCGAGTGTGACGCTATGGCAGCGGTTTGTTGCGAGCAAGCCTTCCGCATGCTTTGCTGAAAGAGTGGTGAGAATTGAGATATTCGGAGGAAGACAGGTCAAGTCAAGCGGCGCACACGGAAGCTGGTGTGAAAGGCTCGGCGCAGTGGCTGCGCTGCCGGTCCTTCTCAAGTTGGGTGCATTCAGCTGCCGCATTTTTCCGGACCTTTTCAGCGTCGCCAGAAACGTAAGGAATAGCTGTGGCTGAACACGTACGGCCGCGCAGGCGCCTGAGGGATTTGCATCGGCGCCTCACGCGTTACTTCAGGGCGGCAATTGATCCCAGGCTAACCGGGCGAGTGAGGATCATTTACGGCACTAAGGGACTGGCTTTACTAAGCGCTCTTGGACTCGCCCTGTTGAGTGCCTATGCCATCATTTTGATACCGTTCACGCCGAGTATTTCCGACATACGAAAAGCCAAAATCGACCAACCTAGCGTGCTGGTTTCGTCCGACGGCAGGCGCCTCGCCACTCTTAAGCCAATGAACCGCGAGTGGGTCCGTCTAAATCAAGTCTCTCCGCATGTGATCAATGCGTTGATCGCAACCGAAGATCACCGCTTCTACGAGCACTTCGGGGTTGATTTGGTGCGCACGGCCACGGGCCTGGCGCGCGCGCTAATCGGCGATCCGGAGGGCGGCTCAACTCTCACTCAACAACTCGCGCGAAACCTATATCCAGAGGGAGTTGGCCGAAAGCGGACGATCACGCGGAAAATAAAGGAGACGATCACTGCGATCAAAATCGAATACGCCTATACAAAGAAAGAAATATTAGAAACCTATCTCAATACGATGCCGTTTTTGTATAACGCGTTCGGTATCGAAATGGCTGCGCGCACATACTTCGACAAGGCCGCCCAAAAACTTAACGTTATTGAGAGCGCAACCTTGATCGCGATGTTGAAGGGCACGAGCTACTACAATCCCGTGCTCAATCCCGAGCGCGCGTTTACGCGCCGCAACGTGGTGTTGTCGCAAATGGTCAAGCGTGGCGTACTGAACCAGGCCGATTTTGACAGGTTGAAAGGCAGGCCGATAAAGCTCAATTTTGAGCGCCAGCCGGAAGCGATCGGCCCGGCTCCCCATCTTGCCGCGCACATTCGCAAATGGCTGATTGATTGGGCGGACCGTAATGACCACGACATTTATGCCGACGGATTGATTGTGCACACCACCATCGACTCACGTTTGCAGGCTGTAGCCAACCAAGCCGTAAATCTCCAAATGGAAGCCTTGCAGGCCGTCGCAGACGTGGAGTGGGGTTTGAGCTCCGAGCGCTTGCAATCGTCGAGCGCGGATGCCTACGTCGATATGCGCCGGCGTGTGCAGCCTTTCAGCTATTTTTGGAAAACCAAGCCCGGCTTGATCGACATCTTTGTTAGGGAATCCGCGGCTTACCGCGGCGCGGTCGATTCCGGTGCGACGCCTGAAGCGGCGCTCGCGCAGCTGAAGAGCAATAAGGAATTCATCGCTAAGTTGCGCGCCGCCAAAACGCGCTTGCAGGCGGGCTTTGTGGCGATCGATCCGGCCACCGGTCATATAAAAGCGTGGGTTGGTAGCCGCGACTTCAATACCGATCAGTTCGATCATGTGGCGCAGGCGCGCCGGCAACCGGGTTCGACATTTAAACCGTTTGTTTACGGCGCGGCGCTCGAGCAGGGAATGTCACCTGACAAGCGCTACATCGATCGGCCAGTGGAAATTCCCCTGCCGGACGGCACCGTATGGCGGCCCTCGGACGGATCGGCGCCGAGCGGTCGTTCGATGACGGCGCGGGAGGGTCTCATCTATTCGAAAAACACGATCACCGCGCAAGTCATGCAGGAAACCGGCCCGAGGCAGACCGCGGAACTGGCGCGGCGCATGGGAGTTAATCAGAGCAAGCTCGAGGAGGTACTGTCGTTAGCGCTCGGGACCAGTCCGGTTACGCCGTTAGAAATGGTTTCCGCTTATAGCACCATCGCTGCCCGGGGCGAATACCGCCAGCCGATTTTTGTTACCCGCATCACCGATAAGAACGGCAACGTGCTCGGCCGGTTCGAGACCGAAAACAAACGCGTCATGTCCGACAAGACCGTGGGAAATTTGATCAACATGCTGCGCGACGCGGTCGACCAAGGCACCGGGCAAGCTGTGCGAACGCGGTTTGGTTTGCGCGCCGATGTTGCGGGGAAAACCGGCACGACGCAAAAAAATACCGACGGCTGGTTTATCTTGATGCATCCGCGACTGGTCGCGGGGTCGTGGGTCGGCTTCAACGACTCGCGGGTCACCATGCGCAGCAACTATTGGGGTGAGGGCGGGCACAATGCCGTGCTGCTAGTTGGAGATTTTTTTCAGCACATTCTTGATGCGCGATTCATCGACGGCGGCGCCCAGTTTCCGTATGCTAGACCGCGAGAGTCTTTCTGGGACCCATTTCTGAACATATTTAGAGAATGGTGGCTTGGGGATACACTCAAACCAGCACCGTGGCCCTCAAGCCGCGAGCCCGAGCGTCAAGCGCCGCGCGATAGAGTGGAGGATACACTGGAGCAACAGCGGGCACCGAGGGAGCTGGAAAGGGAACGTCAGAAAGAGCGGCTGATGGAGCGATTGAGGCAGAAGCGCGAGCAGTGGGAGCAGGAGAGGCGGGAAAGGGACCGGTATTCGGAATAGGACGAAAGAAATTTGTGCGCACGAATCGGCGGCGTGCGATGTCACATCGAGAGACGATTGCGATCTAGGGGCATTGCAAAAGTTGAGCTCAAGTGATCGTTTCCCATTGGAGGTTTGCGATGCGCGTGCGTTTTTGCAGAGAACCTTTGCTGGTTTTTTTGGCCATTGTTGTGTTTGCTCCGACCCTTGGCGCTGCCGCACCGAGCTCCGCTGTCTTGAGAGCCAAGCAAGACGCGGAGATGAGAGGCTTCTTATTTGTGACTGACCGCGCCGAGATCGTCGCAAAAGCCCAAAAAGAGGGAAGACTACGCGTCATAACAAGCATGGAGCCCGAAACCGCCAAGGCCTCCGTGGCAGCTTTCAAAAAGAGATACCCGTTTATTGATCTGAATGTTCACGCAAGAACAGGCTCCGAGTCGGCGCAGCAGCTTGTTCTGCAAGTCAAGAGTGGCGCAGCTGCTAAGGAATGGGACGTTGTCTCGACCAGCTCCGACCATATCAACGACTATATCCCTCATCTCTGGAAGGTGGACCTGCAGGGAATGGCTGAGCAGGGTGTCCTGCAAATTCCTCATCAAATGGTAGATTCCACACAGCGGAATATCGTCGCCTTTCATAGTCGTTTCCAGGTTATCGCCTATAATAAGAATCTCGTTCCGCTGACCCGGGTTCCCAAGGTTTGGGAGGATCTTTTGAAGCCTGAGTTTAAGGGAAGAAAGCTTTCCTTGGACATTCGTCCGGGAGGCATAACCACTCTCATACCTGCCTGGGGTCTGGACAAGACAATAGAGTTTGCTCGGAGGCTGGCGAGTCAGGATCCCATCTGGGTGAGGGGCGATCCCAGGGCGATCACAGGTATGCTAGCTGGGGAAATTCCCATGATGGTGGCGGCCAATTTTCACGACCTGAAGCGCGCCCAGAAGAAGGATCCGCTCGGCGTTCTTCAATATGCCATTCTTGAACCCGTTCCCTTCAGGTTAGCGCTGGCACAATCAATCCTGGCGACGGCTCAGCATCCCCATGCGGCGCTCCTGTGGTTTGACTGGCTTGCGACTGCTGAGGCGCAGAAGATAGCCGATGAGCACGAGCCGATGGCGTCGGCGGTTTATGTGCGCGGCAGCGCCGTGGAACAGGAGCTTAGAGGGAAGAAACTCTCGGCAGTGCCGTGGGAAAGCTATCAAAATCTCCAGCCATGGTCGGCGAAGATATTTGAGGCGTACGGGTTTCCCAAGGCGGATTCTCAGAGGTGATCACACGTAGATGCTATTCAAGTAAGTCTAAATCTCATAGCGCGGTACCGCTGGACGGATGCCCTGGGCTTTATCGCGGCGGAATGATAGGATCGTCGCTGCGCTCGAAATTGACTAAAGGAGGCAACGTGGAACAAGAGCAGACAAAAGGATTTGAGGTCTTCGAAATCAACCCGCAGATGGTCGCGAAGGGAAAGAAAACGACCGAACTCGTGCGCACGGATCTGATCCGTGCCAACGTTCAGGTGGTCACCGACGGCGGTGAAACGAATCTGCACGCCCATACCGGAATGGACGCGATTTGGGTGGTTCTGCAAGGAGAGGCAACTTTCTACGGTCAGGGTGATGAGGTTGTCGGCAAGCTGAAAAAGCATCAAGCGATCTTGATTCCCCGCCCTAAACCTTATTGGTTTGAATCCTCAAGCGCCGAACCATTGGTGATCCTCCATGTCATGGCGTATCAACCTGGGGCTGTTGCTAAACGCATCGATTACACCCAGAGGAAAGAGCTTCCGAGAGAGATGGTAGAGGGAAAATTCTTCGGGCAAGAAAACAATACGTAGCGAGTTTCACTGCCTGGCGGTACGGCTCATGCTGACGAGCCGGAGCGAAAGCTTGTTTATCCTTTGAAGGGTGGACCGGCAACGGATGAAATCACGGTTGATATTCCGTTCATACTGATTTGTCCTGAGCCGAGGTGAAGGATCGAAGCATCTTAACCACCCGTCAAATCCCATCAAGGGCGAAGCTTATATTTTCGTTCGATCTCGACGTACCAACCGCGACGACTTTTTGAGGATGCGCTGATCGAGCAAATCCTCAACATTAAATCTCGCTATCTTGCGATCGCATAACGCGATGATCGCGCGACACTTACCTTTGATCGTTTCAGATCTGCCAATCACTACTCGAGTCACCAGCGACCAGAGGGTTCAATAGTTCAAAACGGGCCCCACGACCTCAAGGTGGCTTGAGGACGACTTTCGTCAGCCTTGGTCAGTATTGTGCGGGAAGAGATTGCCGCATCGTCCGAGCGATGTCACTTACCGGCTTCGGTATAGCAGCCAATCACTGTACTCCGGTTTCCATGTTGTCACAAAAGAGCCGGATTGCGTCCGTTTTGGCGGAGCGATCGTAATACTGAGAACTTTCTCGGTGAATGGCAAAGACCTTGCGTTAGATACGGCGCGAATATCTGACGGAGGGGATTATGAAAGCATTTGTCGTCGCTTTTCTGCTGCTTTTTTTGGCCGGCGTTTTTGAGCCACTGTCCTTGCGCGGCAACGAATTCAAAGAACGAGAAGCAAAAATCGCCCAGTACAAGAAATGGCTCGATACCCTGGGACCTCAAGGTTCCCAATACTGGACGCGCCTTGACGCGGGCCGGCGACCCCATCGGTTGTATCTCGGTGAAGCTTTCTATCGCGCTGACTTTCAAAGCCAAGAGCGTTTCGTAGATACGTTTTCGAACTATCTTGCGGGCCATCCGGAAAAGTTCATGCTGATCGACCTCTTCGATGCCGATACCAATAAGCCCGTAGGCGAGTACGGATTCGGCGGGTTCAAGCTTTACGCAACGGCTGTGCGAACGGTGGAGCGTCCGCAAAAATAGATTTAACAACGCCCACGAACTCGCCTCGCTTAGGCGCGCCATTGAACGCGCATTACGCGATGCGCTCATGCCAGGTTCCCGCCGGTGCCGCCCTGATTTTGCTCGGCAACTCGCTGACGTTGCCTGACACAAGTAATTAGCTTATCCCGGAAAGCAAATAACCTGATCTTCTAACCAAATATTTTCTCAGTGACGTCCTCTGGTGAAAACTGGATGCGGCTGCGTGTATCTATTCTCATTGCAGAAACCAGTCGTGCCAGAGCTTGCTGTAGTGATCGATCTTGTCGTTATACTTGACGGGATCGACGTTGATAAAATCGAAGCCTTCGCGCAAACGGGCTGGGTTGGGTAAGACTTCCGGGTGAGTCGGGATCCGGTTAACTTCTCGAATGACCCTTTGCCCTCCCTCCTTGTTCAATATGAAATCGAGGAAGAGCAATGCCGCATGCGGGTGCGGCGCGTTTTTCGCCATGGCGCCGACATTGCTCGAGCTTACAACCGGTTCCAAGTTTAACCACTCGACCGGCGCGCCTCGGCGCTGTCCCGTAGCTATCCCTTGGCTGTGAATATTGGGCGATAGGGGATCCTCTCCGGCAGCGATTAGTTGGGCCAGGTGGGTATGGCCCGTGCGGATCTTCGGCTTCTGTCCGCGTAGTCGTTGAAAGAACGCCTTGCCTTTTTCCTCGCCCCAATGCTCCATCAACGCCATAAACCAATGAGAGTCTTCACGCTCCAGCGACATTTGGTCCTTCCACTTTGGATCGAGCAGGTCCTCGTAGCGCTTGGGCGCATCGACAGCTTTGACTAATCGGGTATTGTAGCCAAGCACAAGCATCGTGACCCGGTTGGCAACCCAATAACCCTGCGGTTGCACAAAGCGCTTGTCAAATTTTTCCGCCAGTGGAGTGTAATAAGGCTGGATCATTCCCTTGCGGCGGAAAAACTCAATACGGGAATCCGAGGTATCCAGAATGTCCGCGAGAAAAGTTCCGGCCTGGAATTCAGCTGTGTGGCGCTGAACTATTCTCGCTGAATTCAGCCGGACAGCCTTCGCTTTTACGAAAGGGTAACGCTTCTCAAACAGTTCGACAACGCGCTGTATGTCTTCAGCGTTGACCGAAGTATACCAAACAAACTCGCCTTCAGCTTTAGCGCCTTTTTCGAGCCTGGCCTGACGGTCGGCGCCGCGATAAACAGCTAGGTCAGGCGCGCTGGCCGCCAGTGCTAAAGTTGAAAACAAACCTAAACCAATGCCGAGAACAAACAAAATCCGCGCCCCATGGAGCTGCTTCATATGGGTTTATCTCCCTCCTTGAAAAGCGATCGATCTGCCATGCTCTCGGGCGATGTTTACACTAGTTCGGCGGAATGACACAACCATTCAAGGGAACTTCGAAAAGTCAAGGTTCAAGGACTGAACAGGTAAGAGATTAAGATAGGGGTTGTCGTGCAAAAAGGGACGTGGTCAAATCTTGTATAATCGCCGGCGCTTCAGTATAGCAAGGCAAGATTGATGCAGTCTGGGAAGCATGAACAAAGAAGTGAGGGTGGACAATTTGATTCATCGGGCAAATCAGCTTTAGGAGGATTAACGCAATGCTTACGGGTCAAGAGAACGAGCGATTGACGCGAGTTGGGCGAGGGACTCCCACCGGCGAGTTGATGAGACGGTTTTGGTTGCCTTTTTTGCTCGAGTCGGACCTGCACGAACCTGACGGTCCGCCCGTGCGGGTCACGTTGCTCGGAGAACGGCTAGTGGCGTTTCGTGATACCAGCGGGCGTATCGGGCTCATCGACCGTGCCTGCGCGCATCGCTGCGCCGATCTCTTTTTCGGCCGCAATGAAGAAGGAGGTCTCAGATGCACTTACCACGGTTGGAAGTATGACGTGAACGGGAAGTGCTTGGACATGCCGACTGAAGACGCGGAAAATAGTTACAAGGACAATATTAGACTCACCGCCTATCCGGTGCGCGAGCGAGCGGGTGTCTTATGGGCCTATATGGGCCCAAAAGAGCAAGAGCCAGAGCTGCCGGAGTTCGAATGGGCGCGCGTGCCGGATAACTTCCGGTTTATTTCTTGGAACTTCCAACAGAACAATTTCGTCCAGGCGATCGACGGCGGCATCGATACCATCCACTCGGTTTTTCTCCATAGCACCTTGGACTCGCACCGCAAGCTCGATGAATGGCAGGAACAGGGAAAGCGGGATAGAAATCCTCGTCTAGTTCACCGTGTCCGTACCAATCCACCCAAGCTGTCTGTTAAAGACACCGACTATGGCGTCGTCATAGGGGCGAAGTATAGGGGGAAGGAAGGAACCGACTACTGGCGTTACAATCTGTTTCTCCTGCCTTTTTACACGATGCCTCCGAGCGGACAGGATAGAAAGATCGCCCACGCCTTTGTTCCCGTCGATGACGAGACCACCTTGCGTTGGGTTTTTACCTGGAACCTCGAGCAGCCGCTGGCGGCGCGGGACGTCGCTGAAATGAGGGCGGGCGCGAGCGTTCACGTCCAGTTTATTCCTGGCACCCACTACCCGGCACGAAACATGTCCAACGACTATCTGATCGACCGGGAAGTGCAGCGTACCTTGACCTTCACCGGTATCAAAGGCATCGGCGAGCAGGATTTTTCTGTTCAGGAGGGCATGGGCAAGATCGTCGATCGGACGCGCGAGCATCTTGGCACCAGTGATATCGGGATCGTTGCCATGCGGCGGCGACTGATGAAGGCGGCCGCCGATCTCCAGGAAGGAGTTGCGCCGTACGCGGCGCTGCACGGAGATGTCTACCGCATCCGAGCGGCTGAAGTGGTCCTGCCCGCAGACGCCAAATGGGACGAGGATCCGCGTCCGAAAGAAGCGATGACTGCCCGATGGTAAGTCGCAAGCGGACCTACGCGCGGTCGGCTTGAATGCCGCTAAGATGTCAGCGAAGTTCTAGATTTAACACTAACTGGACTTACGAAACTTTTTGGCGCGCCGCACAAAGTAATCCCACATGGTCTCCAGGCGGTGGGGCGTGTAAATCTGCTCGTACTTGAGCGCCGCCTCTTCATCGCTGGTCCAGGAAGGATCTCCAGACGCGGTGGCAAGCAGTTGTATGCGGGCCGCCTTTTCCAGGAAGATCGCGTAAAGCGTGGCGACTTCGATTGACTCGCCGACGACCGTCGAACCGTGATTTTTCATCAGAACGCCGCGGCACTTGCCGAGGCTTTTCGCGACTTCGACGCCCAGCTCGGGGGTCCTGATCAGCTGCGTGGTGTAGTCGAACGTCGGTAGGCCGTCGTAAAAAATACTTCCTTCATGACTGACCGGCCGCAAACGCTGCCCGAGGGAACCGAAGGCCGTTGCATAGGGCGGGTGTGAATGAACAACGCAGTTTACATCCGGGCGAGCCTTCATGATCTCTGTGTGTATGAAGACCTCAGAGTGGCGCTCGTATTTGCCGCCGACTTTCTTTCCCGTTTCGATGTCCACGACAATGATATGCTGCGGGCGAATCTCTTCGAAGCCGAAGCTGTGTGGCTTCATGAGGATCCGATTCTGCCCGGGAATGCGAAAGGAAACGTGGCCCAGGATATTGTCCCAGTGACCTTCGGTAGCAAGAATGTTGCAGGAAAAGGCTAGCTTTTCTTTGAGTTCTTTGATGTTAGCGGCCATGGGGGCTCCTTGATCGGTAGTTCAAGTCGTTCAAACGGTTCAAACCGTTTTTGACATTTCGAATTATTGGTTTCCGCGCAGGCGGAATCGTTGAATCTTACCGGTTACGGTCTTAGGCAGGTCGTCGACGAATTCGATCCAGCGCGGGTATTTGTACGGCGCCAATTTGCTTTTGACGTGATTTTGCAATTCGGTGCGGAGATCGTCGCTAGCTTTGAATTCGCTCTTCAGCACCACAAAGGCTTTCGGCTTTAAAAGGCCATCGGCGTCGGTGCTGCCGATGACACCCGATTCGAGCACCGCGGAATGTTCCATCAAGG
>Ga0114129_10014810_pt1 | contig 11112 bp, 11 predicted proteins | sample RhiMetdeltSRZDD1_FD_80071 | JGI IMG/M metagenome (GOLD analysis project Ga0114129, IMG submission 80071) | Populus rhizosphere microbial communities from Tennessee, USA - Rhizosphere MetaG P. deltoides SRZDD1 (version 2) (version 2) | ecosystem: Host-associated > Plants > Roots > Rhizosphere >... | reverse complement strand
GCCCGATCGATCAGCGCGTCGACCTCGTCGCGACTCGCCACGGCGTGTCCGATGCTGAACGCTCCGCTCTGCGGCGGTCCCGCAGTGACCGTGGCGTCCTTCGCCAGGTCGGACCGTCCGTACAGCGAGAGGATCAGCCCGGCCCGGAGGTGGAACATCGCCGCGGCGCCGCCCGGGTTCGACTCGTCCGCCTCGAACTCGGTCCCGATCACACCAGCCGATTCGAGCCCGAGGGCCCGGTAGAACGCGAGCGAGCGCTCGAGGTCGTCCACCGCCAGCGTGATCGCGTCGATCCGTGGGTCCGTCGCTCCCTCCCGGTCGCACCATGATGGCGGAAGACGCGAGCGCCGGGAGGACGCGATGACGGACGTGTGGTTCGGGATCAGCCTGGCTCCCGGGTGGGCCAAGCAGGAAGAGCTGCTCGTGCTGACCCGGGCGGCCGACGAGGCTGGGATCGACCTGATCGGCATCCAGGACCACCCGTACCAGTGGCGGTTCCACGACACCTGGACGCTGATCGCGTTCCTGGCGGGGCGGACCGGCCGGGTCCGGTTCTTCCCGGACGTGGCGTCGCTGCCGCTCCGGCCGCCGGCGGTCCTGGCAAAGGCGGCCGCGTCCCTCGACGTGCTGAGCGGGGGCCGGGTCGAGCTGGGCCTGGGCGCCGGCGCCTTCTGGGACGCGATCGAGGCGATGGGCGGTCCACGACGATCGCCGGGCGAGGCGGTCGCGGCGATCGAAGAGGCGATCGACGTGATCCGGCTGGTCTGGAGCGGGGAGCGCGGCGTCCGGTTCGAGGGGAGGCACTACCGCCTCTCTGGCCTGCACACGGGGCCGGTGCCAGCGCACGACATCGGGATCTGGCTCGGCGCCGGCCGGCCGCGGATGCTCGACCTGATCGGGCGGAAAGCCGACGGGTGGGTCCCGTCGTCGTCCTGGGCGCCGCCGGAGGCGCTGCCGGCGTCCCTGAGGCGGATCGACGACGCCGCCGCTCGGGCTGGGCGGGACCCGTCGTCGATCCGCCGCGTCTACAACCTGATGGGGCGGGTCCAACCCTCGCGCGGCGACCGCTTCCAGGGTCCGGTCCCGTATTGGGTAGAGGAGCTCTCCGGGCTCGTGGAGATCGGCATTGACACGTTCGTGTTCTGGCCGGCCGGCGACGATCCGGTCGGCCAGGTCGAGGCGTTCGCCACCGAGGTGGCGCCCTCGGTGAGATCCGCGATCGACCGCTGACTGCTCCGGATCGATCCTCGACGGGTCGACCAGCCCCGTGCGACGATCGCGCGGTCGTGGACGACCGCGCGATCCCCCGCCGCCAGGTCCTGCTGGGCGGCGCCGCGGCCGCGGCCGGCCTGCTGGTCCGACCGTCTCCGGCGGCCGCGGCGCCGAGCCTCGACGCCGCGGTCCGCGACCTGATGGTCGCGGGCCGCCTCCCCGGCGTGAGCGCGGCGATCGTCCGCGAGGGCGACGTCGTCTGGTCGCGGGCCTGGGGCCTGGCGAACCTCGCGCATCGCCGCCGCGTCCGGACCGACACGATCTTCATGCTGGCCAGCGTGTCGAAGACCGTGATCGCCACGGCCGTGCTGCAGGCGACCGAGGACGGGCTCTTCGGCCTCGACACCCACGTGAACGACGTGGTGCCGTTCCGGGTCCGCAACCCCGTCCACCCGGACGTCCCGATCACGGTTCGCCAGCTGCTGACGCACACCTCGAGCATCCGGGACAACTGGAACCTGCTGATCGACTCGTACGTGACCGGTGACGCCGAGATGTCGCTGGGCACGTTCCTCCGCCGGTACCTGGCCCCGAACGGCGCCGACCTGAAGCCGAACAACTACTACGCGTTCGGCCCCGGCCGCTCGTACCGGTACGCGAACGTCGGGGCGTCCCTCGCTGCGTTCCTCGTCGAGGCCGCTTCCGGGATCGGGTTCGACGCGTGGTGCGAACGCCGGATCTTCGCGCCGCTGGGGATGGACCGAGCCGGCTGGCATCTCGCGGGCTTGCCTCGCCGAGAGATCGCGATGCCGTACGTGTGGTCGGGCGGGAAGAACGCGTTCGTGCCGACCGGTCAGTACGGCTATCCCGACTACCCGGACGGCGCGCTCCGGACCTCGGCAGCTCAGCTCGCGCGGCACCTCGGGATGGTGATGAACGGAGGCGCATGGCACGGCGAGCGGCTGCTCTCGTCGGCGTCCGTCCGGGAACTCAGGCGCGATCAGGTGCCCGCGCTCGAACCGGGGCAGGGCCTGATCTGGTTCTTCCTGCCGAGAGGCGATCGGACCCTGTTCGGCCACGACGGCGGGGACGACGGGGTGGCCACCGTCTGCTTCTTCGATCCGGAGACCGAGATCGGCGTGGTGGCTCTGGCGAACGGCGGCTGGCGCAAGGTCCGCGGCGACTGGAACCTCTACCTGATCATGGACCGCCTGTTCGCCGCCGCCCCGAACCTGGGGTAGCTCGGCACTTCACGTCGTCCGATTCCGTCTGTTTCCCCGTTTCGACTTGACAAATCGGAAACAGACGGGTGAACTCCCACATGAATCAACAGGCCCGGGAGGGAACCGGCGGATGTACGCGGTGGAGCGTCGACAGGAGATCGCGACCCTGATCGACGAGCGCGGTCGCGGGGACGTCGCGGAGCTCGCCAGCCGGTTCGGGGTCACGCCCGAGACGATCCGGCGGGACCTCACGGAGCTCGAGCACGCCCAGCTGCTGCGTCGGGTCCACGGCGGCGCGATCTCGGTTCACCGGTTCCGGTCCGAACCGGCGGTCGCGGAGAAGGCGGCGGCGATGGCCGCCGAGAAGGCGGCCATCGCCGCCGCCGCCGTGCGGTTCGTCCCGGAGCACGGCTCGGTCCTGATGGACGCGGGGACGTCGACGCTCGCGCTCGCGAAGATCTTCCCGGAGCGCGAGCTCCGGGTCTTCACCCACTCGGTCGCGATCGCGCTCGAGCTGGCGTCGCGCCGGGACTTGCGGCTCTACGTGGTCGGCGGCCGGCTGCGAACCCGGACGCTCGCCAACGTGGACGACTGGGCGCTCCGGCAGCTCGAGGCGCTCCGCGTGGACGTCGCGTTCGTGGGAACGAACGGGTTCAGCCTGGCGCGAGGGCTGTCGACGCCGGATCCGTCCGAGGCCGCGGTCAAGCATGCGATCTGCACGGCGGCGGCGCAGACCGTCGTCCTGGCCGACCACTCGAAGCTCGACGAAGAGGCCGCGGTGCGCTTCGCGGCGATCGACGAGTTCGACGTCCTGATCAGCGACTTCGGGCTCGCGGAGATCGACCGACTCGCGCTCGAGGAAGCGGGCGTCGAGGTGGTGCTGGCGTGAGGGAGGTGAGCTGAGGGGGCGATGAGGGTCGCGGGCGTCCCGCAGGCGCCCGCGTCGGAACGGTTCTCACGAGAGGGGGAAACGATGTCGATGGCGGTCCCTGCGCCGACGTACACGTCCGGCAGAGGGTGGCGAGCCCAGGTCCAGCGGCTCGGCGGATTCCTGGCCGGGATGGTGATCCCGAACATCGGAGCCTTCATCGCCTGGGGGCTCATCACCGCGTTCTTCATCCCCACGGGATGGACGCCGAACGAGAAGCTCGCCGGCCTCGTCGGGCCGATGATCTTCTTCCTCCTGCCGATCCTGATCGGGTACACGGGCGGTCGTCTGGTCCACGGACAGCGCGGCGCCGTCGTCGGGGCGATCGCCACCGCCGGCGTCGCGATCGGAGGGTTCGTCGGCACCACGATCAACGGCGAACTGGTCATGACGCCGATGTTCCTCGGCGCGATGATCGCCGGTCCGCTCGGTGGGTGGCTGATCAAGCAGTGGGACGGGGCGGTCGAGGGTCGGATCCCGACCGGCTTCGAGATGCTGGTCGGGAACTTCTCCGCCGGGATCCTCGGCGCGCTCCTCGCGATCCTCGGGTTCCTGGCGATCGGTCCGGTGGTGGCCGTGATCTCGACCGCCGCCGGCCACGCCGTGGACTTCCTGGTCGATCACACCCTGCTCCCGCTCGCGTCGATCATCGTGGAGCCGGCGAAGGTCCTGTTCCTGAACAACGCGATCAACCACGGGGTCCTGGCACCGCTGGGCGTCGCGGAGGCTGCGGACAAGGGCAAGTCGATCCTGTTCATGATCGAGACGAACCCCGGTCCGGGCCTCGGCCTGCTGCTGGCCTACTGGTTCTTCGGCCCGCGAGCGGTCCGACCGACCGCGCCGGGAGCGATCATCATCCACTTCTTCGGCGGGATCCACGAGATCTACTTCCCGTACGTGCTGATGCGGCCGATCCTGATCCTGGGCATGATCGCCGGTGGCATGGCGGGGGTGTTCACGTTCCTGGTGACGGGAGCCGGACTCGTGGCGACGCCGTCGCCCGGCAGCATCTTCGCGTACCTCGCGGTCACACCGAAGGGAGGGCTCTTCCCGGTGCTCGCGGGCGTGGCGGTCGCGGCGGGTGTGTCGTTCGCGGTGAACTCACTCCTTCTCAAGGTGACCGTCCACGAGGAGGATGAGGTGGTCGTGCCGGAGACACAGCCGAGCGCCGCCGATACGGCGCCGGCGACGGCGTGATGACCCAGATCCAGGGGAACGACGTCCACAAGCTCGTGGTGGCGTGCGAGGCCGGCATGGGCAGCAGCGTGCTGCTGGTCACCCAGCTCCGCGACCGGCTGAAGGATACGGGGGTCGAGGTCGTGCACTCGCCGGTCAGCCAGATCCCGGAGGATGCCGACGTGATCGTGTCCCATCGTGGGCTGGAGGCGACCGCCAGGAGCCTGGCGCCCGGCAAGGTGGTGGTGACCTTCGACATGTTCCTCGGCGACCCGGCGTTCGACCGGGTCGTCGGGGCGATCAAGGACGGCACGACGCTCGAGGGCTAGGTGACGACCGCGCTGCTTCCGGCCGAAGGGATCCGCCTCGGGCTGACGGCGTCCGATCGGTTCGACGCGGTCAGGATGTCGGGCGAGGTGTTGGTGGAGATCGGCGCGGTGGACCCTCCCTACATCGAGGCGATGCTCGAACGGGAACGAGGGATCTCGACGTCCCTCGGCGAGGGGTTCGCGATCCCGCACGGCACGGAGGACAGCCGCCGGCACATCCGGCAGACGATGCTGTCGTTCCTGCAGTTCCCCGCCGGGGTGGCGTGGGACGACGACGACGTCATCGTCTGCGTCGGGATCGCCGCCGTCGGGGACGAGCACGTCGGCGTCCTGGCGAACCTGGCCCGCGTCCTGTCGGTGCCCGAGCAGGCGGCACGGCTCCGATCCGCGGAGCGGATCGAGGACGTGCTCGCCCTGCTCGGCGCCGACGCGGAGGCGGTGACGTGAAGGTCGCCCGGCTCCACGCGCCGGGCGACCTCCGCGTCGAGGACGCCCCCGTCCCGGAGGCTGGCCCCGGCGACCTGGTGATCCGCCTCGGCAGCTGCTCGACGTGCGGGACCGACGCCAAGATCTTCCGCTTCGGGCACCACCACATCTCGCTCCCGCGGGTCCTCGGGCACGAGGTCGCGGGCGAGGTGACCCAGGTGAGCGACGGGGTCGAGGGCTGGTCCGTCGGCGATCGGGTCCAGGTGATCGCCGCGATCCCCGACGGCACGTGTCACTTCTGCCGCCGGGATCAGCAGACCGTCTGCGAGGACCTCGAGTCGATCGGCTACCAGTACGACGGCGGGTTCGCGGAGTTCATGCGGATCCCTTCGAAGGTGCTGGCCGTCGACGGGGTCAACCGAATCCCCGACCACGTTCCCTTCGAGCAGGCGAGCCTGACGGAACCGCTCGCGTGCGTCCTGAACGGTCAGGAGCTCGCGCGGGTCGGGGCGGGCGATGCCGTGGTGGTCCTGGGCGCCGGACCGATCGGCTGCCTGCACGTCCGGCTGGCTCGCGCGCGCGGCGCCGCGCTCGTCGCGCTCGCCGACGTGAACGAGGCCCGGTTGGCGCTCGCGGCTCGGGCCGAGCCCGACGCAGCGATCGACAGCTCGAAGGACGACCCGATCGACGCCGTCCGCAAGCTCACCGACGGTCGCGGGGCCGACGTCGTGATCACCGCGACCGGCGTGGGCGCCGCCCAGGAGCAGGCGCTGGAGATGGCGGCACCCCGAGGTCGGATCTCGCTGTTCGGCGGACTGCCCAAGGACGACTCCACGATCCGCTTCGACTCGAACCTCGTCCACTACGGGGAGCTCTCCGTGTTCGGCGCCTACGGCTCGGCGCCTCGTCACAACCGTGAGGCCCTGTCGCTGATCGCCGACGGCGCCGTTCGCGTCGACGATCTGATCACGCATCGCATGCCGCTCGCCGACGTCGCCACCGCGATCGAGACCGTGATCGGCGGCGAAGGGCTCAAGGTCGTCATCGAGCCGTGAACGTCCACGGCGACGGCCGCGCGACGACCGACGACCTGGCCGGAGGCCGGCCCCTGATCGTGACGGTCACCCCGAACCCGAGCCTCGATCGGACCCTCGAGGTCGAGTCGCTCCTCCGGGGCGAGGTGGTCCGCGCGCACGCGTCGCGGACCGATCCTGGTGGGAAGGGCGTCAACGTGTCGCGAGCCCTGGTGGCCAACGGGCATCGGTCCCGGGCCGTCCTCCCCCTGGGGGGTCCCGACGGCGAGGTGCTCGCCGCGCTGCTCGAGGGGCTGGGGATCGAGGTCGCCGCCGTCCCGATCGCCGACGCGGTCCGCTCCAACGTGACCGTCGTGGAACCCGACGGAACCGTGACCAAGGTGAACGCCCCCGGTCCGCAGCTCTCGTCGCTCGAGGTCGAGGCGTTGGTGGCGCGGGCCGTCGACGCGGCGCAGGGCGCCGCCTGGGTCGTTGCGTCCGGCAGCCTCGCGCCGGGGATGCCGTCCGATCTCTACGCTCGCCTGGGCGCCGCCGTCGACGAAGTCGGGGCGCGGTTCGCGGTGGACTCGAGCGGTCCGGCGTTGGGGGCCGTGCTCGGCGCCCATCCCGACCTGCTGAAGCCCAACGAGGATGAGCTCAGCGAGGTCACCGGGAGCGCGCCCCGGACGGTCGGGGAGGTGTTGCTCGCGGCCGAGGAGCTTCGAGCCGGAGGGGTCGGCACGGTGCTGGTCTCGCTGGGCGCGACCGGAGCGGTGCTGATCCAGGACGGCCAGGCGGTGCACGCAGAGAGCGAGGCAGTGGTGCCCCGGAGCACGGTCGGGGCGGGCGACGCGCTGCTGGCCGGGTTCCTCGCCGCCGGCGGCGAGGGGCCGGCCGCGCTCGCGGAGGGCGTCGCCTGGGGAGCCGCGGCCTGCGTCCTGCCCGGGACCGCGGTCCCGGGCCCGGATGACCTGCGACGCGATCTGGTCCGCACCCACGCGGTCGACCCGGCACAGCCCGTCGGGTCGGGCGGCACGCGGTCCCCGGGAGCGGCTCGTGCCTGATGCGACGGTCGTCCTCCGGAACGCGACGGGCCTGCACGCCCGGCCCGCGAAGATCTTCGCTCGGGCCGCGGCGGCGCAACCGGCCGACGTCGCCGTCGAGAAGGACGGCCGGCGGGTGAACGCGAAGTCCGTCCTGTCCCTCCTCACGCTGGACTGCCACCAGGGAGACGAGATCACGATCAGCACCGACGGCGAGGGCGCCGAGGCCGCGCTGGCGGAGCTCGTCGCCCTGGTGGAATCGGGGATCGGCGAAGACGAGGCGGGAGACGGAGCGGGATGAGCGCGAGGCTGTCCGGACGCCCGGCGGCTCCCGGCGTCGCGCTCGGGCCCGCGTTCGTGATCGCTCCCGGGCCGGCGCTCACGGGGTTCCCGGAGACGGCCGGCGGTCCGCCCGAGCAGGAGCTCGCTCGACTCCTCGGCGCGCTCAGGCGTGCCGAGGACGAGCTCCGCGCGCTGGCGATCGAGGTCGCTGCCTCCGCCGGCGAGGACGAGGCCGAGATCTTCGAAGCCCACGCCGAGTTCGCCGCCGATCCCGAGCTGCTCGGACTGGCCGAGACGGCGATCGGCGCCGGCGCCTCGGCGGAACGGTCGGTCGTCGATGCGTTCGGGTCGTTCCGCGAGCTGCTCGCGGCGTCGGAGAGCGAGTACCTCGCGGCGCGCGCGGCGGACCTCGACGACGTGCGCGACCGGGTGGTCAAGATCCTGCTCGGCGTGAGCACGAGCGGCGATCGTCCCGATCGCCGGTCCGTGATCGTCGCCCGGGAGCTCTCGCCGTCGCAGACGGCGAGCATCCCGGTCGACCTGATCGCCGGGATCGTGACGGAGGTCGGATCGCCGACGAGTCACGCCGCGATCCTGGCCCGGGCGCTCGGCGTCCCCGCCGTCGTCTCGTGCGGGGGCCTCCTGGCCGTGATCCGATCGGACCTCGACGTGGCGATCGACGGTCGGATCGGCGAGGTGATCGTAGATCCGGATCCGAGCGATCGCGACGTGATCGAGCGACGTGGCCGGGACGAGGAACGGCGGCGGGAAGAGCTGACGGCGCTCCGTGACGAGCCCGGGCGGACCGCCGACGGTCATCGCGTAGAGCTCGCCGCGAACATCGGCTCGATCGACCACATCCCCGCCTCGGTCGAGGCCGGTGGGGAGGGGAGCGGCCTGGTGCGCACCGAGTTCCTCTTCCTGGGCCGGATCGAGGCTCCCGGCGTGGAGGAGCAGACCAAGGTCTACGCGGAGATCATGCGGGGATTCCCCGGCTATCGGGTGGTCTTCCGGACGCTCGACGTCGGCGCCGACAAGCCGCTCCCGTTCGTCGAGCGAGATCCGGAGGAGAACCCGGCACTCGGCCTGCGAGGGATCCGGCTGAGCCTGCGGCGGCCGGACCTCTTCCGCGACCAGCTCCGAGCGCTCCTCCGGGCGAGCGCCGAGGTGGCCGGCGACGACGCCGGCCACCTCGCGATCATGTTCCCGCTGGTCGCCACGGCATCAGAGCTCCGGGCGGCGCGTGACACCCTCCGCGCGGTCGCCGGGGAGGAGGGGATCGATCCCTCAGGGATCGCGGTCGGCGTGATGATCGAGGTTCCGTCCGCGGCGATCGGCGCCGCTCGGCTCGCGCATCACGCCGACTTCCTCTCGATCGGGACGAACGACCTGATCCAGTACCTGTTCGCGGTCGACCGGCTGAACGGCGCCGTCTCGGACATCGGCGACGTCCTCCACCCCGACGTCCTCTCGCTGATCGCCGACGTGGTCGACGCGGCGCATGCGAACGGCGCGTGGGTCGGCGTGTGCGGCGAGGCCGCGGGCGATCCGACCACGGCGGCCGCGCTGGTCGGTCTCGGTGTCGACGAGCTCTCGATGGCCCGCGTGGCGATCCCAGAGGTGAAGGACGCACTGCGCCACCTCACGCTGGCCGCATGCACCGCGAGCGTCCTCGAGGCGATCGAGCGGGCGGAGGACGCGACCTCGTCGCGGGAGATCCTCGAGGAAGCGTTCGCGCGCGCCTAGCCGGCCGAGACCCTCACCCCTCGATCCGCGTGAGGTGCAGCACCGCGAGGCCCGCGCCGGTCGGCGCGGTGAACCCGATCGCGCCGCCGCTCTCGACCGTCACGTCGTCGGCCAGGGAGGCCTCGCGTTCCCGCAGGCTGAACCACTCGACACCGTAGGTCCCGGCCTCGAGCGTCACCGTGAAGGGCTCGTCCTGATCGCTCGGTTGGAGCACCAGGTACTCGCGCCCGGGATCGGCCAAGGCGTATCCCGTCGAGCTCACGTCGTCGCGGGGCTCCATCCGGATCAGGTCGATCCGCTCGGCGAACCGGACCGTGTCGCCCATCGCGTACCGAGCCGGCTCGAACGACTCGAACGCCATCGGACCGCCCGCCGAGGGATCGTCCGGGGTCGGCCCGCCGAGCAGGCCGAAGTCCATCAGGATCGGATGGTGGCCGCGCAGGAACGATCGCCACGCCCAGAGGGGATCTCCCGTGCCCGGTGCGAAGTGGTCGGTGTCGGAGATCACGACCTTCCGTCCGTCGGCGACGGGCGGGTCCTCGAGCCAACGGGACTGGGGCGAGCCCGGCGCCATCGGGTGGCCGCCCTCGGCGAAGAACTCGTCGTCGTAGCCGGGCGAGATCCAATCGGCGGGGCCGTCGAACAGCGGGTCGTTCACCTTCACCTGATCCGCCACCGGGAACTGCATCGTCATCCCGATCGGGTGCGCGTCGTAGCCGCGCTCCTCCTCGTACCGCTTCACGAGCTCGATCACCGAGTACTGCCACGCGGTGGAGTCGCCCCATTCGGGGATCCCCTCCTGCCCGAGCATCTCGGCGAACCCGGCGTCCACCGTCCCGCCGCCCGAGGACTCGTTGGCCACCTCCCACAGCACGTTCGGGAGGTCGTGGACGGTGTCGATCACCTTCCGGACGTACGCCTCCTGGAGCTCCTGCACCCGCGGGTCGAGCGGAAGGACCTGGATGTCGAGGATCGAAGCGATCGAGATCCCGTTCACGTTGTTCTTCTCGTGGAACGGGTGCCCCTCGACGTGGAACGGCGCCGGGCTGAGGTGCAGCGCCCACCCCTCGAAGAGCATCACGTCGACGTAGATCCCCCGCTCGCCGGCGGCGATCGTTCGCTCGCGCAACCGATCGAAGAAGGCGTCGTCGAACCGCTCGAGGTCGAACCTCGGCCGACCGTCGATCGCGTCGCCCGGACCGGTCCTGGCCCAGGGCTGCGGCGTCATGCAGAGGTGGAAGTCGCCGCCGGCGGCCAGCGAGCGGACCTGCTCCCAACGCCACAGACGGATGAAGTTGTGGCCCCGGTCGACCAGGAAGTCGAGATAATCGTCGAAGTCCAGCTCCTCCGGCTGGTCGGCGCATCCCGGCCCAGGCCCCATCCCGTCGTGGAGGTTGTTCCAGATGTGGGAGCCGGTGAGGTAGACGGCTCTGCCCTCGTCTCCGGCGACCGTGAAGTACCTCGGGTTCGTCCGGGACACGACGAGCGGTCCGGGCGCCGCCGTCGGCTCGTCGGTCCGGGTCGTCGAGGTGATCATGGGGGATCTCAGCTCCTTCCGGTGACCTCTCGTTCGAGTCCCAAGACCCTTACCCGCTCGACCTCGATCGACGCGCGTTCGGAGGGAGATCACCCGGCGAACGGGCTCCTCGGAAGGAACCTCCCCTGACCTTCCGTCCCGTGGAACGCGCCGTTCTCCACCAGGACGTTCCCCCGTTGCATCACGATCTCGGGCAG
>Ga0114129_10014808_pt1 | contig 11113 bp, 8 predicted proteins | sample RhiMetdeltSRZDD1_FD_80071 | JGI IMG/M metagenome (GOLD analysis project Ga0114129, IMG submission 80071) | Populus rhizosphere microbial communities from Tennessee, USA - Rhizosphere MetaG P. deltoides SRZDD1 (version 2) (version 2) | ecosystem: Host-associated > Plants > Roots > Rhizosphere >... | reverse complement strand
CAATGCGGCGCATGCCGGATGGCAAGCCGGATATTTGTGGCGTGTACGAGCGCGACGAGGGAGGTGGAAACTACGGCCTCGAAAAACACGAGCCATCGAAAGGAAATCTCGCTCCCGGCGGTCGAGGCATCATCGTCGATCCCCCGGACGGGAAACTTCCGATGCAGCCGTGGGCGCGCGCCGAGCAGAACCATCGCGCATTGCCGGAGGGCGCCTACGACGATCCGTCAGTGCACTGCTTCCCCGACGGCGTGCTGCGATCGATGTACCACCCGCAGCCGATTGAGATTCTGCAGCCGCCTGGGTATGTCGTGTTTTTCTTCGAACGCATGTACTGGCGGATCGTGCCGCTGGACAGACGTTCGCATCCGCCCGACACGATGCGTTTCTGGCAGGGCGATTCCGTGGGCCGCTGGCAGGGCGACACGCTGGTGGTCGACGTGACGAATTTCAACGGTAAGGCGTGGCTCAACGAGAACGGCGAGGTCCTGAGCCACGCGGAGCACGTGGTCGAACGCCTCACGCCCGTTGATGCGAACACGATCACCTACGAGGCCACGATCACCGATCCCGCCGTCTACACACGGCCGTGGACGATCCGGTTTCCGCTGCGGCGATCGGCGGAACAGCTGCTCGAGCAGGCGTGTCACGAAGACAACCAGGAGCTGCCGTACCTGAAGGAGCTCAAAGAGACCGCCGCGGCGTCGACGGGGACGGGGCGATGACCCGCGGGCGCATCCTGGCGCATCTCGCGACGGTGTGTGTCGTCGTGGCCGCCGCCGCATCCCTCACCGAGTCCGCCCCGCCCGCGATTCCCAGAGCGGCGGATGGGCGGCCCGACCTCCAGGGCATCTGGCAGGCCGCCGGCGATAAGGCGACGGATGTGGGCGTCAACATTCCATATCAGCCGTGGGCGGCGGAGCAGCGCGCCAAGAACTTCAAGGAGCGCCAGACGCAAGACCCGCTCGCCAACTGCTACCTGCCGGGCGTGCCGCGTCTCATGTACATGCCGTACCCGTTTCAAATCTTCCAGACGCCACAGAAAGTCGCGATCGCCTTTTCCTGGTCGCTCGACTTTCGTCTCATCTACACGGACGGCAGCGCGCCTCCAGCGGGGATCGATTTCTGGCTGGGTGACTCTCGCGGCCGGTGGGAGGGCGACACGCTCGTTGTGGACGTTACGAACCACAACGACAAGACGTGGTTCGACAAGGCCGGGAACTTCCATGGGGCCGCCATGCACGTCGTAGAACGGTACACGCTGCTCGACGCCGACACCATCGAGTACACGGCGACTATTCAGGACCCGGATGTTTTTACCGCCCCGTGGACGATCGACGTGCGTCTGCTCCGGCAGAAACAGTTGGCCCGTCTGCCGGAGTCTCATTGCAATGCTGAAGCGGAGGAGCGGAGCGGGGCGTTCGAGCGCAATCCGCGCACGTGGTATCCGACGCATTAAGACGCGACACCAGACCAATACCGAGGAGAGACAGACATGATCGCGACTCAAGGAAAAGGGCTCACCGGAGTCCGGCTGGGCACTGTGGCAGCGTTGACGTTCCTGTGTCTCGCACGGACTCCGGTGTCGGCACACCACGGGTTCGCCGCTGAATTTGATGCTGAACAGCCAGTCAAGCTCACGGGCACCGTCACCGAGATGCGATGGGCGAATCCCCACGCATGGATCTTCGTCGACGTGGTCGGCGCCGACGGCGCAGTCGTGAAGTGGGGGTTCGAGACCGGCGGGGTGAACGCGCTCTACCGTCGTGGATGGCGCAAGACGGACCTGGCTGCCGGCACCGTCGTCGTCATCGACGGGTGGCGCGGTCGCGCGAAGAACGGGCCCCCGACGGCAAATGCGTACAGCATCACGCTTCCGGACGGTCGGAGGCTGTTCGCCGGCACCTCGAGCGCGAATGCTCCAGGCGGCGCCAAGGCGGAGCGCAATTGAGCTACACACTCCGCAAATTTGTCGAACGGGCGAACATTTGTGGACGAATCGTGCGACCGCCGCGTGAGCCGTGGCAGACCACGGCCTCGATCGTCAAGGTCCGCTCCCAGCGTGCGCATCGAGCGACGGCGCGACGACAGCGTCACGCGAGTACATTCTGCCTCCGCCTTGCCGAGACATGGGCATTTCCGTACGACCAGCCGTAAGCCCGTCATGCGCCGCCCGGGCGCAGCGGCTCGAATCGGGCCTGAAGTCGCCGCGCACGCCTCCTCCTCGCCAGAACATCAGCTGACCAAACCCTGATCAGATCCTGCGCGCCGATCCTCGGACGCGCAGCGATCGTCGGCGCGCCGTACATCGCGACTGGCCTCCGACGTCGGGCGGTGTCGGCTGGCGCGCGCGGTCGGCGACGATTTCGCTTGACCGCGAGACCCACGATTGAGTTTGTCGCGCCGCATATGTCGACACTCGTGTCGCCAGAGCAGATCTGACGAAGGATTCCACTCGCCAGACGCGAGCGCATGTCGAGTGCGTCGATCGTTCGTATTTCGCCGAGTAATGCCTGCGAATCGACTGATGTCATCACCAACGTGCGACTCGTGCTCCGGTGGTCTGGAGTTTGCCTCTGTCGTGTGCACGCGACGGAGATCCGCGCGTCTCATTCGTCACTACGTCACCCGCGCCCCAGTGCTTTCGACGCGTTCCGTCGCGAAGAGCCGTGGCAAGCGCGACCGGCGCAGGAACGTCGGCGTGTGGTCTCTTCGGCGGCGCGAAGCGCGCGCGGCCGGTGGCTGTTCATGAATGAGTGGAGTCCGGGGGGAGGCGAGGATGAGAGTGCGAGTCGCGGCAGGGCGTTTCGTGGTCATGGTGCTTGCGTTGTTGGGATTGGTACCCGTTGTGTCGTCCGCGCAGACGAGCAGCAGCATCGCCGGCGTCGTCAAGGACGAGAGCGGGTTGGTGCTGCCCGGTGCGACAGTCGAAGCGGCGAGCCCAGTCCTCATCGAACAAGTGCGTTCGGCCGTCACCGATGAGCAGGGACGCTATCGGATCATCGATCTCAGGCCGGGGACGTATACAGTCACTGTCTCGGTGCCAGGATTCACGACCGTGAGGCGCGATGGTCTCGAACTGCCGGCCGCGTTTACCGCCACGGTCAACATCGACCTCAAGGTTGGCGCGCTTGCCGAGACCATCAACGTCACCGGTGGTCCGCCTGTGGTCGACGCGCAGCGCGTCACCCAGGCGGCTGTCTTCTCGAAAACCCTGCTCGAGAACCTCCCGTCCGCTTCGAGAACGCCGCAGAGTTTCGTGGCGTTCGTGCCCGGTGTGAACGGAGGCCTCAATGTCTACGCCCTGCAGCAGAAGTCGTTGTCGATTCACGGCGGACGCACGCAGGAGGCTGACCTCCGGATAGACGGATTCTCGGACACCGGTCCCGGCACACCAGGCGGCACCGGGTCGACCTTCTACGTCAGCCCGATCGTCGCGCAGGAAACGAGCGTCCTGCTGTCCGGCCATCCCGCCGAGTTCCAGCAGGCAGGGGTGGTCAACAACATCATCCCGAAGGAAGGAAGCAACCAGGTCCTCGGGTCGGCGTACCTGACATACAACGACGAGAACATGACCGGGAACAACCTGTCGGACAAGCTGAGAGCACGCGGCGTCACGGCGTCGTCATCGACGAAGCGTTTCTGGGACGTGTCCGGCGGAATGGGTGGGCCGCTCGTGGAGAACACACTTTGGTACTTCGCGTCGGTGCGTGACACGAACGTTTATCGGTATCTCGCCAACCTCTACGTGCCGGCCGATCCGCTGGCGTGGGTGTACAAACCCGATCTCAGCAGGCCGGCGATCGTGCGGAACCAGGACCAGAACTACAACCTGCGTCTCACTTGGCAGGCGAACCGCAAGAACAAGTTCAACGCCTCTTACGAGCTGCAGCCGCACTGGAATCACCAGAACGGCACGGCGGCTGCCAACCCGAGCAACAACGTTTCGATCGAAGCGGCGCCCTACACCCCCCACAACCCGAACTATCTGGCGCAGCTCACGTGGAAGTCGCCACTCAGCGCCAAGATCTATCTCGAGGCCGGCGCGAACATGCGGCACAACAGCGTCGAGGGGAGGCGTGGGATCGATCCCGTCGTCGTCTCGAAGGACACGATCGCGGTGGTCGATCGCGGCGGTCTGGTACCCGGGCTCGCCTTCCGGGCTTCCAGCGCGGGCTACACGAACAGCCCGAGCAACGCCTACACATACCGCGCGTCGCTGTCGTATGTGACCGGGTCGCATGATGCGAAGTTCGGGCTCGATCTGAAGAACGGATTCCAGGTCAGCATGCGCGAGCTCAACCAGGACATCAACTACACGTTCAACAACGGCGTGCCCGTGCAGCTCACGGAAAACGCCACGCCGACGATCACCAAGGGGCGGCTCAACGACGATCTCGGCCTCTACGCGCGGGACCAGTGGCGCGTGGGGCGTGCCACGGTCAACGCCGGCCTGCGGTACGACCATCTGAACGCGACGGCGGTCGCCGCGAATCAGCCCGGCGGTCGATTCGTGGGGCCGCGAACGTTCACCGAGGACGTGAAGAACGTGCCCGATTGGTACGACCTGTCCCCCAGGCTCGGAGCGGCGTTCGACGTGTTCGGCAACGGGAAGACGGCGGTCAAGATGTCGTGGAATCGCTACGTCAATGGCGAGGGCCTCGGCCTCGCCAACGCGAACAACCCGGTGACCAGATCCGTACTCTCGGCGAACAGGAGCTGGAACGACGTCAACGGCGACTACATTCCGGATTGCGATTTCATGGTCATCGGCGCGACGGGCGAGTGCGGCGCGCTGTCGAACGTCAATTTCGGGCTGGCAAACCCGAACGCGACGCAGACGGACCCGAACACGATTACCGGCTTCGGTCATCGCGGCTACAACTGGGAGACGACAGCGTCCGTGCAGCAGGAACTGCTGTCCGGCACGTCCCTGACCGTCGGGTACTACCGGCGTTCCTACGGGAATTTCACCGCGACAGACAACCTCGCGGTGACGCCGGCGGACTACGACCCCTACTGCATTACGGCGCCGGTGGACTCGCGGCTGCCCGCCAGCGTCAGCGGATCGAAGATCTGCGGACTCTACGATCTGAAACCGTCGGTGTTCGGGCGTTCCCAGAACCTGACCACCTTCGCCGAGAAGTACGGCAACCAGACAGAGATCTTCAACAGTCTCGACCTCTCGCTCAACGCCCGCCTAGCGGCGGGCGTTCAGGCGGCGGGTGGAGTGAGCTTCGGCCGGACGGCAACCAGCACCTGTTTTGTCGTCGATTCTCCAGAGCAGCTGCGCGACTGCAAGATCACGCCGCCCTTCCAGCCGAACCTCAAAGTCATCGCCGTGGCGCCGCTTCCCTGGTGGAGTCTGCAGACCAGTGTTGCGTTGCAGAGCGTGCCCGGACCGATGATCGGCGCCCTCTACACCGCGCGTAACGCCGAAATCAGCCAGTCACTCGGACGCAACATGTCTGCTGGCGTCAATGGCACGGCGACGGTCCAGCTCATCACGCCGGGAACCGCCTACGAGGACCGCGTCAACCAGTTGGACCTGACGCTCTCAAAGATCGTCAAGTTCGCGGGCGAGTCGCTGAAGGGGTCGCTCAGCATCTTCAACATCTTCAATTCCGGTGCGATTCAGTCGCTGAACGGCTCGTACTCGCCGGGCTCGAACTGGCCGCTGCCCACGGTCACGCTGGATCCGCGCTTTGCCCAGTTCAGCCTGCAATTCGATTTCTGATGCAGCCTCGAGGAACAGGAATGCTGATGACCACTCGTCGATGCAGAGGCGCGGCGCCGCCAGTCCGATTGAGGCGCCGGCGCGCCGCCGCGCTCGTGGGGCTGGTAGGCGTGGCCGTCGCGTGCATGTTCGGCGCGTCTTCAACCCGTGCGCTGGCGCAGCAGGCCAACGGTGATGAACTGGAGACGATCCGGATCCGGCCGAACGTCTACATGATCGCCGGCGCGGGGTCGAACGTCGTGGTCCAGGTCGGTCCGATAGGGCTCGTGGTCGTCGACACCGCCTCCGAACAGGAGGCGGACAGGACGCTGGCGGCGATCCGGAAGATCAGCGACTTGCCGATTCGCTACATCTTCAACACCGGCGCCGATCCCGATCACGTCGGCGGGAACGGCACGCTGTCGAAGGCCGGCGTCACGATTCTGGGCGGGTCGCGCGGGAACGCGTCGTTCACCGACGACGTGGAGAACGCATTCGATCTGAACTACGGGCTGGCCACCGTGTTCGCGCACGAGAACGTCCTGGCGCGGATGAGCCGTTCGCCGCGCGTTGACGAGGCGCAGTGGCCGACGAAGGTCTACACGCGCGCCTACTTGATGGCCCTCAACGGCGAGGGGATCCAGGTGCTCCACAACCCGGCGGCGCACAGCGATGGCGACAGTACGGTGCTCTTGCGGCGCGCGGACGTCGTCGTGAGCGGCGACATCGTGGACATCAACCGTTTCCCAGTCATCGACATCGACGCGGGCGGCAGCATTCAGGGCGAGATCGACGCGCTCAATCGGCTGCTGGATCTGACCATCCCGCCGTTCCCGCTGACGTGGCAGGCTGCGGGAACCGTCGTCGTGCCCGGACATGGACGACCGCTGGACTATTCGGACGTCGAGGAGTACCGCGACATGGTCGTCATCGTCCGCGACATCATCAACGACATGATCGCTCGTCACATGACGCTGGCGCAGGTCAAGGCCGCCGACCCGGCGAAGGCGTATCGCGGGCGGTACGGTGCCGACTCTGGATCGTGGACGACCGACATGTTCGTGGAGGCGGTGTTCGCGGGATTGAGCGCACAGCGCCACGACCATGATGCCCGATGAGCCGCTAGCGGCCATCACATCGCGATTCTCAGGTGCCATGACATCGAACCTTGCACGTTGCCGCATCCACGCGTTGTCCTTTCTCACGGCGATGGCCGCGATCGCTGTCGTCGTCCCGGCTGGCGCGCAGGGCAGCGACGACAGGCAGGGCGCACGCGCCTCAGCGAGGTCCGGTGCGCCCTTCGACCTGACGGGGTACTGGGTCTCTGTCGTGACGCAGGACTGGCGCCAGCGGATGGTCGTACCTCCGAAGGGCGACTACGAGAGCATCCCCATCACTGTCGAAGCGAAGAGAGTGGGCGATGCCTGGGACCCGGCGAAGGACGAGGCAGCGGGCGAGCAGTGCAAGTCCTACGGCGCGCCCGCCATCATGCGCGTGCCGGGACGCGTCCACATCACCTGGCGGGATGACCTCACATTGAAGGTCGACGTCGATGCAGGTCAGCAGACGCGCCTCTTTCATTTCGACGCGGCCGCTGCCTCCGGCGCGCCGAACTGGCAGGGATACACGGCGGCGAAGTGGGAGACGGCCTCCGGCGGCAAGTCGGCCGCGCTCAAGACGGTCACCACGCGGCTGCGACCGGGATATCTGCGCAAGAACGGCGTGCCCTATAGCGCCAACGCGGTCCTCACTGAGTACTGGGACCTGTTCATGCTACCGGACGGTCAAGTGTGGCTGACCATCACGACAACGGTCGACGACCCGCTGTACCTGCGGACGCCGTGGCTGACGGCCCTGCATTTCAAGAAAGAAGCGGATGGGAGCAAGTGGGATCCGTCGCCGTGTTCGGCTTTCTGGTAGCAGGCGCGAGCCGGCGTTCGGCGCGAACCTCGAACCCATCGGAGGCGTTCTCATGTCTACGAAGCAGGTCTGCATTCTGTCTCTCGCGTTCGTGTCGCTGTCCGTCTGCGCCGCGATGCCAGCCTCCGCGCAGGTCGATCTGGCCGGCATGTGGAGCAGTCCGCATCACCAGGACTGGGTGCAGCGCGACCCCGGTGTGACGCCGGTCGACTACCTCGCGCTCCCATTGAACGAGGCCGGCCGTGAGAAAGCGCTGCTCTACAACTACGCGACGCAGACCGCGCAAATGGCGCACCAGTGCGCCTACTACATGCCCTTCTACCTGATGATCGGCGTCTCCGGGATCAAGATCTGGCCCGAGACCGATCCCGTCGCCGGCAACAAGATCGTGGCGTGGAAGATGAGCGGGTTCAACTTCGACGTCATCACCATCTACGTCGATGGACGTCCGCATCCGTCCAAGACGGCGTACCACTCGTTTTCAGGTTTCACGACGGGTGTCTGGCGGGGCGAGGTGCTCGAAACGTATACGACGCACATGAAGGCCGGCTTCATCCGCCGCAACGGCGCGCCGTCGAGCGACCAGGCAACGATGCGCCAGTTCATGTTCAGACACGGCGACCTGCTCACCATCACGAGCATGCTCGAGGACCCGGTTTATCTCACCGAGCCATATGTCGTGAGCCGCGTCTTCAATCTGGATCCGCGCGCGAATATCCGGAACACGGAAGGTGCATGCGAGCCGATTAACGAAGTTCCGGGTATCGACGACCCAGGATTCGTGCCTCACTTCCTGCCCGGCCGCAACCCGTTCGTCAACGAGCTCACGGACATCTATCACATCCCCATGGAGGCGGTGCTGGGCGGCGCCGAAACCAGCTACCCGGAATACCGCAAGCGGCTCAAGGACGCGTATGTGCGTCCTGAGAAGTGCATCCGCTACTGCGGGCAGAATGCGCCCGGTCTTCACATGATCTCCGACGGCACCGGAAGACCGCAGCCCTGACGTCCTGGAGGCCATGCCGATGAACAGACGATTCACTCTTCTCGTGTGCTGCTGGGCGTTTGCAACGGCGGCGTCTCACGGGACCACGCTCGCGCAATCCCCGGCCGGTGCGGCAACCCTTCACGCGCCCGGTGCCAGCATTGCCTCAGGACGCGCCGTCTATTTCTCGTCAGGCGGGGCGGCCAGCACCAAGGACGGCACGACGATGCGGGACCAGGCGCTCGCCAACATGAAGCGCGTGCAAGCCAACATCGCCGCGGCGGGATTCACCCTGTCAGACGTCATCTTCGTGCGCGCCTATCTCACGCCTGGCCCCGACGGAGTGGTTGACTATCCGGGCTGGGAACGCGCGTGGCCGTGACGACGGCGACGATCGATGGCGGAGTGAAAGCGCAGGCGCTCGCGATTCTCGAGCAGCTTCGCGGACGGCTCGCCTCCCAGGGGATGAGTTTCCGCGATGTTGTCTTTCTGCGCGCCTATCTCGTGCCGCGCGCGGACGGCACCGTGGATCGTGACGGCTGGAACGCCGCCTATACGGTGTTCTTCAACAACCCGAAGCAGCCTCATAAACCCGCACGCGTGACAATCCCTGTGTATTCGCTTCCGGAAGCGAACGCGTCGATCGCGATCGACCTTATCGCGGCGCGGCCAGAGCCGTAAGACACCCGCTGTGACCTGATCTGCCGGTGGAGAGAGAGCCAGAGGAGAGCGGGTACGAGGTGTGACGGCGGAGGTGTGGGCGCGAAAACGAAGTGGATGGAGTGTCGAGGTAGGGAGGTGTCTCGGTGCCGTCGTGCGCCCGGCGATCGGACGAATCGTCACGCGGTGGATGTGGTCGTCTCCCTGGAAGTGGACGCCGTTGAACACGACCGCCGACCCCTCGACCAAGGCGCGCTCTTCGGTTTCCGCGGAGGCGCAGTGACGACCCCATGCAAGGGGGGGACCCCATGGAGGATCCGAATCGAATCTCGCGCGCGGAATGGCGACCCTGTACCGTGCCACGACCCCATGCGGCCGGTCTCTGTCACCATGACGACGTCGGAGTGCGCATCGAAGATCGTTACCCGGAGGTATCTGTGGTCCACATCTCGTTCCGCGTGTGCGTGGGGCCGCACGTGCGCCTTCTGCGGACACCCTGCGGTGACTCTGGAACAACGTGTCTTCGATAAGGCGCGGATTCGCCCGTGGGTGACTACCGGGTCTTCGATTCCCGTGTCGGCGCTCCGCGAGTCTTCACCCGCCGGTTCGAATTCCGGCGTTGCGACAGTAGCCGCTTTGCCTTCATCGAGAGGTGACCTGATGCCCAACCGGGGCGGGTCGAACCTACGATGAATCCCGCGCGGCGTGCAAGGTGAACCCACCCGCGAGCGCGATGTACACCCTTGTCACCAGCGGAACGACGAAACCGGTGAACGACAGCTTCGACGGGGGGACGCCCGGCTGCAAGTGCCGTGACGTACGTTTGTGCGACGCGGGCGAGGAAGAGTTCAGGGAGACGAGGTCGACCACGCGGTTTCTGCGTCATTCTCGAATCAGTATAGTAGTTAAAAGATCAGCCATTAAAAAATGTAGCAGGCGTTGCCACGCGCACGTACGTCTTCGGGCATAGTTGGAGTCACGCGGGGGAATTGCACCCGCGTACTAAGGGAGCCAGAGAGGAGCCGACGGCGAGCGCGACGCGCATCGCCAGTGCTCTTGTCTGGCTTTTTGTTTTTCTGCCTGCTGAGAACTGACCGCGATGAGCGGTCGGCGGTCAAATCGACCGGAGGTACACAGACGCGTGGCCTAGCAGGATATTCGATGCGGGCTACCACCGCTTTTGTGGTTTGGGGGACGTTCGAACGAGTACGCAGATGCACACCACCACGCAACAGCAGCGGAATGCTGATAACTGGACGGACGAGGTGTGCCGCGACGACGGCGCGCGGAGAAACAACCGCAATCCGCCGAGCGTCGCCAGTCGGCTGACGCGGGGACGCCACGGATCGGTGGCACAGGTGGGCGTGCGGCGCTCCGCACGGGATCAGCGTCAGACGGCTGTATTTACGCATCGACGACGCGACACGACGGCGACGACTCCGTACGGCAGAGCAAAGGCGCGCGAAACGTAATCGCAATCGAGATCGTCTCCCGCGCTATTTGTTCCTGATCGCGATCAGGTGCTTTTGCTTCGCAAAAGCGAAAGACAAAACACCTGATCTGCCGGTGGAGAGAGCCAGAGGAGAGCGGGTACGAGGTGTGACGGCGGAGGTGTGGGCCAGCGAAAACGAAGTGGATGGAGTGTCGAGATCGACTGACGCCCACAGTCCACATCGAATCGGACGTGAAGGAGGTGCAATGGTAGGTCACAAGGCGGATGTCGCGGTGACGGCAGACGTTGCGTGGAGCGTAACTGCCGCGCGCGAGGATGGCGCCACGCTGGATGCCGAGTGCATTCGGGGTGAGGGAAAAGGCACCCGTGCGGGAAAGTT
>Ga0114129_10014805_pt1 | contig 11113 bp, 13 predicted proteins | sample RhiMetdeltSRZDD1_FD_80071 | JGI IMG/M metagenome (GOLD analysis project Ga0114129, IMG submission 80071) | Populus rhizosphere microbial communities from Tennessee, USA - Rhizosphere MetaG P. deltoides SRZDD1 (version 2) (version 2) | ecosystem: Host-associated > Plants > Roots > Rhizosphere >... | reverse complement strand
CACGGTCTGCGGAACCTCGTAGACCACGTCGAGCGTCAATCGCGTCCCTCCCCCCGCGGGCTCGGCGCTGTACGTGAACGTGCTCTCGATACCGGCGCTCGTCTTGAACGAAAAACGCTCCGCTTCCCGGACCGTGACGGTCTCTGCGCGGCCTCGGATCTGTACCCCCGCCATCACGAACGTCCACTCCCAGGTGGCTCCCGGCTGTCCCGGGTCGCCCCGCAGGTTGTCCACCGACATGAGCGGCGGGATGAACGCGGGATGATTGCTGACGTTGGAGATGTAGTCGATGACTTGTCGGGGCGTGGCGGTCACGGTCATCACTCGGGTCACTCTGGACATGGCCTCTCACCTCAAGTCGATGGTCGGACGTGGAAACACCGGCCGAAACCGCTTGGCCAACAGCGCGCGGAGCAGCTGCATCTTTTTGTGGCCGTCGGGCGCCGCAAACCTCAGCAGGGCGATCCCCCAAATGATCCCGCGAACGGTCACGATCGCCGGGCGGTCCCCCAGCTTCAGGCTATAGCGAGGGCCGGTCCGCTCCGACGGGATCAGGAGCATGGTCAGGGCCGCCTCCAGGACCTCCGCCGTGGCCCCCGGATGGTAGTGGACCAGGATCCATCTCTCCCGGATGAGGAGCGAACAGGTCAGGCTCACCGCCCAGAATGCGACCACCCCCGGCGTCGGTCGCACCCAGCGGAGGGCGAGTGAGCCCAGCGCCAGCAGCACGAACACGGCGGTGAGCCGGAACACCCGCTCGCCGCGTACCAGCATCGTTTCGCGCCCGCACAGAAGGAGCACGACACCGGCGAGGACGATCGCGAGATACGCGGCAGCCAGGTGCCACACCGCTGGGTGATCATAGCAGAGGTCGGCGTCCCCGTCGGTGGGGAGCCGCGATCCCCTCCGGCGGTCCCTCGCGTCGCCACGCTTCGTTCATGGTCGGCGCCCCCGAGCTTCGCCACCAGCGTGTCCGCCGCCCGCTCAGGCCAGGTCTCTCGCGAAGCGCGGGACACCGGACACCGTCCCGCGCTCGGGGGTCCGAGAGCCAGCCATAAGTTGCTCAGGCTCGCGAACAGCCTCATCGAGTAGCGCCAGAGCGTCCACTGACTGGCGCGCGGGTTGTCTCAGAATCGATACGCGAGGTACTCCCTGGTCTCGGGGAGATCCCCTTTCGCGAGGTGGACCTCTCCCAGATTGACCTCGGCGTTCGGGAACGTGCCGGGGTCGTTCCGCCGCCGACCGACCGCCCCCCCTCAGACGAGCGCGTCGAGTCAAAGGGGGGGCCGGTCCCGAAAATCAGTGACCCGCCATGCTCGGGGCACCCTGACCGTGGAAGACGTCGGGGCTGGCGGGCCCGTCGACCACCAGGAAGCCGGCCAGACCCCGCTCGAGCCGCGACAGCGCGTGATCCACGAGGATGTAGCGGCCCGGGACCTCCAGCTTGAACTCGACGATCGTCGCGCCGCCAGCGGGAACGGTCGTCGTCTGTACGTTCGCCGATCCCGGCGAGCCGATGGCCGCCTGATCATAGACCCGGTCGAAGATCTCACCGATGACGTGGAAGGAGGAGGTGGCGTTCGGCCCGCCCACGCCAAAGAAGATCCGGACGGTCTCGCCGACCTTGGCCTTCATCGGGTGCTCGACGGTGAGGGCGCCCACCGCACCGTTGAAGACGAAGTACTCGGCCCGCTCGGCGAGGAGCTTCTCGACGCTGAACTCGTCGTGCCCCCGCTGCCCAAAAGGCCGGTCGGTGTAGAGCTCGCCCTGCATGACGTAGAACTCGCGGTCCACCTTCGGCAGCCCGCCGGCCGGCTCCACCAGGATGAGCCCGTACATCCCGCTGGTGATGTGGTTGGCGACCATCGGCGTGGCGCAGTGATACACGTAGAGCCCCGGGTTGAGCGCCTTGAAGCGGAACGCCTTGGTCTCACCGGGCGGGGTCTAGGTCATGACGGCGCCGCCTCCGGGCCCGGTGACCGCGTGGAGATCCACCGAGTGGATCATCCGGCTCGACTCGCGATTCTTCAACGTCAGCTCGACCGTGTCGCCCACGCGCACACGGAGGAATGGCCCCGGAACCTTGCCGTTGAAGGTCCAGTAGTTGTAGGTCGTCTCGTTCGCGAGCTTGCCGATCAGCTCGACGGCCTCGAGTTCCACGGCGACCGTGCGGGGCGATCCGGCCGGCAGCGGCCCGGGCAGGTCCGCGGGGTCGCGGGCGATGCTCACCGACGGCGGCAGCGCCGCCACGGTAATGGCGCCTTGAGAACTGCGGGTGGCCGAAGTATGCTCCGAGCCGCCGGGCAACCATGCGCTTCGATACGACGTCGGAGGTCGTGGACGACCCTCGATCCGCAGAGCGGGCACTGTGGGAAGGCGTGCGGCCGTAACTCTTTCGGTCTTTCCCAAGTGACTCGCCAGCACTCGCCTGCTGCTAGGCAGTTGAGTTCGCGGGGAGTGTGCTGGCGGCGGAGGTTCACGGGAAAGCCTGACGGACGCCGTCGCTGAGGCACACGCCCGCCGCCGGCGAAATCCACGAAGCAACCGGCACCGGCACTCGAGGCACCGGCACCCCAGGCGGGGAGCCAGCACCCCGCCCTGACTCGGTGCTGGAGCACGCAACCTAGTGGATTCGCTATGCTCCGATCGTGGCACTGCGTTTGCCTCTCCCTGGGGGCAATGGTGAAGGGGGCGCTCTCGATCCCCCGATCGAGCTGTGGTCGAGCCAAAAGAAGGAGGCTATGAGTGTCATGCTGGAGCACCCCGACCTGAAGGAGGCATCGACGCGGTCGCTGGTCGCCGTGGTGGCGATCATGGTCGCGAGCGCTCTCGCCTTCACGCTCGCGACGGCGCCGTTCGCCAAGCTGTTGGGCGAACACGCGGGCGCGGTTCCGGCCGCGTTCCATGGCCTGGCGGCGTTCCTCTTTCTGTTCATCGGGACGATCGGCCTCTACCTGGGTTGGCGGCTCCTCACCGGCAGGATCCGCGCGTTCGCCGACCTCCAGCTCTTGGCGGTGGTCGCGGCCACCTCCTCCTTGATCGCCATCGTCCTCGGAAACTGGCTGTACATCTACTACCGCGCCCCGATCCCGGAGAGCCCACGATCGTACTTCGTCAAGAACGCCCCGGACATCCATCGGATTTTCTTCGAGTTCAAGGAGTTCGGGGCGCTCTTCACGCTGCCGCTCACGGTGGTGGCGGCGTTCATCCTCTGGCAGTACGGCGTGCAGGTCCTCGACCGGCCCTGGCTTCGCTACACGGTCGCGGTGCTGATGGGACTGGCGTTCTTCTACCTGGTCGTGGCCTTCGGTCTCGGCGCGGCCGTGACGAAGCTGCGCCCGGCGTGACGGGGGGAGGAAGATCATGAGCGCGAAGCTGATGGAAGAGGTCGAACGCCGCGTCGACACGGCGTGGCCGCCCAAGCCGCGGACGATGCCCAGCGGCGCCGCGGTCGCCGCGCTGATGGCCGCGATGCTTGGGATGCTGGCGCTCGCGGTGGTCAACGTCTTCACCGCGGCGTCGAAGCCCTTCAACACCTGGGTGCACGACGTCGGGAAGCTATGGATGCCGGGTGCGGCGGGCATCGGCCCCTATTCCGGCAAGGAGACCATCGCCCTGCTCGTGTGGCTGGGGGCCTGGGTCCTGCTGCACTACGCGCTGCGCGGACGCGAGATGCGGCTCTCCACCTGGCTGGTCGTATTCCTGGCGGGGGTGGGGGTCGCGACCACGCTGATCTGGCCGCCAGTGTTCGAGTATCTGGCCGGCCACTGAGGCGGGGGAACCACGCCGGGCGCCGCCGCGCGGCGTCCGGCGGGGTCGGCGCGGGCCGGGGTAGTACTCTCACCCTCGCGCAGGAACTCACGCCGGTTTGTCGAGTGCCTCCACCGAGAGTGTCCGACAGGCCGGAGTTCGCACGCGGGGATCTCACTGGCCCTTGATCGCTCGCCGCGCGTCCCTTCCTCTCGCGTGACGGCGGGCAAACGGAGGCCCCGGAGCCCCTGGTGTCCGGCCTTCGTCGGTCGGCCTGCCGGTCGCGGCATCCGGCGGTCCCGGCCGATTGCCAGAGGGGGGCATCATGGATAGAGTCTGGAGCGAACGTCGCCTCGGCGTCCCCCGTTCGCCGGGCGAATCGCTCGGCGGTCGGCGTGTGTCAAACTTGGGGACGGGGCCCCACGAGCGGTCCTGACGTGGCGAGGAGAGAAAATGGCTGTGCCAGGGATAGCGCGCGAGCCGGACGCGATCACCGATCATGGTACGGGGGTCGGGACCGAGCGTCTGGCCCGAGCTGGCTGGCTCCGGGCGACGGCCCCCCTCTGGCCCCTCGGGCTGGCGCGGATCCTCTACGGCTACCTCTGGTGGCAGCAGTCCGCGTGGAAGGTGCCGTCCGACGACTTCGGACGGAAGTCCGGGGGCGGGCTCTGGTACTGGGTCCAGCAGGGGATCCAGCACCCGACCCTGAACGCATACAAGGACTTCCAGCTCAACGTCGTGATTCCGAACTGGACCTTCTTCGGCTGGATGACGCTGATCACCGAGACCTTCATCGCCGTCACGCTCATCCTGGGCCTCGGCACCCGGCTGGGCTCCCTCGTGGCCATCGGCATGGCGGGCAACATCACGCTCAGCATCCTGAACGTCCCCAACGAGTGGGGGTGGACCTACACGATGCTCATCACGTTCCCCGCGCTCTTCCTCCTGACCGATGCCGGGCGGAGCTTCGGCGTGGATGCCTTCCTGGTCCCACCGCTCGACCGTGCGGCGGCCCAGGGCCACCGCCTGGCCCGGATAGTCCGCTGGCTCGTCTGACCTGTGCCGACGCCCGGCCGCCGGTGTCTCGACGACCCGCCGGCGAGACCGGGTGAGGGCACGCATGGCCTTCTCGGTGGGAATCGGGCTCACCAACGAGTGCAACCTGCGCTGCGCCCACTGCTACCGGCCGGACGCGGTCATCGCCCGCCTCGACCTGGCGGACGTCCGGCGCCTGGTGGATCGCATCCCGGTCCGATCGTTGAATCTTGGGGTCGGCGAAAACGGTCTGCACCCCGACTACGAGGCGATTCTGGAGCTCGTGTGGGCGCGTGGGATCAAGACGAGCATCACCTCCAACGGCCTCAGTATCCAGGCCCTGCCCGACGCCGCCGTCAAGCGGTTCCATAGCGTCGAGTTCTCGCTCGACTTCCCGACGGAGCGCGAGCACGACGCCTTCCGGGGTGCCGGCAACTGGCGCACGGTCGAGACCGCGATGGAGCGCTGCGCGGGGCTCGGCGTGGCCGTGACCGTCACGGCGGTGATGATGAAGATCAACGTCGACCGCCTGCCCGCGCTCGCGCGCGTGGCCGCCGGTCGCGGCGCCAGCCTGCGCGTCAACATCTACCAGCCCTCGAAGACCGATCGCTTCTCGCTCAGTTACGCCGAGTTCTGGGAGGGCTTCCGGCGCCTGCTCGGGGCGGCGCGTCTGGTCGCCACCACCGAGCCGGTCCTCGCTGGGGTCCTGGGCGTCCCCGGCTTCACGGGTCCCGGCTGCGGTCGCTCGACGGTCCGGCTCGCGCCGGACGGCCGGATCCTCCCCTGCACCTACTGGCCGGCGAGCCGGCTCACGCTCGCGGACCTGGACGCGCTCGGTGAAGACATCACGAGCGCTCCGGAGTTTCGGCAGGCAACCGAGCGGCCGGCCGCCTGCGCCGGCTGCCCGTGCCAGGGGGGGTGCGCGGGCCGCCGCGCGGTGCTCGGCCGCCTGGGGGAGCCCGACCCTTACTGCCCGTTCGCGCGCGGCGAGCGTCTCGTCGTCGACTGGGCGCCGGCGGCGGGCGCCGATCTCCCGAAGCTCGGGAGCGCGTGCACGACCGTCGTGTCAGCGCGGTAGCCGCCCTACAGGCTCCAGAAGACGCCACACCCGCGGCACGGCTGCGGCGGAGATTCGGTGAGGAGCGCGCCCCGGAAGGCCGCATAGCCGTCCCCCCACCAGATCGCCTCCAGGCTCTGATCGAACAGATTCCCGAGCACGATGCCCTCGTACGGGTCCGCCACGAAGGGCGAGATGCAGCACGGCAGGACGTTGCCGTGCACGGTCACGTAGACGAGCGTCCAGGGTCGCCGGCAATGGCTCCACGGGCGCGTCGAGACGCCGTGGGGCGTCAGGCTGACCTCGGGCGTCGTCGCCCCGGAGGCGGAGAAGGCCACGCCGGCGGCCGCGGCCGCCTCCGCCGTCTCGCGAATCAGCCGCTCGTGCTCCGCCGTGCTCCGGCCGAAGAGCGCCTGTGGCTTCACGGCCAGGCCCTGCCCGAAGTAGACAAGCCGCTGGAGATGGATCCCCGCCGCGCCCGCCCGCACGGCGATCGGGACGAGCCCAGGCAGCTCGTGGAGGGTGTCCTGCATGCCGGTGAACCAGAGCGACACCTGCGGGGACGTGACGCCACGGGCCCGTCGATACGCCGCGAACGCCTCGAGGTTGCTGACGACCTTGTCGAACGCGTCGACGCCGCGAACCCGACGGTACGTCTCGGCGGTCGAGCCGTCGAGGGAAACGCGGATCTCGTCGAGTCGCGCGTCGACGAGCGCGGCGGGCCACCGGCCGCTCAGCGTGATGGCGTTCGTATTGAAGAGGACGTGCGCGCCGCGCGCTTTGGCGTGCTCGATCATCGCGGGCAGCTCGCGGTTGAGGAGAGGCTCACCGATCCCGTGGAGAACGACCCGCTCGAGCTCCGGGAACTGGTCCACGATCCGGCGGAACTCCGCGTAGCCGAGGTCCTTCGGCCCTTCGCGACCACCGAAGGTCAGGATGCACGTCTCGCAGAGCGAATTGCACCGGCTCGTCGTCTCGACGTAAAGCGACCGGGGGAGCGGCGGGGGCGTAAGCGGCACCGGGCCGCTCACGGCCGGAGCCGCCGCGCCGCGTGTAGGATCGCGATGACCGTCATGCTGTCCTTGACCTCTCCCGACTCCACCATGCGGAGCGCTTCCGCGAACGGCACCGGTCGCACTTCGATGAACTCGGTCGCGTCACCCAGGGTGACGACCGGCGTCAGCGCCTCGCCATAGAACAGGTGCGCGGTTTCGTCGAGCACGCTCTTGGACGTGTGGTAGGACACGAGCGGCGTCAGGCGGGCCGCCCGGTAACCGATCTCCTCGCCGAGCTCCCGTTGGGCGGCGGCCTCGAGGCCTTCGCCAGGATGGACTCCCCCGGTCGGCATCTCCCAGTAGACCCCGCGCGCGACATAGCGGTACTGGCGGATCAGGACCACGGTCTCCGCGTCGAGAAATGGGAGCACGCCCACGCACTCGCCGCACCGGACCACACCATACAGTGTCGTGCGTCCGTCCGGCAGCTGGACCTGGTCTTCGTCGACCCGGATCCACGGGTTTTGGTAGACCATGCGGCTGGAGCGCGTCTGCCAAGGCACGTCAGCTAGGCTCACGAGGATGGCCTCCACAGGACCCCACCGGGCGCCGTGCCGCGCGGGCGCGCCGCCCAAGCCAGACCCAGTGTGAACGGAATCCACTGCGCGGCGATCACCCAGGCTGGAACATGCGCGATCGGCTGCTCGAAGGCGAGATAGGTCAGGGCGACCGCACAGCTCAAGTAAAGCCAGGGCCACGCCGGCGCGGCGGCCTGGAGTGGCACCATCCAGAGCGCGTACCACGGAAAGAGGTTCGGCGTGGTCAAGAGGTACCCGCCCACCAGCCAGCGGGCGCGCCGTTCCACCGGCGCGGTCCCCCAGCCGACCGCGAGCGCGAAGCCGGCGAGCCCGAGCAGCGGGACGAGCCGCGCGGCCAGGAGGCCGGCCGGCCCCAGGGGCGCGAGCGCGAGCTCGAGCATTGCGCGCAGGCTGCCGTTGAACTCCTCCTCGGCAACGTAACGCCCGAACGACCCGAGGACCGCGGCGCCCTCGCGCCAGTAGAGGGCGTACCCCGCGGCGACGACGCCGAGCCCGGCCGCCAGTACGCGCGCCCGTCGTCTCCCCCAGATGGCGGGGAGCAGGAGCAGCGGATAGACCTTCACGAGAGCACCAACTCCGACCAGCAAGCCCGCCGCGACGAGACGCCCTCGCGCAGCGGCCCAGAGCGCGCCAACCGTCGTGGCGAGCACGATCGCGTCAAGATGGCCGCTCCCCGCGAACTCGACGACGACCAACGGATGCCAGGCGTAGACGAGGACCCACGCCGCCGGCCGGCCGAGCGCCCCGAGCCAGCCGAGGAGCAGGCCGATGGTGAGCAGGTCGGCGGCGAAGATCAGGAGCTTCATGCCGATCACGCTCGAGGGCCGAAGGCCCGCGACCGCCGCGAAGACGAGCTGCGCGCCGGGGGGATAGATGGTGCGCCAGTCGACGTGGTTCAAGTGTGGGTAGACGAGCTCGTCGCGGAACGGGGCGACCTCGGGTGCGTTCGGAGGATGACGGTACGGGCTCACGCCGGCGACCGCCAACCGACCGTCCCAGAGGTAGCGATAGAGGTCTGTCGAGAGCGTCGGAGCGGTCGGCAGCAGCAGCAGCCGGAAGAGGAGGGCGGCGCCCAGGATCCCGCCGAGCGCGCGGCGGCCGGCGGGAGGCCGGTGGAGGATCCACCCGACGGCGACGGCATAGGCCGCGCTCGCCAGCACGAACAGGAGGACGAACCACCCGACGGCACGGAAGAGGTGGCCGAGCCAGAGCATCCCGCCGAACGCGGCCGCCAACGCGGCACCGGCCAGGATCAGTGGGCCCACGCGAGCTCCCGCGCGAGGAACGCCAGCGTTCGGGGGGGCCGGTGGGCGCCTGGCGCCTGGACGCTCGCGCGCAGACGCTCCAGGTCCGCGCCGCGGTCGACGTCGAACCACGGCGGGAGGAGCGCGAGGCGGAGGCCGAATCGGCGGGCACGGGCGATCGTCTCGTCCAGCACCGCGGGCGTGCTCCACGGCATTTCCCGGAAGAGTGCGGGGGCGGCCTGACGCAGGCCGATCAGGTAGTAGCCGCCGTCGTCGCAGGGGCCGAGCACCACGTCGGCCGTTCGCTCGGCGAGGTGCGTGCACGCCCGGTGGACGAACTCGGTCGGGAGCGTAGGGCTGTCGGCGTCCACGGCGATGGCCCCGCCGGCCCCCTCGGCGACGAGGTCTGTCAGGAGCCGGTCGAGCCGCGCCCCCAGATCGGCGCCCTGCTGCTGGACCAACCGCACTCCATCGGGGAGGAGCGCGTGCAGCTCCCGCTCACGCTCCGGAGGCGTGAACGCCACGATCGGCGCCACCGCCGGAAGCTCGCGGAGCTGTCCGACCCGGTCCTGCAGGAAGCAGCGTGCGAGGCCGGCCGCCTGGGCCGGAGTGAGAGGCGGACAGAGGCGCGTCTTGACCTCGCCGGCCGCCGGCACCTTCGCCATGATCGCGACCGGGATCCTCATCGCCCCTCCCGCAAGGCGACGCGCATGAACCGCCACCCGGCGCGCAGACTGCCGCCCAGCCTGCCGGCGACCTTCGAACGCCCGGCCACCCGCGGGCGCTGCGTCACCCTGACCTCGACGATGCGGAGGCCTTGGCGGGCGGCGCGGGCCACCATCTCGACGGGCCAGCCGGAGCCACGATCACGAAGCCCGAGCGCGAGCAGGGCGTCGCGCCGGATGGCGCGGAAGGGTCCGAGGTCGCGGAGACGGACACCGAACCGCCAGCGGAGCACGAGGGCAGCGGCGCGCGTGCCCAGGATGGCATGCCAGGGATGCCCCGAACCGCGCTCGAACATGCGCGCGCCAAGCACCAGGTCGGCGCTCCGCGCCCGAAGCGGCGACAGGAGCCGCGACAACTCGGCCGGGTCCTGACTCCCGTCACCGTCCAGGAACGCGACCAAGGTAATCCCCGGACCGAGCGCCTCGACGCCGGCCCAGCACGCCGCGCCGTAGCCCCGGCGCGGCTCCGCGACGACCCGCGCCCCGGCCGCACGGGCGACGGCCGCCGTGCGATCGGTGGACCCATTGTCCACCACCACGAGATCGTCGACGAGACCCGGCGGCACCGCGCGCAGGACGGCCGGAATCGCGGCCTCCTCGTCGAGCGCCGGGATGATCAAGGCAACGCCGCCGTCTCGCACGGTCTCCTCACGCGGGACTCCGGAACCGGTCCGGGCGCCTGATTGTATCGCGGCCGGCTCACGGGAGGTCGGATGGGCGCTTCTCCCGCACCAAGGTCCCGGCGCTACCCGCCCGGGAGCGGCCCCAGGACGTGGACGCGCGGCGAGGCCCGATCGACCACGTACACGCGGCCCCTCGCATCGACCGCCAGTCCGGAGGGATAGCGCAGCCCCGGAGCGTCTCCGGCGCGCGCGTCCCACTGATGAACGAAGCTCCCCCGCGAATCGAACACGATCACCCGCGGTCCGCCCCAGTCGGCGACGTAGACGCGCCCCCGCCGATCCACGGTGAAGGCGATGGGATCCAAGACCTGCCCCCCGGCGTCGCCGCGCGCGCCCCACGCCAGGACCTCCGCGCCGGTCGCATCCCACCTCGCAGGAGTGGCTGGTCGGGACGACACCACCGCGACCGGCCACGGCCACGGGCACCGCGGTGGGATCAGGCGAGGAGGCTGCTCACTTCTCCTCGACGATGCGCCCCTCGAGGGCCGGCGACACCGTTCCGCGGGCCGCGATGTAGTCCATGACAACGTTGGCCATGAGCGGGCCGCCGCTCGCATCGATGATCGGTCGAGCCTTCTTCAGCGACCCGTAGCCGTCGCCGCCCGCCATCATGTATTCGTTGGTGGCCAGCCGATAGGTTGCGGCCGGGTCCAGCGGCTTGCCGCCGATGCTCACCTTCACCACCCGGTTGCCCCGCGGCCGCTTCGGGTCGAAGACGAAAGAGAGCCCGGAGACGTGGGGAAACCGGCCGGCCACATCCTCGACCAGGCTGACACCCTCCTCCAGGGCGGCCAGCAGGTCGGCGCCGCTGATCTCCAGCAGCACCGTGACGTTTCCGAAGGGCAGCTCGGTCAGAATGTCCCTCCGGGTCAGCGTCGTGCCCGAGGCGTAGGTGCGATCGCCGCGGATGCCGCCGCCGTTCGTCAGCCCCACGTCGGCCTTGGTGACGTCGCGGATGGCGTCGGCGATCAGGTTCCCGATGGCGCTCTCCTTGAGGCGCACCGTGGCGCGCCGGGAGTCGAGCT
>Ga0114129_10014804_pt1 | contig 11114 bp, 7 predicted proteins | sample RhiMetdeltSRZDD1_FD_80071 | JGI IMG/M metagenome (GOLD analysis project Ga0114129, IMG submission 80071) | Populus rhizosphere microbial communities from Tennessee, USA - Rhizosphere MetaG P. deltoides SRZDD1 (version 2) (version 2) | ecosystem: Host-associated > Plants > Roots > Rhizosphere >... | reverse complement strand
CGGCTACATCGCGGAGTCCGACAACCAGGCGAAGGCCGCCTACATGCGGGAGGTGGTGGTCCCAGGTATGGCGCGGCTCCTCCGTCGCCCCGCCTATGACTTTACGAAGTCGTACGAATTCAACCGCGCCCGCCGGGCGCTGGGCTGCTATCACTGCCATCGGGTCAAGTAGAGCGTTCGAGCTATAATCCGGTCACTCCAAGACAACCCCGGGGGCACATATGGCTGACGAGAAACCGGTGACCCTTGAGGATCTGGACGCGCGGCTGCGCGAAGTGGAAGCCCTTCAGGAAATGATGCTGCGGCTCCTCGCCACTACGAAGCCGCTGGCCAACGTCCTCGACCAGTACGGCGCGACCGAGGCCCAGTCGCGCGCCTGTCACGCGCTGTTCGACGATCTGGCGACGCGCGCCAAGGGCGGCGAATCCAACCGACCGACGTTCGCGTACTTTCAGATGAAGATCACCGAAATCTTTCCGTCGTTCCGAGGCGATCGCGAATTCCTCGAGTTGCTGCTCGACACGCTGAAGCTCGAACGCTGTGCCTACCGCGAACTGCACGCGTACATGACCGCGCCTGGCCGTCGAGAGGGCTAGGGACATCGTCGCAGATCCGGAGCGAGCGCGGGGCTTGATCGGTGTCGCGCGGCCCTTCAGGGCCGCGATCGGAACGGCAAGAGTGTCAGTGTCGACTCGGCGTTTGCCTGCACGGCGGCATCACTGAACGCCAAGGGGACATCTTCGCCGCTGGCCCAGCGCCGTGCGAGGTCCGAGAAATGCAGGCTCGCGGGCGACCCGGACTGACCTGGCGCATTCATCGCGCGCGAGCGGTCCCAGCGGCCGGCCTCGAACACCACGTGGAAAGGCCTCGCGTCGCCGGCCGGCGTCAACGGGCCGACATGGAAGCGCTGGCGCAGCGAGTCCGTGATACCCAGTGGATGCGCGAAAGCGACTGGGACAGGATCGGTTCCGGTGCCGGCCGCGCCTTGCGCCGGTGACGTTCCTGTGCCACGACTGGCTGGAAAGAAGCCGTGCGACAGTTCGTCGAGCGTCCGCCATCCGGTCCATTCCAGGCCGCGACGGATGGGAACGAGCGCGGCGACTTGAAATCCGCGATTGCCTTCGACGTCCCGATAGTCGAAGCGCCGCGCCGGCATCTTCCAGCCTGCGAGCGCCTCTCGAAACTCCGGCCACGACTGCGTGCGATCCAGCGCCAGCGCACCCAGCTCAGGGGCGCCGCCCGGTTCCATGCCGCTCCACCGAAGAGTGAACACGAGATCGTGCTGGCGATCCGATGCGACGATGACGCCGTGACGGGTGAACTCGTGGGTGAAATCGAACGCGTCCTTCCGGCCGCGAATCGTGAGCGAGTCGTTGAACACCGATGTGACGGGCACGCCTTTGTCGGCGTAGACATCCTGCGTGTCGACCGCCGCCGGGGTGCTGTCCCACGCCACGCGGTCGTTGTGCCCGATCGACACGCCGGGGCGCCATGGAGCGGTCGCGCCGATGACGTTCCATCCCGGCGCGTGCAAGTGGACGAGATAGTGAAGCGACGGGTGATCGAGCCGTTGTCCGGTCGGCGCGGCGAACCCGGCAAAAAAGGGTCGCGTGCCGACGCGGCGGATCGCCTCGGCAACTAGAGGGCTGAACCGGCCGCGCGCGATTTCATCGATGGCATCGCCGCTGGCGACGAAGGCATCCGTGCGATTCAGCAGGTCGACCGGCGACCAGGGCTCCGGTTTCCAGCCGGCCAGCACGAACTCCTCGGGCGGACGTTGGCGCGCGAGCGCGACCCAGGTATTGACGCCGCGGACGAACGCCACCGCAATCGCGCGGGTGTCGGCCCCGTAGCTCGCCCACTCCGCGTCGGGATCGCCGCGATACTGCATCCGGCGGGTGCTCGCGTCGCGCTCCGCGAAATTCGGTCCGAGCACTTCCGCCAGCCGTCCCTGCACCGACCTCCGCCACAGGTCCAGTTGAAACAACCGATCCTGCGCCTGCACGAATCCCTGGGCGAAGAAGAGATCGTCCGCCGTCTCCGCGTAGATGTGCGGGATCCCCCACGTGTCGCGGACGACGCGGACCGGGGCCGACACGTCGGCGTCAATCGATCCGGAGACCTGGGCCACAAGCGGGGGCGGTGGCGGCGGTTCGGCACGACTGCACGCGCCAGGAACAAGAACCGTTGCAACCAACCACGAAGACACGAAAACACGAAAACCGGCGGCTAGAATGTCCGAATGGCCATCAAAGACGGGCTGCTGGCGGACTTCGATCACGAGATGGGGACGACCAGAAAGCTGCTGGAGCGGCTGCCCGAAGACAAGCTGGCCTGGAAACCGCATGCGAAATCGATGACCCTCGGCGGTCTGGCCACGCATCTGAGCAACATCCCGCACTGGGCCGGCACAATCCTCAACGAGACATCGTTCGATCTGACCGCGGTGCCGCCGAGCCTTCAGGAAAAGACGTCACGTGCCGAGATCCTCGCTGCCTTCGATCAGGCGCGCGCCCGGACACGCGCGTGGATGGACAAGACCGACGCGGAGTACGTGGCGCCCTGGACGCTGACCCGCAGCGGTCAAGAAGTGTTCACGGTGCCGCGAGTGGCCGCGTTTAGAAACTTCGTCCTGCACCACATCATCCACCATCGCGGTCAGCTGAGCGTGTACCTGCGGCTCAACGACGTTCCAGTGCCCGCGATTTACGGGCCGTCGGCGGACGAAGGCGCGTAACAAGGTCGGGTGAGCCCAGCCCACTCGACCCGCTCGACCCCGGCGGCGTGAGCGTCAGTCGATCGTCCGCGACCGATTCGACCTTCGAGCGGCTGTAGAAGATTGGAAAATACCGGCCGCGCGACCAGAGCTCGAACAGATCGCGGTAGTGCGGGCTCTCGGGATCGCCGGACTGGCCCGGGTTGTTGAGGGCGACCGAGTTGTCCCAGTTCTGGGTATCGGCAATGATCTTCAGCGACCCACCGGAAGTCTGATTATCGGCATTGCCGGTCGCGCTCACCGTATAGCTATCGCCGCCGCGCGGGAACGGCCCGACATTCAGCTTCGCGCGCACATCGGGCGTCGCAATCTCCGCCAGCGGATGACGAATCAGGGCGTGGTGATAGCGCGGCTGTCCCCAGTGCCAGGCGGTCATGTCGGGACCGAGCTTCTTCGTCAGCTCGTCGATGGCTTCGGCAAGGCTCCGCGCCAGCAACTCGTCGCGTCCTTTGATCGCGTCGCTTCCGAATCGTCCGTCAGGCGCGTTCAACCAGTCGATGACGCGCTTCATTGACAGCTGGCCGATGAACGCCTGTGCCTCCTTCGACACCATCAGGTTGCGGACATTGGCCGACAGACGGCGCTGAAACATTTCGTAAATGCCAGCGGTCACCGAGTCGGCGTCTATGCTGAAGTTCCAGTTCAGGAGCCGCGTACGCGCTTCCTGCCAACTGTCCGTCGTACGCGCCTTCTGCAAACTACCCGGCCCCGATCCCGGCACCGATCCCGGCACATCCAATACCGGCACATCGCGCAGCAGCGGCACGATGCTCCGCGCCGGGATGGAGACGTTGTCGTTCTGCAGCCGCATCATGTCGGCGACCGTGTGCAGACGGCCCGTTGCGAGCACCTCGCTGACGCGAGACGCGCGGTACGGATCGGCGCCTGTGTAGTGCAGCGCTTCCTTGTAGGGGAAGTCCGGGGGAAAGAGATAGTTGTTCGCGGTGGCGAGGTAGCCCTTCTCCGGATTCAGCGCGTGCGGCAGCGCGTTGATCGGCAGGAAGCCATTCCACTCGTAGCGGCCGTCACCAGGCACCGGCACGAGCCCGGACCAGTTGGGCCTGAGCGGTGTGATCGCCACAGCCTGGTAGCCGATGTTCCCCTTGCGATCGGCCCACACCATGTTTTCCGACGGGATTCGGCTGTACGTGCACGCCTCGACGAACTTCTCCCAGGTCGTCGCTTGATCCATCCGCAGGCTCGCCAGGTACGGTGCCGCGCCCGTCTCCATCCACGCAGCGCGCAACGCGTACGCCTTGTGGTGTTCGACATCCTCCTTGAGCACCGGGCCGTGCCGGGTGTACTTCAAGTCCACCGAGACGGGCGCCTGGCCCTTCACCGGAACGGTGTCATTGAGGACCCGCATGTCCTCCCATGCGCCACGATACCGATACTGATTCGGGTTGGCGGGGTTCGTCTCGTACACGTAGAGGTCCTCTGTATCCGACCCGAAAATCGTGAGCCCCCACGCGCCGAACTCGTTGTGGCCGATCGACACGCCGGGCAGCACCGGCTCGCCGCCGCCGATGACGTTCCATCCGGGCGCAACGAGATGGACCCAATAGCGAAGCGACGGCGCACTCTGCGTCCGATGCGGATCGTTCATCATCATCGGGTAGCCGCTCTGCGTGAGACGGCCGCTCACCACCCAGTTGTTGCTGCCGATGTCCTCGTTCCGCTGGCTCAGTTCGAGCGCGGTCGGCTCGTCGTCGGCCGCGCCGGCCCCGAACCGCAGCGGACGTCTGAAGGCGTTGTAGATCTCCAGAATCGATCCGTTGATCAGCGTGAGATCGATGGCCGGATCCGGCGTGATGTTCGGATCACCGCCTTGGAAGTACTGAAGGTCCTTCACTTTTTCGGCGCCGAGCACACGTACTGCCTGCGCCAGGTTCACTTCCTGCCCGATGTTGGCCAGGAGCGCGTTGTGGCGTGAGATCACCACGTCCGGCGTCCAGGGGGCAGGCGTGATGCCGAGCAGCCGAAACTCGACCGGCAGCATAGACGGCGTACGCAGCGCTTCGGCGATGTACGCGTTCACGCCAGCCACATAGGCGGTGATGATCGCTTCCCCGTGGGGGTGATACCAATTCAGCTCCGCCCTGAGGTCGCCCCGGAACTTGTGGAGGCGCGAGCCGATGTCTCGCTTCAGCTCCTTCGGACCGAGGATCTCGGCGACCGTACCGGTGGCCTGGCGACGCCATAACTCGAACTGGAACAGGCGGTCGCGGGCGGCGGCGTAGCCCTGGGCGAAGAAGAGGTCGTGCTCGTTGCTCGCGTAGATGTGGTTGACTCCCCACCGGTCGCGCAGCACCTCGACCGGCTGGGTGAGACCGCCGACGGCAAGCGTCCGGGCAGCCGGAAGCGGCGCGGATGCGCGAAGAAAACCCGAAACGACCGTAAGAAAAACGATAAGAACGATCGTCCTTCGCATGGGCAGGATGCTAACATGACGGCACCGCAACCTCATGCGTGAGGAGGAATTCGCGATGCGCCATTATTTAAGTGCCTTCGGTGCGTTCGTCGCTGCCGTGGCCATGACATTCGCAACCGCACAGACTCCGGCAGCGCAGCAGAAGACCGCGCCCGCTGGCCCGCCACCCAAAAAGAACCCTCTGCTCAAGCTGGCCGAGCCTTGGCCCGAAGCCGATGTGCTCAAGCAGCGAAAGAAGGAAGCCGAAGAGCGACCGCTGTTCAAGAGTACCGATCCCCTGGAGTTCACGCTGACCGGACCGTTCAACACCATCAACAAGGATCACAACCCGGAGAGCACCAAGCGGTACCAGGGCGTGCTGACCGTGGCGGGCGCCGACGGCGCCGTGAAGAGCCTCTCCGTCAAACTGAGCGCGCGCGGACATTTCCGACGCATGGCCCGCAATTGCAGCATCGTCCCGCTCCGGATCGAGTTCAACAAGGAGGAGCTCGCGGGCACGGTGTTCGATGGGCAGTCGACGCTGAAGCTTGGCACCGGCTGCGAGTCGTCGAAGGAATTCGAGCAGTACACCCTGCGCGAGTACCTAACCTACCCGATCTATCACATGCTGACGCCGCTCTCGTTCCGGGCGCGTCTCGCGAGGGCCACCTACGTCGAGGAAGGCTCGTCGAAGAAGAGCAATCCCCACTACGCCCTCTTCATCGAGCACGAAAACGACGTCGCGCGGCGTAACGAAGGTCGGGTCGTCGACCTGCAGCGCATCTCGTTCACCGACCTCGAAGCCGAAACGCTGACGCGGACGATGCTCTTTGAGTACATGGTGGGCAACACCGACGTGTCGATCTGGGCCCTGCACAACGTGCGCTTCGTGCAGAACCCCGACCGGAAGCTGTTCGTCGTCCCATACGACTTCGACATCTCGGGCTTCGTGCACCCGCCGTACGCGATCCCGGACAGGAGGCTCGGCCTCCGAAGCGTCGTCGATCGCCTCTATCGCGGCCCCTGCAGGACGGTCGATGAGTTCGAGAAGGTCGCGGCAGGCTTCCGCGACAAGCACAAGGACATGGTAGCGCTCGTCGATGGGCTCAAGGATCTCGACTCGAGCGGGCGCTCGGAAGTGAAGGACTACATCGAGAGCTTCTTCCGGACGATCGACAAGCCTGACTCGATCAAGAAGCAGTTCGTCAACGGCTGTAAGCCGCAGTCGACGATGTAGCTGCGCGAATCCGCGGGCCGGCCGACTATAATCCAGCGTCCCAATGTCGCTCGCACCCGGAGTCCGTCTCGGCCCGTACGAAGTCGTGTCTCCGCTGGGCGCAGGCGGCATGGGCGAGGTCTACAAAGCGCGCGATCCGCGGCTCGGGCGCGATGTCGCCGTCAAAGTGCTGCCCGAGTCGGTCGCCACCGACAAGGCGCGGCTGTCTCGCTTCGAGCAGGAAGCGCGCGCCGTCGCGGCGCTCTCACACTCCAACATCCTGGCGATTTTCGACATCGGTATGGGCGCGGTGCCGTTTCTCGTCACCGAGCTGCTCGACGGCGAGACGCTGCGCGCCGTCATCGAACGCGGGCCCGTACCGGTGCGACGCGCCACCGATGTCGCGCTGCAGCTGGTCGCGGGCCTCGCCGCCGCCCACGGCCGCGGCATCGTGCATCGAGATCTGAAGCCGGAGAACATCTTCGTGACACGCGACGGCACGGTGAAGATCCTCGATTTCGGGCTGGCGAAATGCGAGGCAGGACCGGTCGGAGCGGCCAGCGCGGACCACACCATGGCCGCGACGAATGCCGGCGTGATTCTCGGCACGGTCGGGTACATGGCGCCGGAGCAGATCCGCGGAGAGCCCGCGGATCACCGATCCGACATCTTCGCAGTGGGGACGGTACTGTACGAGATGGTCAGCGGCCAGCGCGCCTTCCATGGCGACTCACCCGCCGACACGATGAGCGCGGTACTCCGCGAACAGCCACCCGACCTGGCGCTGCGCACGGGCACGCCACCCGCCGTCGCGCGGATAGTGAGACGGTGCCTCGAGAAGGATGCCGGCGAGCGATTTCAGACCGCGCGCGACGTGCGCTTTGCGCTCGAGGCCGTCGCGGACAGTCCGGACGTGTCGCCGGCGGCGTCGAAGGGCCCCGACCAAAAGTCGATCGCGGTCCTCCCTTTCGCCAACATGAGCGCCGACGCGGAGAATCAGTACTTCAGCGATGGACTCGCGGAAGAGCTGATCAACGCGCTGACGCGGCTGCCCGGGCTTCACGTTGCCTCACGGACGTCGGCGTTCCGGTTCCGCGGGCGAGAGATCGATATTCGACACATCGGCGGGGAACTGGGTGTCGCGACCGTGCTGGAAGGCAGCGTGCGCAAGTCGGGGAACCGTCTGCGCATCACTGGTCAGCTCATCAACGTCGCCGACGGCTATCACGTCTGGTCCGAGCGGTACGACCGCGAGATGGCTGACGTGTTCGCTATCCAGGACGAGATCGTCGAAGCGATCGTCAAGGCGATCGCGCCATCGCTCGCGGGCGAAGCCAAGGCCGCGATCAAGCGAGGCACCGACAATCAGGAGGCGTACGAGCTGTACTTGAAGGGGCGTCACTTTTGGCATCAGCGGTCGCCGGCTGCGCTCCAGACGGCGTTACGGCTCTTCGAGCAGGTCACGACGCTCGATGACGAATACGCACTGGCCTACACGGGAATCGCCGACTGCCTCGCCATCATTCGGGCGTATGGCTGGTTTCCGGCATCAACGTGCCGCGCCCGCGCGCGCGACGCGATCGAACGCGCGCACAGTCTCGATGCGTCGCTCCCGCAAGTGAATTTCTCGCATGGCCTGTATCTTTTCCTGCTCGAGTCGAATGCCGACGCTGCGCTGACCTGGGTGCAGCGCGCCGCCGCTCTCGATCCGCGCATGGTAGAAGCGCAGGTGTACCAGGCGATGATTCACGCCTACCAGGGACATGCAGCGGAGACGCTCGCGTACGCCGCGACTGCCCGCCGCCTCGATCCGGTCTCGCCGTTCGCTCATTTCGTGTCGGCGATTTCGTTTTGCATCCTCTCGCTCTTCGAGGAAGCGGGGGACGCCGCCCGGAAGGTGCTCGAGCTGCAGCCGGACAGTCCGACCGGACTGTGGCCGCTTGGCATCGCGCTAACGGGCCTCGGCCGGATTGACCCTGCTCTCGCTGCGCTCGAGCGCCTCTGCCAGCTCTCGCGCGCGCCCCTGTACGTCGGCCAGCTGGGGCTGGCATATGGCGTGGCCCGCCGCCAGGACGATGCGCTGCGGCTGCTGAACGAACTCGACGAGCGCGCCAGCCGGGGGGAGTACGTGCCGCCGTGCGCGCGATTGGCGATCGCCATCGGCCTCGACGACACGACTGGCATCCGCGGCGCGCTGACGGCGTGTGTCGACGACGTCACGCCGGCGGCCACGGTCAAGGTCGTGTGCGGACCATTCCTCGAGCGTTATCGCAGCGATCCGGAAATTGATTCGGTGTGCGGCCGGATCTATCGCGGCCTTTGATGAGCCCGATCTGAAGTCTGCAGTCTGAAGTCTGAAGTCTGAAGCGGCTGACTTCAAGCTTCAGACTTCAAGCTTCAGACTTCATTTCTGTTGCGGCTGCGATGACGTCGCGAACGGGACCGGGACGACGGTCGACCAGAACCCGATCATCATCTCTTCGAACGTCTGGTCGCCCCATTTCACGTCCTTCGACGGATCGGGGTTGAACTTGTTGGCGGTCGAATTGTCGAAGTGCGCGATGACCTCGACTTCCGTGCCGGCGGGCAGGATCTTCGGCTTGGCCAGCACGTAGGTGAGCTGCCAGTTGAAGTCGTACTTCGGGACCGACAGCAGCGTCTCCGACGTCCCGTCAGGATAGTGCGCGATGTAGATCATGTCCTTGCCGCGCACGTGCATGTGCGGCGTGAGGCTCGTCATGACCGTTTCGCGCTGGAGCTTCGTCGTGCCCCTTACCTCGGCGTTGCCGTCATACGCGGGAATCACGAAACGAGGCTGCAGCACCATGCCCCCGGCCTGCAGCTTCGTCGGCGGCTGTTTGGCGTAGATGACCCCGATACGAGTGCGGTCCTTCGCCGGCTTCCCGTTCGTCGTGTAGTGCATCTGCATGATCAGGTCGGAGTTGCCGCGAAGCAGACGCGCCACGCCGGGCTCGAACGTGATGCCCGGTTTGTTCGGAGTCACGCCGCCGATGTTGGTCGGTCCGAGTGCGCCGCCCTGATTGATCGGCTGGCCGGCCGGCTGCGTGTACGCCAGGACGTGGTGCACCTGCGCGTTCGCCGACGGACGGATCTCGATCGCCTGAATCCACTTGTCTTCGGTGAGATGCGTCGGCACGCGAAGGTACTGATACGGAATCACGCCGGTGGCCGGGATGTCGTACTCCTCTTCCATCGTGAAGACGGCGTCGGGCTTGCCAATCGTCCAGCCTTCGGCGAACCGCGGCGCCTTCGGCAGGTCCGCGTCGTTGCCTTTCACGGCGCCCCCGTCGACCCACGCGGCGATGGTGTCGATCTCTGCTTGCGACAGGCGCGGGTCGTTCTTGAAGGTGCCATGTGCCGGATCCGCGCCCCAGGGCGGCATGACCCGCGCGACGACGCGCTGCTTGATCGACCGCGCGTACGGCCGCGCCTCGTCGTACGTCAACAGCGACATCGGCGCGAACATCGTCGGCCGGTGGCATTCGACGCAGCTCTTGTAGAGGATCGGCGCGACGTCCTTGGTGAACGTCACGGGCGTATCGGCCGCGCGGGCCACGCCGGACAAGCCGGCGCAGGCGGCCAAGGCGACCGCGATTCGAGTCGTTCTCATAGTGCAAGCTCCCTTGTGGTCCAGCTTCCAGTGTAGCAGACGGGCAGGCCGAAAGGCCTGCGCTACGAGCGCACACTACCCCACGCGACCTGCCCGACCTACCTGCCTGACTTACCTGACCCTGACCGTCGGGTACTTGATGCCCAGCTGGTCGAGATACGTCTTGTACTTCGACGGGTCGTAGTAGTACTTCTTCATCTCGGCCCGATACTTCGCCATGATCTGCTCGTTGAGCCAGATCGCCGGTTTGTCTTCCTGGCGGATCAGCGGCGTGTACTTCACGTTCTTGGTCTGCACATTCCGGAAATAATCCCACGCCTGGGTGACGAGCTCCGGTTTCATCAGGAAGTCGAGCACGGTCAAGGCAACGACCTTGGCACCGGCATGGATGCCTTTGTGCGCGATCGGCGTCGCCATCGAAATCGCGTTCGCCCAGTTGTGCCCGGGACCGGCCGCCATGTTCGACGGATACCGAAGGGTGACCGTCGGCAGGTTCCACGAGATGTCGCCGATGTCGTCGGACCCGCCGCCGCGCTTCTCCTCGTCCGGGATCGCCTCGCGGCCACGCAGCGGCTGCAGCTTGGCCGCCATCCCGACCTCCGGCACCTTCAGCTCGTGCTGCAAGGCCTTCGCGAGCGTCTGGTCAGCCTCGGTCCACTGCGGCAGTCCGACCTTCTCGATGTTCGCGTACATCGTTTCGGCGATCGTCTTGTTGAAGTGCCCGGGCCATGCGGAGCCGAGCACCTTCATCGACACTTCCGTGTCAGTCATCATCGACGCCGCCTTCGCCATGCGGTCGCCGATCTCCCACATCTCCTTGATGTGCGGATAGTCCGTTTCGCGGAAGTAGTACCAGACGGAGGCATTCGGCGGCACGACGTTCGGCTGGTCGCCGCCGTTGACGATGACGTAGTGGGAGCGCTGCTGGATGCGGAGGTGTTCGCGGCGGAAATTCCAGCCGATGTCCATCAGCTCCGCCGCGTCGAGCGCCGACTTGCCGCGCCAGGGCGCGCCGGCGGCGTGCGCGCTCTCGCCCTTGAATGTGTACTCGACGGACACGAGCCCGTTCTGCGTCCCGTCG
>Ga0114129_10014802_pt1 | contig 11114 bp, 10 predicted proteins | sample RhiMetdeltSRZDD1_FD_80071 | JGI IMG/M metagenome (GOLD analysis project Ga0114129, IMG submission 80071) | Populus rhizosphere microbial communities from Tennessee, USA - Rhizosphere MetaG P. deltoides SRZDD1 (version 2) (version 2) | ecosystem: Host-associated > Plants > Roots > Rhizosphere >... | reverse complement strand
TTGGCGTGCGCGTAGGGGCTCCGCACGATGTCGAGATACAGCATTCCGGGCAGCTGGACGTCGTCGACGTACGTCCCCTGGCCCCGGATGAAGCGCGGGTCCTCCTTGCGCTTGATCGAGTGGCCCATGCCGCCGACCTCGGGCGACGTGCGCGGGGCGTGCTCAGGCGCCATCATGCCCCTCCTAACCAGCTGGGGCGGCCAGCCGGCCGGCCGCGTGCTGGATGGCCTTGACGATGTTGACGTAGCCCGTGCAGCGACACAGGTTCCCGGAGATCGCGTGCCGGATCTCGTCCTCGCTCGGGCGGGGATGCTGCTTCAGGAACGCGTAGCTCGTCATCAGCATACCTGGGGTGCAGTAGCCGCACTGGAGGCCGTGCTCCTGGACGAACCCCTCCTGGACCGGGTGGAGCTGGCCGTCCCGCTCGAGCCCCTCGACCGTCATGACGGTCCGGCCGTCGGCCTGGACGGCAAAGGCCGTGCACGACTTGACCGGCCGGCTGTCGAGGAGGACCGTACAGGCTCCGCAGTGCGTCGTGTCGCACCCGATGTGCGTCCCGGTGAGGCGAAACACGTCCCGGATCAGGTGGACCAGGAGTAGCCGGGGCTCGACGTCAGCCTCACGCCGCTCGCCGTTGATCGTGACGCCCACGCGCATCCGGACCTCCTTCCAGTCGCGCCAATCGCGATTAGCCGATCGCGGCGCCGCCGGCCCGCGGCCGGCCCGCCGCCGTTCAGTGAGCCGCGGTCGCGCGCTCCAGGGCGCGGCGAATCGCCCGGGCCGTGAGAACCCGTACCAGGTCGCGCTTGTACGCTACCGATCCGCGCAGATCCTCCGACGGATCGCTCTCGTCGGCCGCCACCCGGGCGGCCTCTCGGATTACCGCGTCGTCGGGACGGCGCCCCTGCAAGAGCGCCTCCGCCCGCCGCGCCTTGATCGGGGTCGGCCCCACGTTGGTGAGGCCGATCCCTGCGTGCGCGCACGTGCCGCCGGCGTCGAGCGTGAGCTGGACGCCGACCGCCGCCGTCGCGAAGTCGCCGACCTTCCGCTCCATCTTGAGATACGCGCCGCCGGAGCGCGGCGGCGGCAGCGGGACGCGGATCTCCGTGAGGATCTCGTCCGGCCGGAGCGCGGTCGAGAGGGGGCCCGTGAAGAAGCCTGCGACCGGGAGGCGCCGCGAGCCCTGCGGCCCGACCGCGACGACCTCCGCCTCGAGGGCCAGCATCACGGCGGGGTGGTCGTTCGCGGGATCCCCGTGGGCCAGGTTTCCGCCGACCGTGGCGAGGTTGCGCACGAGCGGATCCGCGATCACCCGGCAGGCGTCGGCGAGGATCGGGAACCGTCGCCGCACGACGTCGGAGGCCTCGAGCTCCGACTCGCGGACGAGCGCGCCGATCACGAGGGCGCCGTCCCGCTCGGCGATCGACCCGAGCCCGGGAATCCGGTTGAGGTCGACGACGTGGCGCGGCGAGGTGAGGCGGAGCTTCATCAGTGGGATGAGGCTCTGCCCGCCCGCGAGGACCTTCGCATCCTCGCCGAGCCGACCGAGCAACACCACGGCGTCCTGCAGGGTGGACGGGCGATGATACTCGAAGGCCGCAGGAATCATGCTCGTCCTCCCAGTGGGGGCGCTCGAGGGGACGGGGGGCGACGCTGATTGCCGAACTGCCTGGGCCCGATACTAGGAGCCGCTCCCGGAGGTGTCAAGGCGCGGCCCCGCCCGGCCAGGATCGGCCGAGATGGCCCCTGGTGGCGACGAGCGCGGCGCGCCTCCGGCGTCAATCCCGGGCGCAGTTGCGCTCCCCGTAGGCTCTCCTCGGCGGTGAGAAAGAGTCATCGACGCCGGCGGCACCATCCGTCGCCGGACGCGCTCGACACGGCGACAATACGCCGCCGGTGGGAGCTTGCGGACCCCCGACTGGGGTGCTACGGTCTCCGCGTCACACATCCAACCACAGGGGAGCTCCGAGAGTCGCCGCTCCCACGTGATCCGGGAGCCGCCCCGATGGTGCTGGACCCGGCCTCGCTGCAGGCCCCGCTCGCTCCGTTCGACCTCGTGATCCATGCGGGCCGGGTGATCTGCCCGGCGACGGGGCTGGACGGGCCCGGGGCCGTCGCCATCGTCGGCGACCACATCGCGGCGGCGGGGCCGGGAGTCGACGGGCGGGCCCGCGAGGTGCTCCGGCTGCCGGACACCCTCATCCTGCCCGGGCTGGTGGATCTCCACGCGCATCCGGCCCGGGGCGAGTCGCGGTACGGCGTCGACCCCGACGTCCACCTCCTCCCCTTCGGGACGACGACCGTGCTCGCGCAGGGGGAAGCCGGCGCTCTGAACCTGACGCGCTACCTCGAGGGCGTGATCGAACGGTCGCTCACGCGGGTGCGGCTCGCCGTCAACATCTCGCGCCGAGGGGAAGCGACGCGCGGCGGCTCTTGCGAAGCGCTGGAGGACGTCGACGCGCGGGCCTGCGCGGCGGCCGTGCGGGCCGCCCGCCGGGAGGGGTGCCCCGCGATCTGGGGCATCGCGGTGAACGTGAGTCGCGCCACCTGCGGGCGCACCGATCCGCGCGTCGTGATGGAGGCCGGGCTCATCGCGGCCCGCGAGACCGGACTCCCGCTCCTGTTCGGGCCGCGGCGCGCCGACGATTGGGCCCTGAAGGCGCAGCTGGCGCTCCTCCGCGCGGGCGACGTCGTGACGTATTGCTTCACCGACTGCCCGGATGGGCTCCTCGCTGACGATCGGGTCCGCGACGAGGTGTGGGCGGCCCGCGAGCGGGGCATCCGCTTCGACGTGGGCCACGGGATGGCCTCGTTCAGCTTCCGGGTGGCGGAGCAGGCGCTCAAGGAGGGCTTCCTCCCGGATGCCATCTCGACGGACCGGTACCAGCGCCACCTCGCCCTGTCGCCGCGCCACGACCTGCCGCGGACGCTCTCCAAGCTCCTCGCGGTCGGGATGACGGAACGGGACGCGTTCGAGCGGGTGACGACGCGGCCGGCGGCGATCCTCGGTCTCGGCGGCGAGGTGGGCACGCTCGCGCCCGGGGCGTCGGCGGACCTGGCGGTGCTCGCCTGGAATCCCGCCGCGCCGCCGCTCCGCGACACGAGCGGAGCCGAGCGCCCGGGCGGCGTCTGGGAGCCCATCCTGACCGTTCGCGCCGGGGCCGTGATCCGCCCCGCGTCGACTGGCGCGCGGGATCCCGCATGACGCCGTCGCGCTGGGATCGGCTGAAGAACGATCAGATGGTGCTCGCCGCCCTGTTCCTGTTGCCGACCCTGCTCGTCCTCCTGAGCGTGGTCGTGTATCCGTTCCTCTCCGCCGTCTGGATCAGCTTCCAGGCGAAGCAGGCGGGGACCCCCGGACAGTTCATCGGAGTCCAGAACTACGCCGAGCTCCTCGGCAACCCCGTCTTCCTCCAGATCGTCGGGAACACGATCTTCTACACGGCGGTCGCGGTCGCGATCAAGTTCACGCTCGGGCTCCTGGCGGCGCTCGTGCTCGCCCCCGAGCGCCGGTTGAACGGCCTCTACCGCACCGTCCTGTTCGTCCCGTGGGCGGTGCCGACGGTGATCGCTGCACTCAACTGGCGGTGGGTCTACGACGAGTTCAGCGGCATGCTGAACAACGTGCTCCTCGCCCTCGGGCTCACGAAGAACGTCGTCGCCTGGCTGGCCGAGCCCCAGCTCGCCATGTGGTGCGTGATCGCCGTCGCGGTGTGGACGGGGACCCCGTTCTACACGATGAGCTTCCTAGCGGGGCTCCAGGCCATCCCTAAGGAGCTGTACGAGGCGGCCCGCCTGGACGGCGCGTCCACGCTTCAGGAGTTCCGCCACGTGACGGTGCCCGGGATGCAGGCGATCTTCCTTGTTACCGTCATGCTGTCGACCGTCTTCACCTCGACGAGCCTCGTCATAGTCAACGTCCTCACGAACGGGGCGCCGGCCGAGCGCACGAACATCCTGCCGAACTTCTCCTTCAACCTGGCCATGGGCACCGGCCGGCTCGGGATCGCGTCGGCCGTCAACATGATCTTCTTCCCGCTCCTCATCCTCGTCATCCTCGGCCTCAGCCGGCGCCTCCTGGCCGCGCGCGCGAGCTGACCGCATGGCGGTGACGTCGAGCATGCGCGGGCTCCGACGGGGGAGGGCGCTCGCCGCCTACGTCGTGCTCGCGGTGCTGGCCGTGTGGACCCTCGGCCCGCTCTACTGGATGGTGACGACCTCGTTCAAGACGAACCGGGAGGTCTACGGCACCTCGGCGACCCTGTGGCCGCGGCAGCCCACCCTGGCGAACTACCGGGTCCTGTTCACGAAGACCCCCTTCGCGGTGTACTTTCAGAACAGCACGCTCATCGCGTTGGCCACGACAGCCGTGACCGTCCTCACCAGCGCCTTCGGCGCCTATGCCCTCGTCCGCCTGCGCTTCCCGGGCCGCCGGTTCCTCGCCCGGGGCCTCGTCTACACGTACCTGGTGCCGCAGTCGCTCCTGTTCATCCCCCTCTTCACGATCCTCGTGAACACGGGGCTGTCGAACACGCGCACGGGCCTCGTCCTGACGTATCTCGGGTTCACGGTGCCCTTCTGCACTTGGCTCCTCATGGGCTACTTCGTTTCGGTCCCGGTGGAGCTGGAGGAGGCGGGACTGGTGGACGGCTGCAGCCGTCTCGGGGTCCTGTTCCGGATCGTGATGCCGGTGACGCTCCCGGCCCTGGCGGTGACGGCCTTCTTCTCGTTCACCCTGTCCTGGAACGAATACCTCTACGCCTCGGTGTTCGTCTCCGACGTGAACGCCAAAACCATCCCCACCGGCATCCCGAGCTTCATCATCGAGGACGTCTTCTTCTGGGGGCCGATGATGGCCTCGACCGTGCTGAGCGTGATCCCCCCGCTCGCCGTCTACTTCATCTTCCAGCGCTGGTTGCTCACCGGGCTCACCCTGGGCGCCGTCAAGGGTTGACGCCGCCCCGACCCCGAACCCCCTGACGCGGAGGACAGTGTGATGGAATCCCCGAAGCTGACCCGACGGACCGTCTTGAAGGCCGGTGCGGGCGCCGCGGCGTTCGCCACCACGACCAACATCTTCACCCCGCTTAAGACCTCCGCCGCCCGGGACCAGAAGCTCGTCTTCTGGCTCCAGCCGAACTTCAATCCGACCGCGGACCGGATCCTGGAGGAGCAGACGCGGGCGTTCGCGAAGCAGGCGGGCCTGAAGGACACGGAGCTCCAGATCCTCAAGGTGCCGGGCGGCGAGATCCCGACGCGGATTGCAGCCGCGCTCGAGGTGGGGGCGCCCCCCGACGTGACGCGGCTCGAGGAAGGGTACGTCGCACGCATGCGGGCGCAGAAGGCGCTCCTCGACATCACGGACCTCCTGACCGAGATGAAGAAAGTCCCCGGCGGCGTGAACTCGGCGGTCGTCGGCCTGACCGAGGAGGGCGGCCGCAACTTCGCGGTGCCCATGGGTCTGAACCCCGTGGTCATCCACGCACGCATGGACCTCTTCGAGCAGGCCGGCTACAACACCTTCCCCGAGACCTGGGAGAAGTTCATCGAGGCGGCGCTTAAGATCAACAAGCCGCCGTTCTATGCCTACGGCATGGCGCTCGGCACCTCGCCCGGGAATGACAGCACCGAGGACATCATGGCGGTGGTGTGGGCGCACGGCGGCAACCTGATAGACAAGCAGAACAAGGTGGTCTTCAACTCGCCGGCCGCCGTCCAAGGCTTCCAGCTGATCAAGGACATGTACCTGAAGCACCAGATCATCCCGAAGGGGACGCTCAGCTGGGACAACTCGGGGAACAACAAGGCCTACCAGTCGAAGCAGGTGGCCGTCATCTACAACCCGCCCAGCGTGTACTCCTACCTCCTGCAGGAGGACAAGGAGCTGGCGGCCAAGACCGGCATCTTCCCCGCCCCTGGCGGCCCCGGCGGCCGGATGAAGCGCGTGTACTGCGACTACTACGGCGTCTTCAAGGCGACCCCGTATCCGGACATCGCCAAGGGGCTCGTGCGCCACTTGATGGATCCCAAGAACTACAACGAGTTCATCACGGGCACGGCCTCGCGCTATTTGCCGGTGTATCCGAAGCTCCTCGAGGACCCCTTCTGGACCTCGAAGAAGGAGTTCGCCGGGCTCATCCAGATCGGCCGGGAAGGGGAGACGATCGCGCGGGCTGGCGTCATCACGGCGGCCCTCGGCGAGGTGGTCGCGCAGTCGCTCCTCGCGAAGTCGGTCCAGACGGTGCTGGTCAACAACGTCGAGCCAGCCGAGGCGGTGGCCAAGGCCCACGCGGAGATCGTGGCGATCTACAAGCGGTTCAACGAGCCCGTCTAGGCCGGTCGCCGGTCACCGCCGTCTCGAGGTCGACGCGCCCTCTCCGCCCGGTGCCCGGGGCCGCGCGGAGCGGGGCTCGCGTCGACCTCGGCTAGTCTCGCGGCCAGCGGCCCGGGAGGCCGAGGCCGAGCCGCTCGGCCAGGCGCCCGACGGACGCGCGGGCCTCGGCGATCACTGCCGACTCGCTGACGAGGGTCGAGCGGCCGCCCTTCAGCACCACCCGGCCATTGACCAGCACCGTGTCGGCGGTCGGCCCGTGCCCGATGGTGACGAGCTGGTGCGCCGGGTCGATCCCGGGGGCGAGCTCCACTGCGTCGCGCTGGCGCACGACGATGTCGGCGCGCTTGCCCGGCTCCAGGCTGCCGACGAGCCGGTCGAGACCCGCCGCGCGCGCGGCGCCTCGCGTCGCCATCTCGATGGCGTCCTCCGGGAGGATCGGCTGGCCGACCTCGGCGGCCAGGTGGACCGCGAGGAACGGGGCGTCGCCGACCGTGCTCTGACGCGCGGAGTCGGTTCCGAGCGCCACGCTCGCGCCCCGCCGCCGGATCTCCGGGATGCGCGTCGGCAGCTGGAGCGGCGTGCCCTTCTGCAGGTAGGGGAGCGGGCACCAGACGATCGACAGCCCGGACACGAGGATCGGCTCGACGTCCCCGTCGCGGATCACGTTCATGTGGACGAAGGTCGCGTTCGGCCCGAGAACGCCGAGATCGGCCAGGTGGGCGAACCGCGGGCGCCCCAGGCGCGCCTCCATGGCCGCGGCCATGTCAAGGTCGTAGCCGAGATGCGAATTCAGCACGACGCCCTCGCGGTCGGCGAGGGCCTTGGCCGCCTGGAGGAGCTCGTCGGAGGCCGTACCCTCGCCGTAGAGCGCGAGGTGACCGTGGACGATGTCGTCGAGGTCCCGGTTGCGGTGGAGCTGCCCGCCCAGAAGCCCGAGCGCCCGCTCGCGGGTCGGCGGCACGCGCGCGAACAGGCTCGGGCTCTTCAGACCCGGGATGACGTCCATCAGGGACGGGTCGTCCCAGAGGTACGGGTCGGCGAGCGAGCAGCGGACGCCCGTGGCCCGCGCGGCGGCGGCGACGGCGTCCGGCTCGAAGGCAGTGCCCGGCTCGACGAACGCCGTGTACCCCTGTCGCAGGAGCTCGAGACAGCCGAGCGCGGCGGCCGCCTGCTCGTCCTCGGGCCGGAGCGCGGCCTTCCAGTCCGCGTAATTCGGCCCCGGGCCGCCGCCGTGACTGCTGTCCCCCTGGAAGAAGCCCCGACAGGTCTGCGCGTTGATGTGGAGGTGGGCGTCGATGAACCCCGGGTGCACGATCGCGCCGCCGGCGTCGAGGACGCGCGGCGCGCGCCAGCGCGACAGCACGTTCCGCTCCGCCCCAACGGCCACAATCGCGTGGCCCCCCACCGCGATGGCTCCCGTCCGATAGATGGTGCGGCGCGCGTCCAGGGTCAGGACCTCGGCGCCCTTCAGGATCAGGTCACAGCTCTCGGGGGCCACCGCCACGCGCTGCCTCGCTGGCGAGACCGCTCAGGCGCCCACGCCGGGCGGGGCGGCACGGTGCCAGCGCTCGAGGACGGCCATGTCGATCTCGACGCCCAGACCCGGACCCTCGGGCGGATAGGCGTAGCCACCCTCGATGCGCAGCGGGCGCGTCAAGAGATCCTCGGCGTGATAGAGGACGCCGCAGGTGTCGCTGTCGGGCCCGAGGTTCGGCATGGCGACACCGAGGTGGATCTGCGCCGCGGTGCCGATGCCGAACTCCGGCATGCTGCCGATCATGCACGGCATCCCGGCCGCCTCGCAGAGCGTGAAGATGCGGCTCACGTTCAGGAGGCCGCCGGCCTCGGTGACGTAGACGTTGGCGATGTCGGCGGCGCCGCGCCGGATCACCTCCATGGCGTCCCGCGGGGTACGAATGCTCTCGTCGGCCATCAGCGGCACCCCGATCGCGCGGCGCACCTCCGCCATGGCGTCGAGCTCGCGCGGCGGGAGGGGCTGCTCGACCAGCTCGAGGTCCCACCGCTCCATGGCGCGGATGAGGCGAATCGCCTCCTTCGCGGTCGGCCAGGCCATGTTGGCGTCGACGCGGAGCCGCACGCCCGGCCCGATCGCCTCGCGCACGCGCTCGACGGCCTCGACGTCCTGCGCCGGCTCGTTGCCGACCTTCACTTTGATCGTGCGATGGCCCTCGCGGACGCGCTCCCGCGCATACTCGGCCATCGCCTTGGGCTCGCCGAACGGCACCGAGTAGCTGAGCGGGATGCGCTCGCGCACCTTCCCGCCGAGAAGCGTGTAGACGGGCGTGTCGAGCCGTTTCCCCAGGATGTCCCAGAGGGCCATCTCGATCCCGGCCTTCGCCTCCTCCACGCCGTCGAGCGCACGGTCCATCTCCTGCACGAGGTAGGCGATACGACGCGGGTCCTCCCCGACCACCGCCGGCGCGAGCGCCGTGTCGACGTCGTGCGCCAGCAGCCGCCCGCGCCGCTTGAACACGGACGAGATCTCCCCGATCCCGGTGATGCCGCCGTCCGTGTCCACGAACACGATGGCGTGCTCCGACACCGCCGCGAGCCCGAGTGCCGTCCGGGACGCGCCGCCATAGGCGGGCCGCCGGGGGCCCCACACCACGAGGGTCCGGACCGCGGTGATCCTCATCGCGACCGGCCGCACCGGTTGGGCCGGTTGAGCACCCGCGGCGAGTCAGCGGAGGTCACGGCAGGACGCGTATCGAGATGCGCTTGCAGAACCACCGTCCCTGGAGGGCTGCGGGACCGCTCAGGGGCTATTGCGGATGGTCAGGATGATGTCCGCGCGCGGCAGGACCCGACCCGGCGGCGTGACCAGTGAGCTCACCATGGATCAGGCGCCCCCCGGCGGTGGCGTGTCGCTGGGAAGCTCCTCGTCCAACTCCAGGGGATCGGGCTCCAGCGCATCGGGATACTTCACGGGCACATGCTGCGCGACCCACAACTTCCAGTCGCTCCACGCGTGATCGAGCTCGTGGAGAAACGCGCCACGCTTCTCGGCGGGCGGGAGCCGCCGATCGACCACGATCGTCCGCGTGTCCACGTCCCACTCGGCGGCGCGATCGTCCTTGTCGGGAAGGCCCTGGACGACCGACACCTCGTACCCGAACGGGAACTCGACCTTCCGTGGGAGTCGATAGACGAGGCTTTTCGTCGGAGTCGGGTCCGTCATGACCGGCACGCCTGTGCCACCTCGCCAGCACTGCCTCCCGAACCCTCTCGGAGCGCTCCTCCGGGGTCAGCAGGACGGCAACACGCTTGCTCCCCTTCCAGGCTTTTCCCGAGGGCACCGACGTGCAGAGGCTTCCGCCTGGTCTTGACCATGCCCGCGAGGATACTGGGGCCCCTGGGTAGCGTCAAATACTGGGGCGTTGAGACGTACGTGCCGGCGGTGATCCCACAGGGGGCCGCGGCACCGGGTGCGTGCTAAGTGCTTGGATTCGTGGCTCCCCCGGAGAAATTGCACTCCGCACCCGCGGCCCCACGGCCTCTGGGTCCTATTGGGGCTGGCTCCCAGACATGACCCGGACGGTGAGGTGCCAACCGAGTAGCGGATCGTCGGCGAGTGCAGGCCGGCCCCGACGCCTCGCGGCTGGCGGCCGGCGAAGCTCGGGAGTAAGGTCAGCGAGCCGGCGGGCGAGTGTCGCCCGATCCGGCTCGACCCGGGCAGGAGGGCCGAGGGCGGGGAGCCACGCCAGCCGCGAGTGCGCCTCCTGGCAGGCGCGCTGGAGCGGCCTCAGCCCGGATCGCACCCGCGCTGAGGCGGCGCATGGCGGCCCCGAGTTTCTCGCCCGGCGCCTCTGGTTGTCAACCGACGAGCGACCCGCTGCTCCGTGCGATATATGATGCCGCTCAGCGTGCTCTCCCACCTGTCCGAGGCGAACCATCGGTAGCGCCACGGACCGTGAGCGCCCACAACTCGGCGCTCCCGTGGCGCCCCCGGGCCGCCATGCGCCGGGTGTGGCGGGCGGTTCGCGGTCGGCGCGCGTGGCTGGCCTGGCGATTCGGATCGCCCGGTCCCATCGCTGAGCCGACGGCCCTCGGGTCCCGCCGGCGCCGCGCTGGCGCTGATCTGGCCGAGCGCCACCATCGGGTGCTGGTCGTGGAAGCCGGACCACGCCGTCCATAGATCGGTGCGGGGGCCGGCGACGCGAAGTGGCCCGGTCGAACGGGCTATCCCGTCGAGGAGAGCCGCTGTCGCGGGTTCGGTGGCACATCCAACCGCCCGCCTAGCCGCGATCGGGATCCGCCTGAATCCCCCGCCCATCGCGACCGGGGCGGACGGGGCGGCGCTGGCGCGGGGCGCTGACGAGCATCATCCGCTCCGCGCGGGCGGGGCTCTACGTGGTGGCCGCAGGCGGTCTGGAGACACCCCGCCTCCTACTCCTGTCCCGCGATCAGCATGCGCCCAGCTGCCTGGGCAACGCCGGCGGACTCGTCGGCCGCGTCTTCATGGACCACGCGAAGGTCGTGTTCCGGGGGGTCGAGCCCGACGGCCTGTCGTCGGGTGCGGGCCGCTCGCACCAGTTCTACGAGCTATTCAAGGGCGAGGGGCCCGGCAGTGTGATCCTCGGCTTTCGCGCGGCGCGCGGCGCGGGACGAGCCACGCTCGAGATCTCCGCCGACGTCGAGCTGGCGTCGAGCGGTTCGAACTGGGTCGCCCTGGCGACCGGCGCGGATCCCGGCCGGGACCCAAGCCTCGCGGTCCACCTCGATCTCACCGCGCCTGACCGCCGGACGCTCGACCGCGTGC